>Ga0315287_10002058_pt1 | contig 18838 bp, 14 predicted proteins | sample YL17G11_0_MG_FD_205037 | JGI IMG/M metagenome (GOLD analysis project Ga0315287, IMG submission 205037) | Sediment microbial communities from Yellowstone Lake, YNP, Wyoming, USA - YL17G11_0 | ecosystem: Environmental > Aquatic > Freshwater > Lake > Sediment | place: USA: Wyoming | collected...
GCTCCATGGTCGCCTCGGGGGCGATCGAGCAGACCCTGGCCGACCTGCGGGACCGGGGCGTGGCCTACGACCAGGACGGGGCCACCTGGCTGCGGTCGACCGACTACGGCGACGACAAGGACCGGGTGCTGGTCAAGACCGACGGCGAGTACACGTACCTGCTGCCCGACATCGCCTACCACCGGGACAAGTTCGCCCGGGGCTTCGAGCTGCTCATCAACGTCTGGGGGGCCGACCACCACGGCTACGTCTCCCGGCTGAAGGCCGCGGTCCAGGCCCTCGGTCACGACCCCGACGAGCTGGAGATCGTGATCACCCAGCTGGTCAACCTGCTTCGGGCGGGGGAGCCGGTGCGCCTGTCCCGTCGGGCGGGGAACATCATCACGCTGGCGGAGATCCTGGACGAGGTCGGCGCCGACAGCGCTCGCCTCACCTTCCTGCTCCAGTCCATGGACAGCCAGCAGACGGTCGACCTGGCCGAGGTGGCCAGCCAGGCCATGGAGAACCCGGTTTTCTACGTGCAGTACGCCCACGCCCGGATCCAGTCCATCAGCCGGAAGGTGGTCGAGCGGGGTGTCGAGCGGGCGCCGCTGGCCGCTGCCGACCTCGGTCTGCTCACCCACGAGCGGGAGCTGGAGCTGCTGCGGTCGCTGTCCGAGCTGCCCGAGGTGGTGGCCGGGGCGACCCTGGGTCGGGCGCCCCACCAGGTCACCAGCTGGGTCCGGGAGCTGGCCGGGCGGTTCCACGGCTTCTACCACGACTGTTACGTGGTGGCCGACAGCGTCGACCCGGCCCTGACCCAGGCCCGGCTGTGGCTGGTGGAGTCCGTGCGCATCGGCCTGACCATCGGCCTGGACCTGCTCGGGGCCAGCGCGCCCGACGAGATGTGACCCCCCTCCCGCGGGGCCTGCTGGCCGACACGGCCATGGTGGCCGACAACGGCCGCCTGAGCGTCGGGGGCTGTGACCTGCTCGACCTGGCGGTCGAGTTCGGGACCCCCGTCTTCGTCTACGACGAGGCCCACCTGCGGGCCCGCAGCCAGGAGGCGGTGGCCGCCTTCGGCGACGGCGTGGCCTACGCGGCCAAGGCCTTCCTCTGCACGGCCATGGCCCGCCTGGCCCACGAGGAGGGGATGCACCTCGACGTGGCCACCGGCGGTGAGCTCCACGTGGCCCTCGCCGCGGGGGTCCCGGCCGACCGGCTGGTCCTGCACGGCAACAACAAATCCGAAAGCGAGCTGGCCCGGGCCCTCGAAGCGGGGGTCGGTCGCGTCGTGGTCGACTCCTTCGACGAGGTGGACCGGCTCGAGCGCCTGGCCCCCGATTCCCCGAGCCGCCCCCAGGTCCTGGTCCGGGTCACGCCTGGCGTCGAGGCCCACACCCACGAGTACGTGCGCACCGGCCAGGACGACTCCAAGTTCGGCTTCGGCCTCAGCTCCGGCGCCGCCGGCCAGGCCGTCGAGCGCCTGAGCGCCCTGCATTCGGTCGACCTGATCGGGCTGCACGCCCACATCGGCAGCCAGGTCTTCGTCGTCGACTCCTTCTTCCAGGCCGTCGAGGCCCTGGCCCCCTTCGTCAACGGCCAAGGCCTGCCCGAGCTGTCCATCGGTGGTGGCCTGGGTGTGGCCTACGTCGAGGGCGAGACGGCCCCGACGATCAGCGAGTGGGGTGGGGCCGTACGGGCCGCCTGCGTCGACGTCGGCATCACCGCCCGGGTGTCCGCCGAGCCCGGTCGGGCCATCGCCGCCGCCGCCGCCCTCACGCTCTACACGGTCGGCACCATCAAGGACCTGCCCGGCATCCGCACCTACGTCGCCGTCGACGGCGGCATGAGTGACAACCCCCGCCCCGTGCTCTACGGCAGCGGCTACGAGACCTTCCTGCCCCGGGCCACCGACGCCGTGCGGGACCGCCCCGTCCGGGTCGTGGGCAAGCACTGCGAGTCCGGCGACCTGCTGGTGGCCGAGGGCCGGGTCCCCGCCGACCTGGCCGTGGGCGACATCCTGGCCACCCCGGTCACCGGGGCCTACGGCCACTCGATGGGCTCCAACTACAACAAGGTCCCGAGGCCCCCGGTCGTCTTCGTGAAGGACGGCGACGCCCGCCTCGTCGTCCGGCGGGAGACCGAGGACGACCTCCTCCGCCTGGACCTCTGATCCTCCGGCCAGGGGCCGAGGATCAGAGGCCGGAACGAAGGGTTCGGACGAGGTCGGCGAGGGCGGTGGCGTCGGGCTCGGGGTTCGTCGAGCGGTGGGCGGTGCCGAAGCCGCAGAGGACCGGTCGGCCGTCGGCGTCGAGGAGGACGTGCTCAAGCCGAAGGGCGCCGTGGGCGAGGCCGAGGCGGTGCAGGCGGTCGACCGTGGCCGTCACCTGGGCGACGACCGGCTCCGGATCGGGGGCGCTGTGGTCGGCCAGCGAGCCGGCCGGGACGAGGTCGAGCACGAGCGCCGTTCGTCCCCGACGATCGACGACCTCGAGGAGCCGGACCACACCGTCGCCCTGCACCCCGGCCAGGAGGCGGGCTTCGCGGCGCAGCGCGGCGCGGGCGGCCCAGCCGGCGTCGGGGGCGGTGGCCTTGACCACGACGGGCGCTTCGCCCGGTCGCCGGGCCCGCACCACGACCCGGTCGGGGCGACCGCCGAGCGCCGCCTCGGCGACCCAACGACCGGGGAGATCAGTCATCGGCGACGGCCACCTGGATGACGTCGGCCCCACCGGCGCCCACCAGCACGCCCCGGCCGGGCGGCGGGACGGGGCCGACCGAGGGGAGGGGGACGATCCAGGACTCGGCGTCGTGCACCGGATCGGGGGCCAGCGCCAGGCCGTGGCCGGCTGGTCGGAGCTCGGCCAGCCACGAGCCGTAGGCCGACCGCCAGGCGTCGGCCCGCAGGCTCACCACGATCAGGGCGTCGGGATGGCGGCGGGTCACGAGGGCCCGCAGGACCCCGTCGGGGTCGGCCAGGGCCTCGGCGTCGTCCACGGCGAAGAGCCGGGGGCCGGGCCGCTCCAGCCAGGCCCGGACCTCGGCGCGGAAGCGGTCGGCGTCGTCGCCGGGACGGTGCACCGTCGGCGGGCGATCGGGTGCGGCCAGGAGCCGGTGCAGAGCGCTGGAGCGACCGGATCGAGGCGGACCGCTGATCACGAACGGCGCCCCGGCCAGCAGCTCCACGCGGGCGGTGCCGAGGTCGCGGTCCCGTCGCCCGAGCGCGAGGCCCGGCCCATCGGCCTCCAGGTCGCGCCGGCTCAGCTGTCGGGGCAACGGCCCGACCGACGGGGGACCGGTCCCCGGGGCCGGGGGACCGTGGGCCGCCGTCACCTCGGCCACGGACGTGTCGACCAGCCCCAGCTGCACCTCGTGGCCGACGCTGGACCGGCCCCGGCCGGGGGAAGGGGCCCGCGTCGGTGGGCGGAGACCGAGCAGGCCGTAGTCGGCCGGGTCGTCCAGGCCCAGTACGACGAGTTGGTCGGCTGTGGCCAGCAGGGACGGCGGCAGGAGCGTCGGCCGGCTGCTGGTGAGGACCAGGGCCACGCCGTGGACGGTTCCGTCGCGGGCCAGCCGGTCGATGTCGTCCAGGAGGCGCAGGCCGTCGAGGTCGTCGATCGACGCAGCCAGGCCCTCGTAACCGTCGACCACCACGACCGACAACCGGCCTTCGTCGCCGGCTCGGGCGGCGACGCGACCGATCAGGCGACGCACGGTCTCGCGGTCGTGCGCCGGTACGACCGCGCCCACGTGGGGTAGGTCGGCCAGGTCGGCCAGGTCGCCGGCCCGGCTGACCACCTGGAGGTGGAGCGCCTCGGGCGAGCGGTCGCGGGCCAGGCCGAGGACGGCGGTGCGCACGGCCGTCGTGCGCCCCGACCCGCGACCACCGAGGATCACGAGATGGCCGGTGCCCGGCGACCAGGTCAGCAGGGGTTGGGTGCGCTCGGCGGGTCGATCGGACCGTCCGAGTCGGACACGACCGGGATCGCGTTCGGCCCCGCGCTCGGCGGTCAGCAGCAGGCGCTCGGGTAGGGGCGGCCGCCAGGCCGGGGTCGGGCGAGGGCGATCGCCCCACGCCGCGGCGGCGTCCTCGACCAGCCGGTCGAGCTCGAGCAGGCCGTCGCCGTCGGCATCGGGCCACGGCTCGCCGATCCGGTGCACGGTCAGGGCGGCTCCGGTCGCCGGCGCCTCCCGCCCCGAGGTCGTGGCGACCTGCACCAGCTGTAGCCCCTGGCCGCGACGGAGCCAGGCCCGGCCCGGCTGGTCGGTGGGCAGGTGGGCCGCTTCGGGGCCGCCGAGCACGTCCTGGGAGTCGGTGGCATCGAGGGTGCGCAGACAGAGCCGCAGGGCGGTGTTGGCCCGGATGTCGTCGTTGACGGCGCCGGCAGGACGTTGGGTGGCCAACACGAGGTGGACACCGAGGCTCCGGCCCCGTCGGGCGACGTCGACCAGCGCTCCGAGGAAGTCGGGCAGCTCAGCGGCGAGGGTGGCGAACTCGTCGACGACGATCACCAGCCGAGGCGGGCCGTCGGCAAGGTCGCGGAGGTCACCCACCCCGGCGTGGCGCAGGCCGGCCTCCCGCTCCCGGAGCTCGGCCCGGAGGCCTACGAGCAGCCGCTCGCCCAGTCCGGCGTCAAGATCGGTGACCACGCCGGTGACGTGGGGGAGCCGGGCGCAGGCGTCGAAGGCGCTACCGCCCTTGTAGTCCACGAGGACGAACGCCACCGCCGACGGTGGATGGCGGCGGGCGAGGGCGGTGACCCAGGTCCGCAGCAGCTCGCTCTTGCCCGCCCCTGTGGTGCCGGCGACGAGGGCGTGCGGCCCGTCCGCCACCAGGTCGACGGTGATGACGCCCTCGGCGCCGAGCCCCAATGGCGCGGTGAGGCGCCGGCGCCCGCCCTCGTCCGGCGCCCCGACGCCGGCCAACAGGGCCGTCAGTCCGACCCGATCGGGCAACGACGCGCTCGCCGGGTCGGGATCGGTCCAGCGGGCGGAGGCCCGGCCGTAGCTCTCGGCGATCTCGGCCGAGGCGAGGAACGGGCGAACCGGGCGCCCGGCCCGATCGGCGGCGGCGTCCCAGAGTCGGGCCCCGTCGGGGGTCCACTCGAGGACGGCCCCGCACCGGTCGGTCAGCTGCGCCCGGTGGTCGGCCACCTCGAGGCCGGGGCCGGCTCCATCGGTACCGATGCCCAGGGGCGCCCCATGGCCCTGCCCATGGGGGAGCCACCGGGCGAATCGCCACGCCGGGCTGTCGGGGGCGACAAGGCGCCAGGCGGTGGGGCCGGAGCGGGCCGTGGCCTGGATGACCAGCGCCCGGGCCACGGCCTCGGCCCACGGTCGGGGCCCGGCGAGCCCGAGCCGGCGGTCGGCTTGCAGGTCGACGGTCGCCGGGGCCCGGATCGGGTCATCGGTCCAGCCCACCGCCAGGTGGCGAACGGTCGGGTCCTCGGCCCGGATGGGCCAGAGCCCGACACCGGCCCGGGCGCGGCCGAGGGCGTCGACGGTGGTCGGGAACGCAGACCGCGCCAGCGCGGCGAGGGCCCGTTGGTGAGCCGCGAGCAGGCGGCGGTGACGGTCGAGGGCATCCGCCTCGGCGGCCTCGTCGCCACGCCGGTCGCGTCGGTGGCGACGCCGGGCGTCGAGGTGGGCGCCCACGGCCAGGAGGGGGGTGGCCGCGGCGACCAGGCCCGCAGCCGGGTGGACGGTCACGGCCAGGACCGCGCCGACCACGACCGGCAGCGCCAGGGAGAGGGCGCCGGGCGGGCTCGGCGGCGGCGGCGGGCTGGGCGGGTCGGGCGGTGGCGGGGGCGCAGCCGGCGCCGGGGCCCAGGTGGACACGGCCCGGTGCACGGGAGCGGCAGGCGGCGGGACGCGGGCGGGGGTCTCGGGCGGGAGGAGCTGCAGATCCACGGCGCCGATCGACAGCACCGCGCCCGGCCGGAGTGGGATGGGTCCGCTCAGCGGCTCGCCGTCCAGGGTCGTGGTCGGCTCGGTCGTGATCGCACTCACCGTCCACCCGCCCGGGGTCGGCTCGACGATGGCCTGGGCGGCGGCGACCGAGGGATGGTCCAGGTGGAGCCCGCAGCCGGCACCGTGCCCGATCAGGACGGGTTCCTCCAGCGACGACGACCGAGGGGACAGGGGCCCGGCCACCACGTGGAGCTCGGCCACGACGCGGGTAGGCGGGGGCCCGACCGTGACGGTGGCCCCATCGGCCAGCCCGCAGGCCGGCAGGGGTGTGCAGTCGGGGATCGCCCGGCTGTCCACCACCAACCTCCCGGCCCGGTCGCCGGGCCAGGCGTCGGCCAGGTCCCGGGCTGAGGCGTCGGTGTCGCGGGGGAAACCGATGTCGATGTCCGGCCCCCCGTCACCGTCGGCCACCCGGACGGTGACCGACGGCGACGAGGGGCCGGGGTTGGATCGGGGGCCCGGCCCACGAGGAGGGGGCGGACAGGTGGTGGGCAGGGCCCCTCGATCCAGATCAGACCGCCGTGCCGTTGAGGGCCTGGCTGATGTTCTGACGGTTGCGCTCGACGTAGGTGGCGGATTCCCGCAGGGCCTCGGTGAGGCGGCGGAGTCCGGGAGCGAAGGTCTGGCTCCAGTCCTGGCGGAAGCGGTCAGCCACCCGGCCCTCCCAGCGGACGGTGCCCTGGGCGCCGGCGGGACCGACCGCGGCGGAGATCTCTTGGACCAGGCGTTCCAGCTCGCCGGCGTCCCGTTCGAACAGGCGGCGCAACGTGGCCAGTTGTCCCAGATCGGCCCCCACCTGATCGAACGGCATGGCGCTGATTCCTTTCACGTTTGGCTGTTGACCATGAGCATGACATGAAACAACATGAAACACAATGGCTACGACGCAGAATGTTGTCGGTCCGCTCCCGAAGGCCGGCCCCGGCCTGGTCGGCATCAACCTGACGACGGCGGGCCACCTGGCCGATGCCCTCGCCCGACTGGCCGTCGAGGTCGAGGCCCAGGCCCGGGAGGCCCGATCGGCCGGACTCGAGGGCGGGCGGGCCCCGATCGCCGCCGCCCGGTTGACGCTGGTGGCCCGCTGGGCGGAGCAGGAGGCGGTGGGCCTCCGGGCGATCATCGACCGGCTGCGGCGGGCCGACACCACCGGCGTCGCCCGCTGGACCGGCGGCCGGGGCCCGGCCTTCGCCGATCCCGTCGTCGCGTACGCCCGGGGTCAACAGATCCTCGACGCCCTGCTCGCCGGTCGGACGGCGGAGGCCCGGCGTCTGCTGGCCGATCACGGCGCCGATCCGGTGGTGGCCACGGTGGTGGTCGAGGGCCTCGGGGCGACCGGCATCGTGACCCTCCTGCGCCCGGCTGTCCAACAGTGGGCCCGAGGAGGGGCGGACGCCGACGACCAGCGGGCGGTCGTCCTCGGCGTCGGGGCATTGCTGGCCCGGGCCGAGCGGCACGGGACCACCAGCCTCACCGTCGCGGAGCTGGTCGAAGCCTCGGACCGCCAGGACGTGGCCCCCGCCGGCCTCGCCCTCCTCTTCGCGGGCGGGGCCCGTTTCCCCAGCTCGTTCGTCCGGGACGCCGTCACGTCGGTGGTCGCCCCCGTCAACGCCGCGCTGCGGGCCCAGCCCGGCCTCGGCGTCGATCCGTGGATGATCCCCGCCCCGGGTGCCCCCCTCGACGCCCGGGTCGTGGTCCTCACCGTCGCGGCCCGGGACCACGAGGCGGCGGTGGAAGCCGTGGGTGCCGTCGACCTCGACGACCTGTTGCCGGGGTCTCTGGGCTACCTCGACGGCGGGGTGGCACTGGCCGGCGTCCTCTTGGCGGCGACCACACCGCTCACCTCTCGGGGCACGCCGGTGCTCGACCCGCTGCCCACGACCTCCTCGGTGCACCCGGGCCGAGAAGGGGACAACGCCCGGCGGGTCATCGAGTGGGTCGGCGCCCACCGTGACGTCCCCCTGGCCGTCCACGCCGAGCTCGGTCACCTCGCCCGCCCGTGGATCGGGGCGTTCCGCAGCGCCGGCCTCGACCGGATCCTCCACCCGCCCGTCGTGCTCGACGAGCCGCCGGCGCGGGCCTATCTGACCTACGCACAGGCCCGGGACGAAGTGGGCGAGCACCTGCGGGACGCGGCCTGGACCTGGGCCGCGGCCGAGCTGGACCACCTGGCCGTCACCCGGCGGACGGCCGCCGGGTTCGACGTGGTGGGCAGCGTGCTCGGCATCGTCACCGTCACGGGCCTGGACGCCGACGCGGCGAGCGCCGTTGCCCTCGATCGGCGCCTCACCCGGCAGAACACGCTCTGGCGGCAGGTCACCCGCCTCGCCACAGAACGGCTGCCCGCCCCGGCGCGCGGGCTGGCGGATCCGGTGGCTTCCCGGATGCTCGATCTCGTCCTGGCCCCGGCGGATCACGAGCTGACGCACTGGCGAGAGCTGCGCGACCTAGCCGCCGCCCACGAATACCTCGCCCTCGACCATCTCGTGGCCGGCGTGCTGTGGGCCCACCGCACCGACGCCACCTTGGGGCCCCCGCCGGCCCTGCTGGTCGACCCCCGCCGTCCTGATCTCGGCCTGCGCCCGCCCGTCGACCTCGACGCGGCCGGGGTCGTGGCCTGGACGCGATGGCGGTCGGCCCAGGCCGGACGTGGCCTGCCCGCCCGCCAGGTGGCCGGCGACCAGTTCCTGGCCGAGACCCGGGAGTGACGCTGCGCCGCGGAGCACAGCAGGCTGGGGGCGGCAGCCCGGCGGCGCCGGAGCTGCTGAGCGCCGGCGAAACCGCTCAGAGGTCACAGCGCCTTGCGGACGATCCTCTCCTTGCCGCTGGTGTAGGGCGGGTAGAGCAGGGCCGGGTCGGGGAAGGTGGGCTTGCGCAGGACCGACTTGAGGTTGCTGAACGTGTCGAAGCCGCTGCGCCCGTGGTAGCGGCCGATGCCGCTCTCACCCACGCCACCGAAGGGGAGCTCGGGCGGGGTGATGTGCAGGATCGTGTGGTTCACGCAGACGCCACCGGACGAGGTCCGGTCCAGCACGGCGTCGACCACGTCGTCGTCGCCGGCGAAGACGTAGAGGGCCAGGGGCTTCGGCCGGGAGTTGACCCGGTCGATGGCCTCGGCCACCGACGCCACGGGCAGCACGGGCAGCAAGGGCCCGAAGATCTCCTCCTGCATGATCGCGGCGGCCGGCGGGGTGTCGACCAGGACGGTGGGGGCGATGTAGCGGTCGTCGGCGTCGGTCGTGCCCCCCAGCACGGCCCGGCCGCCGCCCTCCAGCAGGCCCGACAGGCGGTCGAAGTGACGGCCGTTCACGATGCGGGCGTAGTCGGCGCTGGCCTTCGGGTCCTCACCGTAGAAGTCCTTCACCGCGGTGCGGATGTGCTCGATCAGCTCGTCCTGGACGGCCTCGTCGACCAGGACGTAGTCGGGGGCGATGCAGGTCTGGCCGGCGTTGAGGAACTTGCCCCAGGCGATGCGGCGCCCGGCGACCTCGAGATTGGCCGACTGGTGCACGATCGCCGGAGACTTGCCGCCCAGCTCCAGGGTCACGGGGGTCAGGTGCTTCGCCGCGGCCTCCGCCACGACCCGGCCGACCTTGGTGGAGCCGGTGAAGAAGATGTGATCCCAACGCTGCTCCAGCAACTCGGTGGCGACCTCGGGGCCGCCCTCGATGACCTGGACGGCGTCGTCGTCGAGGTGGTGGTTGAGCAGGTCGGTGAGCACGGCGGACGTGGCCGGGGCCAGCTCGGAGGGCTTGACCACGGCGGCGTTGCCGGCGGCCAGGGCGGCGGCCAGCGGCTCGAGCAGGAGCTGCACCGGGTAGTTCCACGGGGCGATGATCAGCACGGTGCCCAGGGGCTCGGGCTGGATGCGGCCCCGTCCCGGCATGGCGGTGAGGGGCAGAGAGGCCCGCCGGGGCTTGGCCCACTTGGCGACGTGCTTGCCCAGCAGCTTGATCTCCGAGGCGGTGACGCCCAGGTCGGTGGCCCAGGCCTCCATTCGGGGCTTGCCCACGTCGGTGGCCAGGGCATCGAGCAGGCGGCCCTCGCCTTCGTCCAGCAGCTGGACCAGGGCCTCGAGCCGGCGCTCGCGCCCGGCGATGGGCCGGGTGACGCCGCGGTCGAAGGCGGCCCGCGCGGTGGTGACGGCGTCGACGACGCCGGTCGGGGCGGGGGGCGTCCCGGCCCCGTGGTCGGTTCCGGCGGAGATCTCGGTGGTGGCCATGAGGGATGTCTACCCCCGCGGCGGCCCGCCCGCCCGTCCGGGCCCTCCATCAGTGGCGAGCCCGGCGGCGCGGGCGACCGGCGGGCGTCCGGAGGGCTGCCGGGCTCCGCTCCGCAGCCGCCTGTCCCCGTTCACGGCCGCGGACGCTGACGCTGACGCTGACCGGGCTTCAGGGAGCGAGCGCCTGGGTGGTGCGGAGGAGGGCGGCGCGGGCGTGCAGGAGGCGGGCCTCCGCGGCCAGTTCATCGGCCGCGGTCCGGAGCAGGAGGCGGTGGTCGACCAGTTCCTGGCCGAAGCGCACGGCCCGGCCGCCCTGCCAGACGTCCGGACGGTGGTGGGCCACGACCGGGTCCAGGGCGGTGCCGACCACGGCGGCGAGGGCGCTGAGGCGCAGCGCCGCCGCCTCCATCTCGTCCGCTCGGGTCATGTGTGGAGTATACGGAAAGTTGTCAAAGGGGGCCACGCGGCAATGGCGCGGTCCGGGGACAGGTGCGGCCGGTAGCGTTGCCGCGTGAGCGAACAGCGGGTCCGGGTCGGTGTACTCGGCTGCGGCAACGTCGGTGCGGCCCTCGTCGGCCTGATCGAGGCCCAGGGGGACATGATCGAGGCCCGCACCGGGCTGCGCCTCGAGGTGGCCAAGGTCGCGGTGCGCAACATGTCCCGCGAGCGGCCCGTCGAGCTGGCCGAGGGTGTCCTGACCAACGACGCCGCCGCCGTGGTCGACGACCCCTCGATCGACCTCATCGTCGAGGTCATCGGGGGCATCGAGCCCGCCCGGGAGCTGATCGTCCAGGCCGTGAAGGCGGGCAAGCCGGTCATCACCGCCAACAAGGAGCTGCTGGCCAACCACGGGGCCGAGCTGTTCGCCGTGGCCGAAGGGGCCAGCGTCGACCTCCTCTTCGAGGCCGCCGTGGCCGGGGGCATCCCCCTCATCCGTCCGCTGCGCGAGTCCCTCGCCGGCGAGCAGGTGCACCGGGTGTTGGGGATCGTCAACGGCACGACCAACTACATCCTCACCCGCATGAGCGAGGACGGGGCCACCTACGGCGAGGCCCTGGCCGAGGCCCAGAGCCTGGGCTACGCCGAGCGGGACCCGACGGCCGACGTCGAGGGCTACGACGCGGGGGCGAAGGCGGCCATCATCGCCACCATCGCCTTCGGCGTGCGGGTGGTGGCCGGCGACGTCTACCACGAGGGCATCTCGGGCATCACGCCGGCCGACATCCAGTTCGCCCAGCGCCTCGGCTACGAGGTCAAGCTCCTGGCCATCGCCGAATCGGCGCCCGGCGAGGACGGTGTGCCCGACGTCGCCGTGCGGGTCCATCCCGCGATGGTTCCGTCCCACCACCCGCTCGCCTCGGTGCGGGACAGCTTCAACGCCGTGTTCATCGAGGGCGACGCCGTGGGCGAGCTGATGTTCTACGGGCGGGGCGCCGGCGGCGGGCCGACCGCCAGCGCCGTCTTGGGCGACGTGATCGACGCCGCGGTCAATCTGCGTCGGGGCTCCCACGCCACCGTCGGGGCGCTCACCCGGGCCCGCATCCGCCCCATCGACGACGTGACCTCGGCCTACTACCTGAACCTGGAGGTCGCCGATCAGCCCGGCGTCCTGGCCCAGGTGGCGGGGGTCTTCGGCGATCACGGCGTGTCCATCCGCTCCATGGAGCAGGAGGGCCTCGGCGGCGAGGCCCGCCTCATCTTCATCACCCACGAGGCCGTCGAGCGCGACGTCCAGGCCACCCTGCACGACCTGCGCGACCTCGATGTCGTCGACCGGGTGGGCACGGTGCTGCGGGTCATCGGCGCCGGCGCGGCCTGAGCCCGACGGAAGCGCCGTGAAGTACGTCAGTACCCGGGGCCGGGCCCCCGTGCTCGGTTTCGGCGACGTCCTGCTCGCGGGCCTGGCCACCGATGGCGGTCTGTACGTCCCGGAGGCCTGGCCCGCCCTCGGCGTCGACGACCTGTCGTCCTGGGCCGACCGTCCGTACCAGGACATCGCCGTCGACGTGATGGCCCCGTTCGTGGAGGGCGACGTCGAGCCCGACGAGCTGGCCGAGCTGGTGGCCCGGGCCTATGACTCCTTCGACCATCCCGACGTGACCCCCCTGCGGGACCTGGGCGACGGGCTGTGGCTGCTCGAGCTCTTCCACGGGCCGACGCTGGCCTTCAAGGACGTGGCCCTGCAGCTGGTCGGGCCGCTGTTCGAGCGGGAGCTGGCCCGGCGGGACGAGCGGATCACCATCATCGGGGCCACCTCGGGTGACACCGGCTCGGCCGCCATCGAGGCCACCAAGGACCGGGACGGCATCGAGATCGTGATGCTGCACCCCCACGGCCGGGTCAGTGAGACCCAGCGCCTGCAGATGACCACGGTCGACTCGGCCAACGTCCACAACCTGGCCGTCGAGGGGACCTTCGACGACTGCCAGGACCTGGTGAAGGCGATGTTCGCCGACGAGGCCCTACGCGACGACCTGCACCTGTCGGCGGTCAACTCCATGAACTGGGCCCGGCTGATGGCCCAGGTCGTCTACTACGTCTACGCCGGGTCCCGGCTGCTCGCCCCGGCGGTCCCGGCCGTGTCGTTCTCCGTGCCCAGCGGCAACTTCGGCAACATCTTCAGCGGGTGGGTGGCCCGGCGCATGGGCGTGCCCATCGCCCAGCTCATCTGCGCCAGCAATCGCAACGACATCCTCACCCGCTTCTTCTCGACCGGGGTGCTGGAGTTGGGCGAGGTCGTGGCCACGATCAGCCCGAGCATGGACATCCAGGTCTCCTCGAACCTCGAGCGCCTGCTCTTCGAGCTCTACGGCCGGGACGCCGAGGCCACGACCGAGTTGCTCCACAGGTTCCGGTCCGAGGGTCGGGTCCAGTTGGCCGAGACCCGCCTGGCCGAGGTCGATGAGGTGTTCGACGCCGGCGAGGTGGACGACGACCGGACGCGCGCGGCCATCGCCGACTGGCGCGACCGGGCCGGCATCGTGGTCGACCCCCACACCGCTGTGGGCCTGGTGGTGGGCGAAGCCCAGCGCCGGAGCCGGGACCTGCCCCTGGTCTGCCTGGCCACGGCCCACCCGGCCAAGTTCGCCGACGCGGTGGAGGCGGCCACGGGCGAGATCGTCGAGCTGCCCCCCCGCCTGGCCGGCCTGAAGGGGCTCCCCGAGCGCTTCGAGGTCGTCCCCAACGACCTGGACGCCGTCCGCGCCCGGGTCCGCGCCGTGACCTCGTGATCGTTCTGGCGCCCGATTGAGGCGCGATCACGCCGCAATCAGGCGCCAGAACGGAAGGATGGGCGAGTGAAGTACGTGGTCTGTGTCCCCGACGGTTGTGCCGACGAGCCGACCGAGCGCCTCGGCGGGCGTACGCCGCTGGAAGTGGCCGACCTGTCCACCCTGCAGGGCCTCGCCGCCCGGGGCACGGTGGGCCGGGCCGCCGTCATCCCTCCGGGCCTGCCCCCGGGCAGCGACGTGGGCAACCTCTCCATCCTGGGCTACGACCCCGCCGTGCACCACACGGGCCGGGCACCCATCGAGGCCGCCGCGCTCGGCCTCCACCTGGCCCCGGACCAGGTGGCCTTTCGCTGCAACCTGACCACCGTCGCCGCCGACGGCACCATGGTCGACTTCGCCGGCGGCCACCCGTCCACCGAGCAGGCGGCCGAGGTCGTCGCCGCCCTGCAGGCCACCCTCGGTGGGGGCGAGATCTCCTTCCACCCCGGTGTCCAGTACCGGCACATCGTCGTGGCCCCCGAGTCCTGGGCCGACGCCGAGTGCGTGCCCCCCCACGACCTGAGCGACAAGCCGATCGTCCTGCCCACCGGCCCGGCGGCGGCGAAGCTGACCGAGGTCATGGACGCCTCCCGTGCCGTGCTCGAGGGGTTCGACCTCGCCGCCAACCAGATCTGGCTCTGGGGCCAGGGCCACCAGCCACAGCTCCCCTCCTTCCGTGAGCGCCACGGCGTCGAGGCGGGCATGGTCACCGCGGTCGATCTCGTCCGCGGTCTCGGCGTCCTCACCGACATGCGGGTGGTGGACATCCCGGGGGCCACCGGTTGGTACGACACCGACTACGAGGGCAAACGGGACGCCGCCCTGGGCGCGCTGGCCGACGGCGCCGACCTCTTCGTCATCCACGTCGAGGCCACCGACGAGGCCGGCCACGCCGGCGACGTCGAGGAGAAGGTGAAGGCCCTCGAGAACTGGGACCGCCGCATCCTGCCCGGCCTGATCGACGGCCTCGACGCCATGGGCCCGTGGCGGCTCCTCCTGCTGCCGGACCACGCCACGCCCGTGGACCTCAAGACCCACACCTCCGGCCCGGTGCCCTACCTGCTGGTCGACTCCCTGGTCGACGGTCCCGGCGGCACCTACACCGAGCCCGGCGTGGCCGACGCCGAGATCGTCGCCGGCCACGAACTGATCGACCGTCTCCTGGCCTGACCGAAGACGAGGCCGCGCCTGGCCCCGGTCTCCGAGAACCACGTCGTCTACGAGAACCTGGTCACGTAGCCGCGTTGGCGGAAGGTGCGCAGCATCGTGGTCACGTAGAGGAGGCCGAGTCCGGCCAGGGCGACGGTGCCGACCAGGGCGATGGCGAGCTGGTCCCAGGGCAGGGGCTCACCGTCGAGGACCGTTCGGGCGGCGGCGAAGATGTGCGTGGTGGGCAGCACCCGGGCGATCGGTTGCAGGACCGGGGGGAGGGCGTCTACGGGGTAGAAGACGCCGGAGAGGGGCATGACCACGAAGAGGATCCCCCAGGCCAGCACTTCGGCGCTCTGGCCGAAGCGCAGGACCAGGCCCACGACGAACAGCGAGATGGCCCAGCCGCACGCCAACAGGAGCAGGCCGATCGGGATGAGGGCCCAGCCCACCTCGGCGATGGAGAAGGCGAAGAAGGCGAACGCGGCCAACGTGACCACGGCCATGGCCACGGTCAGCTTGGCCAGGCCGAAGAGGGCCACCCCGGCGGCGTACTCCAGCTCGGTCAACGGTGTGGCCAGCAGGTTCAGCAGGTTGCGGGACCAGGTCTCCTCGAGGAAGCCGGTCGAGGCCGCGATCTGGCTCTGGTACAGCACGTGGAAGAGCAGGATCCCGGCCAGCAGGTAGGTGACGCCGGCCCGGTCGGCGTCGGGGCTCTGGTTGGCCACGAACACGCCGAGTGAGCCCCACAGGAGCACGTCGACGACGGGCCAGATGAACACGTCGAACCAGCGGTGGGGACTGCGCATCAGCACGTAGGCGTGGCGCCGGGTGATGGCGAAGACCCGCCGCCGGTTCACGACGCCTCCCGGGGCTCCTGCTGGCCGGCGGCGAGGTGGAGGAACACGTCCTCCAGCGAAGCGTGGCCGTGCTCGCTCAGGATGTCGGCCGGGGTGCCGTCGTGCACCACCCGGCCGTGCTGGAGGAAGACGACCCGCTCGCACAGGCGCTCGACCTCGTTCATGTCGTGGCTGGTGACGAGCAGCGTCGTGCCGTCCTCGGTGTTGAGGCGCTCGAGCGCCGTTCGGACCCGCCGGGCGACGTCGGGGTCCAGGGACGCCGTGGGCTCGTCGAGCACGAGCAGCGACGGGCGGTGCAGGACCGCCTTGGCGATGCCGACGATGGTGCGCTGGCCCGAGGAGAGCTCGATGCACATCTGGTCGGCGAGGTGGGCGATGTCGAAGCGCTCGAGGGCGGTCCGGACCGGGTCCTCGGCGGGGTCGGCGCCGCAGAGGTCGGCGAAGATGCCGAGCACCTCCCGCACCCGCAGGCGGTCGGGGAGGGGCAGGTAGCCGGCAGCGAAGCCGACCCGCTCCATGGCTTTGCTCCGGGCCTTGGGCAGGCGGTGGCCGAAGATCTCCACCGACCCCTCGTCGGGGGTGATGGTGCCGAGGCCCATCAGCAGCGTCGTCGTCTTGCCCGCGCCGTTGGGACCGAGGAGCGCCACCCGCTCGCCCGGCCGGACCTCGAGGTCCACGCCGTCGACGGCGCGCGTCGAATGGAACTCCTTCACCAGTCCCTGGGCGCGCAAGGCGGGCGCGACGACGTCCACGCCTCTCAGTCTGCCGTCATCCGGTCGGCCCGGGCGACGGAGTAACCGGGGACGGGTGGTTGTCCCGTCGAACGCGTGTCGGTACGCTGACCCCTGTCGCCACCGGCGGCACCCACCGATTGCTCCGAAGCCTCCCGATTCCGGGATCCGGGGTGGGTGGCCCTCCGAATCTCCCTCGGTTTCCCACTCGGGGCGTTCGGAGGACGGTGACGGCAGTTCGGCATCCACGGTCGCGGTCGCGGCCACTGGTGCACTTCACCGGTCGAACGGGGATTTCCAGAGATGAGCATCGCCGCTGGCGAGACCGAACGGTCAGCGCTCGAGTCCAAGGACCGCCAACAGCTCGCCACCATCGCGCGGGCACTGGGCGGGAACCCGACGGCGCGTGCGCGCAAGGACGATCTGGTCGAGTTGATCCTCGACCTGGCCGACGAGAGGGCGGGAGCACCGACACGAAATGGGGACACGATGAGTGACCAGACGCCCGAGGACGCTCCGGCGGCCGGGGACCGCAATGGCGCCGACGCCGGCGGCGGCGACGCCGCCGTCACGACCGAGCGGGCGGACCGCCCCGACCGGGCGGAGAAGGGCGAGCGCGCCGACCGGGCCGAGAAGGCCGACCGCGCCGAACGGGCCGATCGTGCCGCCCGCCCCGAGAAGGCCGAGCGCGCCGACCGGGACGAGAAGGCCGCCGACGACCGTGAGGCCACGGGCGACGGCGACAGCCGGCCCGAGCGCACCGGCAACCGGGGCGGTGGCCGCAACGGCAGCGACCGGTCGGACAAGCCCCGCGACCGGGACAACCGGGGCGGTGGCGGTGGCCAGCGCAACCAGGGCGGACAGCAGAACCGAGGCAACCAGGGTGGCGGCGGGGGTGGCGGTGGCGGCGAGGACGCCGAGCCCGGCAACCGCAAGCGCCGCCGTCGGGGCCGCAACCAGGGCCGCGAGCAGGAAGAGGAGAACGTCCCCGTTGCCAACTGGGACGGCGAGCCGGTCGACGTGGCCGGTCTGCTCGACCTGCGGGACGAGGGCTACGCCTTCCTCCGCGTCAACGGGGCCCTGCCCTCCCGCGACGACGTCTACGTCTCGGTCAAGCAGGTCCGCCAGTTCGGGATGCGCAAGGGCGACCGGGTCACCGGCGCCAGCCGCCCGGCCAACCGCAACGAGAAGAACCCGGCCCTGCTTCGGGTGGACACGGTCAACGACATGGACCCGGAGAAGGCCAAGGCCCGACCCCGGTTCGAGGACCTGACCCCGCTGTTCCCCGACGAGCGCCTCAAGCTCGAGGACGACGGCGACCCGGGCAACATGACCGCCCGGATCATCGACCTGATCTCCCCCATCGGGAAGGGTCAGCGCGGCCTGATCGTCTCGCCCCCCAAGGCGGGCAAGACCACGATCATGAAGCAGATCGCCAAGTCGATCGAGACCAACAACGCCGAGGTCAAGCTCATCGTGCTGCTCGTGGACGAGCGGCCCGAAGAGGTCACCGACATGCGCCGGCACGTGAAGGGCGAGGTCATCGCCTCCACCTTCGACCGCCCCGCCGACGAGCACACCTCGGTGGCCGAGCTGGCCATCGACCGGGCCAAGCGCATGGTCGAGATGGGCCAGGACGTGGTCATCATCCTGGACGGCATCACCCGCCTGTCCCGGGCTTACAACCTGGCCGCCCCGGCGACCGGGCGGATCATGTCCGGCGGTATCGACACCGGCGCCCTCTACCCGCCGAAGCGCTTCTTCGGTGCGGCCCGGAACCTGGAGGAGGGCGGCTCGCTCACCATCCTGGCCACGGCCCTGGTCGAGACCGGCTCCAAGATGGACGAGGTCATCTTCGAGGAGTTCAAGGGCACCGGCAACATGGAGCTGCGCCTCGACCGCAGGCTGGCCGAGAAGCGCATCTACCCGGCCATCGACGTGGACGCCTCGTCCACCCGCCACGAGGAGCTCCTTTTCGAGCGCAAGCAGCTCCAGCAGGTCTGGAAGCTGCGCCGGGTACTCTCCGGGCTCGCCGACAGCGGCGGGGGCGGAACACAGGCCGGCCTCGAGCTGTTGATCGACAGGCTGAAGACGTTCAAGAACAACGACGAGTTCCTCGCCGAGGTGGCGAAGGGCCCGACGATCACCGGCTGATCCCCGCCGAAATCAGGAGACAGACATGCGAGCTGAGATCCATCCCGAGTACACCGAAACCACCGTGACCTGCTCGTGCGGCAACACCTTCGCCACCCGGTCGACGGCGGGCGAGTCCCTCCACGTCGAGCTCTGCGGCGAGTGCCATCCCTTCTACACGGGCAAGCAGAAGCTGGTGGACTCGGGTGGTCGCATCGACCGCTTCGAGCGTCGCTACGGCAAGCGCAAGTCGGCTGCCGCGGCCCCGGCCGACTCCTGAACGCGCCCTGACCTCGACGCTGCCGCCCGAGCAGCAGGCGGCCCTCCACGCCGCCAAGCTCCGGGCGCTGGTCACCGACCACTGGGGCCCGGGGCTCGACCTGGAACCCAGCCTGTTCCCCGGTGGGGCGGCGACGCGAGCCGGTGACCGGGGTTGGTTCCTGGCCGGTGACGAGCCGGCTCGGGCCCTGGGTGCGGCTCTGGCCTGGGCCTCCCGCCACGACATCGACGACCTCCACGTCCTGG
>Ga0315287_10002060_pt1 | contig 18832 bp, 16 predicted proteins | sample YL17G11_0_MG_FD_205037 | JGI IMG/M metagenome (GOLD analysis project Ga0315287, IMG submission 205037) | Sediment microbial communities from Yellowstone Lake, YNP, Wyoming, USA - YL17G11_0 | ecosystem: Environmental > Aquatic > Freshwater > Lake > Sediment | place: USA: Wyoming | collected...
AAGCTGCAAGGCATCAAAAACAGGCGGCAGCAACGGTGTCTGCGCCAACATAATCGCCGGGACAGACCCAGACAACGAATGCACTACAAGCTGCGCCGCATACTACTGGGGCTGGTCAGACCTAACATGCTACCACATGAGCAACGCTGACAGTTTATGTACGACCGGGGCCGTATGTGAGGCAGCGGTCGACGTATGCCCATACCAGGGGACGGGCTCAGCGGCTGTCACCTGCAGTTGCTACAATGAAATCAACTATAGCACATGCTGGGACGTGTATCCGGGCACATGCGACGGCGGAAGTTGCACGCCACCTACATCTTCGACTTAATCGGAGCGGCCTAGGCTCAGAGGCACCTTATAAGCTGCTAGTTTCCCCGACGCTATTTAAGTCCAGGATGCATATCTAATTGGATGGCGTCGGTGATGAAATCTGGGATCATCAGGGACGTTCTTGTTGAAAGCCTAAGTGAAGGGCACATCGGTGTCCTTGACAGACTGAATGGGCCGAAGTACGACGAAGACGTCGCAGGCGAACTGAAACTGAAGGCGACTGTGGTCAGGACCATGCTCAACGACCTGCACCAGAACAGCCTCGTCGAGTACCAGCGGACGAAGAACAAGAAGACCGGCTGGTACACGTACCTCTGGGTGCGTCGGGACGAGAAGGTGAAGGAGTACGTGGAGAAGTACCTGAAGACGCAGCTTCTGGAATTGAACACGAAGCTGGACGACGAGACGAGGAATGTCACATTCCAGTGCAACTGCGCGCGTGTGCCGTACAACGTGGCCATGGAGACGAACTTCGTATGTGGCGGCTGCAAGAAGGAGTATATGGAGTGCGACAACAGCGAGGTAATAGACGAGATTGTGAGCGAGGTATCGCGCCTCGACAGCCTCCTCGCCCAAGTCTAGGTAACATGCGCCGGATAGGGAATGCTGAAGCCTTAAGGTTCCTGAAGGATAGTGGAGCGGACGACGCCCTCATAGCCCACTCTGAAGCCGTCTCCAAGGTCGCCTCCGACATAGCCTCCAGGATGGTTTCCAACGGCCTTAAGGCCGATGTTGAGTTCATAGAGTCCGCAGCCCTCTTGCATGACCTCGGGCGCACGAGGACGCATGGGATACTGCACGGCGTGGAGGGCGCTGCCATCCTGAAGGATTATCCTGAATATGCGAGGGTGTGTGAGAGGCACATCGGCGGCGGAATAGGCCGCTTGGAGGCAGGGGCGCTCGGCCTGCCCGTGAAGGATTATATCCCGGAGACTGTGGAGGAGAAGGTTGTCTGTTACGCTGACAAGCTCGTCCACGGCACGAGGGTCGCTGATATTGGGGAGACCGTGGAGAATTTCAGGCGTCGGCTCGGACGAGACCACCCTACGGTAGGGAGGATACTCGAGCTTCACCGGGAGATTCAGGAGTGGGCCCGCCGCCCCTAATCCGCCTCCGCCTGTGGGCATAGTACGCGTAGCCTCCGCCGATGACCGCGAGGAACATCGCGGACACCAGGTATTTCTGGGAGTAGACGACGACGAAGACCGACTTCACCAGCGTGAACGAGCGGTCCTGCATGACCCTGATGTCCGGTATTTCCACCTTCGTGCCGAGGACCTCCACCCGCCTCGGCTCCACTACGGTGACATCCGAGTACGCCTCCCCTCTTGCGGCGCCGCTCGTGTCCGTGACCCTGACGCCGACGCCGTACGGCCGGGCTGTGGCGTTCTTGGGGACGATTATGTTCCACCAGACGGTGATGGGCGAGTCCACGCCGAGGTTGACTATTATCGCGCCTTGCGGGTATGATTGGAACCCGCGGGGCATCTGTATCGTAAGGTTGACTCCCTGGAGGCGCTTGTTGCTTCCGACCTGGGCTTCCAGCCTGAATGATTCGCCAGGCTGCACGTAGGTTCTCGCATCCAACAGGAGCGTCACGTTCAACGCCTTGCAGGGGGCGCAGGGGCCGCCGCAGTCGACCTCCGATTCCCCGTTGTCGAGTACTCCGTTGCCGCAGGTGTCCGGCGCCTCAGGCCCGGTTGTGATGTATCCGCCGCCCTGTGATTTTCCGCCGGCTCCCTGCTGGCCGGACGTGGACTTAGTCCCGGTTCCCCCGGTGGGGACTGTGCCGGATGGGGGGGTGGGGGGCGTAGTCACTGACACGGGCGGCGTGGGTAGGGTAGAGTCCGTTGAAGGCGGCACCGTAGTCGAGGGGGATGCTGTCGTGGAGGTCTCGGTTGTGGAGGTGACCGACGACGTGGTCGAGGACGACACCGTGGTTGACGTGACCGATGTCGACGTCGTGGACGAGGACGACGTCGAGGACGATGACGTTGACGTCGACGAAGAGGACGTGGACGTGACCGACGACGTGGTCGTGGACGACACAGTGGTTGACGTGACAGACGTCGAGGTAGAAGCCACAGTAGTAGAGGTCACGGTGGTGGTCGTCGTAGCGACCGTAGTCGTAGTCACCCGCACAGTAGTCGTCGTGGCCACCGTCGTGGTCGTCGCATGCACCGTCGTAGTCGTCACATGACCGCCCCCGCCGCCACCGGAAGTCGTCGTAGTGGTCGTGGACGTGGTCGTCGTAGTGGAGGTAGTCGTCGTCGAAGTGGTCGTGGTGGAGGCCTTACCCATCGAAGCCACCTCAGCCGAATAACCGCCGCCGGAAGCCAAACCCCCGGAATTAAACGTCAACACGTCACGGCCGACCACCGAACCCGTTAAACTACTACCAGCAGAACCGAAAGAGAACGAACTGACATTATAGACGCCGCCGGACGCATAAAGACCTGAAACTGATGACGCCAGGATTGCTACCACCCCCAGCAGGAGCACTAGCCTATGATTTGTCAATTTGCACTTAGAGGCTCTTGGACCCTCTGCACATACACATTTTGTCTGCCCCCGCAGTATGGGTATTGCATGTAGCACCTCCGGAACCATCGGTAAATTTACATCCTATGCAGGTATAATTCAAACCGGGTATAACACTTCCGCCGAGTGAACATAGATAAGTCCCATTCATTCCATTGGGAATATGCATAGCATCGTAGAATCCGAATGGAAGACCACTAACGCCTAGGTCGCCATCTACTGTGACTTCAGTCTCATTCACCTTCAGCGTCGGCGTCGAGTCCCATCCTACCTTGAATGTCCTGTCCTGGTTGTTCGTGTAGTCTTTTCCGAGGGAGTATGAGTTGGCTCCTGTGGTGTCTATGTTGTTGCCTACAGCCAATGAGTAGTCTGCGGTGGCGTGGGCGTCGAAGCCGAATGCTGCGCTGTATAGGCCGTCTGCGGAGGATGTGTGAGTGGATATGGAGGGGGCTTGTAGGCTGCCGGTGACGTTCACGTTGCCGCTGTTGATTGTCGAGTTGGAGGTGGTTCGGAGATTCTGGGTTATCCATAATGGTGTGGAGGCTGGATTCCCTTCCAGAGTCATTATCCTCTGGTCCTGGTTGGAGGCGTTCGCCCAGAGGCTGGTCGCATTAGCCTGCAGTCTTGTGATGTTGACGACCGCTGATGAGAGGTTGCCCCAGAGCTGGGTGATGTTGCTGACGACGCGGGAGTCGTCGTACGTTGCCGAGTCGCCGCTGCAGTCTATGGAACCAAGGCTGGAGTTGTAGGTGCAGAACTTTCCGTGGGTCAAAGCGCCGTCTTTGTTGAATAGGTATGTGGCGTTGTACCTGGCGTTGGCGACTACGCCGGTTGTTATGTTGGCGGCGTCGATGTTCGGCTTCAGGCCGCCAGATTTAGACTCTAAAGTGATGATTCTGGCGTCCTGGTTGGAGGCGTTACCCCAGAGGCTGCTGTTGCTCGCCTGGAGGCTGCGGATGTGGAATTCCTGGATGCTCGCGTTATACCAAAGGTCGGATATGTTCTGGTCCGTGACCGTGGACGAGCCGGCGCCGGAGTTGCAGTTGAGTGTGCCGATGGACAGGTTGAAGGTGCAGTACTGGCCGTCCGTGAGGACGCCGCTCTTGTTGAACAGGTAGGAGGCGTTATACCTTGCGTTGGCGATGACGCCTGATGTGATGTTCGCCGCGTCTATGTTAGGCTGGGATGAGCCACCGACGACGGTGCTCAGGCAGTTTCCGGAGCCGTCGCAGATGCGGCCTGTCGCGTTGATGTCTCCGCGCACCCAGAGGAGGTTGTCGGTTATGTTGGCTGTTATGTCTCCGAAGCCGACTGCGAAGCTGTTGATGACCGGGTTGGCGAAGCCGTTTCCGAAGGATATCGCCCCGGCGTTCGTGGAATTCAAGTCCCTGCCGAATGCGTATGAGTTGCCAGCGGTAGCCTGCGAGTTCTGGCCGAAAGAGTATGAATCGCGGCCGGATGCGACCGCGCCATTACCTAAGGCGACGCTGTTGGTGAATGTGGCGTTGCTGCGGTTTCCTCCCGCTATGCTGTAGTTGCCGCTGGCGAGGTTCATATCACCGCCCAGGATCACGCTTGATTTACCTGTGGCGTTGTTGGATAAGCCGCCTAAGACAAGTGAATATTCACCTGCAGCAAGGTTGTTCCACCCGCCCGAGACGACTGAGAAGTATCCCTTGGCGGTGTTCATCTCGCCCCCGGACACCACTGAACTTGAACCATTAGCATCGTTGCTGAATCCTCCGGCCACGACGGCATATGCGCCGTCTGCCGTGTTGTACCAGCCCCCGGAAACCACCGCGCCTAGATCGCTGGCATTGTTCATGGAACCGCCCGAAACGGTTGAGCTGTCGCCGGATGCGTTGTTTTGGAAGCCGAGAGCGATGGCGTTCGCCCCTGCCGCATTCGAACCGTTACCCGCTATCCGCCCCATCACCTTAAGGTTTCCGGTGACATTGACGTTCCCGCCGCTTAGGCTGGCGTTGCTTGTGATGCTACCGAAGAGATTAGCCCAGTACGGCACGGCAGAGGCGTTGCCTACGTTGTTGAGGCAGTTTCCTGCGCCGTCGCACACCCTGCCGGTGGCGTTAACGTCGCCTGTGACCTTGAGTAGATTGTCAGAGACGTTTAGCGTGATGTCTGTGAAGCCGACGGTGAAGCTGTCGGGTGAGGGGTTTGTGTAATGTTCCCCGAAGGCGAAGGAGTTAGAAGCCGACGCGCTGATGTTGCTGCCAAGGGCGAACGAGTAAACCCCGGTTGCGTTTGCGTAGGAGCCTAACGCGACCGATTTTATCCCCGACGCTATGCTGCCCTGCATGTTCAGCCGGTCTGTCACGGTGAGGTTCCCGGTGACATTGACGTTTCCGCCGTTGATGGATGAGTTGCTGGTTATGGCATTAGTCTGGTTCACCCAGTAGGGCTTTGAAATGATGTTGGTCTCTAGGAGGATTATCCGGGCGTCCTGGTTGCTGGCGTTAGACCATAGGTTAGTGACGTTGCCCTGTAGGGCGGAGATATTGACGACAGACGAGGAAACATTATCACGCAGCCCTGTAATGTTTAGAACAACGGAGCTCACATTACCCCAGAGCTGGGTGATGTTGTTGCCGTTGGCGGGTCCAGCACCCTCCAACGCGATGATTCGGGTATCCTGGTTACTGGCATTAGACCACAAATTCGTTACGTTACCCTGTAACGCAGATATATTCGCCACGGCAACGGATACGTTCACTCGCAAGGATGTAATGTTGCTGACGACCTCGCTGACATTACCGCGTAACCCCGTCAAATTAATCACGGTCGAACTCAAATTGCCCCAGAGCTGGGTGATGTTGACACTATTGGCAGGACCAGCACCCTCTAAAGAAATAATACGAGTATCCTGGTTGCTCGCATTAGACCACAGATTAGTCACGTTGCCCTGGAGGGCGGTGACATTGATGATTGTCGAAGAGATATTTCCGCGAAGGGCTGTGAGATTATTGATGTCCTCGCTCACATTACCCCGCAATGCAGAGACATTGGTCACAGTAGAACTCAAGTTGCCCCACAACTGCGTTATATTGTTGCTGTTAGCCGGACCAGCACCCTCCAACGCGATAATACGAGTATCCTGATTACTGGCGTTAGTCCAAAGATTAGTCACGTTAACTTGCAGAGCGGTGATATTCACAACCACCACGGACAAATTACCCCACAAGAACGTGATATTCGCCACCACACGACTATCATCATAAGTGGACGGGTCGCTATTACAATCAATAGTGCCCTTAGCAGAACTATACGTACAAACCTTAGTATCAGTCAACGTACCACTCTTATTCAACAGGAACGAACTATTATACCGGACATTCACAAAGACGCCAGACGTGACATTAGCAGCATCAAGGAGCGGCTGCAAAGCACGACCCTCCAAACTAATTATCCGGGTATCCTGGTTGCTCGCATTAGACCACAAGCCAGTCACATTACCCTGGAGGGCGGAGATATTCGTAACCGCTGCTGAAACGTTCCCGCGCAAGGCTGTGTAATTAACAATCGTCGAGGATAGGTTACCCCAAAGTTGGGTGATGTTGTTCGCGTTTGCAGGGCCGCCAATCATGTTCAAACAGTTACCGGCACCATCGCATACGACACCGGTGGCATTCACATCACCGACTACCTTTACCAGGTTGTCAGTCACGTTCAGTGTGATGTCGCCGAAGCCGACAGCGAAGCTCCTACTCGTCGGGTTTGTGAATGAGTATCCAAATGCAAAGATGTATTCTGTGGCGTTGCCAACATTCGTGCCAGCTTGGACTCTATCACCGTAAGCCAGGCTATAGTTACCGGTTGCATTAACATTTCGGCCTCCTAGAACGACAGAGTACTCGCCGGATGCAATGTTAATAGCACCCCCGCTTACTACAGCTCCATAGCTTCTTGCAAAGTTATGGATACCTCCCGAAACCACGGCATAGGAATCAAGAGCACTGTTAGAATCCCCTCCGCTAACAACAGCAAATTGAACATTTGCAGTGTTACTGTTTCCACCACTGACGGTTGAATATTGACCATATGCGCCATTATTTGCTCCGCCGCTGATTACCGTACCATCACCGGATGCTATGTTATTTACTCCACCACCGACTGCCGCGTAATTGTACGCTTTATTCGAGCTGCCCAACGCCACAGAGTTATCACCAACCGCCTGGCTGGTGTTCATACTCAGCCGCCCGCTTATGTGGACGTTGCCTTCGTTAATACTGAGGTTGCTTGTGGTATTTCCATTAAAGGATGCCCAATATGGAACGGCAACGGATATGCCCTCCAACGTTGTAATCCTAACATCCTGATTACTGGCGTTACCCCATAAGTCGGTTATGTTCACGGCCTGGGCGAGGTAGCTCAGGTTATAGCGGGCGTTGGCGATTGTGCCGCCGGTTATGTTCGCGGCGTCTACGTTCGGCTGGGCTGCGCTCCCCGACGGTATGGCCGTGCAGCCGGAGTTGTAGACCCAGTACTGGTTGCTGCCGCATGCGGTGTAGTTCATGAGGTACGTGCTGTTGTACCTGGCGTTCAGGATGACGCCGGAGGTGATGTTTAAGGCGTCGATGTTAGGCTGGGAGGAGCCGCTGGACGGTGCGGGGGTGCAGCCTGACCCGTACAGGTAGTAGAACCCGGCCCCGCAGGTGGTGGTGTTCAACGTCGTCTGAGGGAGGAACTGCCATCCGATAAGCCCGGAAGTTATGTTCTGGCCTGCGATGTTCGGCTGCGCTGCGCCGCCGGACGGCATCGAGACGCAACCGAAGCCCCACTCGTAAATCTGGCCGGAGGGGCAGGAATCAGAGTAGTTCAAGTACACGGAGATGTGGTTGTGCGTCAGCGGGGAGTATGTGTTTGCGGCGTATGTTTGGTTGAGGATATAGCTTGTGTTGTACCTGGCGTTCAGTATGGCGCCGGAGGTTATGTTCGCGGCGTCAATATTAGGCTGGGAGGCGCCGCCTGCGCTCGTTGCATCGACGCCGTCGCAGAGGTCTGCGCTGCCGGTCAAGGCTATACATGCGGCGTTGCTGTAGTTCACGACGAAACTAGAATTATACCGTGGATTCTGCATAACACCAGAGGTGACATTGGATGCGTCGATATTAGGCTTGGACGCGACCGCGCCCTCGTTAACGTAAGCCCCGTCAAAAAATGTCAGGTTATACCTTGCGTTCAATATCGTCCCGCTTGTTATGTTCGCGGCGTCTATGTTAGGCTGCTGGGCTCCGCCTGCGCTTGTCGCGTCGGAGCCGTCGCAGAGGTCTGCGCTCCCGGTCAAGGCTATGCAGGCCGCGTTCGAGTAGTTCACCCAGCGTGTGTTGTTTATCCGCGCATCAAGTATCGTCCCGCCTGTGATATTGGCTGCGTCTATGTTAGGCTTGTTGGGGACCTGCATCAGCTTCGACATGTTCACGGCCCCGAGGGGTGATGTGAAGCCGAGGCGCTCCGTCGTCCCGGTAGAGGGTGTCGTGAAGTCGAGGTCCTGGCCGTTTATCTGGTATTCCTTGTAGTAGGTTAGGCCGTATTCCAGCTGCAGGTCGCCTGACTGGCCGAGTATGACGTTCCAGCTGCCGTTGAGGATGGCTCCCGTGAAGGTTTCCCCGTACACCATCGTGCCGCCCGTGGCGGAGTCCCATATCTGGACTGTGAGGTCTCCGTTGTTTACCTGGACGCCGCCGGATTTCGCGTCCGTGCCCTGGTCTGAGAAGAGCACCGGGAAGGCTAGAGCCTGAGCGGCTGAGAGGGCAAGGAGTAGTATTATGGAGGCTATCCGGTGCGGTTGTAGGGCGTTCATTCTAGCTTGTCCTATCAGCCAACCGACCATGATAGTATTTGTTTCCGGGGTTTTTAAAGCTGCTAGGCCATCTCTTAACCGAGGGAAAGATTTGAGGCGGGTGGCGACCGGGATAGCCGGTTTGGACAGGCTGGTAGACGGTGGGATACCCTCGGGTTCGACAGTCCTTGTCACCGGAAGCTGCGGCACAGGCAAGAGCATACTGTCCATGCAGTACATAATCAACGGAGCCCTCTTAGGGGAGGCCGGAGTCTACGTCAGCTTCGAGGAATCCAGGGAAAGCCTCCTCGCCCATGCCGCCAACTTCGGCTGGGACCTGGAGGGCCTCGAGAAAAAAAGCCTTATAGTGCTGTATACCGTGGAGACCGACGACATGGGGGAGGTCCTGGAGGGCATCAAGGCGAAGGTCGAGTCTGTGGGAGCGGTTAGGCTTGTCATCGACTCCTTGACGACGATGATGGAGCACGGCATAATCTACAGGAGCCAGGTTTCGAAGGACATAAGCCGGCTCGGAGCCCGCGGGGGAGGGTACAGATTTCCCGCCGAGGGCCGGGACGTGACGAGGAAGGACATATACTACATAATCGGCCAGGTGAAGAGGCTTGGCGCCACCGCACTCCTCATCTCCGAGGTGGGTGAGAAGACCAGCTACCTGTCCCGGGACACCATCAGCGAGTTCGCATGCGACGGCGTGGTGCTCCTTGAGATAAGCACGGTCGGCGGCAGCCCTGAGAGGCTCCTGACCGTGAAGAAGATGCGCGGCACCGAGGTCAACCTCGTCATGTCGCCGATGAAGTTCGCAAGAGACGGCATCGTCGTGGAGGAGTAGGCTATGGGCAAGGCTGAGGACATACTAGAGCGCCTCCGGTCCCTGAAGGAGTCGCACCCATCCATCAAGGCTGCGATGGTCGCGAGGAAGGGCCTTGACGGCCTCGTCATGTTTCCGCCCGACTTTAAGGCGGAGGTCTCGGAGCTTTGGGGGCCGCTCTCCGACAGCCTCGACAACATCCTCGGCTTCGTCGGAAGATACAGCGACGTCGGCATCTCAAGGGCTTACGTGGAGCTTCTCGGGTACGGGGTGGCTCTCCTGCCCCTGCCTGGAAGCGACACCGCGGTGATAGTGTTCATCGGAGGCGAAGACCCCATGAAGGCAGCCCTCGACGTCATGCCGAATATGGAGGCGGCGAGGGAGTGGATACTCAGGACCCTGTGAGCTGGACGACCCTGCTGTCCTCCGCCTCATCCTTCACCCGGTATGAGAGTTCCAGGGCGAGTTCCTCGGCGAAGTCCCGTATCTCCTGGTGCGACGGCATATTGTCGGGGGCTAGCCTGCTCCTTGAGCCGCCGACAAGCATGAACGCCTTAACCTCCACGTAGTCGGGGCTAGCCCGGGATATTAGTTTCGCGTAGCCTTTCGCGTCATGCATGTTAAGGCCGCTCACCATGGTGAGGCGGACGACCTTTTTGGTTTCTATCGAGGGCAGGAGGTCGAGCGTCTCCATTATGCCGTCCCATTCCCGCCCCGTCATGGGACGAGAGACCTTGACGTGCGTCTGCCGGTCAGGGGCTACGACCGAGAGGTAAAGTTGGGTGGGCAACTCTGTGAGCGCGGAAAGCCGCGCAGGCAGAGTCCCGTTGGTGACGAGGTACGTCGTCATACCCCGCCGCTTGAAGCCGCCGATGAGCTCGCTCATGGGGGGATAGCTTAGTGGTTCGCCTGCAAGGCTGATTGCCACGTGCTTAGGCTTCCGCGCCTCCTGGTAGAGCCGCCTGTCCGCGTCGCCGCCGAAGCCTGAGACCGCCTGCCTGTGCGCCGCCAGGCAACCTTTTATTACCGCCTCCGGGTCGTCCCATGATTCCATGTCCCGGGGGATGGTGTAGTCGGTGTTCCGCCAACAGAATATGCATCGGTGCATGCACCACCCGACCGCAGGGGTCATCTGCATGCACCGGTGGCTCTCTATCCCGTAGAACCGCTGTTTGTAGCAGAACCCCTCCCCCCGGACGGCCTTCCTAAGCCAAAGGCAGGGCTTCACAGCGCTGTGTCCGCCGACGAGGCCGTACTGCTGCCTCGCCAGGGTGGCTTTAAATTCGCCTGAAAGCATGGTATTGTTTTTAAAGCCGGACTCTTAATAAATTGTAGTCAACATTAGGGAGTGACATCCATGGTAACATACATTATTGCAAGACAACTGGGAGGGAAACCCGTGATAACGGTCGGAGGAGAGGAACTGGGTAGATTAGACGATGTTATACTTGACGAGTCCACAGGCGACTTCGTCTCCATAATCGTCGAGCCCGTCACCGAGACTCCCACGAGGGTGTCATACCCTAAGGACAAGGAAGGCAACTACGTCATCCCGTACGACGCCGTAAACGCTGTCAGCAAAGTCGTGGTAGTCAAGGACTGATGTCCCGCCCCGAGTAGACGCCCACGGAGGCTTCAGCCGAGCTTATCCGGTCCCAGTTGTAGTTTAACAGTTCGACCCGTATCAGATGCTTCTGTTCAGCGACATTCTCCTTCACAAAAACCTTCAAGGGCACGATTACCGTCTCGCCATGGCGCATGCCCACCACCATCGGGTTCCGGGTCACGGGCTCGAAGCCGTTCGGGAGGGTCATGACCAAGAGAAGCCTACCGTCAGATACCGGATGCATGACCGCGTTTATTGTGTAGATGGAGCCGTCTTGTGTCCGGCCAGCATGGACGAGCTCCAAACCCTCCGGGTTAAGGCCTCCGCCGTACGGGCCGCATTCCCGGACCCACAGGCACTGCCCGCAGGAGGCGCACACCCCGTCCGAGATGCATGAGCAGTCCAGGCAGCAGTACGGCTTCTCTCCGAGCACGGCGGCGCCCGTTATTGTCGAGGAGGCCGCGAGCGAGGAGTAGATGACGCCGGCCACCACGAGGAGGCCGACGGCGAGGACGCCGGGGTACTGTAGCATGTCCTTTTCCATTTGCGTGTTACTTTTGGGCGGCTCGCGGTTATATACATGAAAGGGAAAATCTGTATTATGAAACCCCTCGTCATCTGCATCGACCGGGACGACGACATAGGAAGGAAGGCGCTGGTGAAGGGGCCGATAATAGGAAGGGACGCGAATCTCGAGGCCGCGCAGAAGCTCGCGCTCGCCGACCCGGCCGACACCGACGTGAACGCCCTCTACGGCGCCGTAAAGCTGGCGGGGGAGCTTGAATCCGAGGTCGTCACGCTGACCGGCGAAGGCCATGTCGGCATCATCTCTGACAAGGAGGTGGCGCGGCAGCTTGAGGACGTCCTCTCCAGGTTCAAGCCCGAATCAGTGGTGTTCGTCTCCGACGGCCTTGACGACGAGCAGGTGATGCCGATAATACAGTCTAGGGTGAAGGTCGACTCAGTCATAACCATAACCGTCAGGCAGAGCAAGGAGCTTGAGAAGGCCTACTTCAAGCTTGCGGGCTTCATAAAGGACGTCACCGGCGACCCCGCGCTCGCAAGGCTCATATTCGGCCTGCCCGGGATAGCGCTCCTCTTGCTCGCGGTCGGCGGGGTCCAGGCGTTAAGCTGGATAATGGGCGTGGTCGGACTGTACCTGATAATCAAGGGGTTCGGCCTCGAGGACGAGTTCTTCAACACCGCCAGCGAGTTCCTGAAGAGCCTGTCCGTGGAGCGGATGAGCACGCTCCTCTACGCTGCGGGGGTCATCATACTGGTGATGGGACTCAACTACGCTTCAGGCGACCTGACTAGGATAAGCCTCTCATTCGCCGACTCAAGCTCCGCGTTGAACACGCTCGCCCTGTTCCTCCTGAACTCGAGCTCGGTCAGCCTGATAGTCCTCGGGCTGTGCACGATACTCTGCGCGCACATAATGGACAACTGGAAGGTGAAGAAGTTCATCAGCGTAAGGCGGGACTTCATACTCACCGCGTTCATCGCCCTCACATGGATTGTCCTCGATGCCGGCGCACGATACAAGCTGGATGAGGAGTGGGGTTTATGGAACTTCGCCGGCCGCGGGCTCGTCGGGCTCGCCGCCCTCGGAGTCTGGATCAAACTGACTGAGTATTTCTTCAAGAGCGAGATACGGGCGATAGAGGCGGTCATAAAGGACACAGAGGGGAAGGAGGTAGTGGACGCAGACGGGAAGAAGCTAGGGCGGGTGCTGAAGACTGTCGTCGAGAACCTTAAGCTGAAGGAGATAAGGGTAGCCAGCAAGGCCATCCCGGTGAAGGACATAGTCTCCATAGGCGATTCAATCGTCGTGAAGAAGCCGGATGCGCCCCTGCCGCACACCCAGCACCTTGGCGACACCATAAGGCAGTTCAAGTTCCACGCGCCTGAGGGTTTCCCGAGGTTCCCGGACGCCTTCTCCTACAGGAGCAAGAAGAGGGGGAAGGAGCCTGAGAGGCCCCCTATAGAGTGAACATCAGCCTGAAAGCCGCCTCAAGCAGGTTCCCCGCCCATAAGGTAGCCGGGAGCGAGATGAAGAGTACTGGGACGAATTTGACGCCCCATTTCACCCTTACCGTCTCGGCCAGCCTCCCTTCCGCATAGAGCCTCCGCACCTCCATCAGCTCGTTTGGCGTTATGCCTTCTATCACGCCCTTCGATGCGACCTTCACGCCATCCGACACGATGTCGTCCGCTAGTATGTCCCAATCCTTAAGCTCCGACGTCTTTATCGTCTTCGTCAGCACAGAATCCTCCACAGACTTCATGTAAACCGACGCCAATGCCAATAGGGGCACGAACGAGTACACAGCGGCGAGTGTGTACAGGCCGAGGTATGATGCGAGGATTAGGGGTACTGCGCTGAACGCTATGGTGACTGCGCACCGTCCGGTCCTAAGACGCCTCAGGTACTCTGTGAACGCGCTCGGGTGCATGAGGCCTAAGACGAGTGTGTACGCTATTACGTACGGCGTAGACAAAGCCGCCATGTCGACCGCGTAGGTTACGAGGGGCGGCGTCGCATAACCCATGAATGTGCCGCCCGGCCACTGGTATCCGGCGGAGCCGAGCCATCCGAGGAGGCAGCCGACGCCGGCTGCTAGCTTCACGTCCCCACCGCCCCAGTGACCGAGCCGGTATATCGCATAGGAGGCGAGGAACGCTATTGAACCCCATAATACAGCCTCCAGGATGGGCGATAACGCCCGGGAGTAGATGCTGTCGAGGGCCGCGACCGCGAGGACGAAACCGAGAAGCCCCATGCTATGCTTCTCAGGCACCTCCCCGGTCTTCAGGTCGGCAGCCGAAGCCAAGAACATTATAACCAGGCAAACCAATATTACCGACTCCAACAACATGTCCGTAACTATTAACACGTCGTTATTTATACAGACGATTCATATCCTTTCCCATGAGAGTCCTCGCCAGCCTCGCGGCCGCCGTGCTGCTGGCATCGTGCGCGGGTGCCTACAGCGGCACCGGGATATGCTTCCTGGACGCGGTACTCTCATGGCTCGACTCGGCCTCCAACAGGCTTGGCGGTGGGGAGGTCACGGCGACTACCCTCGAGGAGGAGACCACAACTACGTTGGAGGAGACGACAACGACCCTGGAGGAGACGACTACTACGTTGGAGGAGGCTACGTCCACCACGACCACAATCACTGCAACGACGAACACGTTAGCGCCGGCTGGGGCGTGCAGAATACAGGCGGACTGTCCTGCGGCGAAGACTATCTATTCCTGCAGCCAGGACAACGAGGTCATGACCCAGACCATCAACTACTTCTGCGAGAACCCGGGACCGTCGTCAAGGTGCATGGGCAAGGCTTCGACGCCGAGGATACATGTGACCTGCGTAGAGAACGAGAGATGCGTTAAGGGCGTCGACCACTGCGTGAAACCAGAATAGGATTAGCCTCTCTACTGGACTTTTACCTTCCTTCCCGCCGCCGAAGCCTCCTCAGCCCGCTTCAGCGTGACTTCGAGGACGCCGTTGTTGTATCTGGCGGATGTCGACTCCGGCCTCACCCTACAGGAGAGGCGAACGTCCTTGCTGAACTTCCGGAAGGGTGAGTTAACCGTGATTAGGAGGCCTTCGACGCTCGCCTTCAGGTCTATCTCTTCCTTATTTACGCCCGGCAGTTCGACGATAACAGAGACGGAGTCGAGGCGCTCTATCACGTCCGTCGGCGGCTCGATGAAGCCCGCTATACCATAGGGGGAGACGTTCCCGAATTCCTTAACTATCGGCTGGCAGTCGCGGGTGAACTTCATGTTGAACCCCCACACGGATGGACCGTTGACGGAGGATAACTGGGTTAGCGCCCGCGCCTCCTCGAACATCTGCCGTATCCGGTCGTTGAAGTCCGCCGAGCCGCGCGGGAGATCGAACATATGATATACTTAGTCCCCGAGCAATTTAAACAGCTCCCTCGGACTCCTCACCTTCGCAAGCTCCCCGGGGGTGAGCACGGACGCCTTACCCTCAACCCTCCGCTCGCTAACGCAGACCCTGTACCCGCCAAGGAGGTCGGATATCTCCTCAAGCACGCTTATCTTGCCCTCAAGCCGCCTCCAGTCGTTGCTCACCACCCCGAAGACGGTCTCGTCGCGGGTGGCCACCATGTCGAAAGGCGCCGACGTCAGCGATGTCTTGAACCCGAGCTCCTCGAACTCGCGGCAGACCATCTTCTTGAACGATGTTACGTTGCGGCTTACGCCATCCGATTCCACCGACTCCTCGGCATGGGGTTCCCCGACCGGCTTCGCTATCTCCTCGCCAAAGAAGTCCGAGAGCCGCTCGAAGACGTCGAGGCTGACGCGGCCGAGGGCCTCGTACCGGTACACTGACTGCTTTGTAACGCCGAGGCGCTCCGCCATGTCCTCCTGGGTCATCCCGAGCCTGCGGCGGGCCTCAGCGAGCATGCCGCCGTCCACGCGCACGCAGTAGTTGCCGCGGGTCGAATATATCTTCGGCATAGAGTCGTTGATTATGCTCTCGAACGTAGCGATGCTGCAGACTATGACGCCGTAACGGTCGTAGACTATCCCGTCCGCGAGGCCTGACGACTTCATCCTGCCGGAGACCACGACTGCGGTGGCCCCCAGTATCGAAGCCACCCTCCGAAGCTCTACGACGCTGTCCCGGGACAGGCCTTCGACGCTAGCCAGGGCCTTTACGAGAAGCAGTCTGCCGCCGCGCTTGCCTATCACGTCGAAGCTGCTTCTTGAGCCGTGGCAGTCGACGGTCAGGTAGCCGGACGCCTCGAGAGCCCTTAACGTGGACTCCACCAGCCCGGCCTTAAACATATGACATCACTTGACGAATCGGTCGTGTATCGCATTGACGACGGTGTTTATGTCCTTCGACTCAATGACGAAGGCTATGTTGAGCTCGCTTGAACCCTGCGCTATCATAATGACGTTCGCCCCGGCCTTCGAGACCGTCGAGAATATGTCCGCGGCCACGCCCAGGGTCCCCCGCATGCCGGCGCCGACGACGGTGACTATGGAGACGTCCCTTATCACGTTCAGCGTCTTCATGACGCTGCCGTTCAGCCTCTCCGACAGGAGCTCGATTGCCCGCTCAAGGTCCGAATCCGCGATGACGAAGCTCATGCTGCTCTCGCTCGAGCCGGATATCATAACGATGTTGATGTTCCCCTCGCCGAGGGTTGAGAAGAGCCTTCCCGCGACATTCGACGTCTCCGCCATCCCCACCCCCTCCAGGCTGATGATAGCCACATTCTTCATAATCGCCACCGCCTTGATGACCCGATCTATCTTCCTCTGCTTCTTGACTATCAATGTGCCCGGGCACCCCGGATTGAAGGTGTTCTTCACCAGCACCGGTATGTTCGAGGTCATCGCCGGCTCAATCATCTTGCTGTGTATGACCTTAGCGCCGAAGTACGCAAGGTCCATCGCCTCAGAGTACGACAGGGTCGGGATGAGCTTCGCCTCCGGCACAAGCTTCGGGTCAGTAGTCAGTATCCCGTCCACGTCAGTCCAAATCTGGACCTCCTCCACAGCCAGGTACTTGCCGAGCAGGGACGCCGTATAATCCGAGCCGCCGCGTCCGAGAGTCGTTATCCGCGCCTTCTCGTCGCCAGCGATGAACCCCGCAACTACGGGCGTGCACTTCTGAAGCAGCTTCCCCAGGGTATCGCCAACCAGCTTCTGCGACTTCGGGTGTATCGGATGCGCCCTTCCGAAGTACGAGTCCGTGATTATGCCGGCTTCGTAGCCCGTAAGCGGCACAGACTTGATTCCCAGCGAGTTCAAGGCCCCCGACATGACTAGTATGTTAAGCCTCTCACCGAACGATTCTATGTAGTCAAGGCTCCTCGCGCTCAGGTCCTCCAGGTAGCCGACGCCAAGGAGCGCGACCCGCAGATTCTCTATGAGCTCGAGCGACTGGCTGAGTATCTCCCCCCGGAGCTTCTTGTCCGTGACCGCGATGAGTATAGCCTGCCTCTGCTGCAGGGAAAGCTCCCTGCAGAAGCCGTCAACCTCCCGCTCGACAACGTTGTTCGGCAGGTCAACCACGGACTTCGCTAAGTTAATCAGCCTGTCCGTGACGCCCGACATCGCAGACACCACGACGACCTTCTTCCGGGGCTCAGCCTTCACAAGCTTCGCGACGTTGACTATCCGCTCCCCGTTGGCGACTGACGTGCCGCCGAACTTCATCACGACGACCATACTGGCAGATTATAAAGTAAGCATAGAATAAAAAAGTATCGGTGAAGGGCGGCGGCGCCCCCACCCTGATTTATACGCGAACAGCCCTATGGTAAGGGAATGAAACGCCTGAAAGCCATAAAAAAGGCGGTTAAAGACCATTATGGAGGCTTGCTCTTGTTTTTCATGACGTGCACGTACATCCTAGCCTTCTCCGCGACATCCCTGAACACATACAACAGAATCTGGTACGGAAACTTCGACCTCGGCATATATGACCAGGGGATATGGCTCCTCAGCAGGTTCGAAAACCCCTACCTCACAACCCGCGGCCTCCACCTCTTCGGCGACCACGCAACCTACATCTACGTGTTGGTGGCACCGCTCTTCTGGTTCTGGGACGACGTGAAGGCGCTGATAATCCTAAACACAGTAGCATTAGCGGCCGGGGCGCCAATAGTCTACGCCATAGCAAAGAATAAAACGGGCAGCGCGGCGGTGGCGACAACACTCGCATTCTCCTACCTCATGTACCCGGCCCTCCACTACTCCAACCTCGACAGCGGCTACCACGCAGAAAGCCTCGCAGTCCCCCTCATCCTCCTCGCCTACCTCATGCTCATCGAAAAAAGACACGGCGCATACTTCCTTGCCATCCTCCTAACCCTCGCATGCAAGGAGGAGATAGTCGCCCCCGTGTTCCTCTTCGGCCTCTACACAACCGCATTCACAAAGGACAGGAGAGTCGGCCTCCTCACCGCCGCAACGGCAACCCTGTACGCCATAATCATCTTCGCGGTGATATTTCCGTACTTCTCCGGAGTCCAATACCAGTCCACGTTCAACGGCAACAAGTCCTTTGGCTACATGGGGCCGACACTCGGGGATAAGGCCAAGTCCGCGACTAACATCAGCCTCATAGGGGGTAGGGCATACACCAGTAAGAACATAGAGTATGTCGACAACATCCTGGCGCCCGTTGCATACCTTCCTGCCCTCTCACCCGCCTTCTATGCCGCAGGCAACCTTTACATAAACATCCTATCAGCATGGGCTTACACCCACGAGATAAAATACCACTACGTTACACCTATAATCCCATTCGTATACATCGCCCTCGCCAACCTACTCGGCCACCTGAGAGGGCGGAAACGGTTGTTGGCTGCCTTCAGCATAGTCCTTATCGCCGCCGCAGTATGGGGCAACTGGAAGCTGGGGCATGATGAGGTATCCCTTAAAAACCCGAAACTACTGTTCCAGAACCTCCGGAACCCTGACCAAACACCGGATAGCATCAGAGACCTCCGAATCATGCTCGATGACATTCCGGCAAACGCCTCGGTATCAGCCAGCTACGACATAGTGCCGCAGCTTTCGCACAGGAAGACCATCTATATGTACCCGAACCCGTTCCAGACGGAGTATTACGGCATAGATAACCTGCAGAAGCCACCGGACATGAAACCCGACTACCTGGCGATAGACAGTGACGTAAACAAGAAGGAGAGGCACATAATAG
>Ga0315287_10002062_pt1 | contig 18823 bp, 14 predicted proteins | sample YL17G11_0_MG_FD_205037 | JGI IMG/M metagenome (GOLD analysis project Ga0315287, IMG submission 205037) | Sediment microbial communities from Yellowstone Lake, YNP, Wyoming, USA - YL17G11_0 | ecosystem: Environmental > Aquatic > Freshwater > Lake > Sediment | place: USA: Wyoming | collected...
TGGCGTTCATCGTGACCGTGATGTTCGTGTGGCACGCGTTCGGGAGCACGTACCTCGCGTCCTCCTTTGGCACGACCTTCGCCAGCTCCCGGTAGACCTTCCACACATCGTCCATGGCCTTGGCGTATTTCTTCCTGACCTGCGGGTCCTTCGCGACCGACGGGGGCAGCACGTACGAGGCCTTGTCCATGCCCACGTACCTCTGGCTCTGCTGCGAGTATGAGGCGACCCTGTGCCTCACCAGCTGGTGCGTCAGGGACCTCGAGACGCCTTCGACGCTGAACGTGAAGTAGGCGTGTTCCACGACCGACAGGTGGCCCATCCCGACGACCTTCTCGATCATCTTCCTCGCGCGCTCGTCGGTGGTCTTCTCGAAGAGCTCGGAGGCGCCCAGCTCGGAATAGCATGATTGGGCCGCGGCCGCGCATATCTTGTCCGGGCTCTTCGTGTAGTTCAGCAGGACGACCTTCACAGGAACACCTAGGACCTTCCAAGGAACGGGTTCAAACCCTAAATGCTTTTCACGGGGGGCTCAGCGGTACTCGTAGGTGACCGTGTACTCCGTCGGGCTCGTGGTGACCATGCCCCCCTCCCTGAGCTGCTTGAGCCTCACCGTCTCGACGGGCTGCCCCTTCAGTGCATCGACCAGGCCCGGGACGTGGCCGTCGCCCACGATGACGACCATGTTCGGGTGGTCGACGGCGAGGGCCGTGATCTGCCTCGCCATGTGGGCGTTCCTGCGGTCGATCAGGACCTCCTTGATGACGGGGAACCCTTCGCCCATCTGCTCGAGGTACTTGGCGTCGTCGTTCGAATAGTTCTCGATCTCCTTCTCGACCGTCTTCTTCGAGGAGACCAGTCCCACGAGCGCCCCGCCCATGAGCCTGACCTTCTCCGTGAAGGACATCCTCCGCCAGAGGTCCCCGAAGATCGTGGCCGCGTCCATGTCTATGAGCGCGAGCTTCGCGCCCACTTCGCGGGCCCCCTCCGCCCCTGCGAGCATCTCGTCCCCGACCTCGGTCCCGAACTTGCTCGCCATCCGCTTCTGGAACTTGGCGAGCAGGATGTACTGGATCGGGATGTCGCGGGCCTCCTCCTTGTGGGTGAGCGCGTGGTACCTGGCCGGGTCGAGCTCGAGGCAGACCAGGGCCGGGCGGCGCGAGCGGATGACCTCCTTGACGTTCTCGGATATCGCGAACACGTGTCCGACGCCGACGAGTGTGATCATGTCATGCCGTCCAACAGGGCATCATTTAATTAACCTTTCCGCCATGGGCCAGTCGTGCCCCGGCTGGTCGTGTTCGACATGGATGGCGTGCTCGCGGACGTGGAGAGTTCGTGGGTCTTCGTCCACGACCACTTCAGCGTCGACAACAACCATTCGCTCGACGCGTATATGAGGGGCGAGATCGACGACCACGAGTTCATCAGAAGGGACATCCAGCTCTGGAGGACGAAGCGCCCAGGGCTCACAAGCCGCGACATCGGCCGGATCCTCGACGAGGTGCCCACCATGCCCGGGGCCGGCAGGACCATCGACGAGCTGAGGCAGCGCGGGTACCGGACGGCCATAGTCTCCGCCGGGATAGACATCCTGGCCGAGAGGATCGCGGAGGAGCTGGGCATCGACATGCAGCTGTCGAACGGCCTCACGGCGGATGGTGCAGGCGTGCTCTCGGGCGAGGGGACCCCCAGGGTCAAGGTCATGGACAAGGGGGCGGGCGTCGACGAGGTCGCCAGGCGCATGGGCGCATCCAAGAGCGACATCGTCAGCGTAGGCAACTCGAGGTACGATGTACCCATGTTCAGGCGGTCCAGGAAGGGCATCGCGTTCTGCCCGTCGGATGATTTCGTCAGGGACGAGGCGGACGCGGTCGTGACCGAGAAGGACCTGTCGCTCATACTGGAGCACGTGCTCCGTTAGCTGTAACCGTGCTCACCTATCAGCGGGACGAAGACGCACCCGCCCTCGTTCGTCTTGATGAGATTCTTGCCCTTCCGTTCGACCCTGATGAGATTCTGATAGCCCCGGTCGCCCACCGGGATCAGCATCAGCCCGCCATCGGCGAGCTGGTCTGTAAGCGGGACGGGGATGTCCGGGGCGCCGCACGCGACGAATATCCGGTCGAACGGCGCATGCTCTTGGAGGCCTTTCGACCCGTCACCTACGACCACGGTCACCGTGTCCGAGTATCCGGTCCTCCTCAGGTTCTCTGCCGCGAAGGCTGCGAGAAGGGCGATCCGCTCGACCGTGTGCACGCTGCCGCCGGGCCGGACCAGCTCCGCGGCGACGGCCGCGTGGTACCCGGAGCCGGCCCCGATCTCCAGGACCTTCATCCCTGGCCTCAGCTCGAGCCGCTCGGCCATGATAGCGACCATGTGAGGCGCGGATATCGTCTGGCCATCGCCTATCGGCAGGGGCGTGTCCATGTACGCCTCCTCGCTGAGCTCCGGAGGCACGAACTCCTCCCGCGGGACCGACCTCATGGCCCTCTCCACCTCAGGGGTGATTATGTAGCCCGTCCTCAGGAGCGAGGACACGAGCCTGTCCCGCGCGTCTGCCAAGTCGCGCATCGGCATGAGATGTCCCTAGACGGAGTTAAACCTTGACCGGGGGGCGTTCATTGCGACGTGGTCCGGACGATGTTCGCATAGATCCGGATGATGTCCCGGGCGAGTGCACTCCCCGTCTTCAGGGTGCGGTAATCGATCTTGATGGCGTGTATGACCACTTCCCGCTTGCCAATCGTCATCATGTCCCCGATGAAGAACTCCTCGTCCGGGATGACCTCGATGACCTCCGAGTGCGACTTGCCCTGGTGGTTGATGGAGAAGTGCACCCGGACCTTGTCGAACTTCTTCGCCCAGATGGTCCCGATGTTGCCCGCCTTCGCCCTCAGGACCCTGGCGCCCTTGGCCTCGATCGATGTCACGATCACGGGGATCTCCCCGCACATGAACTCGTCGCCGACCGAGAGAGCTTCGTCACGGCCGAGCGCGACCGACGACCGCTGCGATTCCTTGACCCAGCTGATGATGACAGGGACTTCCACGGGCTTCTCCGCCTTGATGATGACATGGTGCACGTGCCCGCACTCCCTGCATCTCACCGTGGAGTCGAGCACCGTCTCCGTCTTGCCGCCTACCTTGCCTGAGACCACCTCGTGCAGGGTCTCATCCTTGCACACGGGGCATTCCACAATTATGGACGTCGGGACGGTCATATGCATGAGCGATTGCGCTCATTGGACTTACTTCTTTCCAACGACGCTGAAAGATGGTCCGTGGCCCGGGACGACGACCTCGGCCCATTCGAGGATGCGGTCCATGCTCATGGTGGCCAGACGTCTGTCGAAGGCGACGGCCGGCGGCAGGTGGGATTTGAAGTTTTCGACGGTTGGGATGGCGTCCCCGCACACGGCCACCCGCATGTCCGAATCGACGAACACCGATATGCTTCCAGGGGTGTGCCCCGGTGTGATGGCCACCATGACCCCCGGGACCAGCACGGCGTCGTTCACCACAGTGAGGGTGCCCAGAGGAGGGGTTTCCGCCTCGTGGGCGACCTTCTTCGAGTGGAGGAACAGGTCGTTGCAGCCGCAGTGGTCCACGTGCATGTGCGTGTTGATCACGTAGTCGACGCTCTCGACATCGACCTTGAGCGACCTGAGGTCGTCCTGGAGGACGTACAGGTCCCGCGGGGAGCCGGTGTCGACGATTATCATGGCGTCGTCGGCGTCTATCAATGTCACGGTCGATGACGCGTCTATGATCTCGTCGCCCCTCCTGAGGATGAAACCTTCGCGGACGACGCGCACCTTCGGCTTCTTCGGGAGGGGGCTCATATCAGGTGCCCCTTCTCGCAGAGCACGGACTCCTTCGTGACCCTGAGCCTCGACCCGCACGTCGGGCACCTGGCCTGCGACAGGAACTGCTCGACCCATACGCTCCGGACATCCGCTATCTCCTCGTCCTCGATCCGGCGCAGCATGGCCTTGAGCTCAGGAGTGGTAGCGAGCCCCCTGAGGGCGGACTGCGAGACCATGCGCTTGGTGCGCCTGTGCAAGGGGGTCTTGACCACGAGCGGTGCGAGGAAGATGCCCCCCAGGAGCCCTCCGATGTGCGCCTCCCACGCCACGTTCGTCTCCCCAGACACGAACACGAACTGCAGCCCGATGAACAGCGCGGCGATCACCCATATCGGCATCGCTGGAAGCGGCATGAAGAACAGGAGCATGGTCATCCGCTCGTTCGGGTAGAGCCGGGCGAACGCTCCCAGCACGCCGCTGATGGCCCCGGACGCCCCGACGACCGCCACGTACGGTTCATTCCACCTGAGCGCGGCGAACATGAGCGTGCCGCACAGGCCAGACAGCAGGAAGAGCACGATGAACGCCCTCGGCCCCACACGCTCCTCGAAGACGGTCCCTATGAAGGCAAGGCCCAGGACGTTGAAGAACAGGTGGAAGAAGCTCGCGTGGGAGAACATGGACGTGAGCAGCGTGTATCCCTTATCTGGCGTCACGAGATCGTGGGGCATGAAGGCCAGCTCGGGCTTCACGTCCGAGACGAGCATCAGGACGAACACGAGCCCGCAGACGGCGCACGCGACGAGCGAGAAGCTGAACTGCTTCCAGTACGAGTAGGCGATGCCCGCGACTATGACCGCAGCCGATGCGACGACCCAAAGGTCCATGGAGATACCCAGCAGCCCGCCCCCGTGGATGGCGCTCGACTAGTAAAACCTTAAGCCCTCCAGTAGCGTACATGCCCCCGTTGGAGCTAGACGCGAGCCTGGATATCGACCTCGTGCCCGAGGTGTACAACCCGAACGACGACTCATATATTCTGCTCAAGGCCGTGGAGGTCCTGCCCGGCCAGCGGTTCCTCGAGATGGGCACCGGGAGCGGCCTGACCGCACTCCATGCGGCCAAGGTCGGGGCCGTGGTGACCGCGGCCGACATCAACCCTCACGCCGTCGATTGCGCCCGCAGGAACGCCATGAGGAACGGACTCAAGATGGACGTCGTCCAGAGCGACCTGTTCGGAAACATACCGGGGCTGTTCGACGTCATCGCGTTCAACCCGCCGTACCTGGCCGACGAGGGCACGTCCACGAGCTGGGTCGAGAGCGCCTGGAACGGCGGCAGGGAGGGGAGCGAGGTCGCCGTGAGGTTCCTGGACGAGGCGTGGAGGCATCTCTCGCCCCGCGGGACGGTGTACATGATCCTGTCCTCGCTCGGCGGGCTCATGACCGTCCTCAAGGCCTCCAAACCGAGGTATGAGGCCGCGCTTCTCTCGGAGAAGCGCATGTTCTTCGAATCGATCTTCGCGTACAGATTCACACCCCGGCTTTCGCCGCCCGAGGTCTGAGCCAGAAGCTATATCTAGGCCGTTTGTCAATGGGCATAATCCCCAGAGGACGGACCGACTTGACTGCGGTGAAACCGAGGAAGTACAACGACCCGCAATCGCTGGACGAGCTCTGCAGGAGCTTCCTGCAGTGCCAAGAGGATGACAAGGGCGCGGCCCTCGAGTACTGCAAGGGTTTTCTGACGGTGCTCTCGAAGAAGGACCTCATCCGAGGAGCTGTCTTATCCTCTCGTGCAAAATCTCGCTGATGACCTGGCCGTCGGCCTTGCCCCTGAGCTCCTTCATGACGATGCCCATCACGGCCCCGAGGCTCGCCTCGCCCCGCTCCCTGATGAACCCCTCGTGCTCCCTGACCACGCGCTCGCAGACCGCGCGCACGGTCCCTGGATCGGTCGAGACGAACCCCAACGCCTCGGTCGCCTTCGGGAGGTCTTTGGAGCCGTTCCTGAGCATCCAGGAGAGTATCTGCGGCACGGCCTCCTTCGCGAAGTCGCCTCTGCCCAGCGATGCCAGGACCCCCTTGACCGTGTCGAGCCCGAGCATGGTCGGGTCCAGGCCCTCCTTCTCCAGCTCGGGGTATGTGTTGAGATAGACCCGTGCGACGACCTGCGGGTTCCCCAGGCCCTTGGACAGGAGCTCGAACTCGTCCTCGTAGGCCCCGTTCACGAGGGCATCGGCCTGCTCCCTGTTGATGCCGTGTTCCTTGACGAACCTGGCGACCTTGACCTCGGGCAGCTCCGGAAGGTTGAGCCTGATGCTCTCGATGATCCCCCCGCTGACCGTGATGGGCTTCACGTCCGTCTCCGGGTACATCCGGTCCTTGCCCGCAAGCGGCCGGCTGTACACGGTCTGGCCGTCCGGGAGCGGGTCCCTGGTCTCCTCCGGGACCCCGAGGATTCCCGCGTTCGCGCGCTCGACCGCGCGCAGCACCGCCGCGCGCGACTTCGCCTCATCGTCCGCGACGAGGAAGAACGCGTCTCCGGGGGCCACCTGGAGCTCCGTGATGACATCCTCGGTCTCGGCCCTGGTCATGCCGTAGCCCGGGAGCTCGTCCGAGTGGAACAGGCCCTTGACCCCGGCCACGCGCGCATGCGCGGCCATCTCGGCCCCCAGGCGCTTGACCCCCGCCTCGGTCCTTCCAAGCGTGCCCGCGAACTTGGGCAGCTTGACCGCGAGCACACGCCCATGGTTCTCGACCGCGGACTTGACGACCTTGCACTTGGTGCCGTTGAATAGCCCCGTGAGGTCCTTGATGTCCGGCACGACCCTGGCCGCGCCCCGCTCCCGCAGGACGCGCTTGACATCGAGGAGCGCGAGCTGGCGCTTGACCTCCTCCTCGACATAGGTAGGGATGAGCCGCAGGTCCTGGGCGCCCTTGATCTCGACCCTGGCCCCTCCGGCTATGGATATGTTGACGTCCTCCCGGATCGTGCCTATGCCCCTCCGGACCTTCTTCGTCGCCCTCAGGAGCGTCCCTATCCGCTCGGCCACCCTGCGGGCCTCCTCGGGCGTCGCTATGTCGGGGTCGGTCGCGATCTCCACGAGCGGTATCCCGAGCCTGTCGAGCCTGAACAGGACCTCGGAGCCGTGCTCGTCCAGCTTCCTCGCGGCGTCCTCCTCGAGGCACACGGACGATATCCCGATCACCTTCCCGTCCAGTTCGAGGCGCCCCTTCGTGGATATGAGCGCCGTGCGCTGGAACCCGCCGGTGTTGGACCCGTCAATCACGATCTTCCGCATGAAATGTATCTCGTCCACGGGGACCATGTCCAGAAGACAGGTCATCTCGAGGGCGGTCTCGATGGCCTTCAGGTTCGCCCCGTGCGGCGGCTCCTCGTCCGCCTCGACGAGGCAGGAGCACGGCACGGTCTGGTACCTGAACTGCAGCTTGCGCTCGGCCTCGTCCAGCGCCGCGCGGTCGATCTCGCCCATCTCACTCTGGGTCGGCCTCAGCCGGCGGACGAACTCCTTGTGGTGCTCGTCCACGAGCTCGGTCCCGCAGTCGCAGAACAGCTTGCCCGTGCTCAGCTGCTGGTGTATCTCGATGCCCACCTTCAGCCCCAGGTTGCGGTAGTCCATGTCACACCGCCCTCCGGGTCGTGATCTCCCCTGCGATGTTGTTGAGCATGATCTTCCTGACATCCTCAGGGCCCTCCGCCTGGCCCATGGCCCACATGAGCTTCACATAGGCCGTCTCCGGGAGCATGTCCTCCAGAGGTATGACACCGGCGCGGAGCATGTCCCTGCCGGTGGAGTAGACGTTGAGGTTCACGGACCCGTACAGGCACTGGGTAGTGGCCACGACATGCACGCCGTCCTTGACCGCGCGCCTGACGGACCCGACGATGTCCTCCGAGACATGACCGAGGCCCGTCCCGGCGACGACGATGCCTTTGACATGCTGCGCGATCATGTCGAAGTGCTCCGCCTCGAGCCCAGGATAGAAGTACAGCAGGCTGGCCTTGCCTTCGATCTTGTCCCTGAGCTCCACGGGACCCGGGGAGCGCTTCTGGTGATGGCCGTTGAGAGTGATCTTCGTGCCTTCGATCCTTGCGACCGGCTCGTCGTTCACGCTCTTGAACGCGTCCCTGCGGGACGAGTGCAGCTTGCGCACCTTGGTCCCACGATGGGCGAGGCAGTACGAATCGGAGGTCTCGCCGTGCATCACTACCACGACCTCACCGAGGTCGGCGTCGACGCACAGCCTCGTCGCGGCGAGGAGGTTCATGGTCGCGTCCGATGACGGGCGGTCCGAGGACCGCTGCGAGCCGACGCACACGACAGGCCCGGGCAGGTTCCGGAGCATGAACGAGAGCGCGGCGGATGTGAATCCCATGGTGTCCGTGCCATGCGGGACGATGACGCCTACCGCGCCCGAGTTGAGCTCGTGCGCCACTTCCTTGGCGAGCGCCTGCCAGTGCGTGACCCTCATGTTCTCGCTCAGGATCGAGTAGAGCACCTTGGCGCGCACGTTGCACAGGCCCATCAGCTCGGGGACCGAGAACACCAGCTCCTCGGCGGACTTCGCCGGATGCACCGCGCCGGTCCTGTAATCGACGTACGATGCGATCGTCCCGCCCGTGCTGATCACGGCCACGTCCTTCTTCGCGGGGTCGTGCGGTATCGCGCGCTTCACGCCCGTCTTCTCCGCCTTCTTGGAGACCAGCCTGACCACGATGCCCTTTTCCGCCCTGATGCCCACATTGTACCCGTTGGGCAGCTTGAGCGTGATTATGTCATGCGAGCTGAAATCGTGATGGGGCATGAGCACACCCGTGTAGGCCTCCTTGCCCCTGCGGACCTCGACGACGTCCCCGATGTCCGCGCCCGCAGACTCCAATATCTCGGCGACGTGGCCAGAGTAGTTCATCGTGCCGTGAATAGGGTTGACCGTTTTAAATGGTTTGGCCGGGCCTGTGGCAACCTTCTTAAGACCTGAACCTGATGCCCTGGAAGGTTGCATATAATGAGAGTGCTGGCTGTCGGGGGAGGGGCTAGGGAGCACGCGATCGTCGCGGCGCTCGCGAGGTCGGGTGCGGACGTCTACGCGGCCCTCAAGAACAGGAACCCTGGTATCTCGAGGGCGGCGAAGGAGTGCGCGTACGTCGACGAGACCGATGTCACCAAGGTCGTCGAGTTCGCGAAGGCCAAGGGCGTCGAGCTGGCGGTCGTCGGACCCGAGGCACCCCTCGAGGCCGGGCTCGCGGACGGGCTCCGGAAGGCCGGCATCCCCACGGCGAGCCCGTCGAGGTCCGCCGCGATGCTCGAGACCTCCAAGAGCTTCATGCGCGAGCTGCTGGCGAAGCACCGGGTCACGGGCTCGCTCCAGTTCGCACTCGCCGAGGACCTGGCAGGCGTCAGGGCCGCGCTCGACCGGATGGGCACGGACATCGTCGTCAAGCCGACCGGCCTGACCGGGGGCAAGGGAGTCAAGGTCTTCGGGGAGCACATGACGACCGTGGAGGACATCATGGCCTACGCCGACGAGATACTCTCCAACAGGATCGGCGGACAGGCGAAGGTCGTCATCGAGGAGAAGCTGGTCGGCGAGGAGTTCACGGTCCAGGCGTTCTGCGACGGCAGGCGCGTCGTACCCATGCCCGCGGTCCAGGACCACAAGCGCGCCTACGAGGGTGACAGGGGGCCGAACACGGGGGGCATGGGATCCTACTCCCAGGAGGACGGCCTGCTGCCGTTCCTCGGCAGGGGGGATTACGAAAGCGCGGTCGCGATCATGCAGCAGGTGGTTGACGCCCTCAGGAAGGAGGGGAGCGAGTACCACGGGACGCTCTACGGCCAGTTCATGCTCACCAAGGACGGCCCGCGGGTCATCGAGTTCAACGCGCGGTTCGGGGACCCCGAGGCCATGAACGTCCTGTCGCTCCTCAGGAGCGACTTCACGAGGATCTGCGAGAGGATGGCCGGCGGAGGCATCGCCCCGAAGGACGCGGAGTTCCACGGAAAGGCATCCGTCTGCAAGTACGTCGTCCCCCAGGGATACGGCGTCAAGTCCCTCTCGGGAGAGGAGATCAAGGTCGACGAGGCGGCGATCGCCGGGGAGGGCGCGCTGCTGTACTACGCGAGCGTCAACGAGAAGGACGGCAGGGTCTTCACGACCTCGTCCAGGTCCGTCGGCGTGGTCGGGCTCGCGGGCTCCATAGACGAGGCGGAGCGGATTGCCGAGAAAGCGCTAGGCCATGTCTCCGGCAAGGTCTTCGTCCGCCACGACATAGGGCGGAGGCAGATGCTCGACGCGAAGGTCGCGCGCATGCGCGACATCAGGGGAGTGCAGTGATGAAGAACCTCGAGAAGGTCGTCTCCAGGATCGAGACGGAGCTTGACGAGAAGGACCAGATCAGGGAGATCGCGCTCAAGTCCTCAAGGGCCATCGTGCGGCTCGCGGGGGGCATACTCAAGGGGATGCACAGGGACGAGAGCCCCGGCGGGTCCCTGGAGGAGCTCAGGGACGAGGTCTCGCGGCTCACGAACCTCCTGACGGAGCACCCGGACGTGGCCAACGCGGGCTATGTCGAGAACGCGCTCCAGGAGTACACGGAGGTCGGGATCGTGATGGCGGTGCTCGAGCGCGGGGATGTGCCCTCGCCCGAGGACCTGGGCGTCGGGAGCGTGCCCTACCTGCTCGGGCTCGGGGACACCATCGGCGAGCTCAGGAGGTTCTGCCTGGACGACCTCAGGACCGGACGCGCGGACAGGGCCGCTGAGCGCCTCGACCAGATGGAGGAGCTCACGGGCGCCATCATGCGGTTCGACTACCCCGACGCCATAGTGGCGATCAGGAAGAAGCAGGACGTCGCCAGGAGCCTGCTCGAGAAGACCAGGGGCGAGATGACCGTCGCCATGAGCAACAGGCAGCTCAGCGACCGGCTCGACGAGCTGCTGAAGAAGTAGCGCTCACTGGAAATGCTTCTTGATGACGGCCTCGATGCTCGCCCTCTGGTGGGCGCCCGTCATCCGCTCGACCTGCTTCCCGTCCTTGAAGAATATCAGGGTCGGGATGCTCTGTATGCCCAGGCCCATGGCGGTCTTCGGGCTCTCGTCCGTGTCGAGCTTCGCGAAGGTCACCTTCCCCCTATGATCCTTGGCCAGCGCCTCGAACGTGGGGGCGAGCATCCTGCACGGGCCGCACCAGGGGGCCCAGCAGTCGATCACGAGCTTTGCTTCCTTCTTGCTGACGGTGTCGAAGTTCGCATCGGTCAGGTGCACCAGGTCTTCGGACAAGTGAACAGCTCCAGTAGTCGTGGTGGCCGGTAAAGTGTCGGCGGTATTTCAGCCTATCCCGCAACCGTCAGGTCCCCTTGCCCCGCCTCGCGGGCTTCGCCATGTATGTCAGCGCGACGAGGACGGACATTATGATCACGCCCACCGTCAGCACCCCACCTATCGGGTTCGACTGGTTGCCGACATATATGGTCATCGAGAGGACGTTGTTCCCGTCGCTGAACTCCGCGATCCCGTTCGGGTCGTCGATCGTCACCGTGACGATGTGCTTCCCGTCCGCGATGTTGAGCCAGGTCCAGTTGTAGGTCAGCGCGGTGCTCGACCCCGCGGCCACAGAGAACTCCTGGGACCCGAGGAGCGTGTCGTCCGCGTAGAACCTCGCGGTCACGTTGTCCGCGTCGACCGCGCCCGTGTTGTACACCGTCGCCGTGATCACTATCGGGTCGATGACCTCGACCTCGAACTCACGGACCTTGTACTCGCTGTCCTTGGAGACGGAGTCCTTCGAGGTCGCGTTGATCTTCAGCTTGATGATCTGGGGCCCGAATCCCGGCAGCGTGACGTTGAACTTGAACACGCCGGTCTGCGATGTCGCCGTGCTGGGCGAGACCGAGGAGCCGGTGTCGTTGTCCGCGACGACCGTGGCCTTGTAGGTGTAGTTCCCGCCGTTGTTGTACGCCGGGCCGCCCTGTATCGTGAGCGTGCACGCGATCTTCTGGGACTTGGCCCCGTAGGTCGGGTACTTGAGGTCGATGCTGATGTTGCTGTCCGCCTCCGCCGGCTGTGCCAGCGCCGCCACTATGCCCAGCGCGGCCAGCGAGACCAGCGAGATCGTCAGGAGTGCCAGCGTGGCCCTGCGGGCCGTGGTCCTGTGGTTCATCTCTTGCCACCTCCGCTCATGCCCTTCTTGCGCCTCAGCAGGAAGAACACACCTATGAGCACGCCGAGCGAGACCACGAGCCCGATGTCCAGGGACACCCGCGACGTATCGTACTCGTAGAAGACATCGCTCCTGCTCACATCCATGTCACCTGGTGCGACCACCAGGTCCGGCAGCACGACCGACACCGTCTGGAACCCGCCGGACGCCTCGTACCCGTCGGGGTATGCGAAGACGACCGCGGAGACCTCCGGGTTCGCGTCCGCGCGCGTCGCGTCGAACTCGACCTTCAGGTCGTAGGACATGAACGCGTCTATGGCGACCTCTGAGACCTCCTCGCCGGTGTCCGCATCGACTATCCTCGCGGTCCAGCCGAGCTCGGCCAGCGCGTCGAGGTTGGATATCCCTACGGCGAACGTGTCATCGACGTTGCCCGTGTTGTTGAGCGCGAACATCGTGCGCGTGACGGTCGACGAGACCGCCTCCGACGCGTTGTCGGTGTCTATCCTGACAGAGTGCGTCGGGAGCACGTTGACACTGAGCGACAGCGTGGCCTTGACCGAGCTCTGGGTCTTCGAGCGCAGCGTGATGTCGACCGCCTGCTCGCCGGCCGCGACCTCGCCGACGGTGATCTCGGCGACCACCGTCGCCGTGTTGCCGTTCGTGCCGAAGTCGATCGCCACCTTGGCGGGGTCCAGCGTCACATCGAACCCGGACCCTCCGTAGACCACGGAATACGTGTCGGCGATGTTGCCCGTGTTCTCCACCGTGAAGGCGTATGTGACAGTCTCACCGGGCAGCGCAGACATCGTCAGGTTGCTGTCCCAGGAGCCGACCACGCTCCGCTTCGTAGCCCTGACCAGCGCCAGGTCCGCGTAGGCGTCGCTCGCATCGACCGCGACCGACTCGGAGAGCGAGTAGGTCACCGTCATGCCGCCCTCGGTGCGCGTGGCCGTCGATGTGAGGTGGTAGGTCGCCTCCGGCACCAGCAGCGTGAACATCCCGTCCTGGTCGGCCGTGACCTTGATCGTGGAGCCACCGGACGACACGGTGACAGCCTCGGACGCACCCGCGCCCGCGACCGTGACCTCGCCCGTGAGATAGTAGCCGTTCACCATCTGGATGTCCTTGACGACCGGCGTGTTCCTCACGATGTTGGTGTAGGTGAGCTCCACGCGCCTGTCCTGCAGCCTGTATACGTACATGGTGTAGTCCCCGGGCTGCACGGACGCCGCGAACTCCCCGGACGGGTCGGTCATTATGGTCGTCCCGATACCGTACCTGGTGTTCGCCGTGAGCTGGATGATCGCCTGGACCGGGTAGCCGTCAGGGCCGAGCACGGTCCCGCTCAGGGTCGTGTTGTCGAGCCTCGTGTCGAGGTACGGGTTCAGGGTGACCGCGGATCCGCCCACTGTCAGCACCTGCTCGTAGTAGTACTCGACATAGAGCGTCTGGGTGCCCTGCACCTCCGTCCCCTCGAGCGTGAACGACATAGCGTACGTGCCCTGCGCGAGCACGATCGAGTAGCTCCCGCCGGTCGACGACTGGACGGTCGCGGAGGCGCCCTCCTCGGACACCGCGCTGACCGTCACGGCCTTCGTGACCGTGCCGTAGCTTGCTGTGATGATGCCGGTGACCGTCTGTGCCTGCACCAGGGTGACATCGACCTGGCGCGTGTCCGCGGTGACATCCGCGGTCTGGACCGAGGCATAGGTCTGCCCGCCGAGCGCGCCCGTGGAATAGACGTCGTAGCTCCCTGCCAGCAGATAGGTCGTGAAGTAGAGAGTGCCACCGAGCTCGAGCGTCAGCGTCTCGGGGCCTGAGAACCTGACGACCAGGTCGCTCTCGGCGCCGAGCACGGTCCCGGACACGACGACACGCTTCAGTAGCTGGATGTCGAGCGCGACAGGGTCGGCCGACGGAGACAGCGTCTCCGAGGCCGAGTACTGGTACTTCTCGATGCCCGCGAGGCTGGCGTACTGGTCGACGGACACCGTGTAGTCCGAAGGCGCCATCTCGACGGAGTAATACCCGCCCGCCCCGGTGACGACCGTGACCGCGTCGAGCGCGATCGAGGACGGGAGGAAGGACAGCTCGATGCCCCTCAGGCCGAGGCCGTCGTATGTGACGTAGCCCTCGACGGTGATCGGGTCGGGCGTGGCCAGGAAGCCTCCCGAGTCCTGGCTCTCGGCGAATATGCCCGTCATGGACCATCCGCTGTATCCGGGCGTGCCGGATGTGAGCGTGACCGTCTTGCCCTTGGGTGCCGCGAACTCGAGCACGCCGTCGGCGTCGGCCAAGATGGCGTACCGCCGGCCGTAGGAGTCGGTCATCCAGACCGGTGCGAAGACGCCCAGGTCGCTCTCCTCGAGCGAGCCTGTGCTGTCCGCGTCGAGCCACATGTTCCCGGAGATGACGACCGCAGAGGTCATCTTGAGGTACAGCCCGTCGATGTCCTCCGTGACCGTGATGGTGCCGGAGTACACCCCGCTGCTCGCGACGCTCTGGACCGTCACTTCGTAGGTGCCGACCGGCAGCACGACGCTGAAGGCGGCCTTGTTGCTCGACTCCGCGTATATGCGCGCGCCGGACTCGGTCTCGAACGATATGTAGTCGTACCTGGCCGATGCGCCCGTAGGTGACTTGAGCGAGCCGGAGACGGTCCTGGCCTCATCGAGGCGCACGACCGCGCTGACGGTCTCGCCCGCGGTTGCGTCGACCTCCACCGCGCCAGCGTACTGGGCTGTGCCGGACGAGTACGAAGCGTACAGCGTCCACAGGCCAGCCGGCAGCTCGATCTGGACGCGGCCGAACTGGTCGGTCATGCCGGATGTCGAGGAGGACGGGTCGAAGACTGCGGAGAGCTGGAAGTAGGCGTACGGGACGGCGGACGACCCGTTCATCACCCTGATGTCTATCACGGAGCTGTCCCAGAGGGTCACATCCCTCGTGATGACGCTCCCGGCGACGACGCTGACATACTGGTTGTATATGAGCTTGCCCTCGATGTCGGCGGTCATGGAGTACTTGCCCGCCAGGACGGTCGTGAACCCGTACGAGCCCGCGTCCCCGGTCGTGGCCGTGAACTCGCGGTCCGCATCCAACGACGTGAGGCGCAGCACGACCCCCAGGGCCGCCTCGCCGTCCGCGTAGGTCACGTTGCCGGAGATCATGGCCGGCTCGACCGCGAGGTTCAGCGTCATGGTCACACCCGCGGTGATGTTGGTGAGCTCGGACATGGTCATGTTCGTCCCGAGGACCAGCGCGTCGAACCTGTACTGGCCCGGTGGGACATACCCGTCGTACGACCCCTCGCTGGCGTTCACAGAGAACGTCTGGCCCGTGTTGAGCTCCTGGGCGTAGACCGTCACATCGGGGATCAGCCCGTCCGTGCCCTCGGTGTAGTTGCCGTCGGCGTCGATGTCCCAGAAGATGTCGCCTGAGACCTCGGAGCCCTTCATCACGTGGTTCTTGGTGATGAGATAGTCGAGCACGCCGTCGTTGTCCAGGTCCTGCTTCACGCGCATGGCCTGGTCGTCGGTGACGTTGAACTTGAGCCGCGTGATGACGTTCGAACCGACCAAGGACGCGCCACTGGCCAGCGCCCCCGACGATATTGCGAGGGTCACGTTCCCGAACGGCGCGAGCACGGAGTACTCCCCGTTCGCGTCCGTGAGGACGGACTGGTGCGGTATGCCGTACTCGTCCTGGACCGTCACTCTGATGCCCGGGGCGGCGTAGCCCTGCTCGGTCGTGACCGTCCCGTTCACATATGCGCCATGATAGTACTCGAGGAACACCGTGCCCTGCTTGTACAGTCCGTACGCGCTGGCGTCCACGACACCCTCGACCTCACCGGCGCTGATCTGAGTCTTCAGCACCATGGCATCGGCGTAGCTGATGGCCACCCAGGCATCGCTGTGCATGGAGACCTCGTCAGATGGATACGGGTTGTAGTATGCCGTGCGGTAGACGATGCGGAAGTGCGTCATGTTCCAGCCAGGCATCGGCGCGTAGCTCTGCACGGAGCCGGAGTACCCTGGCAGTCCGTCATCGGACAGGCCGATGTCGGAGCCGCTGTAGCCGCACATGGCCCTGTAGAACATGCTGTCGTAGAACATCTCCTGGTAGGTTATCTGGTAGTTGACGATGTTCATGGACGACGTGACGTCCGCGAGGTCCCAGGTCACGCCCGACGAGTCGACCGCCTGGATCGTGTAGAAGTCGTAGGGGATGTTCCCCTCGCCTACGCGCCTGTCGGCGAGCTTCGCGGGGGCGTAGAATATGCCGGTCGAGGTGCCCGATATCGGGAACATCCTCGAGTCGACGTTGAAGTAGCGTATCTCATAACCGGTGATGGTGCAGACCTGCTCGTACAGGGACACGAGCGCGTCCGAGCCTATGCTCGCGAGCTCGACCCTGGCGGCGACGATCCTCGCGTTGGCCTCGCTCATGTCGGCATCCATCTCCCCGTAGACCTCAGGGGAAGCAAGGACCTCGTCCACGATGTCCTGGGCGGGCATCGTGATGATCTCGTGCAGCCTGTCGTAGGAGACGCCGTGGTTCTCGAGCGCGGTTATCAGGTCGGCCTGGGTCGACGAGTCCATGTTCAGGCCCGTGGTGATGAGCCTGTAGGCGAACAGCGCTATCGCGTCGTCCTCGGACTGCGCCATTATGATGTTCCCGGAGATCTGGTAACCGTTCTGGAAGTTGTCGGCCACTGTCGGGTGGTCGCCCTCCTGGACCGCTTCGAAACCGTAGTCCCACCATGCCACGTATCCTGGCCGGGTGTATTCCGGATATGTGTCCTGGTCCTGCTCGGAGAACCAGCTCCAGGCCGCGGGGTAGTAGTAGGTCGGGAGAGGCAGCGAGTAACCGAACGCGCCGAAGTACCAGTTCGAGCCGTTGATCGCATCGTAGTCGCCCTGCTGCATGAAGCCCGGGAGGCTCTCGTAGACCTGCAGGTCGTAGCTCTGCTTCGACTCGCTCGGGATGCCGGCGTCGATGCTGTACCAGACGTTGGGCAGCACGACGAGGAAACCGAGGAACAGGACGCCAGCGACGTGCCTGATCTTGATGCTCTTCCGCATGACGTGGAGGTACGACCCGCTCGCTCCAACGAGGGCCTTCCGGACGCTGCCGAAGTCCAGCCTGTCGACGATGATCACGAGGACCCAGCCGGCCGCGATGGCGAACGCCGGGGCCGCGTTGAACATGAACCTGCCTGCCGAGATGGCCATGAATATGGCCGCACCGAGCCAGACCGCTATGAAGATGTACTCGGCGGTGGCGCGCTTGGGTATCTTCATCAGCACCCATATCAACCCGGCCAGGGACATGAAGAACGTGACCATGCCGAAGGACATGGCGAGCTCGCTGAACACGGGCGCGCGCGCCTCCGCGATGGTGGAGTACAGCTTGTTCTGCACGAAGTAGCCCTGTCCGCTCAGGATGGCCTGCGCGAGGGACGGGTCGACGAAGTTGATGGCGATGATCGCGACGATGAAGAACGCCGCGATCGCCGGGACCGAGATGGTCCACGGGAAGTCCCTGGACAGCACGAACATGAGCCCGAGCACGATCGCCGCAAGGAACAGGTAGACCGGGATATCGAACCTAACCGGTATGAGCGACTGCTGGTAGTACACCGGGAACGATATCAGGTACCCGAAGCCCATCGACAGCAGGACGATCATCGTGACGGCCGTGGAATCGATGTTCTTGAACCTATTGATCAGCACCTGGATGATGTAGTACGCCAGGATGAGCACGGCCACATACGCGAAACCGACCCAGATCATGGCGATGCACGCGAACGACATGCCGCCCATGAGCGAGTAGAGCACCGAGGTCCTGCTGGAGCTGAAGTATTCCTTCATGCCCGCGCGTATGCTCGCGCCGCTGCGCCAGCTGTCGACGAACTTGCGATGCTGCTGGGTCTTGATGGCCCTGAGCAGGAAGTAGAACGTCAGGACTATGAAGAACAGGATGATGGCGTCGTGGTCCGCGTTCGATAGGACGCTACGCTGGACATGGCTGGGCATGAACGCCATTAAGAACGCCGCCGCCAGGCCCGCGCGTCTCCCGAACGCCTCCTTGCCGAACATGTAGACCGGAACGACTGTCAGCGCGCCCCAGAACGCGGTCGACCAGACGAACATGAACCCGGTCGAATCGCCGAGCGAATCGAACAGGCCCTGGGCGAGCACGGCCGGGACGGCCACCGACATGCTGTAGAGCGGAGGCCTCGGGTTCCTGATCCCGTCAGGGAAGTTGATGAGCGGGTCATGGTAAAGCTCTCGGCCTGTGTCAGTGGCATAATCTATGATCCGGCGCCAGTAGTAAGAGTCGGACCCACCGGAGACGATGTATCCGTTTTCCTGCGACATCTCGTAAGCGAAGTACGAGCGGACAAAAAGCGCTAGCAGGAAGATGAAGCAGAGCATCAGCAGCGCAGACCAATTCGCCCGGAACCATTTGCCGAGTTCCGTGGGCTTCCTGTTCCTCAGAGAAAGCTTGGGAAGGGACGCCCTAAAACCACTATCCTTCATCTCAGCCAAAGATACTTCCACCTAGTAAGATAGTAGCCCACCGATACCAAGGGTGCTATATATACGTTGTCGGGCGCGCGTACGTCATGCGCGCGCGCATGGCCGCCATCTGGCACACCGGTCCCCGCGCCGTCAGGGCATCCGCGCCGACGGCAGCGTCTAGAAGGCTGTCCTGGCCTCTTCCGCGATGGCCATCGCAGCCGCCTTCGGGTCCGCAGCCTCGTATATCGCGCGGCCGACGATGATGTAGTCCGCGCCGGCCCTGAGCGCATCCGACGCC
>Ga0315287_10002063_pt1 | contig 18823 bp, 24 predicted proteins | sample YL17G11_0_MG_FD_205037 | JGI IMG/M metagenome (GOLD analysis project Ga0315287, IMG submission 205037) | Sediment microbial communities from Yellowstone Lake, YNP, Wyoming, USA - YL17G11_0 | ecosystem: Environmental > Aquatic > Freshwater > Lake > Sediment | place: USA: Wyoming | collected...
GCAAGACGAGCCACAGGTCCCACGTCTTGGCTCTTGGCTCCTGGAACGCGTACTCTGCACGCGAGCCACGAGACAAATCAGGACGGTTCCACGTCGTGACGCCGTTATCAAACTCGTACTTGCGGGCGGGGAAGCCGTTGAAAGGCGCCGCGGCGTGCCCGGGCATCTCTTTAAGATACATGGGTCCGGAGCGCATCAAATGGACCGGGTTGAAGTCCTTGAGCGCAGGGTTGGCGTCGGTGTACACGGTCGGACGCTCGTCAATCTCTACGGTGTAAGTGCCGTCGCTCTTCCACTTGGAACCGTCCGTCGGCACACCATACGTACCGGACCACGTGTACGGGTTAAATTTATTTATGGCCAAGTCATCATTAATCATCCAAGCCGTCGCCATTAACATACGCCGACATTTTTCTCTTTGTACACCTTGTGCTGGACCTTTTCCCGGTGGACCGACCACATCTGGTCCAGATCTACATTGAGCATTGACGCGAGTTGAAATAAATAACTGAACACGTCACCCATCTCTGTCACCACGTCAGTCCCCTTGTCCTTTTTGAGCCCCGACTTGCGATAGGCCCGGTGATACTGCCTGATGGCCGAGGCGAGCTCCCCCACCTCCTCCGTGAAGAGCAGCCATACTGTACTCACGGGCGCCTTGTCCCATCCCTTGTGCTTGCACATCAACATCGTCTCATCGCGATACTGGTTCATCTTATTCATAGAGCTCACGATCTGTTTAAGCGGTTCAGCATATGTCTGTAACGCCACACGAGCAGGACACCCGTGCCCAGAATCACCGCCTCGACACCGGTCTTCCAGTTTTCTATCGAGTCCGGACTGGCGCCCCGCGACCTGAGAGCGCCAGCCACCACTGTATTGCTGAACAGACGCACCATCCGATCGATGGCGAAGAATATGAAAAAACCGATAAGGATGTCATCGAGTGGTCTCATTTACTAGGAGTCTAGAACTTTATGGAGCTGCGCGGAGGAGGTTCGCTTCGCGAACCGTGCTTAAGACCCAATCTTAAAGTTGTAGGGGAGCTTCATACCGTAGGTGCTCGTGTTGCGAGGAGGCGCCAGCGGCACTGGGTTGCTCGCAATGTCACGCAGGTAGACCATGTGCTGAAGGACGCCCGTAGTGATGGTCGCCGTGGCCTCGCGGACGACGACGGCGTTCATGCGGTCGATCTGACCGCGCACGTCCGTGAAGGGGTCAACGGCCATATTCACGTAGACGCGCTTCATCAGGGCCTGGAGATCCGCGTCATTCTGCGTGTCTATCGCGTAGCCTGTCCGGGCCTTGATCTCAGCCTGCATAGACCGCTGCAAAAGTCCACGGTTAAATTCTGAAAAGAAAGCGTCGGTCAGCGGGCTGGGCTGCAGCTTCGTTGCCATTGTCTACTAGGGACTGGATAAAAAAATAAGACGCATAAACTTCAATGAAGGTCATCAAGAGAAACGGTGATGAGGTGCCCATGCTGTTCGACAAGGTGACGGTCCGGCTACGGAAGCTCTGCGAGGCCGGGACCCACGGACCCAAGCTCGACGTCCAGCCCGACCGGGTCGCCCAGAAAGTCTTTTCGAACATGTACGACGGAATCAACACGAGTGCCGTGGACTCTTTGAGCGCTGACGTGGCGATAGACCTGATGACCGAAAACCCCGATTACGAAACGCTTGCGACCCGCGTAGCCGTCAGCGACTTGCACAAGACCAGCCCCAAGTGCTTTTCAGACTGCGCCCTCGCCCTCTACGCCAAGGGCTACGTGAGCGAGCACTTCATGAAGTGTCTGAGCCTCAACTTGGACGCCGAGATTGATCACTCACGTGACTATACGTTCGGATACTTTGGGCTCAGGACCCTACAGAAGGGCTACCTATTTCCGGGAGAAACTCCACAGTACATGCTGATGCGCGTGGCTCTAGGCATACACGCTGACGACTATACACGCGTCCGTGAGACCTACCAGCTCATGTCCCAAAAGTACTTCACACACGCGACGCCCACACTATTCAACGCTGGGACTCCTAATCCACAAATGTCGAGCTGCTTCCTGGTCGCCATGAAGGAGGACTCGGTCGAGGGAATTTTCGACACCCTCAAGGAGTGCGCGCACATCTCCAAGTGGTCAGGGGGCATCGGAGTTCACTGCTCCAACATTCGGGCCAACGGCTCAGAAATCAAGGGGACCAAGGGCAAGTCAGACGGTATCATTCCCATGCTCCGCGTCTTCAACAACACAGCCCGCTATATCAATCAGGGTGGCGGGAAGCGCAAGGGATCCTTCGCATTCTACCTCGAGCCCTGGCACGCCGACGTCATGGAATTCATGGACCTGCGCCTCAACCAGGGCGACGAGGAGGCCCGGTGCCGCGACCTGTTCACGGCCCTCTGGATCCCGGACCTCTTCATGCAGAGGGTCGAGGCCGATCAGGACTGGCACCTGATGTGCCCCAACGAGTGCCCGGGACTCCCGGACGTCTACGGCGAGGAGTTTAACGAGCTGTACCGGATGTACGTGGCACAGGGGCGGTTCAAGCGTGTTGTCAAGGCTCGAACCGTGTGGGACTCTATCCTGCGGTCCCAAATCGAGACCGGGACGCCCTACATGTGCTATAAGGACGCTGCAAACGAGAAGAGCAACCAGAAGAATATTGGAGTCATTAAATCCAGTAACCTCTGTACGGAGGTGTATGAGGTCAGCACTCCCGACGAGACGGCCGTGTGCAACCTGGCGAGCATCTGCCTGCCATCGTTTTTGAAGGATGACGTGTTTGATTTCGAGAAGCTCCGCGAGGTGACGCGCGTCGTGACCCGCAATCTGAACCGCGTCATCGACCGAAATTATTACCCTACAGAGGCGGCCCGCAAGTCCAACATGCGGCACCGCCCTATCGCCATCGGCGTGCAGGGTCTGGCTGACGTGTTCATGATGATGGGCCTGTCGTTCGACTCTGAGCTCGCTCGTCAGCTGAACAAGGACATCTTCGAAACGATCTACTACGCGGCGCTCATTGAGTCGAATCTACTCGCCGTACAGGAGGGACCGTATGAGACGTTTACAGGATCTCCCGCATCCGAGGGCATCCTCCAGTTTGATATGTGGAAATATGGCGCGGGTGGGCGGTACGCGTGGGACCTCGTGAAGGAGGCCATCAAGCAAAACGGCCTGCGCAACTCGCTCCTGGTCGCACCCATGCCGACCGCAAGCACGGCCCAGATCATGGGCAACAATGAGGCGTTCGAGCCGTACACGACCAACATCTACCTGCGCCGCACGCTCGCCGGTGAGTTTGTGATGATCAACAAGCACCTGGTCAAGGACCTTCAGAAGCTCGGACTCTGGTCGAAGGATCTCAAGAACGGCATCATCGCAGCCAATGGGTCGGTTCAGCACGTCGAGGGTCTGCCCGACCAGCTCAAGGCTGTGTACCGGACCGCGTGGGAGATTCCGCAAAAGTCGATCATCGACATGGCGGCTGACCGCGGGGCCTACATCGACCAGTCGCAGTCTATGAACATCTTCATGGAGAACCCGACCATGGCCAAGCTCAGCTCGATGCACATGTACGGATGGAAGAAGGGGCTCAAGACGGGTATGTACTACCTGCGGACCCGTGCCAAGGCCCAACCTATCAAATTCACGCTCGATCCCGACGCGGTCAAGGCGGCGGCCCTCGCGTGCTCGCGTGAAAACCCCGAGGCTTGTATGATGTGTTCAGGCTGAAAATATACCAACATATACAAAGGATGACTCTTAGAGAGACCCTGCGGGCCCGGGTCGCCCGGGCGTCAGCCCGCCGCATCCCCACTCTGGTTCCCAACGCTCAGCTCACGAGTCCGGTGCGTTGGGAATCTTGGATCAGAAAACTTGTTGAAAATTTTTATAAAAAGTTTTGGTTTTATCACCCGGTCAAGTGCGCGCAGGGGGTGTTCGCCAGGCGGCCCGTCCGGACCGGATCTCGCGAAACCTACACCTGCCCGGGCTCCGTCAAAAAAGAATTTAAAAGATTTTTTTCAATGAATAATTTTTTCAAATTTGGGTACGGCCGAGGGGGTGAGTTTGCACAAGGGCTCTTGACGATCCTCAAGCGCAAGGGGGTCCGGGCCCGCTTGCTTCTCGGGTACTGGCACGGGGCCGACGCCCTGTGGGTCGAGGCGTGGCACCCATGGAAACGCACGTGGATCCCACTCGACCCGGCCCATCCACATGGGTACGGGCGGAGGTTTCCCAAAAAACGCATGACGGTGGTGGCCCTCGAGAACGCCAAGGGGAACTTTGTCAACCGGACAAAGTTTTACGAGTGCACGCACAAGGGTTGCCTCTCTTAAGTCATCGTCCGCTCATGACCCCCGAAGGCTGACCGCAGGTGCATATATGCCGTAGAGCGCTCTTCCTTGTACTTTTTGTAAAGGGCATTCTGTGCCTCGCGGATTTTTGCCAAGTTTATACCCGCCCCCTCCCCATTCGCCTTCTGTGCATTCTCATACTGTTTTTCAAGTGCGGCACTATTGTTCTTGTACTTGTTCTCTATCGCATCGATGGCGGCGGCGGCGGCGGCTTGCCGATTGCTCGCCGCCTTGGCTCGTGCGGCAGCGTTTGAATTCATTATATTTAATAAATATAAAAAAATATGGATCTAACCCCCAACCTGACGAGGTCGGTCCTCTCGCTGGCCGACCTGCCCATCGACACCCGGCTCCACTTCAAACTTGAAAACAAAAAATTAAATTTAAAAAACTTTTTTAAAAATTTTAGAAACAATGTGGTCTATGACAACGCGACACAGACCTTGTGGGACTTTCGACCCATGCCCGAGTTTTACATGAAAAGAACAAATTTAAAATTTTCTTGTTTCAGAAGTCCAGACGTGCACGTGTTCAACATGGGGTGGGAACCTTACGACATGACCATATATGGGGCCTTCCGGTTCGGGCCTCGCCAACTGACCAACCACCTCGTGATTCGGGGCGAAATAAAGTTCGTAAATTAATTAATGTGGATCTCTAAGGTCCTACACTTGGCGGATCTGAGCATAGATACGAGGCGGGAACTTGGGCTCGGGCCCAGGCCTCTCGCCCCGTGGCGCTCTGCTCACATCGGCTGGCTGCTGCAAAGCCATGATGGCTTGTTTTATGATTGTGGGACTCGGTCCCTTCACAACTTTGTGGTTCCGGGGACGCACATCGTCCGCAGGCCTATAGAACTCAGCCTACGGGACGATGGTCTGACCATCTTCAATTTGAGACAGGATGAGTACTCGCTCGAAATTTACGGTCCACTTGGCGACTATGTGTTCAGTCCCGGCGTGAAGGCGACTTGGGCGACCGAGATGCGCGTCTTATGTTCGCCTTGAGGGCGTTTACGGCATTCTGCAACTCGGTGGTAAGACGGGCGTTGGCGCGGGCAAGGGAAGCGACGTTGCGTGGGAGTCGAGTCGTGAGGACGCGGCGCCGAGGGCTCATTGAACGGACATAACCTGCGTGGAGCGACGCGGCCACCTGATTGTTGCGACGGGGGGTGGGCGCTGTGCGAGCGACGCGCCGCGCGGCCTCCCTGGCCTCTTTGGCCGCCTTGACGGCGGCTATCGCCCCCTTTTTAAACTCGTTGATAGCAGCCCTCTTGGCGGCACGGCGGGTCGCAACCTGCTGCAGCCACGGGACGTAAGCCGCTCTAAAGGCGTTCGTCACGGCCCGCTTGTTGGCACCACGTGCCGAGTATTTGGTCCGCCAACCGGCAATATTGAAGAATGGCGCGCCAAGGTAATTGGCGTTCTTTGGTTTCCATGTTGATTTATCCTTGAGCATAAGCTCATAAGCCGACATACTTAAAAAGGCGCGACAAAATAAAATAAAGAATGCCCAAGTGGATCGAGGTTTCCCTTGATGACGTGGAGATCGAGCCAGGTGCGGGGCGCGCGCGGCCCAAGTTTACTCTCGGGGGCGGGCCACTCAAGTTCCAGCTACCGCGCGGCGCGTGCCAGTGGGGTGTAAACACCGAGTTCAAGTCGTTCCAGGTTTCCGTTCCAGACGAGGCTTTCGCATCTTGGTACGAAACTCTCGAGAAGAAGTTGTGTTCAGACGCGCCATTTAGCTCGAACCTTCGTGCGGGCCAGATGCGTCTCAAGGTGGATGACGGCACGCTCTTTTTCAGGGCGGATGGGGCCCTCCTCGTGGATGGGGCCGAGCGTATGAAAGGTGCGGATGTCTCGTGTATTATGGAAATTCCCGGTTCTTATCACTTTAACGACAAGTATGGACTGACGTGTCGCGCGACGCAGGTGCGCATTTGGGCCGAGGGTGAGCCCCCTGTGATCTCTGTGGGTTCTTATGGGTCGTCACCCGCGACCTTACCACGCCGGGCCCTGCTGGACGACGACTGATTTACTTCATCAGCTCCTTGGCCTTCTCGTACAGGGGCGTGCCCTTGGCGACGAGGACCATCTCACCCTTCTTTATCTTCAGCTCCTTCTTGGCCTTGGACACGGCGACGATCCACGGGTTCTTCTTCTCACCCGAGGACTTGGCCCGGCTGACAATCTCACCCGTCTTGGGGTTCTTCTTGAGGTCCTTCTTGACGAGGCCACCCGTGGTGTGGTGGGCTGTGCCGTTCATCACCTGGGCGCGGGAGCCGATGGCCTGGTCGTGCATTTAATAAAAGGACTATATTTTTTTATTGTGACTGATGAGCGGCTTGGACAGGAGGTTGTGCCACTTTTTCGAGTGCGAGAGGGACTTACCTTGAGACCCGCTCTTGGGGCCGTGACTGAGGCGCTCACGCATCTGGGCCTTCTGGGCCGTGATGATGGCGGTGCGGCGGCGGGTGTAGGCGGCGTCGAGCTCGCGGAGGGCGCGTGCGTGTTTCAGGCGGAGTTGGCTAATGGTCATTTACGTTTTGGGGACTTTTTAATTACTGGACGAGGGAGACTATTAAAGAGGGCCGCGAGATAGATTTGCCGACGGAGCGCGTTTGCACGCGTCAGTGCTGCGGTCCGGGCCTTTATGGCGGCGTTTCCTGCATTCATGGCGCGCTTGCGACGGATTGATCCGGGACTGGTCATATATAATATTCTATTGAAATAATATGACGGAGGTCCTGAACCTCAATTGGGCCAAGAGGGCCGCCGCAACACTGGGCCTTCCCCAACCGCTGCGACCATTTGGATCCTCGTCGAAATTTGGAAAAGTTTTCGAACTTCCCGGTAATAGGATTATGAAAGTTCTACCGGCCTCCCCCAATACTAACCGTGAAATAGAAATCGCCAGAGTGGCCGGCCAGGCGAACATAGGGCCCAAAGTGCACAACGCGCGAAAGTACGGGAACAAGTGGCACGTCATGGTCATGGACAAGGTGCTTGGGGCCCAGTCGCTCGCCAACGCAATAAGCTCGGGCCTCGTGAAGAACTTTGCGAACGTCGAGGCCGCCATCCAAAAGCTACACGCAAAGGGGATTCATCATGGAAATCTACACGGGGACAATATTCTCGTCTACAAGAACGCCAACGGACGCTTGCGTTACGTGCCCATCAACTTTGGTGCAGCTACGTACAACGCGGGACAAATACGCAATCTCAATTCGGCGGTGCAGACGGCGAGCAGGGGGGCTACGGTCAAGAGAATTCAGGGCGTTAATTATTACACTCTGCCAGGGCGGTCGCAGGCGTCCAAGTCCAACAAGAATAGCCTGGAAATTATTAGAAAAATTATTAATGAAAAAGGAGGGAGGCCCAACTCCATCACGCCGCCCAGCACGCCCTCGATATCGAACGCCCTTCCCGCCTCTGCATGGCCACCTTCATTCTGATTAGACGGCGAATATCTTGCGAACCGCTCGGACCGTCACCCCATTCTTGGGGGCGGTCGGCAGCTGCGATCTCAAGCGGTCATCCTGCAGCACCTCCGCGCATACCGCCGACTTGTGCCCCTGCAGTTCGAGGATGGACTGCTCTATGCTCGGCAGCGTCTCCGTCCCCTTGTAAATCAGCTTCTTCACGTGCACCTTCTGCAGCTGGCCGTTGCGGTGCGCGCGTGCAATCGCCTGCAGCTCCGTCGCGGGGTTCCAGGCGGGCGTGGTGATGTAGACCCATGAAGCCTCCGCGAGGTTCAGACCCACCCCGCCCGCCTTGATCTGGATAATAAATGCAGCGGGTTTATCCGTCTTTTTGAAGCGCTCGATGCGCTGGGCCCGGCGCTCAGTGTCGACCCCCCCGTCTATCCGGTACACACGGAAGCCGGCCGCCTTGAGGCGCACGTGGATCTCATCCATCTCACCCATGAATTGCGCGAAGATCAACGACTTTTCTTTGGGGTGGGATTTGATGGACTCGATCAGGGTGTCCATTTTGGTCGAGCCACCGGCCCAGGCCACGGGGTCGGTCCCAGTCTTGACGGCCATTCCGTCCGTGTAGAGCTGCGGCCAGGCCATCACCTGACGGACGCGTAGCAGCGCCTCGATGATCTCCATCTGGTGCTTATTGGCTTCACCAGTCGCGAAGATGTCCGAGACGGTCTGCTGCGACTGAAGCCAAACCTGGTGATACAGCTCAGACTCGGCTGGATTCATGTCGAGTTCGACCGTCTCGATCTCACACGGCGGTAGGGTGAATCGCGTGCAATCCGCCTTGGTTCTACGGAGCAGGTACTTTTGACGAATATCATCCGTGTAGCACTGCACGTGACTCTTGGGGATTCCAATGAACAACCCAAGCGCCGCGAAATCCTTGATGGAGTTGAAGACGGGGGTGCCCGTGACGACCCAGCGCACGCGTGCGCCCATGGCACTGCACGCGATGTGCGTCTTGGATTTCGGGTTGCGAATCTCGTGACCCTCGTCGAGGATAACGCGGTCCCACGAGACGCCCAGAAGTGGGCAGACGGGGCCGCCCTTGCGCTGTGGCAGCACCGAGTACGGCGCGATAGTCACCTGCGCGGTGGGGCTGATGCGACGCTTGGCCCCGTCAAACGTGTGAACCGTCATCTCCGGTGCGAATTTCAGGATCTCCGAAGCCCACTGTGTCACTAGGGACTTGGGGACTACGACCAGCGTGCGAGGCATGGGGTTCTGCAGCATAGTGGCGATGAGCTGGACAGTCTTACCCAGGCCCATTTCGTCGCATAGGAAACCGCCTGGATAGTCCAGGGCGCGCTCGCGCTTGAGAAGCCACTCGACACCCGCGTGCTGGTGAGACAGGAGACGCATGTTTGTGTTTGTTGACTAGGGCTGGATGGCACGAGGGCCAGGTGTCCACAAGACCCTTTTTTTTCGCGGGCCCTAGTAGATGGCGGGTAATCTCCCGTTGACAAATAGACTCGTGGAGGTTCTGCTAAACAAAAATAAGCCACGGAACGCGAACGATCCCTTTATGAAAATAGTCGAAGAGGAATTGAGAAAGGGGTCGCAGACGCAACTGACGCGGGCCGTCACGGCGGCCCCACCCGCCACGGCAGCAATCGCGGCCCAAATTCTCTCCACGCTCAAGGGTGGTTGGGATAAGGTCAAGTCTATCTTCGAAAAGTCTGACGAGGATCGCCTCATGGAAATAGCCCATGAGGTGGTGTACGGCCGGGCCCCCCTGACGTGGAAGGAAAAGGCTCTCAAGAAAATTATGGAAATTTTAGAATACGGAAAGAAGGGGCTCGCAGGGGTGGCGGGCGTGCTCTCCGCTGCCAGCGCGGTATTCTCACTCGAAAGATTGAAGACTATGCTCAAGGGGTCGCGGCTCCAGCTCATTACTTCGCGGTATGATGCAGGGGGGGTGAAGATTCCAGGGATGAGCGTGCGTTCGGCGCCCCGCATGTTCCTCACGTCCCGTTACTCACCCATGAAGATGCCTAGCCTCCAGAATATCAGGGGGAAGGTGGTCGATGAGGTGGCGAAGGAGGCCGCGGCCGAGGGCGTGTCCGGTCCCAAGCCCACGCCAGAGGCCATGTCCGTCCGGATATCTAAAACCCTTAAAGGTTTGTCACCGGCTGAAATTCTCAAGCGCTTGAAGGCGGGCACGCTGACCATGCCCTCAGGCCGAGTTTCTGGAACGCGCTACAACCTCCAGACCCTCGCGGCGACCGAGATGAAAAATTTGGCGGATAAACTTGGCATGACCCCCCTCGAGTTGCTGAAGACGCCGATGGCCACAGCCATCCTCGCGCGCCGTCTCAGCGCACCGGGTGAAAAAATGACCAATGAGAGCGCCAGGGCTCTGTATGCGGAACTCGTGTCACGTTCGACCCCTTTCCAAAGGACAACCAAGACGCGTTATACACCGGTTGCTTGGCGCCGGACCAAAGTGGAAAAAAATATAGATAAAAATAAGAATATGAATGCGTTCATTTCGACTCTGATGGAGGGTACAGGAACAATGCCGAAAAATTTCGAATTCAACGGCAAGAAATATAGTTTGAAACCCGGGGAACACGGGGGTGTGATAAGCGTGCCCGCCTCTCTCAAGCCCGAACTCGAGAAAAAACTGCGCGCGGAGACGATCCAGGGCGCAATTAATCTTGCCAAGAGATATAGAGGAATGAGTACGAACACCAACCGCGAGTTGGCGATCCTGGGCATATCCCAGCGTAATATCTCCAACTACACACCCACGGATGATCTCATGCGCATTCGTGAGCGTTACTTCAATCGCATGTCCGAACCCCTTCGTGAAAAGCTGGTCAGAGCCATCGAGACCAAGGCGCGCCGTGACGCGGCCGCTCTCCGTAGCTTGACGCTCAACTCGACCCGTTTGCGCTCGTGGGCTCGGCACCTGGGCACTTTCAAAAACGAGCCGTATCGTTCAGATTTTGTGACGGCCCTGCGTAACGGCATCCAGAAAACCGCGGATGAGCGCAACACCACCACGGCCCTGCGCCGTCTTCGTCAACTGCGGGCGAACGCATCGGGGCTGAATGTAAACTCGAATATTGCAGGTGCGGAGCGCCAGATCATGGAGAGAATGCGCCGCGAGCAGAACAACAAGCGTCGTCTGCTCAACGCCAACCGCGCGTCCCGTGGTCTCGCACCCCTGTCCCGCGGCATCCCTTACTACCCGAACCAACCGCGCCCTTCTGGTTTTGGCAACCTCCGGCCGACGTTCGAGGCCCCGCCGAATCAGCCTCAGTTCGGCGCCGTGCCGCGCCCAATGCCTCGGATTCCGCCCATGCCGATCATGGCGAACGCGCCCATCGAAAACGTGCTGCCCCCGGCCGAAAAGAACGCCGTTCTCAACGCGGGTGGGGCGAACAAGGCTCTGAACCTTGTGGAGAATGCGGGTGGTGTGACGAACGTGGTCAAGACGGCCAATATCCTCAAGAGCGTCGGGAACAATCCTAACGCGGCGGTTGCGGCAGGCGCCAACGCCAAGAATGTCAAGATCGTCCTGCAGCTGGGCGGCGCGAACAACGCTCTCAAGGTGGCGAACGCCGTGCCCAAGCTGAAGAAGCGCCGGCGCTCGAAGCCGAAGAAGGCCGAGCCGAAGCCCAAGCCCCCCCGCGTAAAGGAAATCAAGAAGCTTATCGAGTACCTGGGCTCGAAGGAGAACCTCGTGAAGAAGCTGCCCAACAAGGAGAATAAGGAGAAGAAACTGACCAAGAAACAGATTGTCAGCAAGATTACACGTCACCTCCTCCGGAAAAATTAGGGTCTTGTGTACAGGACCCCTGGGGCCAAGGACCCCTCACCAAGTAAAACGAAATGGCTGACACGTTCCGGTACATACTCACGCTAGCCAAGTTCAAGGATGCGTGCCCCACGAGCTCGTGGGTCCGGATCACAACAATAACAATGATTGCAAAATTAGGTCAGGATATTGACCTTGCGGCGTTTCGGGAAAAGTTCACGCCCGTGCACGTACGCCCCAAGGGTTCAACCGCCAAGGGGTTCGAGTGGACTATAAAAAAGACTACATTCTATAACCAGGTGACCATCGGGTACAAAGATCAGTACTCGCAAAAGAGTATCAAGATCTTTCCCAACGGTTCCGTGCAGGTGGCGGGTTGTGCCGACCTCTTCGACTGCCGCCGGATCATGCGCCAACTGTGCTTTATCGTGAACAAGACGATCGGCACGGAGATTGAGCCCGAACAGCTCGTGGACTCGGTCGCAGTCAAGATGATAAACACAAACTTTTCTTTGAATTCTTCTGTGAATCTGAACAAGGTGATTCAGCGCTTCGCAGACAGGCCCGAGTTCCGCGTCTCGTTCGACCCCGACAGGTATAGCGCAGTCAAGGTCAAGTTCGAGCCGCGGCCCGGAACCAAGCAGGTGACGGCCAGCATATTCTCAACCGGTAAGATTATCGTGACGGGGGCTCAGACGCTCGAGGAGATTGCGCTGGCCTACAAGACGCTGAACGCCAACCTCGACCAGAGCGTTCGACTCTCACCCTCTGAGAAAAAGGACACGTTCGGGGTCATCATGGGCCACACGTTCCTGGACTGGGTCCCCGTGCTTCAGGCCAAGGGAATCGAGGCGTGGTAGCTTTTTTCTCCAGTCAAAGTAAATGTCTACTCGTCTGGGCATGGGTGATGGCCGCTGCCTTACCTCGTACGATTCTTCCAAACTGGTCAACGACTACATCATGATGAAGAATGGCATCGCCTACCAGGACAATTTCAAGTACCGCATGTACCTGCAGAATGGTGGCGTGGACGCCCTTCGCCTGCCCCTGCGCAACGCGGCTTGCGGCGCTCCCCTCCCGTTCGCCAAGAACACTTAGAGGTTTTGAACGTTTAATAAATTATGAAGGTTGTCATCGATGGCAACATCGGGTCAGGAAAGACGACCCAGCTCGGCCTCCTGGAGCAAAAAGGGTTTCTCGTCTTCCGTGAACCGATAGACGAGTGGCCTCTCGAGGAGTTTTATCAGGATCCAAAATCAGGGGCGTTTCCGCTTCACATGGCGATCCTGCGGACCCTTAGGCCCAGAGGGTCGGCCATCTACGAGCGCAGCTTACTCAGTTCGCGCTGGGTCTTTTGGGAGTGGGCCAAGGCCAAGGGACTCGCCAGTAATTCGAAAACTTATGAATATTTTTACGAAAGGCATTCGTGGCACCCCGACCTGTACATCTTCCTCAGCAAGCCGCCAGAGGAGTGCCATCGGGCGATCCAGACGCGAGGCCAGACTGGTGACACGCACGTGACGCTCGAATATCTCAAGGAACTCGATGTTCTGTACAAGCAACTCATTATGAAGGTGCCCTGTGTCGTACACGTCCTGAACGCTTCAGACTCGCCTGAGGAAATTCACGCCAAAATTTTAACGATTCTATCTCATAATGAACGTTCAGCGATGCTCGTCCGTGACGGTCGGGGGCACCAAGTGCAAAAACGCAGCGGTCCAGGAGGGCAAATGTTCTGCCCACCTTTCCAAGACATGTGTCGTGTGTCTTGAAGAGATTTCCAAGGGTGGTCAGCGTCGCCTCTCGTGCAAGCACGTGTTCCACACCAAGTGCATCTTCACATGGTTTGAAACTTCAGACGAGTGCCCATTGTGCAAGACTGAACAGGACGCCGATCCCATCATTATTTTTAAAAAGCACGTCGAGGAAAATATACGCGAAAAGTACCGTGACGCGATAAAGACTCTCGAGGCCGAGGTGGCCCGCGCTCAACGTGCCGCAAGACGGCCCAACTAAAAACTCGGGAACTTCTATGGAAGGGCGGTGTAGCGGAACCACCACGACCGGCCACAAATGCAAGAACAAGGTCAAGGCCGGAGTGGAGACTTGCCGGGTCCACTGTACCGACAAGCAGTGCGCCGTCTGCTTTTCAGGGCTGCTCCGCAACACACGGGAGCTCCCATGTGGGCACGAATTCCATCAGAGGTGCATAGACCGCTGGAAACGCACGTGTCGAGGCTCCCCGACCTGCCCAATGTGCCGTGTGCCGTTCGACCTGCCCATGTATAGGGTCACCGTATCACTTCAAAAGGTTGCTGATGGTACAGTTGAATCTCATCAGTATCTGACTTCAAATACTCACGGGATTCAGGCGGAGTTTGGGCTCGACGCCCGGGTCCTCGATATGCAGGTCGATACCATCTTGAACATAGTCTTTGATGTCGACGAGAGTGAGGACATTCACGAGATTCTTCGATCATTAGGGGCCCCTACCGTCTAACCTGACGCGCGACATTTTGCGCGTTCCTCACCGCCACCTTTTGCGGGCTATTCACGTTCTTCACGGCGTTTCCGTTTCTATTGTTGCCCGTACGGACCGCCCCGCGCTGCACCTGGTATGCCGCGCAGAACTTTGTGTAGTGGAATCCAGGGTGCCACTTGCGATTCGATTTTCTCGGATCGACGATGGTCTTTCCGGACGCGTCGATCAGAAGCGGTCCGGACGCGTGGCCCTGCTTATGGGCCCAAAGGTTGGCCGGAAAGCGTATGATGCGACCAGGCGTCAGGGGCGTCCCCGTCTTTGTGGCAGGTCGCTTGACGTTTGTATTATTTGTCGCAATCTTACCGTCCGAATTGGTAAGGGGGCGTCGGGTCCGCGCCGCCGCCGCTCGTATGACGGCCGACCTGACGTGGAAGAGCTTGGCCAGACCCTCGACCGTGTCGCCGGGCACAGTCTTGTACCGGATGCTGCCCATCTGCACGTACCAGTGAAAGTCGCCCGTCGAGTTGCCAAAGTCGTTGCTCGGGGCGACGAAGCACATCACTTTGAAAAAACCAGGGCGGGCGCGCGCGTTTGGGTTCTTCATGTGGAAAACCTTGCCGGGATTATCGGCGAGTACGCGTTTCACAATCCCACCGCACGTACGGAACGTCAGGTTGTTGGACGGGATGTTCTTCGAGGCGCCCGGTACGCTCTTGGTCACGCGATTATTGCTAAAGCTCCCGAACGCATAGTCGTAACAATTGTCGTGAGTAACACCTGTACGACCCCAGGGATCCCACGTGTATTCGCGCTCCGAACCCGACTTGGGCATGGCCCACTTGCTCGTCGAATCCTTGGCGACCATCTTACAAGGTGCCGGTATTTTTTCTCGGACCCTTGTAAATGCTGACCATTATTAACGCACGTGACACCCGTGAGCGCGTTATGGCCCTCGTGACGTTTATTATTTTCGTTTTCATCTGGACGTTTCTGCTTCGTTTCCTCTGGAACGAGGCGCTCGTCCGCTACATCCCGGCCCTGCGCCCGGTCGACTCGCTCTGGCACACCTTCCTGCTCGCTCTCGGCATCGCCGCGTTCCGACTCTAGAAGTTATTGGTGAGGCCCTCGGCCACGATGCCAAAGCCTAGGCCAAGACCTAGGACCATGCCGAGGATCATGAGCGCGTAGGGCATCGTGAGGCTCGTGCCGTTCTTGCGCGCCTTTTCACGCTCCAAAAGTCCCCAAAAGAAAAATACTGCACCTAAAAGCAGAAAGATCATCTGTGCACCGATAAGACCCACACCAAGGCCAAAGCCCGTCTTGATGAGGTTCTTCATTTAATTTTAGGCACGATTAAAAATCGCCTTGGCGATGGCATCCTTGGAACGCATACCCTTGGTGTTGACACCCTTGCGCGACGCCAGACCCTTGAGGAAGTTCATGCTTACAGACGCACCGTCGGCGTAGACGAGGCGGCCAGACGGTCCGGGAACCTTGAAACGCCCTGAACCGGCGCTCTTGATGACGCCCACCGGGCTCCGGCGCGGAGGGCTCCGGCGCACCGGTGGTGGCCCGATCGGGCTCACAGGGCTAGGGAGCCTCACGGGGCTCGGACTGAAAGGCACCTTGCCCGCAGCCACGCGCTCCTCGATGATCTTCAACGCCTTGGCCCACGCCGAGTTGCGCCGATTCTGATAAGGCCGAGAGGCGTTCGAGTTTAGTAGGCTGGTCACGAGACGATTAAACTTGTTCGACCGCAGAACGCGAGGACTTATACGCACCGTCGGCTTGGTGGGTGCGCGCTTGGGGCTCGGTCGGCGTCTGGACGTGGCGTTGTTCACCGCGGGCGCGGGCGCGGGCGCGGGCGCGGGCGCCTTGGCGACTCGGGGCACGACCACCTTATTCTTGCGACGGACCACCGCGGCCCGTGCACGCGTGGCGGGTGAGAGTTTGAGGAACTGCCTGGGCGTCATTGTGAGGAATTCTTCATTCGTATAATTCTTCTTGGGGCTCAGGCTACGCGCTTTGGGGGCGGGGCGAGGCGTACGGGGCGGGCTCGTAGCGGCCGGAGGCGGCCGGGGCGGACTTGGCGTCTTGGGGCGGTTGAGCGCGTTCGTCGCCGCCTTCATGACCGGATCCTTCAAAAGCTGGTCGAGCGTCGGTAGACCTGGCAGAGCCGTGTCATACTTGAGACGACCGTCGATGGTATACATGTCACGGAACTCTCTGTATCCAACGGGGACGGCCCGGCTCAGGAATTGCCAGGTCCGCGGGAATTTAGCCGCCGTGATGTGGCGGCGGATCTCGTTTAGAAAGAGATGGCTGTCGTACCGGGCGTCAGTATCGGGACCTATACCGAAACGTGCGGCCGTACCGTTCGCAAGGGCCGTGTTTACGGCGGGGTTGGTGCCCGTCTTTTTGATACGGGCCCAGCCAAAGTCGGCAATCTTGGGTACTTTCTTGAACATCAGGATATTGTCGAGGTACAGGTCGTTGTGGCGAAATTCGGGATGGGTCTTGAGTATCCGGTGAAGCGTGACGAGGATGGTGTGAATGGCGTCCAATACCTCCTTGTCAGTGCGCTTAGGGTCACGGAGCCACTGCTTCATGTTACCACCGTCGGCCCGCTCCATGAATATGACCGCCTGTCTGTGGACATCACGGTTGCCTGCGCTATTGATGTTTGACATGTCTCCCGGGGGTGCGAAATCTGTACAATTCTGGAGCGTACTCATGAGTCGGACCACGCCACCCCATGCGACAATCTGTGCAGCCCGGTGGATATTATACTCGATCAGGGCCGGCTGGGGCTCACCGCGACGCTCGGCCGACTTGTCGAATGGAGCCACCTTTATGGCCACTTCCGGACTCATGTAATTGGGGCGCATTTCAGCCGCGTATATCACGCCCTGGCGGCCCGCCCCAATCTTCCGGAAACCCTTGAGGTGCTTGAGGGCACCACAGTCCAGCGCGAGAGGGGGTAGGGCGGGCTTAACTGGAATGCGCGTGCCATTTTTACGGACTATGAACATAGGCCTGGCGGTCCCAGCTGTGGCCACCCGGGCACGCGGCTGGCCCCGTCCACCCGTCTCCCGAAGAAAACGCACCGCATTTCTTTTGGTCAAAATTGTGTTTGGGACGTTGCGAGTCACCTTGCGACCGGAGGGGCTGCGGTGGTAGACCACCTTCCCACCCCCGGGCACGGGGTTGAGTTGGAACAGGCGCGGATCACGCATCCAGTTCTCCATTAATTTTAACAAACATTTTTTTGAATTACACGTCAAAGTCAAAGTCCGGTATCGGGGGGCACTTGCCTAGTCACTCCTCGTCGGAGGCCTCCTCCTCGGTGTGCACGCTCTGCTCGTCGTCGTCGACCAGCGCACGGCTCGGCAGCTTGTTGGCCGCGGCAAACTTGACCTGGTGGACACGGAAGGTGGCACCAAAGCCCGCGGGGGTGCGCCAGATCTGGCTGAGCTCCACGAGGGTCGTGACGTTCTGACCCTTCTCCAGCGAGTCCAGGGGCACGTCGGTGCCGGCGCTGTCGTACGACTCGGTCTTGATGGCGCCGGTGTTCAGATCCGTGATAACCTTGAGGTTCAAGAGGGGTGCGTAGCCCTCCTTGTTGGCCGGCTTGAAGGGGCTCTTGTACATCTCAGCAAGGGTCTCGCGGCTCATCTTCTTGCCCATGAGCTCCTCGCAGTGGTCAAACACAAAGTCCAGGACCGCCTTGTTGATCTCGTCGAGCTTGGCAGCCGCCTGCGGGTTGTCCACGCTCAGGGGTAGGCTCGTGCTCGTCACCTTGCCGTCGTCACCAGCAAAGGTGCTCAGACCGAAGGGGGCGCGCAGGCTCGGCAGCTTCAGCATGAGCTTGCCACCCGCCACGTGGTTGAGGTAGACCGCCTTGCCGCCCTTGGCGTTCTTGCGGACGTCCGAGAACTTGATGTCGGACAGCTGAAGGTCGGTAAGCTTGATGATGTTGAGCGCCATGTGTGCTTCTCTACTGTACTATGGTCTCGTGTCTTTAGACCCTACTCGTGGACACAGGACTTTTTTTCGCGGCCCATGGTAAGATGTCGGGGCCCTCCCCCGCGAATTTATCAGCGGCCCAAAATGCGGCCATGAATGCGTTCAGGGTCCTCGTGCAGCAAATTTTGAAACAGGACGCCACTGAGAACGAGCGTTACAAGGCGACCAATAACGCCGTATTGGCTATACGTAACTATCAGAACAAGAAAGCGCAGGTTCCTAATTCATCAGCCGCGGCCTCGGTCAACGTGACGCGAGGGAACGCCGCCCCCACGACCAAGAAGTCCTTCATGGCCGGGGTAGTTGGTAAACTTTCCAACTTGAAGACGCGCTTGACGGCCCCGCGTGTAAAGGCGGAGGCCATCAACGTTGCAAGTGCTATTTCTCTTGCTGCTAGAGTCCGTGCCAGATTCCGCCGCGTAACGGGCGTCACGACAGGTACCCCTCCACATGATGAATTCAAGAAGGCTGAAAACTATTTCAAGACTCAGCCCAATTCAAATCGCGTCGCGGCAAATAAGCAACAGGCCGCGGCCAACCTCGACAAGGCCAAGGCCAAGGCCGAAAATGCAGCCAATAGGGCGATGAAGAATAATGCCACAGTAAATACTGCGACGGCGGCGAGTGTGGAAGCGAAGGCGGCGCTGGCCGAGGCGAACCTGTTGTTTAAAAACACAAATCAGAAGAGGACCGCGCAGCTGGCCCT
>Ga0315287_10002065_pt1 | contig 18817 bp, 13 predicted proteins | sample YL17G11_0_MG_FD_205037 | JGI IMG/M metagenome (GOLD analysis project Ga0315287, IMG submission 205037) | Sediment microbial communities from Yellowstone Lake, YNP, Wyoming, USA - YL17G11_0 | ecosystem: Environmental > Aquatic > Freshwater > Lake > Sediment | place: USA: Wyoming | collected...
GCGGCCGCGTTCTCATCCAGGCCGACGATTCCTTTCCCGTCCAGCGCTGTCACGACGGTTCCGGCGATGAGTTGACTGAAGGCCCCGCCTTGGAATAGCGTGTCAATCGTCAACGGTTGATGGGTTTGACTGTCTTTTTCTCCATAAGCCTTGGCCCATTCGATCGCGTTCTTATCCATGACGGCGACCGACAAGCCGGGGACCCGATAAAAATCCATTCGTTCGGCCAGGGTCAATTTCTCCGGCGCCAGTCCTTTCAAGTAAACGGATCGAACCAAGCCTTTCTCGACGGCTTTGATCCTCGTGACCGCGATCGTATCGGAGCGTCCGCACCCGGTCCAGAAGATCATGGCCGCCAAAATCGCCGCTCCGGCGGCCCTGTCCATTCTCCGTTGCCCGCGTTTCATCTTTATAACCATCTCCATTCCATCCATCCTCCCGCCTCCGGACGATGAATTCGCCGGCTCGACGATCCCTCCGCGTTCAAGACCGGGATCCGTAAATTTCCGCCGGCCGCCGTCGGCGAATCGACGCGGGAAGCGCCTTCGGGGTCATTGAAAACGCACGTTGTCGATATAGAGCGTGAACGGCCCTAAATCTTGAAAGGCGCCGATGAAAACGGCCATCAGCCCTGCTCCGTCGATCTTCAAATCGGCAAAGGAAAACGTATATTCCTTCCAGTCCGGGCCGACGGCAAAAGTCGCGATGACCGGCTGAAATCCGCGGCTTTGGACGAAGAGATCCAAAGCGCAGGCCCGCGGTTCATTCGCCTTGGCCCAAAAGCTCACCGCCTTCCGGCCCGACAGATTGACGGGCTGCATCATCGCCGCCCCCGGAGAAAACATGGCCCCGGCGAATCGGTTGGGAGCGCCTTCCAGGAGCTCGCCGGTGATTTTCATGGCCCCTTGACTGGCCTGAGCGCCGCCGGCTGTCCACTCCATCGCCGCTTTGGATTTGCCGCCGTAAAAAACGTCGGTCGAGACGACCCAGCCAGCGCCGAAAGAAGTTTCGATCTTGCCACGCTCGAAATCGCTGACCATCCCGTCGGTCCCATATTCAGGAGAAGGCGCTTTTTTCAATTCCGCAGCCTGCTCCCGGCGTTCCCGGACGGTCCGCCGATAGCCCTCTCGGTTCAAGGCGACGCCGCCTCTCCACACCTGGACAATATCCCGGGTCGCCCGGATGTCCTGGCTCGGATCCCCGTTCACAAGCACGAGATCGGCCGTCATCCCCGGCCGGATTCGGCCTCGTTCTTTAAGGCCGAAATGATCGGCGGGGACCGACGTCGCGGCCCGCAGGGCTTCCAGAGGACTGAGGCCGGCCTTCACCAGGAGTTCGAGTTCGCCGTGGAGGCTCACCCCAAAAGCCGTTCCCGGGTTGGGAGCATCCGTTCCGGCTAGGATCGGCACTCCGGCCGCCTTCAATTGTCGGAGCGCTTTTTCGGCCGCGGCATAGGCCGCCGAGCCGCTTTGAAAGCCCATGGACGCGTTTAAGCCGGCGATATCCTCCGGCTTTATAAACGGGGCCAGTTGTCCGTCTTCGCCCAGTTTGCCGTTATCGCCGATTCCGGCCATGCCCCGAAGGACGCTCAGCGTCGGGATGACGAACGCTTTTTTCCGGGCGGCCAGGACCCCGAAGTCCGGGTCGGCCGCATCCTCGAAATAGAGATGGGCCAATCCATCCACGCCCGCGTTCAGGGCGGCCAGACAGTTTTTCAGGAGAGCCGCGTGAATGATCGCCTTCTTCCCCCGGGCATGGGCGGCTTCGATGAGAGCGGCAACCTGCGCATCCGAAAGCGTCGGCCGCGGGAAGCGATAGGCTGAACCGTCGTCCTGGATGATTTTGATGAAATCCGACCCCTCCGCGATTCGGTCGTCGACGTAAGCCCGGATATCGGCCGCCGGTTCGATTGTCGGGATGGGCACGCCGAATTGCGTCCCGTGGCCGCCGGAGACGGTCGCCAGCACGCCCGGAGAGACCAGGAACGCCCGGTCGAGGGCGCCGCGCCCGGCCTGTGTTTCCTTCATCGTTTTCATCATCGCCGGGCTCATGAACATGTCGATCACCGTCGTCACGCCGAAGATCGCGGCCTGGCGGAGTTGATCGTCGCTCCAGGTGTGAACATGGGCGTCGAAGAGTCCCGGAAGAAGCGTTTGCCCTCGGGCGTCGAGAACCGGTCCGTCCCCGAAGCCTTCGGGACCGAGGCCGACCGAGAATATTTTCCCGTCCCGGACGACGACCGTCGCCCCCTCGATCAGTTTTTCCCCGTCGAAAACGCGGGCGTTCTTGACGGCAAAGGATCGGACCGCGGCTGTTTTTTGGCCGGGGTCTTCGGCCGCACCAAAGGTCCATAGACATCCGGTAACGAGGAGCGCTCCAATGATCGGTTTCTTCCGGTGATTCTTCATGATCGATCCTTTCTCAGCGTTTCTTCAAGATAAACACGGCAATCTCGGCCACGACTTCCTCGGCGACACTGCCGTGTTTGGCCGTATATTCGCCGGGTTGGGGAATCCCCTGCCCTTCCATGAACAGGTGATTAAGTTTGGGGAAAAGTTTGAACTCGACGCCGGGACGCCCTTCGAGGGCTTTTTTCCAGTGATCCAGGTTCTCGGCGACAACCTGGTAATCTCGTTGTCCCTGGAGGAAGAGCATCGGCCGATCGATCACCCGGGCGGCTTCGGCGGGGTCATACCCGCGCAGGTCGAGCCAATAGGCCGGAGTCGCCCCGAGCCATTTCACGCCCGAACCCCGGTCCGATTCTTTGGCCGTCCGGATCTTGTCCACGTCCGCCCGGACGGCCTCGATCTGTTTCTTATCCTCGTCGGATAGCTCTCCATCGAGGGCGAGGAGATACTTGACTTGCCGAAGATAAGTGTCCGGGAACGGCAGGGCTAATCCGGCCAGCGATATGAATCCGGACGCTTCGGTCGCCGCCTTGGCGATCCTTGGGACCAGCATCCCGCCCAAGCTATGCCCGAGGATGAAAACCCGCTTCGGTTCGATCTTGTCGGTCCTTTGGAGAAGCCGGACGGCCTCGACCGCATCGTCGATCGTCTCCTCCTTGACGGTCAAGAAGAGGAATTTTGGATCGGCGGCCATCTGGGCACCATGAATCCGCGTCCTTTTCTCATAACGGAGGACAGCGATCCCGCGCGAGGCCAGCCCCCAGGCTAGATCCTTGAACGGTTTTTGCGGTCCGAGCGTCTCATCGCGGTCGTTTGGCCCCGAGCCGTGGACCAGGACAAGACCCGGGAACGGACCCGTTCCGATCGGCCTGGTCAACGTACCCGGTAAGGCCCAGGGGGCCGATCCGACGGTGACTTCGGTTTCCTCGAATTTTGCCGGGTCCGCATAGGCCGGCGGCTCGTACTTCGCCGGCGGCAAGGATGGGACGAATTGAAGCCCGGCGATTTTTCCGGCCTTATCGAAAACGACGCGCGCATCCAAGGTCGCTTTTTCAAACTCGCAGGTCACGAAAACGAACCGGTATTCGCCCTGGGCGTCGGTTCGGTCGGCCGTCCGTCGCTTGAACGCACCGACTTGGTTCGAGAGTTGTTTCCATAATAGGGCTATTTTTTCGGGGCCAAAAAGCTTGGTCATCGTCCCATCGAAATCCCTCGCCGCGGCCGGGTAATCTTCCCGATTCACGGCGTCGATCATGGCCCGGGCCTTCAGAATCAGGTCGTCTTCGGCCCGGATCAAGGCCGGGGTGAGGAGAACAACGACGAGGCCGAGGGCGATCATCGTCGCCGCCCTTGTTCCTAGGCTCATGATCTTGCCCTTCCTTTCCTCCGTCTCTCAAACTCAGGAGGATTGAATCCTCCGCCGCCGCCGAACCCCCTTTAGAATAGCCGATTCAGCCTCAAGAATAAACCGAACGGGTTTCTCCCACGAATTGTCGCACCCGGATCTCTTTTCGGTAACAAACGAAGTCCGGAATATTTTTTTTCGTGTCTTTCCGATACCGCAATATTCGGCTTCACCAAACAGAGCGTCGGCCGCCCCGGCCCGCGCACAAGACGATGCCGTTCATCGATTCTCCAAGAACAGTTGAGGCGGCAGGACGTCCTTGGTCTTTGATTTTGCCAGTTTTCCCAAACCCTTTTGAAGATCCATTACATTTTCCAGGTGCCGGCGACAAGGAGATTCGTCCCGGTCACGCGCCGGGCTTTATCCGAGACCAGGAAACGGACGGCTTCGGAAACGTCCGCGTAGGTTCCCAAGGCTGCGGACGGAACTCTGTGTCCCGGAGGCAAAACACCCTCCTTCAGGAGCCCCGGGGAGACCATATTGATCGTGATCCCCGTTCCCTGTTCGGCCGCGGCGGCCGTCCGGGTGAGAACAAGTAATCCCGTCTTGGCTACGGCATAAGGCAGGATCGTGGGAAAGGCGGCCCATTGCTCGGAACGGCCGAATCCGATATTGATGACCCGACCGAACCCACGGGTCCGCATCCCCGGAAGCGCGGCCGCCAGACAGGCATAAGCGCTCCACAGATTCCCCCGCCACATCTTTTCCCAATCAACCGCCGACAGACGATCCCAGGGCTTGAACAGAATCGGTCCGACATTATTGACGAGAATATCGATCCGTCCCCATTTTTTTTGCGCTGCTCGGATTAATCCGCGAGCGCCGGCTTCCCGACTCAAATCAGCCTGGAGACGTCCGCTTTCCGCTCCGGCCGCTTGTATCCGCCAGACGGTATCTTCCGCCGCCCGTTGATGCCGGAAATAATGAACGAGCACGGTTCCGGCCTCGCCGGCCAGGGCGATGGCGATTTCGCGTCCCAGACCACCGGACGCTCCCGTGACCAAGGCGATCCGATCCGTTCTCATCGGGCTCAGTATCTCTTTTTCGAAGATTGATTTCAACGGAGGGCTATGCTATAAGAAATTTCCTCAAAAATCCAATTCATCGAGGCGCAATGATGACCCCTTCCATGACCCGAATGATGATCACCGGAGCTTCGGGACAAATCGGGACGGAACTTCTGAAGGCCCTCTGCCGAAAATACGGCCCGGACAACGTCGTCGCCACCGACATCCAGCCGCTTCCTCCCAATGCCCCGGCTTGCGCTTTCGAGACCCTGGACGTGACAAAGGCCATCCGCCTCGAGGATGTCATCAAAAATCATCGGATCGACGTCGTCTATCATATGGCCGCGATCCTTTCGGCGACCGGCGAGAAGAATCCCCACTTGGCTTGGTCGGTCAACATGGACGGCACCTACAACGTGCTCGAAGCGGCCCGGAAACTCGGACTTGTCCGTATCTTTATGCCAAGCTCGATCGCCGCCTTCGGTCCCGAAACGCCCCGCGTCGACACCCCCCAGGACACGATTCTCAAACCCAGGACCATGTACGGCTTGACCAAGGTGGCCGGCGAGTTATTGGCCGATTATTACGTTCGCCGCTTCGGCGTGGACGTCCGGGGCTGCCGCTTTCCGGGCATCATCAGCCACGAGACGCTGCCCGGCGGCGGAACAACCGATTACGCCGTGGCGATCTACTTTGAGGCGGTGAAGAACGGCCGGTACACCTGCTTCCTTCGCGAGAATACCCGTCTGCCGATGATGTATATGCCCGACTGCCTGAAGTCCGTCCTCGACCTCATGGAGGCCGATTTCACGAACCTCCGCCACCACGCCGATTTCAACGTCGGGGCGATGAGCTTCACGCCGGCCGAACAGGCGGCCGAGATCCGGAAACACATTCCCGGCTTTGCGATCGATTATGCCCCGGATTTCCGGCAGGCCATCGCCGATTCCTGGCCTGAATCGCTGGACGATTCCGCCGCCCGGGCGGAATGGGGATGGAAACCCGAGCACGATCTCGCCTCCATGACCGCGGACATGATCAAGGTCCTGTCCCGCCGCCAGGCCGAAGGCCGGTTGAATGACTGACCGCGGGGCGCAGGATGCCGGGAATCCAGAAAATATCCGCCTCCGCGAAGGAGGGGCAGGGCCGGCTCGGCGGCTACGGAAGGGTGACCTTCGTCACCGAAGCGGCGAAATTAGGGCCGGATGCTCAATTGAATCTTGAAGACGCCGTGATCCCCGAGGGGAAAGAATCGGCGTTCGGGATCCCAACGCCGTTCCCAATTTTTGGTATAGACGAAATAGATCTCGTTGCCGGGGCGGATCTGCCACCGGAACCGGACGTTAAGTCCCAGTTGATGGGAAACGTCATCGTACTGGAGATAATTCATCAATCCCAAATCCGGGGATAAGAAGACGTCAGCTTTGAACTGATAAACGTTTTCGGCGAACGACCCCTGCGGCAGACGCCCGCGGACCACATTCGCGCTCGCCGCCAGTATCGCCGTTCCTCGGAATTTCATCGTCAGGCCGATTTCGGCGTCGTCGTAATGACCTCCGTAAAAACCGCCGAATCGCCAGCTCAGGTCGAAGACCCAGGGCCGATGGCTCGCGGAATTGAACTCAAACCGGTAGCCTGTAAAATTGTAGGCGCCCCGGGGCAAAAAAACTCCAGACGAAACCTCGAAATCGAAAGGAAGAACGTCCCTTTTGGGGATGATGTTGAATTCAATATGTTCCCCGCTTTCCGTCCGAACATTGAACGGCGCGGTAAAGACTTCGCGGGTCTCGAGACGGCCGGCCAGGTCCCAATAGAACGTAAACCGGAGTTCATAGAAAAACTGGCGGATCATCCGGCCGACGAAGCCTTCCTCGGGACGGGGTTGATAGGCAAAATTAAGGTTCAGGCTCTGGACGCCCGGACGGGGCAGATAGCCGAGCCCGGGGCGGAGCGCGTCACCGTAATAAGCGTAGGTCGCGGCAAAGTCCCAAAGGTCGTTGGGATAATCAAGTTTGAGTCCGAAGCCGTGGTGTTTTCCTTTGGAAATCTCATTCCAATTATAGATGAACCACCCGATCGCGGATAAATTTTGATTTCCCCGGAATCGGGACGTTTTCAGGGTCCCATCGAATCCGGCCACGGAATTTCTCGTCCCGTCCGGACTTCCGTCCGTGAAGATCATCCCGATCCGGCTTTCCTCGAAAACATTCCGGTAAATCCGGCCGGCCATGAAATTCCGGCTCGGCTCGCCATCTCGGTTCCTCGTCCGAACGTCGAGGACGGAGATGTTCGTATCCCCCACTTTTCCGAAGACTTTAGTCCCGAAAGAGATCGGGACCTGGACGCCGTCCCGGAGGCCGATCGAACGGCTGAAAAACGGGATGAAACTCGGATCGTAGCTGCCGCCCGTCGTCCCGAAGTCGAAGATTTCCGAACCTTCGAGAAAAAACGTCCTTTTCTCGGGGAAATAGAGGGAAAACCGGGTCAGGTTGATCCGACGATCGTCAACTTCCGTTTCGGCGAAATCGGTATTGTAGCTGAACGCCCCGACGAAATTCGGGGTGATGTTTTTATAGAGATCGAAACCGCCGTCAAGCTTCGCCTCGGTCGAGCCGGCCGCGGACACCCCGCCCGTTCGGGCGATGATTCCGTAGGGACGGAAGGTCAGGCCCCAACCTTTTTTAAGCCCCACCAGCCCTTCGAGCGGAGCCGCCTCGGCGGCGTTGTCAAAGAACGCGTCCCGGCGGATCCCGGCCAGGCGGATCGTCTCCTGTTTCCGGGCGATTGACCGCTCGATGTTGATCCCCCAGGTCGTCAATCCGGGTTTGAAGGGCAACGTTTTGAACGGGATTTGGATCTCGCAGCTCCAGCCGTCGGACAGGATCCGGGCCTTGGCGTTCCAGAGGCCGTCCCAATTGAAGCTGCTGTGCTCACCCGAGGCCAATCCTTCGCTCCTGGCGCCGCGGGGATTGATGATAAAGACATAGGCGTTCCGTTTGTCCTGAAGGGGGTCCAGAAGGATCTTGACGACGTCGTCGGCCGGCCGCCCGAATTCGTCGGCCGCGTCGCGGGCCATCGTGTTCGCCGAGATCCTGGAAGGATCGGAATCGAAACAACGGATCCCGAAATACAGGTGGCTCTCGTCGTAGGCGATCCGGAGCTCGGTTTTTTCCGAGGGCTCGGCGCCCGGGGAAGGGAACACCTGACGGAAGGCGGTGAACGGCTCGGTCTCCGCCCAAACCCCCTCGTCGAGAAAACCATCGAGAACAGGCGGCCGGAGGATCCGTCGCGCTTGAACGGGAGAAGGGACGTCCGTCCCTCCGGACGCGGCCGCGGCGACGGCCAAGAAGACCAGAGCGAGAGACGATTTCGTCGGCATGTTTTTTCCGAAGGTTGGGCATTATACCAGAAATTTCGGAGCGGATCGCAAACGGACGTCGGAAAAATGACCGACAGCCTTCGGCTTCGAAGGTTGAGGACGCGGCGTTCCCTCCCGAAAACGATTGCTTTGCGGGATTCGAACATCTATAATCGGCCCCGAAAGGATGATCCCATGGCCGATGCGCCCCATGGTTCGAAGCGTTTGGAACTCAGCCGGGAAATGGGCCTGATCGCCGCGATCGCCTGCGGCGTGGGCTCGATCATCGGCTCCGGCATCTTCAAAAAGCCCGCCCTCATGGCCTCCCAGCTCGGATCGCCCGAACTGCTGATTCTCGTCTGGGTCGTGGCCGGGGTCATGACCCTCTTCGGCGCGTTGTCCATCGCCGAAATCTCGGGCATGTTCCAGGATCCGGGGGGGCAATACATCTATTTCAACAAGGGCTTCAACCGCTTCGTCGGTTACCTGTACGGCTGGGCGGTATTCATCGTCATTCAAACCGGCTCGATCGCGGCCATCGCCTACGTCTTTTCCGATTCGTTGGGAACCTTTGTCCGGTTTCCCCATTTGCCCGCCGCCTGGGAGGCGATTAGCGTTCCCATCCCCTTCATCGGGGCGATGACCCCGTTCAAATCGATCGGACTGAAGCTCTGCACCATTGCCCTGATCATCTTCCTGACCACCATCAATTATTTCGGGGTGAAATTCGGGAGCGCCCTGGCGGTCATCTTCACCGCCCTGAAGATCGCGGTCATGGCCGGAATCGTCGTTCTGGCCTTCGCTCTCGGCCAAGGCAGCTTCTCTCACTTCACCGAAGCGGCCCCGATCGCCGCGGCCGGATCGCCGTCGGTCTTCCTCATGTTCATCATGGCCATGGCCGGGGCCTTCTGGGCCTACGACGCCTGGATCAACGTGACCTACATGTCCGGGGAGATCAAAAACGTCCAGAAAAACCTCCCCAAGGCGATCGCTCTCTCCGTCGTCATCGTGATTGTCGTCTATATCCTGATCAACCTGGCCTACATTTACATCATCCCCGTGTCGACGATGGCCAAGAACTATTCCGAAAGCTACCTGGTCGCCGTGGATGTGGCCAACAATTTTCTCGGGAACTGGGGAGGTTCTCTCATCGCGATCGCCATCATGATCTCGACCTTCGGCGCCGTCAACGGGATTGCGATGATGTCGGCCCGGGTCTATTTCGCCATGGCTCGGGAAAAACTGTTTTTTCGCCGTCTAGGCAATGTTCATCCCCGTTACCGGACGCCGGCCGCCTCGCTGGTCGTTCAAGGGATCTGGGCCTCGGTCCTGGTCCTCAGCGGCACGTTCGACCAGCTTACCGACATGCTCATCTTCGTCAGTTGGATTTTCTACGCCATGGGCGCGTTGAGCGTCTTCACCTTGCGCAAGAGAATGCCCGACACGCCGCGGCCGTATAAGGTTTGGGGATATCCGTTCACTCCCATCATCTTCATTCTCTTCGCCTCGGTCTATATTGTTTTCACCCTCTATTCGGACATCCGCAATTTCCAGACCGGCCAGGCGCCCATGATCAATTCCCTCATGGGGCTGGTCTGGGTTGCGATCGGCATCCCCGGGTATCTCTACTGGAACCGAAAGAAGAAAAAAGAAGACAACGGGATCACCGCCCGCTGATCGCGGCCGGATCAGGTCCGTTTTTCGATCTTGATCCCGCGATAGTATTTTTTCAGAATGGTTTCGTACGTCGCGCCCTTCTGGGCCATGCGGAACGCGCCGACCTGGCATAAACCGACTCCGTGCCCCCATCCCTTCCCCGAAAACAGGAAATGGGTGACGCGGCCTTCCGCGTCGGTTTCCCGGTCGATCACGAAGAGGTTATCCCGCAGGTTCAGGACCTGGCGGATCTTCAAGCCCGTCACCAGGGCCCGCCCTTCCTGACCGACGATCGCCAGTTCCACGACCCGCTTCGAGGCGCCCCGTTTCTGGGGAGTCAGCTCCATCAGCTTGCCCAAGGGATAATACTGATTGAGCCGGGTTTCTAGGTCTTCCCGGGTCGTCCGGATCTGCCAGCTATGGTATTGCGACGGTTGGTCGAGAACATTCGACAACGGAACGGAGGAAACCCCCAAGAGCCGGACCCGGCCTTCGCTTTCGATCCATTCAACGGCCGTGCCCGCTTCGAGGTCGAGAGAAGTGACAAATGTGGCCGTTCCCTCCAAGCTTCGAAACAGATAGGGATTCGGGCCGATCTCGATGAATTTTATTTCCTCGTCCTCGGTCACGACAATCGAATTTTTCTCGATCGCCTTCAAGTTGGCCTGATGAAAGACATCGCGGGAGAGGCTCAGCACCCGGCTCAAGGCGACGGCCGCTTCCCCCCGGCTCAAAGCCTTTTCGGGGTCGAGGAGTCCCGACGGCGCGTATATTCCGGAGATAAGGAAATACGCGAGGAGCGGCTGGTCCTCCGGCTTCAAGCCGGGAATCTCCCTCGTCACGTGCTCGGCTTCGCCTTTTCCGACCAGGGTTTGGAGACGGTCCCGCCACGTGAACGCTTCGACGACCGCCCGGGCAAACGCCGCCGGCGTCATCGGAGCGCCATCCCGAGGCAGGAACAGTTCCGCTTTCTTACCCGCCGCCGCGGCGGCCCGGCCGATCCAGGCCGCCGCCTCTTCGGCCGGGAGCGGGGCCTTGATCCACTCGGAATTTTCCTCGGGAGCAAGGATGTCGAGGGCGGCCAAGGCGGCGATGGTTTTCGAAACGTTCAGGGTTCCGACAAAAAGAAACGGAAGGCGCCGGTTTGTTCGCAGCGTCCAACTCCGGTCGTTTTCCATCAGGCATTCGACGCTCCGGAGATAAGGAACGGGATTCCCGGCAAATATCTCCTCGACGTTCTCGGTCGCGCCGCCGCAGGTGCTCGTATACAGCGCGTTGATGAGTTTCCCGTCGTAAACAGCCACTTCTCCCCGCGTTTCATCGACGGCCCGGGAACTGAGAGGGTGCTCGATGCTCAAACCCTCATAGACCTGGGACTGCGGCGTGGCGTAGAGATCGAAACCGAGATCGCTGAATTGGCCGATATTCTTCAAGGCATACGTCCGGGCGGCGATGGCTTGGGCCTTCAGGGCTTCGAGTTCCCCAAAATGAAGCGGCGACAACTCTCCGGGAACGACGCCTTTCAGATAATCCTCCAGATTCAGGACATTGATCAGAATCGTTCCCCGGGGGCTTCCCCGGAGGATAAAAATCCCCCGATAATTTTTTCCCTCGAACGTGAGGTAGCTCTGGGGATTCGCCGGAATCAGATAGAGGGAGGTCCCAACGTCGAGATCGACGAGCCGGCCGTTGATCAAAATCCATTGGGGTTTGGAGGTTCGTTCGGTGACTTCGTCCCGAATGATCCATGCTTCGGGAAAACCGAGCGGAATCAGGGTTTTGAGGAAAGACAGGGCCTCGCCGCGGGTGAGGAAATCTCCGACCCTGACCTGAAAAACCCCCTCGAGATCGTCGTCCTTGCCCTCGGCAATCGAAACGGGTCGATCGATCAGAGGCCGAAGCTTGGCTGCGACTTTTTCGGCCTCGACCAGCCGGCGGGATTGGGCGACTTGGATGACGAATTTTTCATTGAGCTTGTCCTTGTGCCCTTTCACCCGGATTTCGGAAACATCCTCGGTCAGGAGTTTATAGTTTTCGGCGGCCTGGTATATTTTCATCCCCGAGGCGGCGTGAACATGGATGTCCTCCAGATTAACGCCCAGGGCGATCCGGATGATCGGCTTCGGGATTAAAAATCCCTGGAAAAAAGCCGCCTCCTGTCCGAATTCCACGGGCCGTCCTCCCACGAAAAAAAGGACGAGGAAGATCAAGAAAAAATACTTATGGTTCCGCCCCAGGATTTTAGACATGACTTTTATGAAATTGGCTTGCCTTTACGCTAGTCCTTCCGTCGGTCGATTGTCAAGGCCCAAACCCTAGGGATGCTACCGAACGGGATCGGTATACCGGATGTGGGGGGGATGACGGAATTAAAGCAATCTCAATCTACAGGAATTGAGCAAATTTGTCAAATCCACCAAACCATTCATAATAGAGCCTTCCGCCGGGAGCCCCCGGGTCACGCCGGAGAGCCGGGCGGCATCCGATTTCATCATCTCCTCGTTTATTGACCCGTTCCCCCCCGATCGAGTCAAGTCAAGGGATGAGCCACTCGCCCGGGGCTTGAATCCACGGGCAAGTACGGCGGAAGTTTACCCCCGGGCAAGCCCGGGGCCTCAGCCGCCGTGACGGCCGAAGACGAACCGCCGCCTTTAATTTTTCGGTCGAATTCGATATAATCCTGTGTCCTTCAATCCCACCATCAAGGATACGAAATGTCGAACATCGGAAATTACGAAGAACGTTACAAGTCCTTCGACTGGTCGGAGGCCGCCGGAGAGCTGGATTATCAGCCGGGGGGAGTTCTCAATATCGGCTGGTCCTGCTCGGATCGTATTTGCGAGATGGGGAACGGCGACAAAACCGCTCTGATTTGGGAAGGCCTGGGCGGCGCGGAAAAAAAGTTCACCTACCACGACATCCGCCGGGCCTCCAACACAATCGGCGCGTTTCTCCGCGGCTTGGGCATTCAATCCGAGGACCGGGTCTGTCTGTTCATGGACAAGGTCCCGGAACTCTATCTTGGAGTTCTGGGCATCCTCAAGATCGGGGCCATCGCTCAACCCCTGTTCTCAGCCTTCGGCGACGAATCGTTGTTCGTTCGCCTGGACAACGCCCAAACCCGGGCCGTCATCACCCAGAAGAAGCACGCCCCCAAGGTCCGGAAAATCCTCGACAAACTCCCCCATCTTCAATATCTCATCATCGTCGATCACGACGGAAAAGCGCCCCTGAAGGATCGGGAAGTCGTCTTTTCCCTGGAGAAAGCGGCCCCGGTCGAGACTCTGGAAATCCATCCGACCCTGGCCGAAAGCCCGTCCCTCCTTCACTACACGTCGGGAACGACGGGCCTCCCCAAAGGCGTCAAACACGTTCACTATTCCCTCCTCGCCCAATTCATGACCGCCAAGTGGGTTCTCGACATCCGGGACGACGACATCTACTGGTGCACGGCCGATCCCGGCTGGGTCACCGGCACATCCTACGGCATCATCGGACCCTGGAGCCTGGGCGTCACCCAGTGTGTCATGGACAGCGGTTTTTCGGCCGAAGCCTGGTATAAATTCATCGAAAAACACCGGATCAGCAACTGGTATTCCGCGCCCACAGCCATCCGATCCCTGATGAAGGCCGGCGAGGAAGTCATCAAAAAACATGACCTCTCCAGCCTCCGGACCCTGGCCAGCGTCGGCGAACCGCTCAATCCCGAGGCGGTCGTCTGGTCGGAGCGGGTCTTCGGGAAGGCCTTCCTCGACACCTACTTCCAGACCGAGACCGGCTCGATCATGATCACCAATTATCCCGGGATGAAAATCAAACCGGGGTCCATGGGCAAACCGTTCCCGGGAACAACGGCCGTTGTCCTTGATCCCAAAACGTACGAACCCTACCCGGAGGCCGGGAAAATCGGCCTGATCGCCCTGAAACCGGGCTGGCCGTCGATGATGCGGACCTACTGGAACAACGAAGAGACCTACCTGAAGAAGTTCAAGAACGGCTGGTACATGACGGGGGACCGGGCCAGCATCGACAAGGAAGGCTACTTCTGGTTCGTCGGTCGCGATGACGATATCATCAACACCGGCGGCCATCTCGTCAGCCCGTTCGAAGTCGAATCCGCCCTGATCGAACATCCGGCCGTGGCCGAGTCGGCCGTTGTCAGCAAGCCCGACCCGATCAATATGGAAGTCGTCAAGGCCTTTGTCACCCTGAAAGCGGGTTTTACGGCCAGCGCCGACCTCGACCTCGAAATCATGAACTTCATCCGGAAAAAGCTCTCCCCCCTGGCCATGCCCCAGGAAATCGAATTCACGGATGCCCTGCCCAAAACTCGGAGCGGAAAAATCATGCGACGGATCCTCAAAGCCAAAGAGTGGGGCGAGGAGATCGGGGACACGTCGACCCTGGAAAACGATTGAACGTCAGGAGCGCGGCTTCGGCCGCGCCTGGCAATAATCATCTTCATAAAGGAGCGGACTCATGGCCGACGAAATGAAGGACATCGTCCTGAAGTATGTGACCGCGGAGTATCTCGAAGACGGCGCGGACCCGATCGGATTCGACACCCCCCTGATCTCGGGCGGAATCGTCGATTCCTTCTCGATGGTCTCCCTGAAACGGTTCCTTGAGAACAAGTACAAAATCTCGATTCCGGACGACCAGGCCACGCCCGAGGCGTTCGACTCGGTCGACAAGATCGCCGATCTCGTGCGGGCATTCACGAAGGCCTGACCCGAAGCCCTCATTTTTCCGCAACCAGGAGACATCCATGTCCTTTTCCGAAAAAACACGTTCGAACTATCAAAGCGTCCTCCAAGGCATGAAGGACGCCGGCTTGTTCAAGCAGGAACGCTACATCCATTCTCCCCAATCGGCCGACATCGAGGTCGAGTTTCCGACCGGGGCGACGGTCCGCAAAGTCATCAACATGTGCGCCAACAACTATCTCGGGCTCTCCAATCACCCCGAGATCGTCAAGGCCGCCCATGAGGGGATGGATCAACGTGGATACGGGATGTCCTCCGTCCGATTCATCTGCGGCACCCAGGACATCCATCGGACGCTTGAACAAAAAGTGACCGCATTCCTCGGGACCGAGGACACGATCCTCTTCCCCTCCTGCATGGACGCCAACGCCGGAGTCTTCGAGGCGATCCTGACCAAGGACGACGTCATGATCTCGGACCGTCTCGTCCACGCCTCCCTGATCGACGGCATCCGTCTTTGCAGCGCGATGCAGGACACCTACAAGCACGCCGACATGGCCCACCTGGAGCAAAAGCTGCAGATGCACCAGGAGCGCCGACTGCGCCTCGTCATCACCGACGGCGTTTTCAGCATGGACGGCGACACCGCCCCGCTCGATCAGATGGCCGCACTTTGCGAAAAATACGACGCCATGCTCCTGGTCGACGATTCCCACGCCTCCGGATTCATCGGGAAAACCGGCCGCGGCACCCACGAGAAGTACGGCCTCATCGGAAAAATGGACGTCATCACGACGACGTTCGGAAAGGCCCTCGGCGGGGCGACCGGCGGATGCGTTTCCGGCCGCAAAGAACTCGTCGAGATGTGCCGGCAGAAAGCCCGTCCGTACCTCTTCTCCAACACCATTGCCCCAGTCATCGTCATGGGCATCCTCAAGGTGTTCGACATACTGATGGGCTCGACCGAACGCCGGGATAAGCTGGAAAAGAACGCCGCTTACTGGCGGAAAGGCTTGCAGGAAGCCGGATTCGTCCTTCGCGAAGGCGACACCCCGATCGTCCCGGTCATGCTCTTCAACGCCAAACTGGCCCAAGACTTCTCCCGAGCCCTGTATGAAGAAGGCATTTACGCCGTCGGTTTCTTCTTCCCCGTCGTTCCCCAGAGCCAAGCTCGGATCCGGACCCAGATTTCGGCCGGCCACGAAATCCACCACCTCGATAAAGCCCTCGACGCTTTCAATAAAGTCGGCCGGAAATTCGACATCCTGGGCAAGACGCGCCAGGACATCATCGACCGCTTCGGCATGTGACCCGTCCGGGTTTCGGAAATCCGGATCAGACGGACCGGGCCGGCTTTGCCGCGTTCTTGGTCAACAGGGAAACCACGATCAGGGTCAGGAAGCTCAGGGGGATGGAGATGATTCCGGGATTGTTGAGTGGAATCGGGGCCGTGAGCGGATCCTTGCCGTAGAGCGTATACATCGTCGGTGAAAACAGGATCAACCCGATGGCCGAGCTTACGCCGACGAAAATCGAAGCGGTGATTCCCCGGGCCGTGGTCTTTTTCCAGAACAGCATCATGACGATCGAAGGCAGGTTGGCCGAGGCGGCGACGGCGAAGGCCAGCCCGACCAGGAAGGTGACGTTGATGCCCTTGAAGATGATCCCCAGGATGATGGCGATGATACCGACCACAAAGGCGACGATTTTTCCAACGAAGACCTTTTGTTTATCGCTTTTAATCAGGCCGGCGTATCGGTCCATCAAATCATGCGCGACCGCTCCCGAAGCGGCGATGATCAGCCCGCTCACGGTCCCCAGGACGGTGGCGAAGGCGATGGCCGAGATCATCGCGAAGAGGAACGTCCCGAACGACTGGGCCAGCAAAGGCGCGGACATATTGTCGTCGGTCAGGTTGATGACCCGGCTCGTCATCGCCCCCAAGCCCATGAACAGGGTCAGGATGTAGAAGAAGCCGATCGCGGCGATCGCCACGATCGTCGATTTCCGGGCGGCGGCTTGGCTCGGGACGGTGTAATACCGGATCAGGATATGGGGGAGCGCGGCGGTCCCTAAAAACAGGGCCAGCATCAGGGAAATGAAATCGATTCGATCGATCAGTTTTCCCTCGATTTTAAACTTCAATCCGGGCCGGAGAATTTTATTTCCGGGCGTCAAAACCGGATAGTAGACCGTGACCATGTCGTTCCCGTCCGTCAAGGCCACGTTTTTCCACTGCCGGACCTGGGTTTTCGAAGATCCGATCAAGGACAGGAACTTGAAGGGATTGAGACTGCCGGTTTTCGCTTCGGCTCCCGTTTTCCCGTCGATGGCCGCCAAATTGCCGACCTGGGCCAACTGGTTGTCCTTGGATTCCGGGGCGCCGTTGATGATCCTCGCGCCGTCCGCCTTGGTCACGACGGATTGGGTTTCCTGGAGGGCGAGCGTCCCGTCCGTCGGCCCGGGAGCGACAAGCCACCAGGATTCCCGGCCGTCCTTGAGAAGTTTGGCGAACTTCAAGTCCTTGGCCTTCGTTAGCCCAAGGACTTGGTAGGTTCCATCCTCGAGGGTCAACGTCCCGGCCGCTTCGGTCGCGGCCAGGGTTCGATTCTCCCGGAAGGAGACTTTCCCTCCAGCGTCCGGCGTGGTCGAAAGCCCGCGGACGAGGACGACGATCACGACGACCGTGGAAAAGACGATGAGCATCGCTCCCTTGATGAACTGGACATAAGTCGTGGAGGTCATCCCGGCCGTGGCCACGATCGTGATGACGATCAGGCCGACCATGATGACCCCGATATAATGGGGCAGGCCGAGAAGCGGGGTCACCAGAACCCCGGCCCCGACCATTTGGGGAATCAGGTAGCAGAGAGACACGATCAGGGTGCTGAGGGCGGCCAGAAGCTTGATCCCCCGGTGATTGTAATTGGCGTCGAGGGCATCGGTGAAGGTGTACTTCCCGAGCCTTTTCAGCGGCTCGGCGACGATGAACAGGGCGACGATCCAACCCGCCAGATATCCGATGGAGTATAAAAATCCGTCATATCCGGCGGTCGCGATCATCCCGCAGATACCCAAAAACGAAGCGGCGGACAAGTAATCGCCGGCAAAAGCGATCCCGTTCACCGACCAGTGGATTTTCCCCCCGGCGGCATAGTACCCGCTGGCTGATTTAGCCCTCCGGGCGAAATAAAAGGACAGGGCCAGGACCGAGGCGACAAAGGCCACGAACAGAACGACGGAAAGGACGTTCATCGCTTGACCTCCTTCATCCCGCCGGCTTTCATGGAGGCTTCCCTTCGTCCGCAGGCCCGGCTGTAGATCAGGGCCAGGATGAGGGCCACGATAATGAGTCCGAAGCCGTAGACAACAGCCAGGTTCAAGCCCGCCAAAATGGTTTTTTCCATCCACATCGGACGAATCAGGTTGAGGGCGACAAACCCGGCGTAAAACAAGGCATAGGCGATGAACATCCGGGCGCCGAGTTTGCGTTTGTAGGCGAAGGCAGGATCCTTGCCCGACTGGACCGCCGGTTCATGCAACATCGGTTCGACTCCTTTTTTCTTTTCGGCGCCGGGTCGCGAACGCGCGGCCGCGCCGTTATAACTCCGTATTATGCCTGTTCTTATCTCATACGTTCGGGGGGGAAATCAAGATTTTTCTCGTTTCCGTTGACAGTCCTTCCCCCGGGATGATATCTTCGGAGCGCAAGGACTCGATCGCGACGTGAACTCCTCCATCTGCATCAATCTCCACACCCACTCGCTCCACAGCGACGGCGATCTTTCCCCCGAAAGCCTGGCCGAGCGGTTGGCCGAATCGGGCGTCCGAGCGGCCGCGCTGACGGATCACGATTCGGTCGCCGGACTCGAGGCCTTTGGCGCGGCCTTGGCCCGGAAGGGAATCGGATCCGTCACCGGGGTCGAATTGACCGCGGCTTCGGCCGCCGGCGAGGAGATCCATCTCCTGGGATATGGGTTCGATCCTCACCATCCCGCCCTACGCGAGTTCCTGGCTCTCATCCACGGCACCGAGCCTTCCCATCACCATTCCGGGATTTCGCCCACCCGCTCCGGCATCGGGAGGCCGGTCTTCGCTAAGGAAGAAAAGAACCGTCGTCCGTCCAAACTCGTTCCGGCCGGTCAGGCGATCCTGGCCATCCATCAGGCCGGCGGGTCCGCCTTTCTGGCCCATCCGGTCCTGGTCGGGAAAACGTGGGATCGAAGCCGGTTGGAGAATCTCCTCCAGGACCTTCGGGCCAAGGGATTGGATGGGAT
>Ga0315287_10002067_pt1 | contig 18808 bp, 17 predicted proteins | sample YL17G11_0_MG_FD_205037 | JGI IMG/M metagenome (GOLD analysis project Ga0315287, IMG submission 205037) | Sediment microbial communities from Yellowstone Lake, YNP, Wyoming, USA - YL17G11_0 | ecosystem: Environmental > Aquatic > Freshwater > Lake > Sediment | place: USA: Wyoming | collected...
CCAGGGTTGCCCCCGCGCCGACGGCCGCCCCGAATGCGGCGCGGGCCGGGACGAGCGCGTCGAGCATCGTCTTCTCGCCGGTCGATGCCCGTCCCAGGGCAGCGATCGCGTCGACCGCGGCACCGAACGCGATGGCCGCCCACTCCTCCCGCCCCCGCTCGTCGGGCGGAGCCGGGTCGCCGTCGCCCGGCCCGAGCAGCGCGGCGCCGGCCCGCTGGAGGCCACGCCCGTAGAGCGCGCCGCTCGCGCCGCCCACCGTGCCGAGGAGCGCGCGGCCGGCGCCCTCGAGGACCGCGGCCGGCGGGTCGCTCGGCAGGAGTCCCGTCTCGAGCCGCCGGAGCAGCTCCCGGAAGCCCCGGTCCAGGTTGATCCCGTGGTCGCCGTCGCCGATGGCGGCGTCGAGATCGGTGAGGCGCTCGCGGGCCGCGGCGACGCGCGCGCCGGCCAGCGCGAGCCAGCGGACGAGAAGCTCCTCGGTCACCGCGCGGCGCCTCGCCCGTCCGGCCGGGCCGGCCAGTCCGGCGGCAGCTTCGCCGTCGCCCGCTCGGCATCGGCCGCGGCACACACCTGCGCCAGGGACGCCCCGCCGGCGGCCTCCACGGCGGCCCGGACCGACCCCTCGACCAGGGGGCCGTCGCTCACCGCGATCCGCGCCCGGTCGTCGTCGGGCAGCTCCTCGAGCGCGATCTCCAGGGCGAGCGCGGCGCTCCCGAGGTCGAAGAGCACGACGACGCCCTCCCCGTCGGACGCGCGCAGGGCCGCCCGGAGGGCCTCCTCGATCCCGGGGCTGCTCGTTCCCAGGCTCCCGGTCGCCGTCCCGCCCGCGGTCGCGACCGGGACGGCCGGAGCCGCCTGGGCCACCATGAGGCGGAGGGCGCGGAGGAGCTCCCCGCTGTGGCCGACCAGCGCGAGGGCGATCATGTGGCCCGCTCCCCTGCACCGACGCGGTGGCGGTGGCGGCGCGCGGCCGCGCCCGCCGCCGTAGACTCAGGCATCCGATGCAGAGGATAGGGTCCCCGGGAGCCCCCGCGCACGCCGAAGCCGATGGCGTCGGCACGCTGTCCGCGCCCGACGTCCTGGAGTTCGTGGAGCGCGCGGCGGCGGCCCTGGTGCGCCACGAGGCGCTCCTCGACCGCCTGGACGCGGCGCTCGGCGACGGCGACCACGGCAGCAACATGGCGGGCGGCTTCATGGCCGCCATCCCGGCGGCGCGGGCGGAGCTGGCGGCACGCCCGGACGACGTGGGCGAGCTCCTCCGCCTCCTCGGCCACACCCTGGTGGGGAGCGTGGGGGGCGCGAGCGGCCCGCTCTACGGCACCGCATTCATCGAGGCCGGGTTCGCCCTGGCCGGGCGAGCCTCGGTGGGACCGGCCGACCTGGCGACGGCGCTCGAGGCGGGCCGCGCGGGGCTCATCCGGCGGGGACGCTGCGCGGTCGGCGACAAGACGATCCTCGACGCCCTGGATCCCGCGGTCCGGGCCCTCCGAGCCGGCGCCGACGCGTCGAGCCCTCTCGGTGCCTGCATCGCCGCCGCGGCGGGCGCGGCCGCGGGCGGGATGCGCGCGACGATCCCCCTGGTCGCCCGTCGCGGCCTCGCCCTGCGTCTCGGGGAACGGTCGCGCGGGCATCGCGACCCGGGCGCGACTTCGTGCTTCCTCCTGCTGGAGGCGATGGCCCGCACCCTCGGCGCGGAGCGCGGCCGGTGAGCGGGGGGGCGGCCGCGCGCGTCTCCGCACTCGAGGCGCGCGTGCGGGAGCTGGAGACGGAGCGCCGGCGTGTCTTCGAGGACGCCCAGCGGGAGGCCGACGCGGTCTTCGCCCAGTACCAGCTGAGCCAGCTGCTCGCGGCCGGCGGCCGCGCCGACGAGATCGCGCCCGCGGTCCTGGCGGAGGTGGCTCGGGCGGCCGGTGCCGCCGGCGCGGCGCTCTGGCTCGCGAGCCCGACCGGTCCCTCGCTCGCGCTGGCCGCCACGTTCCCCGGCGATCCGGGCGACCCGGTCGGGCATGGCTGGGCCGCCGTTCCGAGCCGCTTCGGAGACGCCGCGGCGGCAGCGCGGTGGGCGGCGGCGGGCGGCTGGAGCGGGATCACCCTCCCCGAGGGCCGTGCCGTGGGCCGCGACGAGCCGGGGAGCGGGCCCGCGGGGGCGGTCGGCTACCTGGCGGTTCGGGCCGACGCCGCCGTTCCCCTGGAGCCCGGCCACGCCCGGTACCTCGCGACGGTGCGCCTGGAGCTGGCGGTGACGCTGCGCGCGGCGCAGCTGCGCGCGTCGCTCGCGCGCGAGCAGGCGATCCTCACCGCGATCCTCGAGGGCGCCACGGACGCCATCGTCGCCGTCGACGCCGGCCGGCGCGTCGTGCGGCTCAACGCGGCGGCGGCGGCGCTGGTCGGGACGCCGGCCCGGGCCGGGACCGGCATGCGCTGCTCGGAGCTCCTCGGCTGCCCGTCGCCGTCGCCCGACGCGGGGCGAGGGCTCGACGAGCCGCTCCCGCCGCAGGCCGCGAAACTCCTGTGCGGGACGAGCTGCCCCTTCGAGGAAGTCCTGGACGCGGGGCTCCCGATCGTCGGCCGCGAGATCGGCGTCCGCCACCGCGACGGGACGGTGGTCCCCGTCGCCGCCAGCGTCTCGCGCATGCCGGTGCCCGACGGCGGGGCCGTGGGCGTCCTGCGCGACCTGCGCGCCTCCCGGTCACTCGACGACGCGAAGACCAGCTTCGTGGCCGCCGTCTCGCACGAGCTGCGGACCCCGCTCGCGCTGATCGACGGCTACACCCAGAGCCTCCTGCGCCTCGACCTCGACGCGGTGACCGCGCGCCGCCATCTCGAGCGCATCGCCGGCGCCACGGAGCGCCTGAGGGCCCTGGTCGACGACATCATCGACGTGAGCCAGCTGGAGAGCGACGCGCTCGCCCTCCGCCGTTCTCCGGTCGCGCTCGACGGCCTCCTGGGCGCCTTCCTGGCGGAGAGGGCAGACGCGCTCGACGCGCGGCCCGTGCGCCTCGTGCTCCCCCGGGAGCTGCCCCGGGTCGACATCGACGCCACGCGCATCCGGCAGGTGCTCGCAAACCTGGTCCAGAACGCGGAGAAGCACGCCGGGCGCGGGGCCCCGATCGAGGTCCGGGCGCGCCGTCTGGGCCGGACCACCGTCGTCGTGACGATCGTCGACGGCGGCCGGGGCATTGCCGCCGAGGACCGCGACCACGTCTTCGAACGCTTCTACCGGGGCGGCCGGGCACGGGACGGGCAGGTGCCCGGCAGCGGCCTGGGCCTCTACCTCTGCCGCCGGATCGTGGAGGCGCACGGGGGGTGGATCCGGCTGGATGCCACGACGCGCGGCACCTCGATCTCGCTGGGGCTCCCCATCGCCGTCGCCGACGCCGGCCCCGGCAGGGTGCCGGCGGAAGGGCGGCCGTGAGCGGTCGACCGACCGGCCCGATCGAGGGCCGCGGCGAGCGGATCCTGGTCGTGGAGGACGAGCCGGCGTTCGCCGAGCTCATCGCGCTCTGGCTGGAGCGCCACGGCTGGCGCCCCGAGATCGCCCCCGACGGAGCGCACGCCCTGCGCGCGGTCGCCGAGCAGCCGCCCGACCTGATCGTCCTGGACCTGGGCCTCCCGCGCGTCGATGGATGGCAGGTCATCGAGCGCGTCCGCGAGGACAGCCTCGTGCCCATCATCGTCGTCACGGCGCGCGGCTCGGAGGCGGACAAGGTCCGCGGCCTGGCCGCCGGAGCGGACGACTACGTGACGAAGCCGCTCAGCTTCCCGGAGCTGGTCGCGCGCGTGGCCGCGACACTCCGTCGTGCGCACGCCGTCCCGGCGGCGGCCGCCGCGACGGCAACGATCGAGCGGCCGGGGATCCGGATCGACGGCCGCTCCCACCAGGTGCTCGTCGCCGGCGCCCCGGTCCACCTCACGCCGACCGAGTACCGCCTGCTGCGCCACCTGGCCGAGCGCGACGGCATCCTGGTGTCCCGCGCCGACCTGCTCGTCGCCGTGTGGGGCCCGGGCTACCGCGACGCCCACCACCTGCTGCGGGTCACGGTCCGCAACCTGCGGGCGAAGCTCGGGGCCGCCGCCCCGGCGCGACGCTTCATCGAGACCCAGTACGGCCTGGGCTACCGGTTCTCCGCGGACGACGGCGCCGCGGGCGGCTGAGGCGTCGCGCGCGCGGCCGCGACGCGGGCCACCAGGGCCCGGGTGAGCAGCCAGGCGCGGCCGGGGTCCCGCGGGGCGCGGATCCGCACCTGGGCGGCGGCGAAGGTGACGTCGCCCGGCCGGACGCCGGGCAGCGGGGCGCCGGCCACGAGGCGCATCGCCTCACCGCGCGAGAGGCCGCTCCCGAAGCGAACGACCAGCTGCCCCTCTTCGCGGGCGACGGAGGCGATGCCGGCCGCCTCGGCCGCCAGCCGCAGCTCCGCGACCTCGACGAGGCGCACGACCGGGGGCGGCGGCGGCCCGAAGCGGTCGGTCACCTCCTGGCGGAAAGCCGCGAGGTCGCCGGCGGAGCGCGCCCGCGCGAGGCGGCGGTAGAGCTCGAGCTTCTGGGCCTCGTCGGGGATGTAGGCGTCGGGCAGGTGCGCGTCCACAGGGAGGTCGACCGTCGCCCCGGGGACCTCCCGGACCGGCTCCCGGCCCTCCCAGGCGGCCTTGCGCTCCTCCACGGCATCGGCCAGGAGCCGGGTGTAGAGGTCGAAGCCGACGTCCGCCATGTGGCCCGACTGCTCCCCCCCCAGGATGTTGCCGGCCCCGCGGATCTCCAGGTCGGCGAGGGCGATCTGGAACCCGGCCCCGAGCTCCGACGCGTTGAAGATCGCCTGCAGCCGTCGGCGCGCCTCGTCCGAGAGCCGGTCGCGGCGACGGTAGAGGAGGTAGGCGTAGGCGCGCCGGCTGCTCCGTCCCACGCGGCCGCGCAGCTGGTAGAGCTGGGCGAGCCCGAGGGCGTCGGCGCGGTCGATGATGATCGTGTTCGCGTTCGGGATGTCGAGCCCGGACTCGATGATCGTCGTGCAGACGAGGACGTCGGCGTCGCCCGACGCGAACGTCCGCATCACCCCCTCGAGGGCGCCCTCGGTCAGCTGGCCGTGGCCGACGACGATCCGCGCGGCGGGCAGGAGGCGGCGCAGCTGGTCCGCCTGGGCCTCGATCGTCTCGACCCGGTTGTGCACGAAGAAGACCTGCCCACCCCGATCGAGCTCGCGCAGGATCGCGTCCTTCACGAGGCCTGCCGAGGCCTCCGCGACCCGGGTCTGGATCGGCAGCCGGTCCTCCGGCGGCGTCTCGATCACCGACAGGTCGCGGACCCCGACGAGGGCCAGGTTGAGCGTCCGCGGGATCGGCGTCGCCGAGAGCGTCAGGACGTCGACCTCCGTGCGCAGCTGCTTGAGGCGCTCCTTCGCGGCGACCCCGAAGCGCTGCTCCTCGTCCACGACGAGGAGACCGAGGTCGCGGAAGCGCACGTCCTTCGAGAGGAGTCGATGCGTCCCGACCACCACGTCCACGGAGCCTGCGGCGAGACCGGCGAGGGTCGCCGCCTGCTCCTTCGCGGAAACCGCGCGGGAGAGGAGCCGGACGGTCGCCGGGAAGGCCGCGTAGCGCTGGTCGAAGGTCCGGACGTGCTGGTCGGCGAGGATGGTGGTCGGCACGAGGACGGCCACCTGCCGGCCCTCCTGGATCGCCTTGAACGCCGCCCGCAGGGCGACCTCCGTCTTTCCATACCCCACGTCACCGACGACGATCCGGTCCATCGGGCGGGCCGACTCCATGTCGTCCTTGACCTCGTCGATCGCGCGCAGCTGGTCGACCGTCTCCTCGTACGGGAACGAGGCCTCCAGCTCCTGCTGCCAGGGCGTGTCCGGGGCGAAGGCGTGGCCCTCCGCCGCGGCCCGCGCCGCGTAGAGGCGGAGCAGGTCGGCGGCGAGGTCGGCGACGGCCTTGCGGACCCGGGCCTTGGTCCGGCTCCACTCGCCACCGCCGAGGCGGGAGAGCGACGGCCGCTCGGCGCCGGCGTAACGGCTCACCCGCGCGATCTGCTCCACCGGGACGTAGATCCGGTCGCCGGCGGCGAACGACAGCTCGAGGTAGTCCCGCTCCTCGCCCGCGGCGCCGCGGCGGAGCATCTGCTCGTAGCGGGCGATTCCGTGGTCGATGTGGACGACCAGGTCGCCGGCAGCCAGGCGCTCCAGGATGTCGCGGGGCACGACCCGCCGGAGCGCCTTGGGGCGCCGGACCCGGACGGTCCCGAAGAGCTCGCGGTCGGTGACCAGGACAAGGCCGTCGGGGCCGCCCGAGAAGCCGGAGTTGAGGCTCCGGCCGACCAGGGCCACCGCCCCCGGCGGTGGGGCGCCCGGGGCCATCGAGACGCCGGCGGGGATCCCCGCGTCGCCGAGCAGCTCAGCCAGGCGGGCGGCCTGGTCGGAGGCCAGGACGATGCCCGGGACCGGGTCGGCGGCGCGCCAGCGCTCGATCGCCCGGGCCAGGCCGGCGCTCCGTCCCGGCGGCAGAACCGGCTCGCGCCAGCCGAAGGGGTCGTCGAGGGCGGACGCGCCGCCGATCCCCTGCAGCGGCCCGGACTCCCATGTCAGCTCCAGGGTCCGGGCGCCGAGGAGGCGGGCCTTCCAGGTCCGCGGCTCGACGTAGGCGAGCGGCCACTCCCGGGGGAGCTCACCCGCGGCCACGAGGTCGCGGCGACGCTCGGCCGCCTGCTCCCAGAGGAACGCGGCCGCGGCCGCGACCTCGCCGGGCTCGTCGACGACGAGGAGCGTGTCGGGGCCCAGGTGGTCCAGGCCGCTCGCGGGACAGACGACGGCCGACCAGACCTCGGCTGCGTCCCCGACGTCGAGGGCCCGGGCGCCGGCCGCGGCGCCGGCAGTCGACACGGCCGGGGCCGGCGCGCCGCCGGCCTCGCCGGCGCCCTCCAGCCGGGCGAGATCGGCCGTCAGCCGCTCGGGCAGCCGGTCGGCGAGCGTCCCCAGCCGGGCGCGGATCTCCCCGATCCCGGCGGCGGGGACGAGGAACTCGTTGGCCGGCAGGAGCTCGACGGATTCGACCGGGCGGACCGTCCGCTGGTCCGTGGGATCGAAGAGCCGGATCTCGTCGATCTCGTCCCCGAAGAGCTCGATCCGGGCCGGGAGGTCGGCGCCGGCCGGGAAGAGGTCGACCAGGCCGCCACGACGGGCCATCTCGCCGCGCCCGGCCACCTCGAGGACCGGCTCGTAGCCCAGTCGGAGGAGCTCGGCCAGCAGCTCGTCCTGGCGGATCCGGTCGCCGCGGCGGAGGACGCGTGGACGGGCGGGGAGATCTGCGGCGGGGATCGTGGGCTGGAGGAGCGCCTGGACCGACGCCACGAGGATCCGGGCGCGGCCGCTCCGCCAGCTGGCGAGCGTGGCCACGCGCGCGGCCGACTCGTCGCGGATCAGCTCGCTCCGCTCGTAGGCGAGCGCGGAGCGCGGCTCCAGCACCGCCACGCCGCCCGGGTCGCCGAGCCAGGCCACGAGCTCGTCGGCCACGCGGTCGCCGATCTCCGCGTCCCGCGCGATCCAGCAGGCCTGCGCGCCCTCTGCGAGGGCCAGGGCCGCGACGAGGAACGACTTCGCGCCGTGGGGCACGGCCGTGACACCGGCGTGGCGGCCGCGGACGCCCGGTCGGCCCGCCAGCCGCGCGCGCAGGTCGCGGAAGGGGGCCGTCGCGTGCAGGAGCGGCGGCAGGGCCGCCAGGTCGGGGATCCGACGGGCGGCGGGGCCGCTCCCCGCTCCGGGGCGCCGGGCGGCGGGCCGCCGGCCGCCGCCCGGGCGATCCGTCACCGATCCTCGCCTGCCGGCCGGACCCGCCGCCAGCCGGTCCGCGTGCGGCGCACGCCGTCCGGACCGGGTGGGCCGTCCACCTCGCCGGCGGGCGCGGTCCGCGTCTCATCCGCGGGACGGAGCTGGAACGAGTTGAACCGGTTCGCGGCCTTGCTGACACCCTCGCGGGCCCATGCCTCGGCGGCGTCGGCGGCCGCGTCCAGCAGCTCGTCGAGCCGCTGACGCTCGTCGGGGCGGAAGACCGAGAGGACGTGGTCGACGGCGTCGCGGTCCGGCTCCCCGATCCCGATCCGGAGGCGCGGGAACGCCTCGGTATGCAGCTCGTCGATGATCGAGCGGAGCCCGTTGTGGCCACCGTGGCTGCCGCCCTCGCGGAAGCGCATCTTCCCGAACGGCAGGCTGAAGTCGTCGGTGACCACGAGGACCTCGTGGAGCGGCGCCCGCTCGCGGGCGATCAGCTTGCGCACGGCGATCCCCGAGTCGTTCATGTAGGTCAGCGGCTTCGCGAGGACCAGGTCGAGGCCTCGGAAGCGACCCTGGACGACCGCGCTCGCGTCGCGCGTCCGGCCGCGGCCGGCCCAGCCCGCGCGGTCGGCGAGCCGGTCCAGCGTCATCCAGCCGACGTTGTGGCGCGTCTTCGCGTACTGCTCGCCCGGGTTCCCGAGGCCGACGACGACCTTCACCTGCCCTCCGTGCGCGGGCGCGCCTCCGTGCGGCACGCCGAACGGCCCGAATCCGACGCGGATCGAGCCTCCACAGATGGTACCCGGCGACCCCGGATCGCGGGCGGGAGGTGCAACGGCGCGCCGAGGTCCGCGGGGCCGTCATCACCCCCGGGGACCGCCCACGCCGCTAGCGTCGCGTCGCGCCGAGCAGCTCCTGCTCGAGGGCGCGCATGGCGGCCCCCTCGGCCGGCTCGGCGTGGTCCCAGCCGCACAGGTGGAGCCCGCCGTGGACGATCAGCAGCCGCAGCTCGTCGGCCGGTGACCAGCGGACGTCGCCCGCCTGGCCGCCGCGGCCCGCCTCCGCCTGCGCGATCGCGCGCTCCACCGAGACCACGACGTCGCCGACGTGGAGGCGAGTGCCCGGCGGCAGGAGGAACGCCGGGTCGGCGTCCGCGTCCGCGGCGCGACGGGGTGCCGCCGGCCGCGGAGGCCTGCCCTGGTGGGGCGGGTACGCCTCGGGAGGGAGGAGCGGAAACGAGAGGACGTCGGTGGGGCCGCGCCTGCCCATGTGGGCGACGTTCAGGCGGGCGAGCTCGGCGTCGTCCGCGAGCAGCAGGCCGACGGCGGCCGGCTCGGGCGCCCCGCCGCCGAGCAGCGCGGCCCGCAGGACCCGCGCCAGGGATGCGGCCGGGAGGAGGCGGGGCACGCCTGCCCTGATCTCGAGGTCCACCCGGAACGGCGGGAGGTAGAGCGGCCGGGGGCCGGCGGCCACGGCGATGGTCAAGCGCCGGGACCCGAGAAGGTGCGCCGCGCCTCGAGCTCCACGACCTTGTTTCCGGGATAGGCGATCCGGTGGTGGTACATGCCCAGGAGCTGCGCGACGAATGCCTCGCGGATCCGCTCGAGGTCCCGCAGGGTCAGCTCGCACTCGTCGAACTGCCCGTCCTCAAGGCGCTCGTCGATGATCCGGCCCACCATCGCCCGGATCGTCGGCTCGTCCTGGCTGGAGAGCGACCGGACCGACGCTTCGACGCCGTCGGCGAGCATGAGGATGGCGGCCTCGCGGGACTGCGGCCGCGGGCCGTTGTGGCGGAAGCGACGCTCGTCGAGCGCGTCCGCAGCCGCCCTGCCGGCGGCCGTATCGAGGCCGCCCAGGGGGGCAGCCGCTTGCTCGCGGGCCTTCGCCCAGAAGTAGGCGATCCGGGTGGTGCCGTGATGCTGGGGGATGAAGGCGATGAGCGGCTTGGGAAGCCTGGCCCGGTACGCGATGTCGATCCCGTCGGCCACGTGCGCCTTGAGGACCTGGGCGCTCACGTCGGGCGCGAGGTCGTCGTGGACGTTGCCGGCCCCGGCCTGGTTCTCGATGAAGGCGCCGGGGTTCGCCAGCTTGCCGACGTCGTGGTAGTAGGCCGCCACGCGGGCGATGAGCGGGTCGGCGTCGATGGCCTCGGCAGCCCGCTCGGCCAGGTTGCCGACCATCAGCGAATGGTGGTAGGTCCCCGGCGTCTCGAGGAGGAGCCGGCGCAGGAGCGGCTGCGATGGGTTGGCAAGCTCGAGGAGCTGGAAGACGGTGAGGATCCCGAAGAGGTTGCCGACGACCTGGAAGGTCCCGACCGTCACGATCGCCGCGCCGACGCCGGCGACCAGCGAGGCACCCCAGAGCTGGAGGATGCCGGTGAGGTCGCGGGTCCCCAGCAGCGAGAAGATCGTGACGACGACGACGTTGGCGACCACGATCGCGAGCCCCGCCTGGAGGAAGATCCCCACGCGATCGCCACGCCGCACGGCGATGATGCCGGTCAGCCCGCCGACGAAGAGATAGGTCGCGATCTCGAGCGAGAGGCCGTTGGCGGCGCCCGCGAGGATCGCCAGCATCGCCGTGATCGTCATCGCGGGTCCGGCCCCGAGGAGGATCGCCACGAGCATCGACGCCCCGGCCCCCGGGACGAAGAACGGCAGGATCGAGCGGCCGGCGGTCAGCTGGTACGCGAGCGCGGTGACGAGCAGCACGACACCGAGCAGGGCCAGCGCCCGGGCCCGGTGCCAGAGCTCCTGCCGGTAGCGCCACGTCCAGGCCAGCAGGAGCACGACGACGAGCGCCGCGAGCAGGAACCACCCGGCCAGACGGGCGACGTCCAGGCGCGCCTCGGTGAGCCCGAACGCCTCCAGCTTCGCCACCTCGACGGGCGTGACCTGCTTCCCGGCCTCCACGATCACCTCGCCCTGGCGGATCGCGTAGGCGACCGGCTGAACGGCGGCCGCGGCGGCCTCGCGGGCGGCGCTCGTGAGCGCCTCGCTGTAGGTGGCGTTCGGGACCAGGAGCGGGGCGACGATCTCGGTGGCGAGGCCGCGCTCGTCGTCCGTGAGGGCCGCCGAGAAGCGCTCGCCAAGATTGCGCCTGACTTCCTCGAGCTCCGCGTCGCGAAGCTCCGCACGCTGGACGAGGCCCAGGACGCGGGCGGCCTCGGCGCCGACGAGCGCCCACCGCTCCGGGGCGAGCGCCTGGAGCGTCTTGCGGGCTTCGTCGGTCAGCGCCGGCGGCTGCTCGACGAGCGCAGCCTGGCGCTCCTCGGGGGTGACTGCCGGGGCGAACGCGGCATCGACCGGGGCGAGGGCCTCGGCCAGCGCCTCCAGCTGCCGGCGCGTGAGCGCGGTCGCCGTCTCCGCCTTGTAGTCGTATTGCGGGGCAACCGCGTCGAAGGCGGCCCGGCGGGCCGCTTCGGTCTCGATGTCGCTCGAGAAGATGATCGTCCGAGGGGCCCGGACGTCCGCGGGGGCGAGATCGCCGCTCTGCAGGTCGACGGCGCTCGGGAGGTCGTCGATGGAGAGGACCGCGGTCAGTCCCGTGATCAGCAACGCCGCGGCCACGGTGAGGCGAACGGCATCGCGCCGGGTGAAGGCGGCGACGCGGTCGAGGCGTCGGGAGAGCACGGCGCGGCTCGTCGGCGGGGGCGTCAGCCCCGGCCGCCGCCTCCGTGGCCGACGTCGTCGTGGGCGGCGAGGTCCGTTCGGGCAAGCGCCGCGGCGACCAGGCCCGAGACGACCTTGCCGTCGGCGCGGCCGCGGGTGCGCGGGCCGAGCCAGCCCATCACCTTCCCGAGGTCGCGGGCGGACCCGGCGCCGGTCGCGGCGATCCCCTCGCCGACGAGGGCGGCGATCTCGGCACCGGAGAGCGCCGCGGGCAGGAAGCGGGCGATGATCGCGATCTCGGCCTCCTCCTTCGCGGCAAGGTCCTCGCGGCCGGCCTTCCGGAAGGCCTCCACCGACTCGCGGCGGGTCTTCACCTCGCGAGCCAGCACGGCCAGGGTCTGGTCGTCGGTCAGGGCCGCGTGGTCTCGCTTCTCGATGGAGTAGACGGCGCTCCAGACCATGCGCAGGGTGTCGCGGCGCAGCACGTCTCCCGACCGCGTGGCGGCCGTCATCTCCTCGTGGAGTCGATCTCGTAGGGACACCGGGCTGGCTCCTCCGCCGGGGCCCGCCGTGACGACGGCGAGCCGGCTGCGTTGGGCCTCCGGGGCCCGGGGACGGGGCCGGGGAAGCAGGTGGACCGGCGACGTGAGCGGGGCCACCCATGGCCCCTGGCCGCCGGTCCCGGCGGCTAACCCTGCTGGCGGGTGGCCTTCTTGCGCTTGGCTTCCTTGCGCTTGCGCTTCACGCTCGGCTTCTCGTAGTGCTCACGACGACGAGCCTCGGCGAGAATGCCGGACTGCTGGATCTTCTTGTTGAAGCGACGCAGGGCGCTTTCGAAGGTCTCGTTCTCACCAACGCGGATTTCTGCCAATGCCGGGATCACCTCCTCCGCCCTGGATCGACGTTTCGACACCGGCCGGCGGGCGAGGTCGGCAGGCGCGAACGCCCACCGACGCACGGTTCCGTCATGCGTCGGCGAGCCCGGCGGAGCATAGACGGCTCCGATCGGTGGGTCAAACGTGTCGAAGGTCCCGGAATCGACCGGGGCCGCTCGCTCAGGCCCCCGCGGGAAGCAGGTAGAGGGCCACGCGGAGCGGCGTCCGGGCGCGGATCGAGTGCGGCATGCCGGCCGGCATCCGGAACCACGTGCCGGACGCGATCGGGTGGGCGTCCCCCCCGACCACCGCGTCGCCCTCCCCGTCGAGGACGTGGACGACCGCCGGCCGGGCGGCCGTGTGCTCCGAGAGCTCCTCGCCGGGCGCGAAGGCGAAGAGGACGAGCCGCAGGTCGGGCCCGTCGTAGAGCGTCTGGCTGTGGATGCCCCGCGGCACGTTGGGCGCCAGGACGGCGATGTCGGCGAAGAACAGGGCTGGCTCGGACATGGGCAACACCTCCCACGGTAACGGTACGCCGCGGACCGGAAGACCATTGCATCGACCGCTGTCGTCCTCCACGATGCGCGTGTGAGCGTGTATCGACCGTCTGGGCGCACCCTGGTCGACCTCCTGGAGGGCGCGGGGGCGCGGTACGGGGAGCGGATGGCGCTCCGGCTGCGCCGGGACAACGCGTCGCAACAGGCCTGGAGCTACCGCGAGCTCGACCGACGGAGCCGGCTCGCGGCATGGCGGCTGCGCTCCCGCGGGCTCCAGCCCGGCGACCGGCTCCTGACCTGGTCGCCGTCCTGCCCGGAGCTCGCCGCCGTCTACTTCGGGGCGATGCGGGCCGGCCTCATCCTCGTGCCCCTCGACCTGCGCATGGCGCCCGACGCCATGCGTCGGATCGCCGAGCGCTCCGAGGCGCGCCAGCTCGTCATCGGGACCGGCCGCGACGCGCCGGACCCGGCCGAGGCCGACCTCGACCACCTCCCGATCGTCACCACCGACGACCTCTGCGCGGAGCCGGGGGCGGGCTTCCCGGCCGGCTGGGAGGCCGAGGTGGGCGCCTGGGCGCGCCCGGCGCCGGCGGACGTCTACCTGCTCGTGTACACCTCGGGTACCACGGGGACCCCGAAAGGCGTGACCTTGTGCCATGAGAACACCGTGGCCGGCATCGACGGGTTCCACGAGATCGTCCCCGACATCGAGTACCGGGTCGTCTCCCTGCTGCCCATGTCGCACCTCTTCGAGCAGGCAATCGGGCTCTACCTGCTGCTCGACCTCGGGGCCGACATCCTCTACGTGCACAGCCTGAACCCGCGGATTCTCGTCGAGGCAATCCGGGAGCACCAGATGACCGCGATGATCGTCGTCCCGCAGGTCCTCGACCTGATCTGGTCGGGCCTCGAGCGCGAGATCGACAGGCAGGGCAAGACGGCCTCGTTCAACCGCGGCCGCGCCATCGCCCGGCGCCTGCCCATGTGGGCTCGGCGACAGTTCCCGCCATTCCGCCCCATCCATGCCAGGTTCGGGGGCCACGTGCGCCTCTTCGTCTCGGCCGGGGCCTTCCTCCCGCCCGGCGTCCAGCAGGCGTGGGAGGACCTCGGGGTCGTGGTCATGCAGGGCTACGGCGCGACCGAGACCGGGTCGGGGGCGATCACCACCTGGCGCGACCACCCGCTGGGCACCGTCGGCTGGCCGATCCCGGGCGTCGAGATGCGGATCGCCGAGGACGGCGAGGTCCAGTTCCGGGGGCCCAGCGTGACTCGCGGCTACTGGCAGGACCCCGTGGCCACCGCTGCGGCATTCACGGAGGACGGCTTCTACCGGTCCGGGGACCTCGGCCACCTCGACGCGAAGGGCCGGCTGGTCCTGCACGGCCGGAAGAAGGACATGATCGTCCTGCCGAACGGTTTCAACGTCTTCCCGGAGGACATCGAGAATGCCCTGCGCGTCGCCGGCATCCGCGATTCGGTGGTGCTCGAGACCGAGCCGGGCCGGATCGAGGCGATCGTCCTCGCGCCGACCGAGACCCAGCTGATGCCCGCGGGGGGCGCAGCGTCCCGCGCGACCGGGGCCTTCGGCGAGGGCACCGATCCCGAGCGGGTCCGGGGCGCGGTCGACGCTGCCGTCAAGGCCGCCAACGCGACGCTCGCCGCCTACTCGCGGATTGCCGCCTGGCGGTTCTGGCCCGACGCGGACTTCCCACGGACGCACACGTTGAAGGTGAAGCGCAACGAGATCCGGGCGTGGGCGACGGTGGCGGGCCCGCTCCCCGTGACCGAGGCCTCCTGACGCCGCCCGATCGGCGCGATCCCGTTCCCGTCCTCAGCCGCGCGGGATCGGCACCTCGGTGCCCACCGTGGCCACCGCCGCCGCGACGTCCGCCGTCCGGGCATCCGGGGACGATGCCGGCGACCAGGGGAAGAAGACGACGGTGGAACCCACCTGGCGGATGACGTGGCGCACGTCGGGCGGGTACTGGACGCGGCCCGGGCCGCTGGTGACGTGGGCCGCGAGCTCGGCCGCCCCGGTCGCGGCCGCCCCGATGTCGGGCAGCTCGTAGACCAGGATGAGGCCGCCGGCCGGGTCGTCGGCGAGGACCGCCCGGAATGTCGTGCGGGGAACGGCCGCGAACGACGGCGGCTCTCCGGGGCGCGCCACGATCTCGGTCGCCTCGAGGACGAGGCCGCGGGCCCGCAGCGCCCCATCGAGCTGGACCTGGGCGGCGGCGACGGCCGGCGAGGACGTCGGCCGGGGCGTCGGGTCGGGCCCCGGCGCGCGCGTCGCTGCGGGACGGCAGCCGGCGGCCAGCAGGGCCGCCGTGGTGACGAGGGCGACGAGGAGGCTGCCGCGCCTCACCCGGGAGGCCATTCGAAGGCGCGCCCGCCCATGAGGTGCAGGTGCAGGTGCGGCACAGACTGGCCGCCCCAGGCGCCGACGTTGGTCGTGACCCGGTAGCCGCGCTCCGCGATCCCCTCGGCACGGGCGAGGTCGGCGGCGACCGCGAAGAGGCGTCCGAGCAGCGGGCCGTGGACCTCCGCCAGGTCGGCCGCCGAGGCGATGTGCTCCCGGGGCAGGAGCAGGAGATGGGTCGGCGCCCGCGGGGCGATGTCCCGGATGGCGATCACGAGGTCGTCGGCGTAGACCATGGTGGCCGGGATCTCCCCGGCGACGATCCGGCAGAAGAGGCAGGCGGCGCTCATGCCGGCAAGCGTACGACGGGCGGCGCGTGGCCGGCGGCCGGGCCGGCGACGACGCGCTCGATCCGCCCGAGGGCCCGCTCGGGGTCGGCCGGGTCCGCCCCGTCGATCAGCACGATCGCCATCTCTCCCGCGAGGGAGCGCCCGTCGGCTGCGCCGGCCCGCACCACGACGTAGTCCTCGGCGTGGCCGACCCAGCCTGCGCCCGGCTCGCGCCCGTCGGCGGGTTCCTCGAAGAGGACCGACCGGCGTCCGCCGGCGGCCCGCGCGGCGAACCGACGGCGGCAGGCGGCCGCCTCGCCCAGGAGCAGGGCCGCCCGCTCCTTCCGGACCGCGTCGGGCACCTGCCCCGCCATCCGGGCTGCGGGCGTCCCCGGGCGCGCCGAGTAGCGGAAGACGTGGAGGCCGGCCGGGTCGAGCGAGCGGAGGAAGGCGAGCGAGCGGGCGAATGCGGCGTCGTCCTCGGTCGGGAACCCGGCGATGACGTCGGCGTGGATCGCGACGCCCGGGATTGCGGCGCGGACCCGCTCCACGACGCGGGCGTAGTCGGCGGAGGCGTACCGACGGCCCATCCGCCGCAGAATCCCGTCGTCGCCCGACTGGAGCGGCAGGTGCAGGTGGGGCAGGCAGCGCCCGGCGCCCTCCCCCGTCCAGGCGGCGAGGAGGTCGTCGTCCACGTGCTGGGGCTCGATCGAGGAGAGCCGAATCCGCTCCACCGGCGTCGCGGCGAGGATCCTGCGGACGAGGCCCGCCAGGGTGAGGTCGGCGCCCAGGTGGACTCCGCGCGGCCCGCGCTCCGACCTGCCGCCGTCGTAGGTCCCGATGTTGATCCCGGTCAGCACGACCTCGCGGTGGCCGGCCGCGACGGCGCGGCGCACGTCCGCCAGCACGGTCTCCGGGGCCAGCGAGCGCTCGGCGCCGCGGGCGCGGGGGATGATGCAGTAGGTGCAGAAGAAGCTGCACCCGTCCTGGACCTTGACGTAGGCGCGGGCGCGCTCGATTCGGGCCCGGCCATCGGCAATCCCCTCGATCTCCACGCCGGCGAGCGTCGGCAGCGCCGCGTCGAGCGGGCCGTGCGGGCCGTCGCCCGGCAGCGCGGCCGTCCCGAGCAGGCGCTCGACCTCGGCGAGCAGGCCGTCCTTCTCCTCGTTCGCGAGGAGCCGGGCCTCCGGATCGACGGCGGCGAGCGCCGCGCCGCCCACCTGCACCGAGCAGCCGGTCACGATCACGGTGGCCCCGGGGCTCGCCCGCCGTGCGCGGCGGACGGCCTTGCGCGACTTGTCGTCGGCGACGGCGGTCACGGTGCACGTGTTGACGAGGTGGAGGTCGGCCGCCGCCCCGTTCGTGGCGATCTCCACGCCGCGGGCGCGCAGGAGCCGCTCCACCGCGTCCATCTCGGCCTGGTTGACCTTGCAGCCCAGGTTCGTGATGACCGCCCGCCGGACGGGCCGGATCGGAGCGGCCGGAGTCGGTTCGGTCATCGGCTCACCAGAGGGCCGGCTTGGTCGACATCAGGAAGGCGATGAGGCCGACGGCCGTCGTGATCGCGTAGGCGAGGTAGCGCTGGCGGCGGGCCTTCGCCCGCCAGGCCTCGCGGTCGACGTCGGTGGCGATCCCGTTGCGGGCCTGGAGCCGGCGCAGGCCGGGCCGCTGCACGGCGAAGGCCACGGCGACCGTGGCCGCGTACGTGGCCAGGCTGACGAGCAGCCAGGGCTGCTCGAGGATCCGCGGCCCGAGGGCGGTCAGCATGGCGATCCCGCTGAGCGCCAGGCCCGCGCCGATCACCACTGTCCCGTGCGCCTGGAGCCAGCGGAGCCCGCGCACGAAGCGGCCGGGCTCAGGGGCCACGAACCCGCGCTCCACCGATCGGTTGCGCAGCGTGAACGGCAGCAGGAGGCTGGGCACGAAGAGCGAGATCGCCAGCGCCACGTGGACGGCGAGGATGTAGGGGAGGAACGGGGCGAGGTTCGGCATCAGCGTCGGAGGTGCGGGCCGCCGGCGGGGAAGGCCGCGGTCGAGTCCCGGGCCGAAGAGCGTAGCGCAGCCGTGCCGAACGGCCGTTCCGGAGGTCGCGGCGGCGGGCGTACGGTGGCCGGAGCATCCCGGCGGAACCATCGGCGACCGGGGACGTCGCGCCGTCGGGCGAGAGGGACTGACCCGTGACTGCTCGCGTCCGTCGGCGTCGCCTCCTGGTGCTGTGCGGGGCGGCGCTCCTCCTGATGGCGTTCGCCGGAACGGCGCGTGCCGCCGACCCGCCGGCGGGTGCGGCGATCATCGGGCCCTGCACGGTCACGGCGACCTCGACCGGGACGTCGGGCAAGGTGCCCGACACGCTCATCGGTCCCGGGACGAGCGATCCGAACAACCCGTTCGACGTCGACCCGAAGGGCAGCGTCTCGTGGGTGGGGACCGGCCCCGCGATCACGAGCGGCACCTACCAGCTCACGATCTACGGCTTCCCCGTCTGGTCGGGCACCATCGACAACCCGGACGGGAAGACGAGCGCAGACGGCGTCCTCCAGCTCGGCGAGATCCTCCCGATCGACGTCGTGGGCCTGATCGAGGTTGGCGGCAGCGTGAGCGGCACCGGCGGCTCCTGCGCCGGCACCGCCTGGATCCGGATCGGCGGCGATCCGGTGACGTCGATCCCCGGGCTCGTCGGGCTCGGGGCCGGCATCCTCGGCCTCGTCGGCGTCCTGAGCGCCATCCCGGGCCGTCACCCGGTTCGCGGGCTCCTCTTCGGCCTCGTCCTCGGCGTCGGCGGCGGGATCCTGGCCGTCGTCTTCGGGATCGTGCCGGTCGGCTCGCTCAGCCCGCTCGTCGCCCTCGGTGCCGGTGGGGTCATCGGGCTGGTGCTCGGCCTCCTGCCGATCGGCGGCCCGGCATAGCGTTCGGCCCAGCGCTCCGAGCGCTGGGCCTCCAGGGCCACCCAGTCGCCCTCGGCCTCGCGCCGGAGGACGCGGAGGCCCGCGCCCGCAAAGGCCGCCTGCACGTCGGCCTCGCGGTCGACGAAGATCCCCGAGGCCAGCAGCCGCCCGCCCGGCCGCAGCTCGGCCGCCAGGTCTGCCGCCAGGTCGACGAGCACCGACGCGATGAGGTTGGCCGCGACGAGGTCGAACGGCCCGGCGCCCGACGGCAGGGAGCCGCGCCACGCCCTGAGGCGGCGCGCGACCCGGTTGCGCCGCGCGTTCGCGAGCGTCGCCTCCACCGCGATCGGGTCGGTGTCGACGCCGACGAGCGCTCCGGCGCCGAGCAGCCCGGCGGCGATCGCGAGGACCCCTGATCCGCAGCCGACGTCGAGGAGCCGGGCGGTGCCGCGGGGCGCCCCCGCCGGGCCGTTGGCCGCCCCCGCCGGGCCG
>Ga0315287_10002068_pt1 | contig 18807 bp, 16 predicted proteins | sample YL17G11_0_MG_FD_205037 | JGI IMG/M metagenome (GOLD analysis project Ga0315287, IMG submission 205037) | Sediment microbial communities from Yellowstone Lake, YNP, Wyoming, USA - YL17G11_0 | ecosystem: Environmental > Aquatic > Freshwater > Lake > Sediment | place: USA: Wyoming | collected...
CCTTCCACAACGGCCGCTTCGTCCAGCGCCTGCGCCAGGCGGCGGCCGCGGAGCCGCGGTTGACGCTGCGCCAATCCACCGTGCGGGCGCTGGCGGGCGCTGACGGGGGGCCGTGGGTCGAGGGGCGGTCGCCGGTCTGCGGCGTGGTCCACCGCGCCTCCCCGGGCGCCCCCCCCGCCACCGCGCGCGCCCACCTGACCGTCGTCTGCGACGGCATGTACTCCAACCTGCGGGCCAAGCTGTCGACGCCGTCCATCGCGGCGCCGTCCTTTTTCGTGGGGCTGATCCTGCGCAACGTGACCCTCCCCGCCCCGTCCCACGGCCACGTCGTGCTCATGGCGCCGTCGCCCGTGCTCTTCTACCCCATCTCCTCGGGCGAGGTGCGGTGCCTGGTCGACATCCCGGGCACCTCGCTCCCGTCAACCTCGACCGGCGCGCTCGCGGCGCACCTCTTGGGCGTCGTCGCGCCCCAAGTCCCGGCCTGCTTGCGGGACGAATTCGTGGCCGCCGTCGGCCGGGGCGGCATGCGGTCGATGCAAAACAAGCAGATGCCCGCCAACCCGGTGCACGTCCCGGGCGCGCTCCTCCTCGGCGACTCGTTCAACATGCGGCACCCGCTCACCGGGGGCGGCATGACGGTGGCCCTGTCGGACGCGGCCCTGCTCACCAAAGTTTTGTCCGCGCTGCCCGACTTCGCCGACCCCGCGGCGACAGCGTTGGCCACCGCCTCGTTCTACACCTCCCGCAAGCCCCTGGCCGCCACCATCAACACCCTGGCCAACGCGCTGTACGCTGTGTTTTGCGCCAAGGATGACCCGGCGCACGACGCGATGCGCGGGGCGTGCTTTGATTATTTGAAGCGCGGGGGGTCGTGCGCGGCGGGCCCCGTCGCGCTCCTCTCGGGCCTCCGCCCTCGCCCCTCAGTGCTCGTCGCCCACTTCTTCGCGGTCGCCGCGTTTGGCGTCGGCAGGCTGCTGCTGCCGCGGCCGACGCTCGGCGGGGTCAGGCTCGCCTTGGCGCTCCTCGCGACCGCCACCGCGATCATCGTCCCCATCATCCGGTCCGAGGGCGTGCGCGCCGTCTTCTTCCCCTACCTCGCGCCGGCGCCGCGGCTGGACAAGGCGGTGCTCGACGCCGCGTTTGCGTGCGCCGCGCCGCGCGGCGGTGGCGGGGAGGGTGGCGGGCACCCCGCTCCCTCCCCGCCCGCCCGGGGCGCGCTGCGCACGCGGCTGGCGGCGGTGGCGGGGTGAGCGGGGGCGTGTGAGGGCGTCGGGGGCGAGGGTGGGAGGAGAGGGCGAGCGCGCCGCGCCCCGCCCCCGTCCCTCGGCCAGCCACCGCACACACCCCATCGCGGCCGCCGCGATGCACGCCCGCCTCCCCGCCCACCCCGCCACGGCCGCGGCCGCCGCCGCGCGCGCCCCGCCGCCCGCCGCCGCGCCGCTCGCGCGCCGCGCCGCTCTGGCCGCCCTGGCCGCCGCCCTCGCCCCCCTGCCCGCCGCCGCCGCCATCGGCGTGTGGGACGGCACCTCCTCCGCGCTCGGCTCCTGCCCCGTGGGGGCGGCGGGGGACGGGTGCCGGTCCGCGACGCTCGCGCGCGACCTCAACCGCGGGCTCAACCTCGGCGGCGCCAAGACCGCGGCCACCCTGGCGCCCGCGGCCCAGTCCCCGGTCGCCGCCCTCGGCAGCGAGTACGCGGGCGCGACGCGGGGCTTGATCGACGCCGTCAAAGCGTACGTCTCGCTCGACCCCGCCGACCCGTCGCGCGTCCCCGCCCAGAAAGCGCTGAAAGCGTCGGGCACGGGGTGGGTGTCCAAGTACGCGCCTGGAGGGTCTGCGCGCACGCCCAGCGCGCGCAAGGTGGGGGCGGGAGAGGGTGGCGCGGTCGGTTCTTGTACCCCACACCAACCCTAAAAACCCTAACTTAACCCCAACCCCGACCCAGGCCTACATCGCCGTCGACAACATCCTGGGCCACCTCGCCTCCAACGGCCTGGCCCCCTACCCCAAAGCCAAGACGGACAAGCTCATCGCCGCGCTGGCCGACGTCTGCGCCCTGCTGGACAAGGGGCAGTGAGGGAGGGAGGGAGAGGAAGAGGGGGGTGGCGCGGCTCGAGCGACGGGCGCCCCGCGGCCCGCGGGGCGCACAAATTTTGATCGGGGGGAGCACAGAGCGCCTGCAACACGACCGCGGCGCCTAGGCGGGGAGGCGGGCGGAAGAGTGGGGGCGGCCGCTGGCCGACGCGGCCCTCCTCCCTCGCCTCGCCACACCACCGGCGCCCCTCCCGCGCCGCCCAGCGCGCAGCGCACTCTCCCGTGACCCCTCTCCCGCATCGCCCGCGCCCACGGCGGCCCCGATGCTCGCCCGCGCGGCGCGGCGCGCGGCCGCCCGAGCGGCCGCGCCCGCCCTGCGCGGCCTGTCGTCGGCCGAGGGGGCGGCCGGCGCACCACACGGCGGCGGGACAGCGCTGCCGCCGCGGGAGGTCATTCAGGTCGACGTCGCGGTCGTCGGCGGCGGCCCCGCGGGCCTCGCGGCAGCGCTGCGGTTGAAGCAGGTAGGGCAGAGGACGGGGTGGGTGGTGGCGGGGCGGGAGGGAGGCTGGCCGAGGGTTGAAAGAAAAGAAAAAAGGCGCTCGGCCCACCACCCCCCGCGCCTCGTTCAGCGCGCGACCGAGGCCGGCGCCGACATCTCCGTCGCCGTCCTGGACAAGGCGGCGACGCCCGGTGCGCACACGCTGTCGGGCGCGGTGATCGACCCGCGGCCGCTGGCCACGCTGCTGGGAGAGAGTTGGGCGGCCGACGCGGGGTCCGCGGCGGGCGTCCCGCTCACCCGCGACGCCTTCTACTTCCTGGCCCGGTCCGGCCACTCGCTGCGCCTGCCGGTGCCGCCCCCGATGCGCGGCAAAAAGGTTGGGGCGCGCATTGTGAGCCTGAGCGAGTTGGTCGCTTGGCTGGCCTCCCGCGCCGAGGCCGCGGGCGTCGACCTCCTCCCAGGGTTTGCCGCCACCGACGTCATCCTGGACGGGGGTGGCGCCGTCGCGGGCGTCGTGACGGGCGATTCCGGCGTCTCCAAGGACGGCCGCCCCGGCCCGCGCTTCGCGCGCGGCGCGGAAATCCGCGCGCGCGCCACCCTGCTCGCCGAAGGCTGCCGCGGGTCCCTGTCGGAGCGGGTCATGGAGAGGTACGGGTTGAGGCGGGATTGCCAGCCGCAAACGTACGCGCTGGGGCTCAAAGAGGTGTGGTCGGTGCCCCCGGACCGCCACTCCCCGGGCACCGCCTGGCACACCGTCGGCGCCCCGCTGGACGGCGACACTTCCGGGGGCGGCGCCGTTCCCCACTGGGGGGGGGCGGGGCCCGGGGGGGCGTTTGGGTGGGCGCAGTAGGGGGGGTGGGGTGGGGGGGGCCGCGCGGCGCGCCTTTTTTCCGCCCACCACCCCGCCCTCCCCCGCCCTCATCAGCCTGATCGTCGGCCTCGACTACCCCGACCCCCACCTCGACCTGTACCAAGAGTTTCAGCGGTTCAAAGCGCACCCCCGCATCGCGGGCGTGTTGCGCGGCGGGTCGGTCCGCGCGTATGGCGCCAAAACGCTCAACGAAGGCGGCTGGCAATCCCTCCCGGCCCTCGCCTTCCCGGGCGGCGCCCTGCTCGGCTGCGCCGCGGGCACCCTCGTCGTCCCCGCGCTCAAAGGGGTGCACACGGCGGTCGCGTCGGGGTCGCTCGCGGGCGACGCGGTCGCCGACGCGCTGGCGGCCGCGGGAGCGGCTGGTGCCCCGCTCGACCTCAGCGCGTACGACACCACCTTGCGCGAGTCGTGGCTGGGGGACGACCTGCGCGCGGCGCGCAACGTGCGGCCCGGGTGAGCGAGGAAACGAGGGGCGGCGGGGGCGGCGGTTCGCGCCGCCCTCCCTCGCCCACCCCCGCCCCCCCCCCTCTTCACTTTAGCTTCAAACATGGTCTGTGGCCCGGCCTGGCCGCCGCCGCGGTCGACACCCTGCTCCTGCGCGGCGCCGCGCCCTGGACGCTGCGCCACCGCTCCGCCGACCGGTCGGCGACGCTGCCCGCCGCGGCGAGGCCGCCCCGGACCTACCCGCCGCCCGACGGCGAGCTCACGTTTCCGCTGGCCGAGGCGTTGGCCCGGTCGGGCACGGAGCACGCGCCCGACCAACCCTGCCACCTGCGCGTCAAAAATCCGGGCGTCCCCGCCGTGCTCTCCGCCCCCGTGTTTGGCGGCCCGGAGGCCCGCTTCTGCCCCGCGGGCGTGTACGAGTACTACCGGGCGTCGGACGGCGCGGCGGGGGCGGCGCTGACGGCGACAGAGACGGTCGCTGCGGGCCTCGCCGGCGACGCCCGCTTGCGCATCAACGCGGCCAACTGCCTGCACTGCAAAGCGTGCGACGTGAAAGACGCGGCGGACAACATTGTGTGGACGCCGCCCGAGGGGGGCGGGGGGCCGCGCTACGCAGAGACCTAGGGACGAGGGGGCGAAGGATTTGGGGGGGAGGGCAGGACCGCGCGCCGTCCCGGCGCCGGGCGGCGGCGGCGGTGCAACAGGCGGCGCGCGCTTCCCGTCGGCACGTGCGGCGGGGCCGCGCGCGCGCGCCCGTGCGCCGACCGTCCCGCCCTCTCCCCCGCGCCCACCATTCGTTCGCACACACCCCGGCCACGCCCTTTTTCGCCACCCCCTTTCTCCCTCCCGCTCCTGCATGGCGCCCCCGCCTTTTGGCCCGCTCCCCTTGCGCGGGCTCCAGCACGTGTCGCTCTGCGTGCGCGACGCGGACGCCTCCATCGCGTTTTGGCGCGACGTGCTCGGCTTTCAAGAGGTTCGCCGCCCGAAAGCCTTTACCTTTGAAGGAAGCTGGTCAGTGGGAGGGGCGGTGGGGGGAATGGGGGGCGGGAGGGAGAGGAGGGCGGGATGCGGGCGGCGACATGGCGGAGTGCGCAGCCGCGGGCGGCCGCGCAAGCCCGCCTCCGCCTCCCCACGACCTCCACACACGTGTGCGACATCGTGGGCGCGCCCCGACCGCGGCTCCGAGCCCCCACGCACCGACCCTTGCACCCCTTCTCCTTTTCCGCAGGCTCTCCGGCTACGGCCTCGGCGTGCACCTCATCCAGGGCACGCCCGTGGAGCGGCCGGCCGCTATGGACAGCCGGGGGGACCACCTGTCGTTCCAGGTGCGAGGGAAGAAGGCGGGCGGAATGGCGGCCATCGGCCGCGCGTGCCCACGGCGCGTGCGGGCGCCCTTTGAACGCGCTCCATTTTCTGGGGGCGCACCGGCGGTCAAGCGCATGCGACGGAGGCGGCGAGGGGTAGGGTGGGGTCCAACGGAGGCGCGTGAACGCGCCCGCCCGGCGCGCGACCGGCCCTCGCCGCGGCGCGCTGAGTCCTCCTTTTTCCCTTTTTTCGCTTTAGGCCGATAACCTCGCCGCCGTGGAAGCCCGCCTCTCCGCCCTGGGCATCCCCTGGGTGCGGGAGCAGGTGGTGGAGGGCGGCGCCCTGGTCACGCAGGTGAGACGAGAAGGGAGACAGGGGGTCGAGCGCGACGCTCGATCTTGCCGCCCCGGCCTTCCACGCCCTCCCCCCCTTGTCCTCGCCCCAGATCTTCTTCAAGGACCCCGACTGCAACATGATCGAGGCGCGCGGCGGCGGCGGAAGCGCCTGGGGCGTGCGCGGCGCGCGGCCCGACCCTCGCCCCTCGCCCACACCTGTCCTCCCTCCCCCCCCCTCCAGGTCTGCAACTGCGACTGCATCCCCACGGTCCCCATCCCCCGGTCCGAGCGCCGGGCGTCGACCGGGTCGCGCCTAGCGGCCGCGGGCGCTGCCCCCCTGCCGGTCACCTCCCCGCACGGCGTCCCTGCCACCCGCCGGGAGCCGTCCGCGTCCGGATCGGCGTCGGACGATTCGGAAGGGTCGACGGTGGGCGCGCTGGGGGCGTGCGCCGCGGCGCGCGCGCTTTGAGCGAATGAAAGAGGTGGGGTGGGCGGCCGTAGCCGCCCGCGCCGATTCTTCGGCGCTGGTTTTCGCATTTTTGGGTCCTAGGTAGGTTCAAGAACAGACGATTTTGCTGGAGATGGGTCGCGCCGGCGCGCGGGCGATGCGTTGCGGCTGATTTTGGGCGCGCGGTGGGCCCGCCGCGCGGTCGGGGCGCAGCCACCCAAACGTGGGGGGCTCGTGTGACTGCGCCCGCACTTGTGCTCGCACGAGGGTGGGAGAGGGGCGGGAGCGCCGCGCAGTGTCTAGCCTCGACCCACACCCCGCGCGCGCCCTCACCCCTCGCCTCCCTCGACCTCCAGCACGCTGGCCGTGACCCACGCCCCTTTCCGCCGCCCCACCTCACAGCGCACCATGCGAAAGGCGAGGGCGCGGCCGGTCGCGGTGCGCACGGCGACGACGACCGCGGCGTCGCCGTCGGGAGTCTCCCCGGTCGTCTCAGCGACCGGGTTGGGGGGGAGCAGGTCGGGGAACGCGGTGCGGAAGCCGCCGACGAAATGGTCCTGCACGGCGGGCGGTGGAGACGGTGGGCGCGCGCGCGCGCGCGCGCGCGCGGCCCGCCGCCTCGCCTCGCCCTTCCCCCTCACCTCGTGGTACAGGCTCCGGCTGTTGCCAAAATAGCGGGACAGCTCCATGGACCCGGCGTCCCGGCAGAACACGTACGCGGCCTGGGGGAGAGAGAGAGAGAGACGGGTGTCGAGGGTCGGTCGGTCGCCAGGTCGCGCCTCCCGCCTCGCCCACGCGCCCCGCGCCCCCCCTCCCCACACCTGCACGCCGTGTCCCGGCCACGGATCGTCGTTGGCCGCCAGCGCGGCCAGCTGGGCGGCGACGGCGGCGGTTGGAGAGAAGTCGGGCGCCGGGACGACGCGCGGGTCGTCCGTGTTTTGCGGGTTGAACCTGGGGGCGGCAGCGGGCACGACGCGGCCGCGGCGCGGCGCGGCGGCGCCGCGCGGGGGCGGGCGCGAGCAGGAGGCCGCCATTCGCCGGCGAGCGAGACTGCGTCGGCTCCTCCCGACACCTCGCCTCTCTCCCCATTCGACCCCGCCCGCCGCGCCTCCCAGGGGCCGCCCCCCCCCTGGCCCGCCACCATGGCGGACGGCGGCGCCCCCCCGCCGCCCCCGCCGCCGCCGCGTGTGGTCGGCCGCCTCACCGCGGACGCGGTGGCGGCGGCGCCCCAATTCATGAACTGCGTGGGGCAGTATGAGATCGATTTGAGGGGTGCGAGAGAGGTGGAGGAGGAGAGCGGCCGCGGGCGCGGCGCGGCCGTCGCGCCGGCGCGCGCCGATCGCCGCCTCCCGCCCTCTTCCCCCAGGCCTCAAGATTGCGGCTATCGAAAACCTGGGCGCGACCAAGGTGCGGAGAGAAAGAGGGTGGGGCGAGGGCTGGTGGGGCGGCAGCAGGGGAAACGCGGCGGCGCGCCGACCCCTTTCCACGCTCCCCGACGGTCTCTTTAGAACCAATTCGACGCCATCGACCTCTCCGACAACGCCATCGCCCTGCTGGACGGCTTTCCGAGGCTGCCGCGGCTCGCCACCCTGGTCGCCGCCAACAACCGCGTCGCGCGGCTCGGCCCCGGCCTCGACGCCGCCCTGCCGGGGCTCGCCATGCTCGTGCTGACCAACAACAAGCTGAAGGCGCTCAAGGTGTGGGAGGGAGGAGGGGGCGGGGAGGAGGAGCGGGCTGCGGCCAACCCTCGCCGACGCCCCGACCCCCTCCCCTCTCAGGACCTCGACCCGCTCGCTGCCCTGCCCCGCCTCACCCACCTCGTGCTCGTGGACAACGAGGTGACCAAGCACCCCCAGTACCGGTGCGAGGGGGGGGAGGGGACGCGTGGGGGGTGGGGGTGGTCGAGGGTCGGAGACCCCCGAAAGAAACAAAACGCGCCGCCGACGCCCCCTCCTCCCTCTCGCCTCCCCAGCCAATACGCCATCCACAAGCTGCGCAGCCTGACGCGGCTGGACTGGACCAAGGTCGGCCCCGGCGAGCGCGCCTCGGCCGACGCCGCGTGTGCCGCCGGCGGCGCGCCCGCGACCACCTTTGAGCCGGGCGCCGGCCTGCTCGCGGCCGCCAGCGGCGGCGCGACCACGGCGCCGACGGCGGCGCGGCTCGCCGCGGTCGCGGCAGCCATCGCGGGCGCCGCGACGCTCGAGGAAGTGGCGCGCCTGGAGGCGTCGCTCGCCGCGGGCGACATGGAGGAGGGTTGATGGTGGGCGGGGTTGGTGCGTCCCGGGGTGCGTCTGTTTTGGGGAGCGGGAGGGCGGCGAGCGTTGCAACGGATAACTGAGGGAGCGCGCGCGTCTCTCTCCCCCAAGTCCCCCTCCCGGCGCGGCGCCGCCGCCGCGCCGCCCGCGGCCCGCCAGCATGCCGCCCACCCACCCCACGCCCCCTTCGTTCGCGTCCCCCGCTCTGGGCGACCTCGCGACCCGCCTCGCCGGCTGGGACGACCCCGCCGTCGGCGCGTACGCGGCCGACGGCGCCCGCCTGCCCAGCACAAAGTACGCGCGGCGCGGCGTCGTGGCCGCGGGCGGGCGCAGCGCGGCGAGGCCGCCGCCGCGCGCCAATGTCGCCGTGCCCTTTGCGTCCGACCCGACGCCCCTGCGCGAGTTTCTCTGGGGTGAGGGGGTGGTGGCGCGTGGTGGCGAGCGCCGGAGCGGGCGGCATCGCGCGCACAACCACCACCACCCCGGCCCCCCATCCCTCTCCTCCTCTTTCAGGCCTCGTCCTCGGCTTTGGCGACCTCGCGTCCGTCATCCGGTCCGCCGTCACGTGCGACCGCACTGTGCTGGACAAGTTGCCGTACCGGGAGTGAGTGTGTGAGAGAGGGAGAGAGGGTTTTGGGGTGGTCGCCGCCGCTTCCGCCGACGCCCCTCCTCCCCTCCTTCTCCCAGCGTCGCCGTCGTCCCGCCCGGCGGCCCCGTGGACGGCGACCGCCTGGAGCGCGTCCTCGCCGCCCAGCAGCGCGGCCTCTTTTCCCGCCCGCTGCCGCCGCGCGCCGCGCCGCGCAGGCGCCGCGAGGGGGCCGGCCGCGGCCTCGCCGTCATCGGGGCCATCAACCTGGCGCTGCTCTGGGCGGGCGCGAACGCGCCCACCGAGTTTACGTGAGGGAGAGACAGAGAGAGGGCGCGTGGGCGCGAGGGAGGGAACGCCTCTGTCCTCCTCCCCTCGCCGTGTGTCGCGTGTGTAGTCTTTTTTCGTGCTCACAAGAGGTCGAAAAGCGTGCGGGTGCAGCGTGCGCGGTAGGCTCAGTACCGGTGCGGCGGGCGGCGCCGGGGAGGGCGGCGGGGGAGTCGGCGGCGCAACGCGGGTGCGCGTGCGCCGCCCCTTTACCGCCGCCGCCGGCGCCGCCGCGCACAAGGGGTGGTGTGGGATAGTGGGAAAAAAACAAAATAAAGTCATGGGGTGTGGTTGTGGGGCGGGCAAAGCCGCGGGCGGGGGCGCCGCGCGCGCGCGGCCGCGCGGGCCGCGCCAGGCGCGCCCCGCGCGGCCGCGCCGCGCTCTCTCCCCCTCAAAACAGCACGCTCTGCCGTGGCTTGTCCGGCTTGCGCCGGCGGCGGCCGGGGGTGGCGGGGGCGCGGTCGGCGGAGAAGAGCGAGGGCAGGCCCGCGGGCGGCGGCGCCGCCACGCGCTCCACCTTCACGCCGGCGCCGTCAACCACCTCTCCTTTGTGCTTGGCGACCAGGGGCGCGAGCAGGCCGCGCGGGGGGGTGGTGCGGTCCAGGGGCGCGGGAGGGCCAAAGCGCGAGGGCGACCCGCGGCGCCCGCCGGGCGCACGCAGCGGGCTCTCGGCGCCGGCGTCGCCGTCGGACGTGGTGCGCTTCATGGGCAGGACGTCGCCCGAGTAGCTGAAAGAGGGAGAGGGAGGCGTTGGAGGGTGGAAAGCGGCCACGAGGGGTCGGCGCCCTGCGGGCGGTTGGCGCCGAGCTGGCGCGCCCCTCCCGCGCCCCCGCCCGCTCCCCAATCGCGCCCTCGCCACCCCCCGACACGACGCCTGCCACCATCAGGGCACACACCGCGTGCCGGACGCCTTGCGCTTGCGCTTGGAGGCGGCGGGCGCACGCGCGCGAGGGCCATCGGCGCGCCGCGCGGCTTTGGCGCCGGGGAAGTAGCTGCGGAGCAAGGAGAGGGCCATAGTCGGACGCAAAGCTTTACGCACCTCCGTCACGGGCGAGGTCCGGCGCCGGGCGAGGCATAACCGCCGCCTCCGCCCCCCTCCCCGCTTGCCCCCCCTCTCCCTCCTCACCCCGTCAAGTCTTGCTTGACCAGCCACCGCGCGCCGCACGCGTTGCACAGGACGGGCTTCTCGGGCGGGCCGCTGCGGGGGTGGGAGGGGGGGGAGGCGTGGGCGGGAGCGCGCGCGCCGCGCAGCGCGAGGCCATCGCCCGCCCCTCGCCTCACCGGCGCCAGCACGGGGACGACACCCGGCCGCAGTGCGCGCACGGGCCGCCATGCGTCAGGGCGCGCATGGTTGGGGGCCCCGGGGAGGGGGAGAGTGTGAGGGAGGGAGGGTGCGGCGCGCTGGCCACGCCGCGGCACTCTCTCTCAAACCTCGAGACCGCCCGCCGGGTTGCACGCTGCATCGACGGCGGGGCGCGGCCCTCTCCCGCTCACTCCTCGACCGCGCCCGCGCCCGCGGGGGGAGGGACGTCGCCCGGGGACCACGCTGGGTCGGCGCCGCGCCACGGCGCCGGCGCCGCGTCGAGCACGCCGCCGTCCAGCGCGCCCAGCGTCGCGTCGAGGACGGACGCAACCGTCGCCCCGGGCTGCTTCAACGCGGCGTCGACTGCGGCGCGCCAGCGGCGGCCGCCGGGCTCGGAGTGAAACAGGCCGAGCAACGGCGCGACCAGGGCGCGCGTCGGCGGGCGCAGCTTGCCGCCGTCGGCGGGGCGTTGAACGGTGGCGGCGTACGAGGCGTAGGCCGCCAACGCCTCCCTCCGCGACCCCACCGCGGGCGCCGCGTCGCCCCACAGGCCCACGTCCGCCCCCGCCAGCGTGCGCCATGGGTCGTGGTAGGCGGCGCGCCCGATCATGACGCCGGCGATGAGGGGGGTGGCGCGGGCGGGGGCGGCGGCGGCTGCCGGCGCGGCCGCGAGCGCGGCGGCGGCCGTCGCCAGGTCGCCGACGCCCCCGTTGAGCGTGAACCCGACCCAGGGAAAGTCGCGCGCCAGCGCGTACACCCACCCGTGCCGCAGCGGGGGCACGGTCCGGTTCTGGGCGGGGGAGAGGCCGTCGAGCAGGCATTTGCGGGCGTGCACGACGATGTGGGAGACGCCGGCCGCCGCCACCGCCCCCACAAACGCGGTCAACTCCTCGTACGAGTCCACGTCGTCCACGCCCAGCCGGCACTTGACGGTGATGGGGATTCCCGGCGCGGCGGCGGCCATGGCGGCGACGGCGGCCGCGACGCGCGGCGGGTCGAGCATCAGTTTCGCGCCAAAGCAGCCCGCGCCCGCCACGCGCGAGGACGGGCACCCGCAATTCAGGTTGATCTCGTCGTAGCCGTAGGACGCGGCAATCGCCGCCGCCGCGGCCAGTTTGGCGGGGTCGGAGCCGCCGACCTGAAAGACGAGGGGTCGCTGCCCCGCCGGAAACGCGAGGTGCCGGTCCTTGTCCTCGGCGTGCAACACGGTGGCGTCCACCACCATCTCCGTGTAGAGCACGGCCCGGCGGGAGAGGGTGCGGGCGAGTTGGCGGTAGTGGGCGTCGGTCCAGTCCATCCTAGAGGGAGGTGAATGGGGTTGGAGCGCCGCATTCCCGCCCTCTCGCCCCGTGTATGGGCACAAGGGACAACAAACTTCCCACACGCCATCTCCCGCGGGCTCACATGGGCGCGACGGAGAGCAGCGGCCGCGCGAGCGGCGGCGCGGGCGGCGGCGGCTCGCCGGCCTCGAGCGCCGTCCCTGCCGCCACACCGGCCGACGCTGGCAGCGCCTGCATGGCTGTGAACGCCGCAGCGCGCCCGCACGCCGCGGCGGCGGCGGCTAGCCGGGCGCCGCGCGCGGCAGCGAGCGTGGCGGCGGGCTGAGGGCGGGCGGCGGGTGTTGAGCGCATGCGCCGCGCCGCGATGGCGGGGCGGTGACGGGCGGCCGCCGGCGAGTGAGGCCCGCTGCCGCGCGTCGGGCAGCGCCCGGCCAGAACCCCGTTCTCCCATCGGCGCCTCGCGCCCCGCGGGGCCGCGCCCGTCGCCGGGCCCGTCGACCAAGCCAGCCGCCCAACGATGACGGCGCCCGCGACCCCAACCGCCGCCGCGCCCGCTGCACCCGCGCCCTCCCCCGCCCCCCGCCCGCCCCGCCGCCTCCCCTCCGACCCCAAGCTGGCCGCCAGGGTCGCGGCCGTGGCGGATGAAGAAGTGGACGACGTGCGGCGGTCGCTCGCGGCCGCGGCGTCCCCCGACCCCTCGGCGACCGCCGCTGTCGCGGCGTTTCTCACCGGCGACGCCGCCGAAGTCGACGACACCATCAACGCCTTTCTCCGCGCCGCCGCCGGCGACGTGGCGACCGCCTCCAAGCGCCTGGCCTCCACCCTCGCCTGGCGCGCCGCGGCGCGCCCGCACGCGCGCGCGTGCGCCGCGTGCGCGGCCGACCCCACGAGCCACCACATGTTCATCGCAGGTGAGTGGAGGGGAGAGAGGGAGGGGCATGGGTGGATCGAGAAAAAAAACGGGAAACAAAAACCGACCCCCCCAAAAAACAAAAAAACGCACCAGGCCGCGACACCCTCGCCCGCCCCGTCATCTACTCCTGCCTCGCCCTCGCCCGCGGCCGGTCGAGCGTCGCCGCCAATTGCGACCACATGACGATGGTCTTTGAACAGTGCTGCCGCGTGATGAGTCTCGGGGGTGGTCCAAGCACGCACCCGTCCTCTTCTCCTCCTCTTCTTGCCGCACAATGGGTCTGGGTCTCTGACTTTCACGGATTCGGCGTGCGCGACCTCAACCCCGCGATCGGGCGCGCGTTTCTAAACCTCTGCGCGACGCACTACCCAGAACGCCTCGCCCGGTTCGTGCTCGTGGGCGCGCCCCCCATGTTTGCCGCCCTGTGGCGCGCGCTCAAGGTGTCGGTGTGCGCGGAGACGCGGGCCAAGGTAGGGAGTGGAGGAGGTGTGGGGGTGGGGGTGGGTCGGAAAAAAACAAAAACGCCGAGACACCCCCAAACCATCCCTCCTCTCCATGCGCAGCTCTTGTTCCTGCCGTACGAGCCCGGCGAGGGCGGCGCGACCGCGGCCGGCCTGCGGGAGGCGGGCCTGGGGGAGGAGCTGACGGCCTGGCTCACCACGGAGATGGCGCAAAACCGGGACCCCGCCACCGCGGCCGTCAAAGCCTACCCCTACGCGGGCGCGGGCGCGGCCGTCACGGTCGACGGCCACGACGTGCGCGGGACGGGGGACATGATCAGGCTGGTCGAGGCCGCTCCCGCGGCCGCGCTCCCGTTTCCCCGGCGCGGGCCGAGCAGCGGCGGAGAGGGAGAGGGCGCCGCGTGAGGGGGCAATGCAACGCCATGCCCGCCTCGCGCGTGTGTGTGCGGCCGCGCCCATGGAGCGCGGGTGGGGGCCAACAAGAAAACCAGGCGCCCCTCCCCCTCTCTCGCCTCGTCACGCCACCGTGGCCAGCACGTCCGCGTCCCGGATGACGACGTACTCGGCCGACCCGTCGGGTGCGGGGAACTCGGTGCCCGCGTAGCGCGAGTAGAGCACGATGTCCCCCTTCTTCACCCCGACCGGCGTCGTCTTGCCGTCGTCATCCGTCTTGCCGGGGCCGACCGCGACGACCTGGGGGTGGGGGGTGGGGGTGTGGGTGGGGTGGCGCGCGCGCGCGCTCGGTCGCGCGCCCGCCGTCTCTCTCCGTGGTGGTGGGGGGGTCGGAAGCCAAGCGTTCAAGAAAGGAGTGCGCGTTCGTCAGCGAAAGCCGGCGCGCGGCCCCGTTTGATCGGCGGGGCGGTGCGCGCCTTCGGACACAAGGTGCAGGTTTCGTCACGCCCCCCGCCGCGCGCCGCCCCGCGCCCCCCCCCCCCGCACCTCGCCCAGCGTCGGCCGCTCCACGTCGCCATCGGACGCCAGGATGACGCCGCCGTCGGTCTCCTTCTTGGCTTCGAGCGCGCGCAGCAGGACGCGGTCGGCGAGCGGGGAGAGCGCGGCGGGGTCCGTGCCGGGCTGCGTCCCCAGCACGTCTTCCTCTTTGAGGAGCACGTACGCGTCCCCGCCGAGCTTGACCTCCGTGCCCGCGTACTTGCTGTACACGACGCGGTCGCCGGACGCCAGGGCCCCCGCTTTCGGCGCGGCCGACTTGACGACGCCCGCCGTCGCCTTCTCCTGCGCCGACCCCGGCAGCAGGATGCCGCCCGCGGACGTCGCTTCCGCGGCGTCCACCTTGACGAAGACGCGGTCGCCGAGGGGGGCGACGGTCTTGAACTGGAGGGGGGAGGGAGGGGGGGAGGGGGGAGGGTTGGAGGGGGGCGTGCGCAGTGGCGGCCGCGCCTCGAGCGCTCGCGCCGCGCCCCGGCCGGAGCCGAGGGCGCGCAATGCGGCGCATGGGGGGCGGCAGGCACGCGGTGGTGAGCTGGCGCCCGCCACCGCGGCGCGCGCCGCCGCCGCCGAGCCGGCGGCCCGCGCGCGCCGCCTCCACGCGCTCGCCGCCACCCGCAGCCGCCGCGCCAGGAGGCGTGCGCGCGTGCCACGGGCCCGCCGAGCGCCCAATGCGCCCCCCACACCCCCCAATCTCTTCTCACGTCGGTCGGCACGACGGTCGCCGCGGCGGCCACGCCCCGGCGCGCGCCCGGCGCGGGGCCACGGGAAGTGGGGGCCAGGCGGGGGCGCACGGTCAGGGAGGACAGCATGGTGGAGGGTGGGAGGGCGGCGGTTGTGGGCTCGGCTCCGGAAAGCGGAAGGGGTGTTGCCGTCGCGAGAGGCGCTGGCTGCCCGGCCCGCTGCGACCGCTCCCCAACCGAGCCCGACGATCGCCACGGTCGACGGCGGCCGCGGCGGGGCGGTTCGGTGGGGCTCGTCGAGACCCTGCCAGGCGCAAGACTCGCCCGCCGGCCGACGCACTCGAGAACGCGCCGGCGGCGGCGCCGATGGCTGAACGGGATGATGACTCGCCACGGACGGCGCCGTTGGGCTGCGGCCCTCGGGGCAGCCAGCCTCGAGAGCGCGCGCGCGCGCGCGCCGCTCCACACCCCAACCGCCGCCGCTCCCGGCCGCAGGTGCGCGGTCCCCGCCCCACGCTCGCGCATCGGCTTGCACCGCTCCCCCGCCGGCGGCGCGCCCGTCCGCCGGCGGCGGCGAGGCGATTGCCGGAGGGGCGGCCAGGCTGGCCGCGCCCGCGCGCCGCGGGACGGCCGCGGCCGCCGGCCCGCGCCCGCGTTCGATGTCGCGCTGCTCAGCGCGCGTCGCCAGCGATTGGCGCGCGCGCCGCGGGCCGGATGTGGCCGCGCTCCCGCGCCGTGCGCGCCGCGCGCTCCCTCCCGCCCCCTCCCCACCCCCGCCGACCTCCACCACCCCCACCATCAGGTGACACACATCCCGTCGTCATGCTGCGGCGCAACCTGGCGTCCAAGGCGGCCGCCAAGCGCACGGTGCGCGCGCGGGGAGGGCGCTGCTGCAGGGGCGGCAGGGCGGCGGGCGCGCATTGCGCGCCCGTCCGCCCCGGGATCACCTTGACGCATTGATAGCCGCTTCCGCGGCGGGCGAATCGCCGCGCCGGCGGCGCGAGTCGAGCCCGCCGCCCCACGCAACCCCAACCACCCCCCCTCCCCCCTCTTTCAGCCCGCCCCCGCCGCCGACCTGTGGCACGGCGACGAGGCCGAAGCCCACATGTCCCAGCTGGCGGTGCTGGAAAACTTCTCGAGGCACGGGCTCTACGTCAAATTCACGGACGAAGAGGCGGCCGCCCTCGAAGGCCGCGCGCTCGCCATCGCCCTCGCCGCCTCCAAAACGGTCGACAAACATGGCTCCACCGTCGCCACCATCCGGCCCGCGGGCCGGGGCGGCTTTGGCGCGCCGCTCCCGGTCGCGCTGCCGTCCGAGCCGCTCGGCGAGGCTGGCGCGGCCGCCGTCCTCAAAGCGCTCCGCCCCGCGGGCGCGGTCATCGACCTGCCGTCCGGGCGCAAGGACGGCGCGCTGGCGCGGGTGGCGACGCTGCTCACGCCGAGAGGCGGCCGCCCCGGCCGCGCTGCCCCGGCCGCAGCCGACGCCGCCACCCTCGCCCGCGACGCGGCCGACGCCGGCATGGACACGCTCAACGGATTCGTCGTGCCCATCGACGAGGCGGAGATGCAGGCCGCGCTCGAGGCGAAACGCGCGGCGGTCGCGCGCGCGCTCGCCGAGGACGAAGCGCGCGCGGCCAAGGCGCGCGAGGCGGTGGCGGCCGCTGAACGGCGGGCGGCCGACGCGGCTGACGCGGCCGAGCGCAAGCGGGCGGCTGCCGTCGAGGCCGCCGCCAAGAAAGCCGCCGACGCCGAGGCGCGCCGCTTGGCCGCCGCCGACGCGGCCGAGAAGAAGCGCGTCGCGGCCGAGGCCGCCGCCAAGAAAAAGGCCGACGACGCGGCCCTGCGCGCGGCGGCGGCCGAGGCCGCCGCCGCCAAAAAGCGCGAGGCCGGCCGGGTCCAAGCCGAGGCCGACGGCGCCAAGGCGACCGCCGCGTTTGAAGAGGCCGAGCGGCGCCGGGTCGAGGCTGCCGCTAAGAAGGCGGCCGACGACGAGCGCAAGGCGGCCGAGGCCGAGGCGCGCGCGGTGGTCGCCGCGGCGAAGCGCGCAGCGGCCGGCAAGCGCGCCGCAGAGAAGGCGGACGACGCGCGCAAGCGCGCCCTGGAAAAGGCCGAGGAAGCTCGCAAGCGCGCTGCTGAGAAGGAGGCGGCCGACGCGGCGCGCGCGGCGGCCAAGGCGGCGGCCGACGAGGCGCGCGCCGCGGAACGGGCGCGCGCGGCGGAAGCCGACGCCGCGAAAGCGGCCAAAGTGGCCGCCGAGCAGGCGTTGGCCGACAGGCTGGAGGCTGAGCGCAAAGCGGTCGAGGAGCACGCGGCGAAAGAGGAGGCGGAAGCCGAGGTAGGGAGAGAGCGAGGGGGGGGCGAGCCCGCGGCCACCGGGCCTTCTTCACACACGCCCCTTCACCGTTGGCGGCCGCGCTCCACTCCCATGGGCCGGCCACCTCCATTCGGGGGCCACATGGACGCCCGCCGCGCGCGCCGGCGCGCTGTGGCCCGCGGCGGGGAGGGCGCGAGCGGGGCGGGCCCTCCACCACCGCCCCGCCCGCGCCCGCCACGCTGGGAGCCGTTTCACCGCTCCCGGCACCCTGCCGCGAGCCCGGGGGCGGAGTCTTTCCGGCCCCGCCGCGCCGGCGCGGGCCGCAAGGCTTGCCGGGACAGGCCGCGGCGGCGACACTCCGGCGGCACACGCCGACCCGCCCCTTTCTCTCCTCCAGGCCGCCCGCACCGCGTTCATGGTGGCCGCCATCGTCAAAGAGATCCGCGGCGTGCGCGCCGACGTGGAGACGGAAGCCCTGCGCGCGGGCAAGGGCGCCGCCGCCGGCCGCCGCGAGGCCGACGCGGCGGCCGCGGCCGCCGCCTCGATGCGCGCGCCGCCCTCGGCCGCGCGCGCGGCCGCCGTGGCCGAGCACGCGGCCAAAGCCAGCGCGCGCGCCGCGCTCGTCGCGCAGCAGGCGGTCGTCGAACTGAAAGGCCTCGAAGCGTTTGTCGCCTCGGCCGACCTCGCCTCCGCGCCCGCCACCGCCCTCGCCAACGCCGTCACCCGGTGCACCCTCGCCCGCTGCGCGGCGGCGGGCGTCCCGGTCGACGTGCCCGCCGAGCGCGGGGTCCACCCCAAGGCCGACCTCGCGCGCACCCTGGCCCGCTTCCGCCGGGTCGTGCCCGAGCCCGCGCCGCTGCCGCCGCTGGCCCCGCTGGAGCTGCCGGTGGAGGAGGAGGCGGTGGTTGTGGCGCCGCCGCCGCGCGCGCCTGCCGCAGCCGCCGCGCCCAAGGCGGCGCGCCCCCTCGGCGCGGCCGCCTTTTTCCTGCGCGGCGAGTCGCGCAAGAGCTCGGCCGCGAGCGAGGCCAAGGAGGCTTGGGAGATGAAGGGCACAAAGGCGGCGGCGCCCGCGCGCGCGCCTGCGTCGCCCGTCATTGCGCCCAAGGCCGCCGCCCCCGCGGCGCCACCCACACCCGACCCCGTCGTCACCCCCACGCGCGCCACATCCGACGCCGGGGGCGTGGCGGACACGGGCGCGCTCGCCGCGGCCGCCGCCGCCGCGGCCGCCGCGTCGGCTGCTGCAGCCGCGGCCGCCGCCGCCGCCCCTCCCGCCCCCATCAAGCGCGAGCGCCGCGCGCGCCGCTCCGCCAAGCTGGCCGCTGCCGACGGCGACGACGACGCCACGGCCGCCCCCGCGGGCCTGCGCCGGTCGGCCGGCGTTGTGTCTCTTTTCGCCGAGCTCGCCCGCGTCATGCCCGACGGCGTGATGGGCGCCGACTATGCGCCCCCCAGCGCGGCGACGTCGCCGCCCTGGGCGCGCGCCGCGGGCGGCGACGAGTCGGACGACGACGGCGACGCCGACCCGGCGGCCGCGGCGGCCGACGCGGCGCGCCACGCGCGCCTGCTAAAAAAGGCGGCGTCCGACGTCGTCGACTTTGGCGCCAAGGCGCCCGCGTCGGTCGCCGACCTGGAGGCCGCGGTCGCGGCGGTGCGCTCGCGCCTGTCGCCGCTCGTGCGCCCGGCGCCCACGCTCGCCGCCCTCGGCGACGCCTGGCCCGCGGCCAAGTGGGCCGCCATGACCGCGTCGTCCGACGCGCACGCCGAGCTGGACGAAGCGGCGGCGCGGCTCGGGCGCTGGGTGCTCCAG
>Ga0315287_10002069_pt1 | contig 18803 bp, 14 predicted proteins | sample YL17G11_0_MG_FD_205037 | JGI IMG/M metagenome (GOLD analysis project Ga0315287, IMG submission 205037) | Sediment microbial communities from Yellowstone Lake, YNP, Wyoming, USA - YL17G11_0 | ecosystem: Environmental > Aquatic > Freshwater > Lake > Sediment | place: USA: Wyoming | collected...
TGATGTTGAGGGTGATGTCGAACGCGTACATCAGCACGAACGTGCCGAGCACCGACACCGGGATCGCGATGCTGCTGATCAGCGTGGCGCGCGCGTCGCGCAGGAACGCGTACAGCACCAGGATCGCGAGCAGGCCGCCGATGAGCGCCGAGGTCTTCACTTCGCTGATCGCCGCGGCGATGAACGTCGACTGGTCGTAGACCTGCTGGAGCTTGGTGCCCTCGGGCAGGTTCTTCTCCAGTTCCTTGATGCGGGCACGCACGCCGTTCGCGAGCGCCACGGTATTCGCGTCGCCCTCCTTGTAGACGGCGAGCTCGATCGACTCCTTGCCGTTGACGCGCGTGATCGCCGCGCGGTCCTTGTAACCGCGCGTGACGTTGGCGACGTCGCGCAGGTAGACGGGCTGGCCTTCCTTGGTGGCGATGATCGCGTTCGCCATCTGCTCGACGCTCTCGAACTCGTTCAGCGTGCGCACCAGGAAGCGCTGCGTGCCCTGCTCGAGCCGGCCGCCGGACAGGTTGACGTTCTCCGCGCGAATGCGGCGCGTGACGACGTCGATCGAGAGTCCCAGCTGGGCGAGCTTCTGCTGGTCGACGAAGACCTGCACTTCGTCCTCGTACCCGCCGCTCACCTTGACCGCGGCCGAGCCCTCGACCGCCTCGAGGTCGGGCTTCAGCCGGTCCTCGGCGAACCGGCGCAATGCCTTGAGCCGCTCGATGCTGTCGGCGCCGGTCGCGGCGCCTTCATCCATCAGCGCGATGCGCATGACGGGCTCGCTCGACGGGTCGAAGCGCAGCAGCAGGGGCCGCTTGGCCTCGACTGGCAACTGCAGCAGGTCGAGCTTCTCGCGGACGTCGATGCCCGCGATGTCCATGTCGGTGCCCCAGAGGAACTCGAGCGTCACGTCGGACTGGCCCGCGCGCGAAACCGAACGCACTTCGCGGACGTTGCGGATGATGCTCACGGACTCTTCGACCGGTCGCGTGATCAGCGTCTCGAGCTCGAGCGGCGCCGCGCCCGGCAGTTCCGTGCGGATCGTGATGGTGGGGTAGGAGAGGTCGGGCAGCAGGTTCAGCTTGAGCCGCGCGAGCGACACGAAGCCGAACAATGCGATGGCGACCGTGAACATCACGATGGTGACGCGGCGTTCGATCGCGAAGTCGATCAGTGACTTGAGCATGGATAGTCCCCGGGGGGAGGACGCCGTGCACGGCGTCCCGCCAGTTGCGTTACTTCGCCTTGGCCTGGCCGGCAGCGACCGCCGCTGCCGGTTTCGGCGCGCCGTCACCGACGATCTTCACCAGCGTGCCGGTCTTGAGGCCGGCCTGGCCGACGGTCACGACCTGCTCGCTGCCCTTCAAGCCGTCGAGCACTTCGATCCAGCCGCCGTTCGAGAGGCCGGTCTTGATCGTGCGCTGTTCGGCCTTGCCGCTGGCGACGACGAACACCGACTGCTGCCCGTCGGCGTCGAGAATCGCCGTGCGCGGCAACTGCAGCGCGTTCTGGCGTCGCTCGTAGACGATGTTGACGCGCGCGAACATGCCGGGTTTCAGCGTGCGGGTCGGGTCCGGGACTTCGACGCGGGCGCGGAAGGTGCCCGTCTGCGGATCCACCGTCGGGCTGATGCGCGAGATCGTGCCGACGAAGCGGGTGCCGCCGAGCGCATCGACGACGACTTCGGCATTCTGCCCCGGCGCGATCTTGCGGAATTCCTTCTCCGGCACGTGCACGTAGGCGAGCAGGGGATCGAGGTCGGTGACCGTGAACGTCGGCTCGTTCGGGCCGATGGTGTTGCCAACCTTGATCTTGCGTGCCGAGATCACGCCGTTGATCGGCGCGCGGATCTCGGTGTAGCTCAGTTCGAGACGGGCGCTGTCGTACCCGGCGCGCAGCGCGTCGAGGTCGTACTTCGTGTTCTCGGCCGTGCTCTTCGGCACCAGGCCTTTCTCCGCGAGTTCGAGCGTGCGCTTGTAGTCGCGCTCCAGTTTGCGCAGGTTGGCGTCGGTCTGGGCCAGCGTCAGGCGCAGGCGGTCGCCGTCCAGCCGCGCCAGTACCTGGCCGGCCTGCACCGCATCGCCCTCCTCGACGAAGATCTGCCGCACCTCGCCGCCCACCTTGGCGACGACGGTGGCTTCTTCGTGGGCCTCGATCGGTGCGGTGCCTGAGTACACGGCCACCATCTCCGCTCGCTTCAGGGGCTGGACTTCGACCGGCACGGTCGCGTCCTTGTCCGCGTCAGCGCCTTCCTTATCCTTGGCCTTGCCGTTGTTGCAGCCAGCAACGAGAGCGCCCGCCAGGGCGATCAGGGCCAGCCAGCGTACGCAATTGCGCCGCGGATCCGCTGACTGCAGGTGTTGATTCGTCATGGCTATCGAGCCCCTGTGGATCGGTTCGAACTGGGCGCGATGGTAGGGAACTATAGTGTTGTAGTCAAGTACAACACTAGCGTCCTAGTACCTGCTCCGACAGGACGTCGTGGGACGCCTGTAAGGTTCAGCTGCCCTTGTCGGAGCCGCTGGCCTTGGCCACCAGCTTGGGCTCGAGCTGGGACAGGTCCGCCGTGATTTCAGCCGCCTCGCCCAGGATCGCGTCCGGCGCATCCTTGATCTCGGTGGCGGCCTTCAGGGCCGGCTCGCCGAGCGCCTGCCGTCGCGCGTTCTCGCGTGCCAGCTGCTCCTGCGTGCGGGTCTCACGCTCGGCCTTGCGCTTGGCCAGGTTGAGCGAGACGGACTTTTCAGCCCGCATCTTTTCCAGCGCCGAGATCTCGCCGACCGCGAACCGGAAGTTGGCATCGCCGGCGATGCGTGCATCGTGCTCGCGCTGCAGTTCCGGCAGCACCGGCGTGAACGCGCCTTCGCGGTGGAAGTCCGACGAGCGGATGCGGTTCCAGGGCAGCGAGCCATCGCGTGAGCTCTCGCCGACTTCGTCGGTGCTGATGGCGGAGGGCAGCGTCAGGTCGGGCATCACGCCGCGGTTCTGGGTGCTGTCGCCCGTGACGCGGTAGTACATGCCGATCGTGACCGTGAGCTGGCCGTAGCCTGGATCCTGCCCGAGCGCATAGCGGTCGAGCGGGTAGAGGTTCTGCACGGAGCCCTTGCCGTAGGTCTGCTGACCGATCACCAGGCCGCGGCCGTAGTCCTGCATCGCAGCCGCAAAGATCTCGGACGCCGACGCGCTGAAGCGGTCGACGAGGATCGTGAGCGGGCCGCTGTAGGCCGCTTCCTTGTCCTCGGACTCGAGTACTTCGACGCGACCGCCGGTTTCGCGCAGTTGCACCACCGGGCCCTTCGGCACGAACAGGTTGACGAGGCCGATGGCTTCCGAGAGGTGACCGCCGCCGTTCTCGCGCAGGTCGAGCACGAGGCCGTCGACGCCGCCTGCGGCCTTGATCTCGTCGAGGAGCTTGCGCACGTCGCGCGTGGTGCTGCGATAGTCCTCGTCGCCCGCCGCGCGCGCGTTGTAGTCCTGGTAGAAGGAGGGCACGGTGATCACGCCGACCTTCATCTCCTTGTCGCCGCGCTTGACCTTGCGGATTTCTTTCTTGGCCGCCTGCGCTTCGAGCGTGATCTTGGTGCGCGGCAGCGTGAGGATGTGTTCCTGCGTGCCCGGGGGCGCATTGCCCGGCTGGATCTGCAGGCGCACGGTCGAGCCGTTCGGGCCGCGGATCAGCTGCACGACGTCATCGAGACGCCAGCCGACGACGTCGACCATCTTGCCGTCCTTGCCCTGGCCCACGGCGAGGATGCGGTCGTTGGCCTTCAGCTCGCCGTTCTGCTGCGCCGAGCCGCCAGGCAGGATTTCCATGATGGTCACGTAGTCGTCGATCGACTGCAGCGACGCGCCGATGCCCTCATAGGACAGGCTCATCGCAATGCGGTATTCCTCGGAATTGCGCGGTGAGAAATAGCTCGAATGCGGGTCGAACACGTGGGCGAACGCATTCATGAAGTTCTCGAACACGTCGTCGGCCGTGATCTGCTCGGAACGTTTCGCGACCCGCTCGTAGCGCTTCTTGAGCACGTCGCGCGTATCGGCCCAGGACTTGTCCGTGAGCATCAGCGAGAGGGCGTCGTTCTTGACGCGCTTGCGCCAGAGTTCGTCGAGTTCCGCCTTGGATGCCGCCCACGGCGCATGCTCGCGGTCGAACTCGAAGGATTCGTCGAGCTTGAAGTCCGGCTCGGTGTCGAGCAGCTTGATCGCGTACGCCATGCGCTCGCGGTTGCGTTGCTGGAACCGGTTGAAGATCGCAAAGGCGGGCTCGAGCTTGCCGGTGCTGATGGCATCGTCGAGTTCGTAGCGGTACTTCTCGAATTCCTGGATGTCGCTCGCCAGGAAATAGCTGCGGCTGCCGTCGATCGATTCGAGGTAGCGGTCGAGCACCAGCGACGAGACCGGGTCGTTGACCGGGGCCTGGCGGTAGTGCGAGCGCTCGAACATGCTGCTCACCAGCCGGGCGACCTTGGCGTGACGCTCGGTCGGCGCGAAATCGGTGGTGGTCGTGGCATTGGCCGAGGCCGTCGGCGACCGGGCGGTGCCGAGCAGGAGCGTGCCCACGGCGAGGAGCAGGGCGACCAGCACCGCCGCGCCGGCGCGGTTGACCCCACGGCGGGCTGCAGGGGCGGGGGACGACGGGGACGGCCCCTGTTCAGCAGGCTGATACACTTGAAAATTCCTCGGCGGACATCGGGCTGGACGGCGGACTCGAAGGAGTCCGTCGGAACGCTAGGCTAGAGACACCCCGGCACCCAATCAAGGGCCGGACCCATCCCGGAGTGATTGAATCCGTGCGACCCCTCACCGTATTGACTGCAATCGTGCTCGGATCGTCGGTGGCGACGACCTTCGGCCTGGGCGCAACGCTGATCGTGTTCCTGGTGCTTTCTGGCGAAACCCCGCGTTTCCGCGAGGAGTTGCCGTTGCTGGCGGTATACGTGGCCATCTTCGTCGGTTTGACAGCGCTCGCGGCCGTCAGTTTCATTGGCCAGGCGCGCCGGACCCCCTGGCGCCACTGGGCGGTCGGCGCGATGTGGGGCGCGATGGCTTGCCTCGCGGCGTTGTACGCCTGGACGCGAGGCTGAATCGCCCCTCAGGCTAGACCGGGGGCCGGACGCAGTCGCTGGGATTTACTTACGGGAAACGTCTTCCCAGCCGCGGGGCTTGGAGTAACCGGCGTCGCTCGAATAGGGGTCGAACCCGGCGGTTCCCGTGTGAGATTTCTGCCTGGGGGCGCCATTCGCCTTGCCCTCGACCGAAAGCTTGAGCTCGTCGCTGGCCGACGGAGTCTTGACCGCAGGAGTCTCTGGAACTGCGTGCTCACTCGCCGACCGAGGCTTGGGGTAGGCGGTCGCCGGCTCTTCGTCCCGGCCGCGGACCCGATCCCACCATCGATTCAGGCGTTCACCTAGTTCCATGCCGCACCCCCTGTGTCGTGGAACCCAGCCTCCCGAGCATACGCCACAACGCGACGAGGACCACAGGCCCGAGCGCGAGCACCCAGGAGTACCACCGCAGGGTGACGAGACCGCGCAGGTGGTCACCAAAGAACGCAGCCGCACCGCCACCGGCGTACTTGCCGAGCACGTACACGCCGGTGAGGTGCACGAGGAAGGGCAACACCATGACCCCGAACACCAGGGCGGCCAGCAGCCAGGACTTGTCGCGGCGCGGATTCATCACGGGGACGTCTCAACTTGTGTGGCGGCCGTGTGGACCGTTTCCTGATCGTGAGGGTAAGACGAACCGGCTGCAAGACCCGCCATTGGTTATCATCGGCCATCGTCGCGCATCGGGCGGCAAGGGCCCCAGAACATGCAGAAAGTACGGACCGCGGTCATCGGCGTGGGTTACCTGGGCCGGTTCCACGCGCAGAAATACGCGGTGCTGCCGGACGCGAAGCTCGTTGCCGTCGTCGACGCGAACGCCGAGAACCGCGAGAAAGTCGCCGCCGAGACGGGTTGCCGCGCGGTGGCGGACTACCGTGACATCCTCGACGAGATCGATGCGGTGAGCATCGCCACGCCCACCCCGCTGCATTATCCGATCGCGCAGGAGTGCCTCGAACGCGGCATCCACGTGCTCGTCGAAAAGCCGATCACCACGACCCTCGAGGAAGCCCGCAGCCTCGTCGACACGGCGGCCCGCGTCCGGCGCGTCCTGCAGGTGGGCCACCTCGAGCGATTCAACGCCGCGATCCTTGCCCTCAGCGGCACGCTCGGCACGCCACGCTTCATCGAGACCCACCGGCTGGCGCCGTTCAAGGAACGCGGCACCGACGTCAACGTCGTGCTCGACCTGATGATCCACGACATCGACCTGATCCAGAGTCTTGTCGGCGCGCCGATCGTGTCGATCGATGCCGTGGGTGCGTCGGTGTTCTCGGCCGGTCTCGACATCGCGAACGCCCGTATCCGCTATGCCAACGGTTGCGTGGCCAACACCACTGCCAGTCGCGTCAGCATGAAGATGGAGCGCAAGCTGCGGCTGTTCCAGGACGACGCCTACATCTCGATCGACCTGCAGCAGAAGGTGCTCACGATCGTCCGCAAGCCGCCGGCCGGTGCCGACGTGCCGAAGGGCCAGGTGCTGATCGAGGAGCGCACCTATGACCAGGGCGACGCGCTCAGGTTCGAGATCGAGGCGTTCCTGAAGTCGATCCGCGAAGGCACGCCGCCGGTGGTCACCGGCGAAGACGGGCTGCGCGCGCTCGAAACGGCGACGAAGATCACCCAGATGGTGCAGGACGACGCGCGCAAATGACGCGACACTATTACTCAGGCGCGGATTTCCGCCGCGCCCTGTCGATCGAAGAGTTGCGGCGGGTCGCGCAGAACCGGCTGCCGCGGTTCGAAATGGAATACCTCGAAGGCGGCGCCGAGGACGAAGTGTCCCTGAAGCGCAACCGCTCGATCTTCGAGCGCATCACGTGGCTGCCGCGCATGCTCGTCGGCACGGGCCTGCCAGACCTTTCGCGCGAGGTGCTCGGCGACGCGCTGCAACTGCCGCTGATCATCGCGCCCACGGGTTTCAACGGCATGGTGTGGCCGCAGGGTGACCTCGCGCTGGCCAGGGCGGCCGACGCGGCGGGGATCGCCTTCACGTTGAGCACCGTCAGCAACTACGACGTGTTCGCGCTCAACCCGCAGTTGCAGCGGCCTGCGTGGTTCCAGCTGTATCCGCTCAAGGACCAGAAGACGTCCGACCGCCTGATCGAGCGCGCGCAGGCAGCGGGCTGCGACAAGCTCGTCGTGACGGTGGACGTGCCTGCGCTGGGTGCGCGCGAATGGGATCAGCGCAACTATTCGCGCCCGCTCAAGCTGAGCCCGTCGAGCATGCTCGACGTCCTGCTGCATCCGCGCTGGCTGTGGCAGGTGATGCTGCCGCAAGGCGCCCCGGAATTTGCCAACCTCACCGAGTTCCTGCCGGAGGGTACGCGCTCGGCCCTGCAGGGCGTGCGGTTCATGGGCACGCAGATCAATCCGCAACTGAGCTGGGCCGACATCGAGCGCATGCGCAGCCGCTGGCAGGGCAAGCTGGTGCTGAAGGGCATCCTCTGCGTCGAGGACGCCAAGCGCAGCGTGGAGATGGGCGCGGACGGCATCGTGCTCTCGAATCACGGCGGGCGGCAGCTCGATTCGTGCGCGACAGGCATCGAACTCGTCGGCCAGTGCGCGGCTGAAGTCGGCGACCGCCTGTCGATCATCGTCGACGGCGGGTTCCGGCGCGGCTCGGACGTGCTCAAGGCCGTCGCGCTCGGCGCCGACGCCGTCATGCTTGGACGCTCGGCGCTCTATGGCCTGGCGGCGGGCGGCGAACCGGGCGTGGCCCACGCGCTCAGCCTGCTGCGTGTCGAGATGGAACGTGCGATGACGCTGCTGGGTTGCCACTCCCTCGACGAGCTCGGCCCGCACCTGATCAAGACATGATCGCGATTCGTGAGGCCTGGCAGGCCGGACTGCTGCGGCGCGAGCACTGGCTGCGCAATCTCATCTCGGGGTTCGTCGTCGGCGTCGTCGCCTTGCCACTCGCGATGGCCTTCGCGATCGCTTCCGGCGCCAAGCCCGAGCAGGGCATCTACACGGCCATCATCGCGGGCGGACTCGTCTCGCTGCTCGGCGGCAGTCGCCTGCAGATCGCCGGCCCGACCGGCGCTTTCGTCGTGATCCTGGCGGGCGTCACTGCCAAGCACGGTATCGACGGTTTGCAGATCGCGACGTTCATGGCGGGCGCCATGCTGCTCGCACTCGGCCTCACCCGCATGGGCGGCATCATCCGTTTCATTCCCGATCCCGTCATCACCGGCTTCACCGCGGGCATCGGCGTCATCATCTTCGTCGGCCAGTGGCGGTACTTCCTCGGCCTGCCCGTGACGGGAGGTGAGCACTTCCACGAGAAGGTGTGGCTGCTGCTGCAGGCTATGCCGCAGGTGCACTGGGCCACCGCCGGCATCGCCGTGCTGAGTCTTGCCGCCGTCCTGTTCTCATCGAAGCTGCCTGGCCTGCAGCGGGTGCCGGGTCCGCTGGTGGCATTGATCATTGCCACGGTGCTGCAAGGGATTTTTCAGTTCGGCGGCGTCGCCACGATCGGCACCGAATTCGGCGGCATCCCGCGCGGCCTGCCGAACTTCTCGCTGCCCGAAATCACGTTGCCGCGCGTGCTCGAACTCATTGGTCCCGCGTTCACGATCGCGATGCTCGGCGCCATCGAGTCGCTGCTGTCTGCGGTCGTCGCCGACGGCATGGCCGGCACGCGCCACGACTCGAACCAGGAGCTGGTCGGCCAGGGCATCGCGAACCTCGCGGTCCCGCTGTTCGGTGGCTTCGCCGCGACCGGAGCGATCGCGCGCACCGCAACCAACGTGCGCAACGGCGGCAGCGGGCCGCTGGCGGGCCTGTTCCACGTGCTCACGCTCGTGCTCGTGCTGCTGTTCCTGGCGCCGCTGGCCGATTACGTGCCACTGGCAGCGCTCGCCGCAGTGCTGTTCGTGGTTGCGTGGAACATGAGCGAGGTGCGTCACTTCGCCGGCATGGTGCGGCGTGCGCCGCGTGCCGACGTCGCCGTCCTGCTGATCACGTTCTTCCTGACCGTATTCTCGGATCTCGTGCTTGCGGTAAACGTGGGCGTGATCCTCGCGATGTTCCAGTTCCTGCGCCGCATGTCGACGGCAGTCGAAGTGTCACCGCTCGAGGGTGCGGAACTCGAAGTGGCGCTCGAGCGGCGCCAATGGCAGGCGCTGCCGCCCGGCGTCATGGTCTATTCGATCGACGGTCCGTTCTTCTTCGGCGCGGTCGACACGTTCGAACGTTCGCTCGCGCAGACGCACACCGATCCCAGGCGCCTGATCCTGCTGCTGCGGCGTGTGCCCTTCATCGACATCACCGGCATCCAGAGCCTCGAGGAGGCGCTGCGCGATCTCAAGCGCCGGGGCGTCGACGTGATCCTGTGCGGCGCCAACCCGCGCGTGAAGGCGAAGCTCGACAAGGCCGGCCTGCTCGACATCGTCGGGCCGGGCGGTTACCACGATGATCTCCATGCCGCGCTCACCCAGGTCGACTGGGGCGCGACGCTTGCCGACCAACCGGGTCGCACTGAAACCGAGGACTCCCGATGAAAGCGCTCGTCTGCCACACACTGACCGGCATCGAAGGGTTGACGCTGGAGCAGGATTGGCCGGAGCCCGCGCTCACTGCAGGAACGGTGCTGATCGACGTCCAGGCCACGGCGCTGAATTTTCCCGACGTGCTGATGCTGCGCGGGCTGTACCAGGAGCGGCCGCCGTTGCCGTTCATCCCCGGTCTCGAGCTGGCGGGAGTGATTGCCGCAGTGGGCGAGGGCGTGACGCGGCACAAGGTGGGCGATCGCGTCGTTGCGTACTCGGGTGGCGGAGCCGCCGCGGAACGCGCCGTGGTCCGGCAGGAACGACTGATTCCGATGCCGTCCACGCTCACCTTCGAGCAGGCGAGCGGCATCTGCCTGACGTACTTCACGAGCTATCACGCGCTGAAGCAACGCGCGCAACTCGCGGCGGGCGAGACCATGCTGGTGCTCGGCGCCGCGAGCGGCGTCGGCACGACCGCCATCGAACTGGCGAAACTGATGGGTGCACAGGTGATCGCCGCCGCGAGCACGGATGCCAAGCTCGAAGTCGCACGCGGCATCGGCGCCGACCACCTGGTCAACTACTCGACACAGGACCTGCGCGAGCGGATCAAGGAAATCACGGGCGGCAAAGGCGTCGATGTCGTCTACGACGCCGTCGGCGGACCGTATGCGGAGCCGGCCGTGCGCAGCCTGGCGTGGAAGGGACGGTACCTCGTGGTCGGATTCGCGGCTGGCGATATTCCGCAGATTCCGATGAACCTGCTGCTGTTGAAGGGGGCAGCCCTGGTCGGCGTGTTCTTCGGCAGTTTCGCCCAGCGCGAGCCGCAGGTGCAGCTCGCCAACGTGCGCGAGCTGTGGCAGTTGTTCGAGGCCGGCAAGCTGCGGCCGGTCGTGGGGGAGGTCCATCCCCTGGCCGACTATGCCCAGGCTTTCGCGTCGCTGGAGCAGCGGCGCGCGGTGGGCAAGGTCGTGCTGCGGATAAGGGGTTAGGGGATGGGGGTTGGGGGTTAGTCGGAATCAGTGGCCGAATTACGTGCTGTGACGCTTCTCAGCTGAAGTGCTACGGCAAGGATATTCACTTGCAGACGACTCGCTCCTCCGACTAACCCCCAACCCCTATCCCCTAACCCCTTCCTCACGCTGCCCCGATCTCCTCCAGCTCGGCATGCACCTCGAGCCAGCGCTCTTCGACGTCGCCAAGCTCCGCGATGACATCGGCGCAGCGCCGGCTGGTCGCCTGGACTTCGGCTGAGGGCGTCTGCGCGTAGTACGCGGTGTCGGCCAGTTTCGCTTCGAGTTCCTTGCGCTCGGCTTCGAGCCTGGCCATGCGGGCCTCGAGCTGCGTCGACTCTTTCATCAGCGGGCGGCGCCGCGCGAGCTTCTGTTGCCGCTCCGCGGCCGCAGTTTCCCGCTGCACCTTCCTGGTCTCACGCGAATCCGCGGCGCCCGCGGCAGTCGCATCCTGCGGCGCCGATTCGCGCCGGGCCGTCAGCCACGCCAGGTAGTCCTCGAGATCGCCGTCGAACGGAATGGCGCGGCCGTCGGCCACGAGCAAGAAGCTGTCGCAGACGGTGCGCAGCAGCGCACGGTCGTGCGACACGAGCACGAGACTGCCGTCGTAACCAGCCAGTGCGCGCGTCAACGCATGACGCATCTCGAGGTCGAGGTGGTTGGTGGGTTCGTCGAGCAGCAGCAGGTTCGGCCGCTTGCGCACCAGCAGTGCCAGCGCCAGCCGTGACTTCTCACCGCCCGAGAATGGCTCGACCGGCGCGTCGGCCATGTCGCCACGGAAATCGAATCCACCCAGGTAGTTGCGGAGTTCCTGCTCCTTCGCGCGCGGGTCCTGCCGGATCAGGTGGCGCAGCGGTGACTCGTCGCCACGCAACTGCTCGACCTGGTGCTGCGCGAAGTACCCCGTCTCCAGCCCATGCCCTGCGACGCGGCGGCCCGCGAGCAGCGCCTGTTCGCCGGCAAGTGACTTGATCAACGTGGACTTGCCTGCGCCATTCGGGCCAAGCAGCCCGAGTCGAGCGCCGGGACGCAGCGACAGCTGCACGTTGCGCACGACGGCGCGGTCACCGTAGCCCAGTGACGCGTCTTCGAGCGTCAGCAAGGGGTCCGGCGCGCGCAGCGGCTCGGGAAATTCAAAATCGAACGACGAATCGACGTGCGCCGCCGCAATGTGCTCGAGCCGGTCGAGCGCCTTCAGCCGGCTCTGCGCCTGTCGCGCCTTGCTCGCCTTCGCGCGGAACCGCTCGACGAAGCTCGTCATGTGCGCGATTTCGCGCTGCTGCTTCTCGAACATCGCCTGCTGCACGGCCAGGCGCGCGGCACGTTGCGTCTCGAACGCGGTGTAGTTGCCGGTGTAGAGCGTGAGCACACCGCGCTCGAGGTGAGCGATGTGCGTGACGGTGCCGTCGAGGAAGTCCCGGTCGTGCGAGACCAGCAGCAGCGTTCCCCGGTAGCCCGCGAGCCAGCGCTCCAGCCAGACCACGGCGTCGAGGTCGAGGTGGTTGGTGGGTTCGTCGAGCAGCATCAGGTCGGCCCGGCTCACCAGCGCCTGCGCCAGGTTCAGGCGCATACGCCAGCCGCCCGAGAAATCGGCGACCGGCCGTTCCAGGTCCGCCGTTTCGAAGCCCAGGCCGGCGAGCAGGGCTGCGGCCCGAGCCTTGGCGCTGTAGCCGTCGATCGCTTCCAGCCGGACGTGCAGTTCAGCGAGAGCACGGCCATCGTGCGCGGCATCGGCTGCCGTGATCGCGCGCTCGACCCGCCGCAGTTCCTCGTCGCCGTCGAGGACGAATTCGATCGCCGCCTGCGGCAGGGGCGGCGTTTCCTGCGCCACGGACGCCACCCGCCAGTCGCGCGGAATCTCGCAATCGCCGGCTTCGCTCTGGATTTCACCCCGCAGGAGCGCGAACAGGCTCGATTTGCCGCTGCCATTGGCGCCCACGACGCCGACCCGCCAGCCGGCGTGGATCTGCAGCGAGGCGTCCTCGATCAGCCGGCGTACGCCGCGAGTGAGGGTGAGTTGCCGGAACTGGATCAAGGGCGAGCTGTCACAGGAGGGGCGCGCATTCTCCCACTTTGGCGGGAGAGGACGAAGTGCGGCACAATTCACAACCAGTCAGCTAGCCCGGCCTTCCGCCGGGTCCCGGAGTCACCGATCCGATGTCCCGTATCCGTTCAGCATTGGCGCTCGTCGCGCTGGGCCTTTTTGCCGTTGCCGGCCACGCCCAGACGACCCCCGCCGTTTCGACGATCGTCGCTTTCAGCCTGTCGAACCCCGTTGGCAACCTCGTGAAAGGCGCCGACGGCGCCCTGTACGGTGTCGCGAGCCCGGCCACGTCGGTCACCGGCGGCGTCATTTATCGCACCACCGTGGACGGCTCGGACGTCCGCACCCTGTACCAGCTCAAGGCGGACGACGCGATCTCGCCCGCCGGCGGCCTGGTCCTGGCGACCGACGGCCTGCTGTATGGCACGACGAAGTTCGGCAAGGCCGGCGAGCTCAACGGCTCAGGCTCGATCTTCAAGATCGCGGCGAGCGGCACCGGTTTCGCGATCATCCATCGGTTTGCGTTGTCCACCAGCACCAACCAGGACCTGAGCCCGATCAACACCGACGGCGCGTACCCGGAAGCGGAGCTCGTCGAGGGCGCAGATGGCTACCTTTACGGTGCGGCGCGGGCAGGTGGCCCCAACGGCACCGGCACGATTTTCAAGATTTCGCGCGACGGCACCGACTTCAAGCTGCTGCGTGGCTTCGCTGCAATCACCTCCACCAGCGCGTCGGGACTCACCGTGACGGTCGACGGCGCGGCACCGACCGGTCCGCTGGTCGCGGGCACCGACAACTTTTTTTACGGCACCACCTCGCAGGGCGGCACGAACGGCCGTGGCGTCGTGTTCCGCATCGCCTTCGATGGCACCGGCTTCCAGGTGCTGCATCAGTTCAGCGCCACCCTCGCAGACGCCACGACGGGCCTGCTCGAGAACGCGGATGGCGCCACACCGCTTGGCGGCCTGGTCGACGGCGGTGATGGTTTCTTTTACGGCACGACCGCGCAGGGCGGCACCGACGGCAACGGTGTACTCTTCGTGATCCCGGCCGATGGCTCCACGTTCACCGTGCTGCATTCCTTCACCGGTGCGGATGGCGCACGCCCGGTCGCGGAACTGATGGTGGCGAGCACCGGCAAGCTCTACGGCGTGACTTCGGCGGGCGGTGTCGATTCGGCGGGCACCACGACGTCGTCTGGCACGATCTTTTCGATGGACCGCGCTGGCACCAACTTCGCGCGTCTCTACAGCTTCGATGGCAAGCATGGCTCGCTGCCGTCGAGCAAGCTGCTCGAAACGGCGACCGGCGTGTTCGTCGGCGCTGCCGCCAACTCCGGCAGCTGCAGCTACGGCACCGTCTTCCGCTACAGTCTCGCGGGCGACACCGTGACCGGCAACGTCAAGTGCGGCCAGAAGAAAAACAGCTACAACAGCGGCGGTGGCTCGGCCGGGTTTGCCGTGCTCCTGCTGTTCGCAAGCCTTGGCCTGGTGAGGCGTCGCGCAGCCTGAACGTAAGTCAACGAGCAGAGGGGCAGCCGATGACCAGCGCCGCATTGCATCACCGGACCTGCTGCCTCTGCGAGGCGATGTGCGGCATCGTGATCGAGCACCGCGACGGCGAGGTGCTGTCGATCAAGCCGAATCGCGACGACGTCCTGAGCCACGGGCACATCTGCCCGAAAGCCGTCGCACTCAAGGACCTGCACGAGGATCCCGACCGCCTGCGGACACCGCTGCGGCGCACGGCAAGCGGCTGGGAAGAAATTTCCTGGGCCGCGGCGTTCGACGAAATCGAAACGCGCATCGGCGGCATTCGCGAGCGCCACGGCGATGACTCCGTCGCGATCTACGCCGGCAACCCGACGGTGCACAACCTGGGGGCAATGCTCGGCGTCGGCGATTTCATCCGCGCCCTGCGCACGAAGAACCTCTATTCCGCCACCAGCGTCGACCAGTTGCCGCACATGGTGGCGTCGTGGGCGATGTTCGGGCACCAGTTCCTCATGCCCGTGCCGGACGTCGATCGCACGCAGTTGTTCGTCTGCATCGGTGGCAACCCCGTCGCGTCGGGCGGCTCGATCATGGGCGCCCCCGGTTTCGAGAAACGCATCGATGCGCTGCGTGCGCGGGGAGGGCGCTTCATCGTCGTCGATCCGCGGCGTACCGAATCCGCCGCCATCGCCGACGAATACTTCGGCATCCGGCCCGGTACCGACGTCTACCTGTTGCTCGCGCTGCTGCACGAGGTGTTCACGCAGGGGCGGATCGACCTGGCGCATTTGGCGCCGCACGTGGACGGCCTCGATGCCTTGCGCCAGGCTGTCCTCGAATTCGATCCGCAGCTGCTGGCGGCTCGCACGAGCCTGCCGCATTCGCGGATCGTTGCGCTGGCTCACGACCTGATGGCCGAACCACGGGCGCTCGTCTACGGTCGAGTTGGCGCGTGCACGCAGGAATTCGGCGGTCTCACGCTGTGGCTTATCTATTGCCTCAACGCGGTCACGGGCCACCTCGATCATGAGGGCGGCATGATGTTCGCCGAGCCGGCGGTGGATCTCACGCGTGCGTATGGCTCGCGCGGGCACTACGGCAAGTTCCATTCGCGCGTACGCAAGCTGCCCGAGTTCTCGAACGAGCTGCCCGTGGCGGCGCTGGCTGAAGAAATCACGACACCCGGCGCAGGCCAGGTGCGCGCGCTGTTCACGTTTGCGGGCAACCCCGTGCTGTCCACTCCGAACGGAGGACAGCTCGACGCCGCACTCGAGCAACTCGAGTTCATGGTGTCGATCGACCTGTACCTGAACGAATCCTCGCGGCATGCGCATCTCATCCTGCCGCCGACCAGCCCGCTCGAGCGCAGCCACTACGACATCGCGTTGAGTGGTTTTGCCGTTCGCAACGTCGCCAAGTATTCGCCGCCGCTTTTTCCGCAACCCGCGGGCTCGCTGCACGACCACGAGATCCTCGCGCAGATTGCGCGGCGCGTGCGCAAGGCGCCGGGTTCCCTGTCGGGCCGCGTGTCACGGAAGATCAAGGACACGCTGTCGCAGCGCCTCGGGCCCGACGGCACGCTCGACTGGATGCTCAAGACGGGGCGCTACGGCGTGCCGCATGCCGGGAAAATGAAGCTGCTGGCCGCGCTGCCGGGCTTCGGCGCGTTGCGCAGATTGATGCTGGCGCCGGATCGTCGCCCAGTGGGCCTGACCGTGCAACGCCTGCTCGATGAGCCGAATGGCGTCGACCTCGGCGCGCTCGAGCCTGCGTTTCCGCGACGTATCGCGACGCCCAATCGACGCATCGACATCGCGCCTGCGATGTTCGTGGCCGATCTCGGTCGCGCCGCGGCAGCACTCGACGAGCCAGTGCCGTCGCTATCATTGATTGGCCGGCGCCACGTGCGCAGCAACAACTCCTGGTTGCACAACAGCCAGCGCCTGGTGAAGGGCAAGCCGCGTTGCACGCTCATGCTGCACCCGGACGACGCGGCCGTGCGCGGCCTGGCCAATGGCGCAGTCGCCCGCGTCACATCGCGTGTGGGCGCGGTCGAGGTTGCCGTGGAGATCACGCCGGACATACAGCCGGGCGTGGCGAGCCTGCCGCATGGCTGGGGCCACGGTCGCCCCGGAGTCCGGTTAGGTGTGGCGAGCGCCCATCCTGGCGTGAGCATCAACGACCTGGTCGACGATCGCCGCATCGACGCGCTCACTGGCACGGCGGTGCTCAACGGTACGCCGGTCGAAGTCGTCGCGGTTCACTCGTACGAAATCGTCACCGGCACGACAGCGGCGTAGGTTCCTTTCTTCGTGCCTTTCGGCACGGCGAGCTACCGCGCGCGCCCCTTCTTCATTTGCGCGATCACGCCGCCCAGTTGCGCTGTGTCCGTCACCTCGACGAAGTGAGCCGCACCTTGCCCGCGGCCGATCACGAATATCAGCGGTACGTACTCGAGCCCGATCTGGCGCCCCAGGTCGAAGTCTGCCTGCACGGCGGCCTTCAGCTTGCCATCGGGATCGACCGCGGCGGGCAGTTGCAACTGGTGTTCCTCCGCGAACTTCTCGGCCAAGTTCCGCAGGTTCTCCGGGTTGACGTCGTGCTGGTTCTGGAAGATGAAGCTGCGGAATTCAGTCCCCAATGCCGGTGACTGCGCGGCGAAGTAGCGGGCCATGACTGCCGCGGGGAATGCCCACGCATGGCGCGGGATCGGGAAATCGTGAATGACCAGCGGCACCTTGCTGGCCTTCGCGGCCTGCAGCAGCTCGGGATGCGCTTTGGCGCAATCGGGACACTGCAGATCTTCGAAAACGACGATGGCGACCTTGGCTCGCTTTGGCAGTTCGAGCTGGGACCCGTCGGCGGCTGCCTGCGCGGATGAGCAGAAGCCCAGGAAGAGAATTGCCGCGAGTGAGGCTGTTCGTATGATGGTCATGCGGGGTCCAATGATCATGGATTTGAGCGCGTCGAACATGAGCAGTCGCCGCAATACTCCTTGCGGGCTCCCGCCTAACGCGCGTCGCGCGGCCACAGCACCCACATGTGCAACGGTTGGCGCATGCGACCGGCTTGCTCGGCGGCATCGCCGTCCCAGCCCCAGAAGTAGTCTGCGCGAACAGCGCCGACAATCGCGCTGCCCGTGTCCTGCGCCAGCACCAGTCGGCGCAATGGCGTGTTCGACAGCGGCTCGGTCGTGTCGATCCAGACCGGCGTGCCGTAGGGCACGCTTTTCGGATCCACCGCGATCGAGCGCGTGGGTGTGAGCGGCACACCCTGCGCGCCGCGCGGACCGAGTGCGGGATCGGGCAGCGGCTCCTCACGGAAGAATACGAAGCGCGGGTTGGCCCGCAGCAGTTCGTCGACGCGACCCGGATTGCGCCGTGCCCAATCCCTGATCGCGGGCCACGACGCCTGACCGGCCTGCAGTTCGCCCTGGTCGATCAGCCAGCGCCCGACAGAGCGGTAGGGTTGATCGTTGTGCGCAGCGTAGGCAAGACGAACCGCACGGACGCGTCCGTCCGGTTCCACGACGCGCAAGCGACCCGACCCCTGGATCTGCAGCATGAGCGCGTCGAGTGGATCGGCGACGAAGGCGATTTCGTGCCCGCGCAGCGACGCCTGCGCCTGCGGCAGGGTCTGCAACTGCTCGCGCGTCCAGTATGGGCGGCGCGTGGCCAGGTCGGCCGGCGGCGCGTAGAGCGCCGCACGGTACGGCCCACTCGGTCGCCGCCGCGCGTCGACCAACGGCTCGAAGTAGCCGGTCATCAGGCCGGCGATACCGCCGTCCAGCGACTCGACGCGATAGGGCTGCAGGTTCCGCGTCAACCATGCGCGCATCTCAGAGTCGTTGGACGGTTGCTCGTGCTGAGCGGCGGCGCATAACGCAGTCCACGATGGCGTGGAGCGCTGGCAACTCTGCAGCAATGCCGGCCATGCCGCTTGCACGTTGTCTGCCTTCCAGCCCGGCAAGTCCTGCCACGCCACCGGAACCCAGCGCGCGCTTTCGCGGGTGAGGCTGCCAGCGGGCATGGTCGACTCTTGAAACGGGGCGCTCGAGCAGGCGGCGAGGGCGCACGCAATCATCAATGCGAGCCATCTCACGACGCGGCCGGGAGCCGGCGTGCTGGAGGCGCTTGCAGTGCGGCTATTCATCGTGGACTGGCGGCCATTCGTGGAACGCAATGTGGCGCGGCGGGGAATAATGTTGCCACATGACATACGGATTCAGGGCGGAGACCCATGTTTGCGGCAACGCGTGTACCGATCAGCTATCAGCTGGTGATCGAGGTCGGGTCCCCGGTTCGCTGCGCGGTGGGGCGGCATGCCCGCGCGACAAAGACCTTGCGCTGGCACATCGACTATCTGCTCACGGCGCGCAACGTTCGAATCGTGAATGTCGTCCACTCGGGCCGTTGGCGGACCAGTCCTCAAGTAGTCAAATCGAGAGCGAGCGTGACTGACGGTGCTTGTATCAAGGCAGCTCCAGCGCCAAAGAAAAAGGCTCTCTTTCGAGAGCCTTCGTCCCCAGGGGGATGGTGGAGGCGGCGGGAATCGAACCCGCGTCCGCAAGCCCTACATTCCAGGACCTACATGCTTAGCCGTCTTTTTGATTCTCGTCGTTCACTACCCAAGCGGCAGGGAAGATGACCGACCAG
>Ga0315287_10002070_pt1 | contig 18795 bp, 17 predicted proteins | sample YL17G11_0_MG_FD_205037 | JGI IMG/M metagenome (GOLD analysis project Ga0315287, IMG submission 205037) | Sediment microbial communities from Yellowstone Lake, YNP, Wyoming, USA - YL17G11_0 | ecosystem: Environmental > Aquatic > Freshwater > Lake > Sediment | place: USA: Wyoming | collected...
CCTGGCGCTGGCAACGCTGGTCGGCGGTATCGTTCTGGTTGTATTGCGTTTCAAGCCGATGAAACCGGGCGGATATTTTCTTCCGGTTTTCCTTGGGCTGCTTTCACTGATCGCGCTGGTGGTTCTAACCGGGCTGGTGACATTCATTCGGGAGGGCATTACTGCCGCCCGCCACGTGGCGCCGACGCCCACAACCCTATTTATGCCCTCAGCCACCCCGATCGTTTTCCAGACCTCCACGCCGACCCCCACGCGTGTGCCGAGTGCCACGCAATCGCTGACCCCCACCATCCAGCCAACCCCGGCATACGCGGTGATCGATGCAGACCCGAAGTACGGCGGAGCAGTCGTCCGCAGCGAGCCAGGCACAGGCAGGGGAAATCAGTTGGACATTCTGAACAACGGCAGCATCGTTCAGGTGCTGGCCGAGATCCAGAGCGTTGGCTCGGAGACCTGGGTGCGTATCCGGGTTAATAACCTGGAGGGCTGGGTCCTGCAGTCTGTCCTGACGGCCACCGCCCTGACGCCTTCTCCAGTCCCTGCAACAGCGTCCCCGCCAACCCCCTGATATTTCCAACTCACTATACCGGTACAGACGGCTGGCGTGTCGCCAGGTCAGACACGTTTACTTTCATTAACCTGAACGTGTCCATCCAAGCCAGCGCGGAGGCTGTGGTCTCCGGGGCCTGGGACTAAACCGGTAATGGCGATTCTGTTCCGAACCCGAAAAAATTCCATATGGCAAAAAAAACCGGTTTATCAAGAAAAGATTTCTTAAGACTATTGGCTGCTGCTGCGGCGGCAGCAGGAATTTACCTGCTTTATCCGCTAGTAAAAGCCCTCTCACCAGCACGCACACCTGAACAGGATCTTTCACCTATTCCTACTCGTGCCGCCCCAACCGCGACGCCGACACCGGCAGAAACAAGCTCTCCTTCTGAAACGCCGACTAATCCGCCCACCAGTTCGCCGCCAGAAAAGAACCCCAATTTATTAACGGCAGAAAAAATTCAATTCCTGGCCGATCACCCAATTAATCATGGCAGAACTGAAGAAAAAATAGTCATGATGACATACGACGAAGGAAATATTCCTGAAAACGTCGAGAAGCTCCTTGATATTTACAAGAACCATGACGGAAAATGTACTTTCTTCATGACCGGCGCCGGCCTGGAACAATCAAAAGGTTTGCTTGCACGGATGATTAATGAAGGTCATGTTGTTGGCTCTCATAGTTACGATCATATTAACCTGGCTGAACTGACCGACGATAAAATTACCGAACAATTTAATAAATGGTTTGATAAATTCCGATCCATTATTCCTGATTATCAAGTTAACTATTTTAGAGCTCCGTCCGGTTCAAAAAATGAAAGGGTTCTAAAAATCGCCTCATCTTTTGGTTTACAGCACGTCCATTGGAATGTTTCAAGCGGAGGATTGACTGCGGATACAATAAAATATGTATTTGACGAATTCCAAAGATATCAAAATTATTACCAGGCGGTAGGGGGAGCGATAGTCTTAAGCCATACCATCAGAAGCTATGATATTTCACAGGCAGATGATATTGTAACCAGATGGATTGATTTAGGCTACCAACTAATAACCATAGACCAGGGGAAAATGGATAGCGACACCTGGAAGGGATAATTATCCCCAGTCCCTGGAAACGTTCTCCGATAAACCCCGGGTGGTTCATCTCACTTAATGGAGTTCCATGGGGTAGTATGGTATTATTTGAACCCGAATATCTAAAATTGCTTGTCTATTGGTTGTTTAAAGTTCATGGTTTTAAGAAAGATGCAGTAATTCTGAAAATTATGTTGGGAGCAGTAAATGACCATCCATTTTGGAACGGACGGCTGGCGTGCCGTCATCTCAGACACGTTTACTTTTAATAACCTGCGCATGCTGACCCAGGCCATCGCGGATGCTGTGGCCTCCGAAACCTGGGATAAATCCGGAAACGGCGGTTCTGTTCCCGACCCAAAAAAGTTCGTGGTTGGTTTTGACACGCGCTTCCTCTCAGACCGCTACGCAGGGGATGTGGCGCGCGTCCTGGCGGCAAACGGATATACTGTTTACCTGGCGCAATCGGATGCACCCACTCCAGCCATCTCTTATGCAGTCAAAAACCTTAGCGCCATTGCCGGAGTGATGATCACCGCCTCGCATAATGCGCCGCGTTATAACGGTGTCAAACTTAAAGCCGCTTACGGCGGTTCAGCTCTACCTGAGCAGTGCCGCCGGGTGGAGGTTTACCTGAATGATAATGAGGAGCGCGCCCGGGGTCCAAACCTGATGGACTTTGACGTGGCGCGCGAACAGGGCCTCATCCAGAAATTCAATCCTCTGCCTGCGTATTTCGAGCATTTGCGGACACTCATCAACAGCGATGTGATCGCCGACAACCCTCAGCGTTTTGTGGTCGACTCGATGCACGGCTCAGGACGGGGTGTGATCAAGGCGTTCCTGCAAGGGACCGGTTGCGAGATCACCGAAATTCGCTCTGAGATGAACCCGGGCTTTGGTGGCGTTCACCCCGAGCCGATTGCCAAGAACCTGGGCGCACTGGCTGGTGCCATCGGTGCCGGGATGGGCAATTTTGGAGTGACCACGGATGGCGATGCGGACCGCATCGGTGCAATGGATGAACGCGGTAATTTCGTGGACCCGCATAGGATCATGGCTCTCAGCCTGCGCTATCTGGTGGAGAAACGCAGCTGGAGTGGCGCCGTGGTACGGACTGTCTCGACCACGCGCATGGTAGACCGCCTGTGCACACGTTACGGCTTGAAACTCTATGAAACGCCGGTCGGTTTTAACCACATCGCCGATTATATGATGACCGAAGATGTCCTTATCGGCGGAGAGGAATCGGGTGGAATCTCATTCAAGGGGCATATACCCGAAGGCGACGGGCTGATCATGGGCCTGCTGCTGGTGGAAATTCTCGCCGTAGCGAAGAAACCATTATTTGCGCTGGTGGACGATTTGCTGAAGGAAGTTGGTCCGGCCTTCTATGAGCGCACGGACCTGCGCCTGCATCATCCGGTTGCCAAGATCGAGATGACCAATTACCTGGTTAAAAAAGCCCCGGCGGAGATAGGCGGTCAGAAGGTGGCCGAAATCAGCAATATTGATGGTGTGAAGTACATCATGACCGACGATTCCTGGCTGCTCATTCGTCCCTCCGGCACTGAACCGGTGTTGCGCGTTTACGCTGAAGGACGCAGCCCGGAGATGGTTAAAGCCTTACTGGGCTATGGGGAAAGCGTGGCTGCCAGTGTGACTTAAGAACCAGAGATTCCTCAAGGCCCTCTTTATTAAAAGCGTGGGCCCGAATAGTCGGACCCACGCGAGTAAACCAATTAGGAGCAGACCCTATGCCTGCTCCTAAAAATATTATTTCTTTGCCGGGTATTTTCTCATGCGACGTGCCAGGAAGATGACGGCTACCAGCGCCACTGCCAGGATAATCATGCTGGGCAGGCCAACTTCGTCGAAGAAGCCGGTGGTAGGCAATCCACTCTGACCAGCGGCTCCGCCCGCGGCTAGAGCAGCAGCGGCAATAGCTGTGGAGGTCATCTCGTTCGCCAGTTGGGTTTGCAGGAGAGCCAGAACTGCCGGGTCAGTGGTGGCAGTAGCAACCGGGCTGTTCAGTGCAATGACCGGTGTTGGGCTGGCTGACGGCGTATTTGGAACCGAGGTACTGGTCCGTAAGGGAATGGTTGTAGGCGGAACGGTCGCAGTCCACAAGGCGGCCTGGGCAGTGGATGTCAACTGTTGGACAGCCTGAGCATTCCCTGCTTCGATCGTTGCCTGCGCAGCATCCCTTTGTGCACTGAAGCGCGGCGCGATGACCAGGAAATAGATCGCCATGCACACCAGGGTCAGGAATACCAGACCCGCCACAACCCCGCCCACGATCAGGAACCTGCGGTTGCTTTTCTCCTCGGGTGGCGGGGCATCAGGAGTTTCCATCATATTGAGGGCATTACCTTCATCCAACATCGCTGCTTCCTCCTTGTTTCAATTATATTACCCTATGACTTCCAAATTAGCAAGCGGGACAACAATTTGCTCGCCAGAATCCAGGCTAACCACTGCTGCCGCCACGCGTAACCCGCTGGGTATGGCTGTCAGACCGGGCAGCAGTCTGACCAGGGTCCCGACTCCTCCGGCGTGTGGTTCACGCGTAAGGCGGACCGTCTGGTCAGGGGAAAACGTCTCCACTTCGCGCGGCAAAGGCGGGTCTTGAGTCACCGGTAAAGGAATGAGAATTTCAGGCCGAACGCCGGTATGCCGGTCGAAAGGTTCGGCGTTGAGAGTCACTTCACGCTGGGCGTTAGTGGTCAGTAAATTGTAAGCCGCGCTGTCCATCGGTTTCAGACCAAACCCATCCACCACGATAATCGGATATTGCATCTGCCCTGCCAGTGTAATGAGAGTGGGCGAGAGACTGCCCAGGATCATGCCGCGCACCGGCAGGTCGCCGGCTGCTTTCAGGACTGCTGGATCACTGCAATGACCAGCCAACAGTATCGAGCCGCGCTGGCTGACATCTATCTGCTTTAATGAGATTAACTCGCCCGGGGTTGTGATAACGGGCAGCATCAGGCCGAGCCCCATCTGACCATTCCCCCATACGCCTTGCACCAATGCCCCGTTGAACGTGATTTCCACGCCACGTTCAGGGATGATACGTGTGACCCTGCCCGGGATCCCGGCTCGCAGTTCAAACGTTCCCTCCCCGGCTTCCATCAGGATGCGCCCACTGCCGACCAGGATTACGCGCCCATTGCTCGGTGCACGCAGGGTTTGCGGAACGAGGTCAATTCGCTGGGCAATGGTCTGACCTTTGGTTACCATTTCCCCGGCTTTGACCTGGATCAGTCGTTGAGCCGCTTCTGGCTGGACTCCAAGCGAACGCGCCGCATCGATCAACAGGTGTTCCTGTCCGTAGTGCGCCTCGGCCACCACATCCAACGGCGTGACCTTCTGGTCTTCACGCGCGGTCACTCGACCGGGCACAGGCAACAAGCGTTCGCGCCGGAGAGTGGTCAATGGGAGGATATGTACGACGGGCGCCAGCATGGAGAGTCTAGCCTCCTAAAGTCCAAAGCCATTTTTTGATAATTTCGCGCCGTCGTTCGCCATCTGCCGGGAAGCGCAATGGGCGGCCGCGCGCGTCGAAGACCAACCCCAGCGCCGTCCCGGTGACGGGGATGCCGTCCTCCCGGGTGCGATCGGGACCAAAACCCAGGTCGGCATGGTGCAGAGGTTCCAGATATAAGCGTCCGGATTGACCGGCGGGTAAAGGCATCACTTCCAACGCACCCTGTTTCACCTCTATCCGGCTCTCGTTGCCATGCTGATAAATGAGGCGGGCGCGCAGGACAGGTGTGCCGAGGCGGGCATTGACATAGGGTGCGATTACGGTCGCCAACCCGAGGAACGCACCCGATTCGAGTACCTGGATGGGCAGGATGGAGTTTCGGCTGGCGGCTGCACCCAGTGCCGGCAGCAGGTTGTTCTGGTCCAGGATTATGGTGGTGATACCCACTGGTTGGATGCCATCCAAAAGGATCAGCAAACTCTGTCCGAGGGTGGGGGCGCGTGTGACCACACTGCCTGCCGCCAGGATCGGCTCGAAATAGGGCGTCAGGCCGTGTGCTGCCCGGCGGGCTTTGCGGGGAAAATCTTTACCAGCGCTGCTCAGCGCCGCATACAGACTCTGGCGTGCCACAGCCTGCTCAATGCACAGGTCTTCGGCGGTGGCAGGCAAACTCGCCGGGTAGATGGATTTCTGATACAGGTAATCGCGCACTGTCTCGGAGGAAATCTCGAGCGGAATCCATTTCAAAATATCTTCCACGCTGGTATATCGCAGCAGGTTGGAAAGGCCTTCGCCAATCCCCAGTTGAGTGTACACGCCCAGGGTCAGATCCCCGCCGAAGGCGGCCGCTACGGTGACCGCCGATGCGCCCAGATCCACACCCAGGATACCTTTGCTTGAGTCATACACCTGGCTGAGGAAGCGAATAATGCGCCCCTCGGCCGAGGCGGTTGGCATCAGTGTGTTTCCGGCCCAGATGTTGAGTTCATCCACGCCATTCATCTGACTGCGGCGCACCTGAGTGAAGAGTTCGGTCAGAGCGCGCTGTGCAGGCTGAAGGTCCTCTGTATCGATGCCGGGACGCAGGTTGGAGCTGATCCGTAAAGAGGATGTCAGTGGCTGTAAACTGCTTTTTACTTCGTCGGCCAATTTCTGATTCCCGGCGAAGAGCAGGGCCGGCCGTTTATCGGCTGGCAGCAGATAACAGGCCAGGCCGACGGTTTCCATCAGGCGTTGGACGGAGTTTTCTGCCCCGCCATCCGTTCCACCCGCGATCAGGATCAGGTCCGGGCGGAGCCGCACCAGGCTGTCGATCTGCTGCTCGGGTTTGCGGGTGTCGTTCAGCCCGATGGTCTCGACCACGCGGGCGTAGGTGCTGCGCGCCAGCCGCTGGGTACTTTCCAGCGAGACATCGTCCAGCAGGCCAACGACAGCGGTTTTAATGGCCGGACCGGCGGAGAACGTGGCAGCAAAAGTGTCGACCCCCAAGCCTTCCGAGGTGGGCATGATCAAATGATTGCCTTCACCGAGGAACTTGCGTCCGGTGACAATTTGCAGGTTTCCAATGGCCTGACGCACGCCCTCGCTGACATCTCGAAAGGGTGCAGCAGCTGTCGAGGGGGCGTGGCCGGATGCAATGAATCGATAGTGGCCTTCCACCACGTCGAAGAGGGCTGCCCGGGTGGTTATAGTGCCAACATCCACGGCCAGGAGGGAATCAGCGTCAACCAGCGTTGCATGCATATATGTTAGGTCTCATTACCGGGTACTGCACAAAATCTGAACCAGGATTTCAAGAAATGCATCCTATTCGGTAATACTGGTTCTAAGACGGATACAAGCAGCAAAAAAGGACGCATAAGATTTACCGGAAAGTTAAAAAGGTAATCATAAAATTCAGACGTTCGATGAGAGCGGTCATGGCAGCCATAAAGACACCTGCGAACAGGACCCCAAACGTGATGGCGATAAAGACCTGTCCCACCCAACTCAGCACAGTGACCAGTTTGTTGCGTTGCGGGCCATTGGCGGTGGCTTTTGCTCCAAAATGGAAATAGGCCAGCGTCGTCACTGTGCCGACCAGCATCACGACTCCTACACTCAAGCGTTCCAGCCATTGTTGCCCGGTACTGGACAAGTCGAAGGCGTTCATGGATGCCCGGGTCTGTGGGAAGATGGTTCCCATCACAGCTCCTCCGATGGCTACCGCCGCGCCCACCCCCGCTATGAAAGCCATTGATGGAGTGCCCAGGCGGGAAGTGCGCGGCGAGAGTTTGAACAAGAGCAGCAGCCCCAGTACCAATGGGATAACGGCCAACAGGCGTTCGGACAGGCTGCCAGAAAACAGTGGTCTGAAAAGCTGCGCATTCAGCACTTGATGCCAGACTACCGCAGCAGCATACCCGGCGGAAACACCAATAAAAATATAGACTGCCACCCGGAAGGCAGGGTTATCCCCGATGAGATAACTTAAAACCATCAGGGTAAGCAGGAAACTAATCCCACCGGTAATCAGGTTAACGATGTTCGCAGAAGAGATAGCGGCCATGGTCAGACCCCTTCTCCAGGCTCGTCACGGCGGGCGCGCCAGCCAGTAAAGGCGCTCCATAGCGCGCCGATCACGATCATAATTTCTGCAACAAGTATCCCGGTACTGAATGAATTCCAGTAACGGTGTGCCAGCCCAGTCTGTGCATCCGGCCGGACGAAAGTCTGTCCGTAATATTCACCGCCCGCAAGCCCGGTAACCAGGCCTTTGATTTGGCCTGAATTGTAGTAGGGGAGGATCATCGGTTCGGCCTGGGCAGAGATGACCATAAGGATGGGTGTATTTCCAATTGTGGAACCGGTTTGCTCAACCCATACGCGCCCGCTATCGGCATTCTCAGTTATTACAATAAGGGCAGCAAAATCACTTAATTTCTGGACCCCTAGCAGGGGTGGCAATTGCCAGGCTTGTTGATGGTCCAGTGTAAACGGCGCGGCTTTTGCGGGGTTCATGGCAAAATACTGCACACCCGAAGATCCTCCCGCCAGGTAACCCAGGTTCACATATTGCTGCCCAGCTTGATAATTGTGCCCGGCAACCAATGGCGAAGCGATTTTATCGGTCAAGAAACGTTCAGCCAGCGCCGGCCCGGTTGGGCTTGTGGAGATCAATGCCAGGCGCGGGCCCTGGAGAAGCAAATGATCCATGAGTGGAGCTGTGGCGGCTTCCAACTCCCCGAACAAGGCCGGGTCATAATCAAAAACCACCAGCACCGGCGCGTTGGACTTAAGGCTGCCGATCAAGGTAAAGGCATCCACCATTTCAGGCGGTTTAAGTTTACTGGCCTGAGTAGCCGGGATTCCGGTGATGAGCGGCAATCCGACCGCCAGGATCAGGAGACCTGAGATCAACCAGCGCCACAGCCGGTTCGAGGCGAGCTGAGTTCTCTTGGCGGTCAGCGGTTGTGTCTCGCTGAAAACCAACTTTTCGAAAGCGGCAGCATAGCGCTGCTGTCCGTCGGTTACCTGGAGGATGTTGGAATAAGCCGGTGGCTTGCGCAGCGGTCCCAGACCGGGGCCTGCCGGCAGCACACCGCGCAGACCCGCCAGCGGGCCGCTCTTCTCGGTGACCTTGGCATACTCTTGCTGAGTTACCTTGGCTTCGGCTACCACCGATTCTACCGGGCGCATTGCCTGTACCCAGGAAGGAAGTTCGGCTATCTCAAGATCTTCAGGTATGGATGTTTCCGCATCCCCCTCGGGGATAAATTCCGGGTCTTGTTCCGGTTTCAATTTGGAGAGCCAATCGGGTATTTCCATTGAAAAGGCCGAGTCGTCCTTTTCATCGGGAGCAGTACCTTCATTGTTGGTGATCAGTGCCGGGGTCCCATTTGAGGGTGTCGAGGTGAACTCGATCCCGGACAACCAATCGGGCAGGGACTCTGTTCCTTTCCCTTTTTCTTGCGATTGGGGAGCCAGCTCGAATTGTTCATTTTTCGCTTCCTGCTCCTCGGCCGCGTTGACATCTGCCTGGAACTGGGACAACCAGGTGGAGGTCTCGTCGCGGGCTGCGCTGGAAGGCGGGAGTTCGCTCTTAAACATTGGTGCAGGTGCGCCAAACTCCGGATCACTATTTGATTCCGGGTCTGACAGCCATTCCGGGATACTTTCCTGGTTGGCTGCTTCGGGAGTTGCGGGTGTTGACTCAAAACTGGATAGCCAATCCGGAATATCGGACCCTGCGGCTGTTCCTTTTCCTCTGCCCGTGGAAGGTTCCGAATCGATGCCTTTCCCTTTAAATTGATTCAGCCAGTCGGGTACGTCTTCTCCCTGGCTGGCGGAAGGCTTGTTTTCTTCCAAACTGCCTGAGAGACCAGGCGGATTAATAAGCAGCCCTTCACTTTGCGGCGCGGCGGGTTTATCCGGCGTACCGGGAGCAGCAGACTTGGACTTCAGAAAATCCTGCCACTCGGGAGATTCACCTTTGCCCTGCCGACCACCTAGAGGGGCGGTTTCAGGTAACGCGGATTGCGGCTCGCTGCCAGGACCCTCCACCCAGTCATTAGCTTTGGGAACAGCAGATGGCTTGCCAGTTTCTTTCGAGACAGGTTCCGGCATAGGCGGAGAAACCGGAGCGGAAGTGTCAGCCTCTTCAGCGCTCAGGTTGGACAGCCAGTCGGGGACTTCTTCATCGTTTTCGGAGGCAGCTTTTCCGAGGCCGGAGAGCCAGTCAGGCAGGTCGCCGGAAGAGTCTGGGCCGGTGGTTGACGCGGATCCGACCGGGAAGTCCTGGTCGGGGGATGTCTCTGGTGTGGTTTTCTTTTCTGCAGAAGCCTTGCCTTTCCGCAGGGAGCGAAGCCAGGAGGGCAGTGTCGATTCCAGTTCCGCCGTATTTTTCTTGGTGGGAGCTTCCCCAGCGTGAACAAAATCTCCGCTGACAGGTTTTCCTTTCTCAAATTCAGAGGTGTTTTTCTTGACCGGGCTTTCACCCACTTTGATGGGCTTGGAATCGACTGGCGAGGAGTCTGGGATTTGTGTCAACCGGGCATCACAAAATTTGCAGTTCTCAAGTTCTGCGGGGTTGGATTTGCCACAATTCGGGCAATGGACACCAGCCATTATTTATTCCCCCCGTATGGACGGTCAGCGCCGAAGAGGATGCGCAGGCCGGTGGTCAGCGTACCGAGCGCCACCCCAAGCAGGATACCGCGCGCCCCCGCAGCTGCCATCACCCGGACGATGAAAGGACGCAACCAGTCGCTAAAGACGGGCAAGTCACCCAGGAAGGGCAAGGGAGCGGTGCCAAGCAGGATGAGCAGAGCAGTGACAAGGAAAATGACGGAAAGCAGATTGAGGCGACGACGCAGAAGGCGGATGCTGGCATAGGTGAGTGTGACGGTAAGCAGTGCCATCAGGCTGGCTTCCACCGGCAGTTGGACGGTGGTGAAGACTTTTTGAACCTGATTGGGTGTTACCAGACCAAGCAGGAATGTAGCTACCAGGCTGATGATCAGGAGCAGACTATAGAACGATCCTTTTTGCTTTTGCCGGATTTTTTTGAAGTGGACTTGGAAAAGATTAATGATGCCGATGAAAATGGCAAAACCTGCCAGGATTATTGCCCAGCTGAGAAGTGTCAGCCGTATTTCTGCCAGAAGAGAGACTTGTCCGTCCGCCTTTTGAGTGAAGAAGTAACCTCCCAGGACAAGTACGCCGCTGGCAATAGCGACGGCTGTGCTGGCAATGGCTATGACTCTGGAGAGGAAGCTCGTGCGGTTCACAGTACCTCAACCAGTGTGAGCAGCCCCCCAATCAGGATGACGGCAATAATCAGCCAACGCAGGATATCTTGAACGGTCAGGCTGGCATGGTGCAGTGGGCCGGATTCGACGTAGGCACCGGTTGCGAAGATTTCTTCGCCGATGAGCGGTTCCTGAGCACTGGCATAGATCACGGCTTGGGCGGTCAGATTGTCACTCCCAGCCAGCACGAAGGTATTCTCACGTTCAATGGCGTCGGTCAGCAAGGCAACTTCGACGCCGAAAGTACCCATCAGTATATTGGCTGAAACGTTTTCATCGCGGATGGCCGGAATTGCTCCGACAGCATAAGAAAAAGGAGTGAGACCAGTCAATCGTCCCGCGGTAGGGTCGAAGGCAGCCCGTTCGGAAAATTTCTCCACCGCTTGCAGCGTATCCTGTGAGAGGATGGCCAGCGTCGCATCACCGGAGGTGACAATCGGCGGCTGGTCGCCGGCGGAAGTCAGATCTGCCAGGCGGCGAAGGAGGGCAAGACCTGCCAGGGCCGAGGCGGATTGAGGAGTGGTTAGCGCGCCGTGCCCAAGCGAGACATGCAGACGGCTGCCGTCTTCAACAACGAGTCCCACTGCCTGGCGCAGGCGGGTTAAGGCGGGGATGTCACGGAAAACGGAGATCTTTTTGCGGCGCAAGAGCTGGAGTAACAGCATAAGTACTGCGCTGAGGAATACCATCCCAAAACCGGCCAGTCGAAGCCAGGTACTCATAAAGACATTTCCTCACGTAAAAAGGCCGAGAAGGCCAACGCCTCGCTGCGATCTTCCAGCAGACCGGCCAACGCCTCAATTAGTCCATTCGAAAATGCCGGTCGCAGCAGTGGACCGCCCAGGTAAAGCACCTGCGCGCCGAGTACTGTCAGCGGGTTGGCGGCTTCCAGCGCCCAGGCAACCAGGTTTTCCAGGCCGCGGCGGCGGAGGAATTCGGCCCAAATCGGCCAGGAAGCGCGCATTTCGAGGAGAGAGTCAGTCTGCATCTTAATACGAGTATAGCACAAGTTGTGAAACATTAGAACAAACGAGCATTCGTTCATTCTATATCCTCACGCACAGCCGGTCAAGGATAGTATAATCTAATCAGCTTCCCTGCCTCTTGCGCATATTTACACGGAGAAACCCATGCTCTACGGAAAACGCATCCGCCTGCGCGGCAACGAACGTAGCGACCTGCCCAAGTTTTTTGAATGGATGAACGACCCGGATGTCCGGCGCTATCTCCGCATATCCCTGCCCATCTCGCAGGTCGCCGAGGAGCAGTGGTTCGAGAACATGCTCAAGCGCCCGTCCGAGGAACAACCTCTCAGCATTGAAATTAAATCCGGTGACGAATGGCGCCTGATTGGTAATTGCGGTATCTTCGATATTAACTGGCCCGCCCGTAGCGCCGAAGTGGGTCTTTTCATCGGGGACAAGTCCTGTTGGAACAAGGGCTATGGGACCGAGGTGATGCACTTGCTGCTGTGCCACGGTTTCGAAACGCTGAATTTGAACCGCATTATCCTGCACGTTGACTCCGAAAATCTGGGCGGCATCCGCGCCTACGAAAAGGCTGGATTTGTCCACGAGGCCCGCCTGCGCGAGTCTAATTTCCGGGCGGGCAAGTATTGTGACGACCTGATCATGAGCGTTCTGCGCTCGGAATGGACTCCCGAAAAATAGGCGGCAAGATGGCTCAATCAAACGAACTACGTGTCTATGGTGGCATCAAACTCTATGCAGGCACAGCCAGCCCGGAACTGGCCCAGAAGGTGGCTGATTACCTGGATGAGAAATTGTGTGGTCGGGATATCGTTGAGTTTCCCAACGAAAACTTGTTCATAAAATTACACACCAGCGTCCGTGGCCAGGATGTATACGTCATCCAGCACACCGCTGCCCCCGTGCATCGTAACCTGATGGAATTATTAATCCTGCTCCAGACCCTGCGCCTCGACTCAGCGGCGCGTATTACGGCTGTTGCGCCTTATCTGTGCTACGGGCGCTCTGATAAAAAAGACCAACCGCGTGTGCCGATCACTTCACGCCTGGTGGCCGACATGATCCAGATCGCCGGCGCGGACCGTTATATAACCCTTGATCCGCATGCCTATCAGATCCAGGGTTTCTTTTCTGTACCCGGGGATGTACTGAATGCCTCGCACATATTAAGCGACTACGTTCTGGAGAACCTGCGCCCTTATCTCAAGGACCCGGTCGTTGTGACCGTGGACCTCGGCTATGCCAAGAAAGGCCGTAACTTCGCCGCCCGTATTGACACCCCGATCGCATTTATCGAAAAACGCCGGGTTGCCAACGATGCCAAACCTAAAGCGCTGACGATTATCGGCGACGTAAAAGACCGCGACGTCATTCTGGTGGATGATGAGATTGATACCGGTCGGTCCATCGTGGAGGCAGTCAATCTCATAAAAGAGAACGGGGCGCAGCGCATTTATGTGACCTTCGTCCACCCGATCTTTTCAACAGATGCCGCCCAAAGGCTGGCAGCGCTGCCTGTCACCGAATACATCACCACCGACAGTGTACCCATCCCGCTGGATAAACAGGAAGTGTTCGGCAAGCGTCTGACCATCCTGTCTGTCGCTCCGCTGCTTGGCGAAGTCATCCGTCGCGCCCATGAAGGCCGCAGTGTGGGGCAAATGTTTAATGAATAAGCAAGCGCGGACCTGTGCCCGCCTGATAATTCTCAACAGGAGACCATCATGAAAGGCAATCCCAAGGTTATCGAAAAGCTCAATTTTCTTTTGGCTGATGAGCTGACTGCCATCAGCCAGTACATGGTACAGGCCGAGATGTGCGCCAACTGGGGATACAAACATCTGGCAGAAGCGGTCGAAAAACGCGCCATAGACGAGATGAAACACGCCGAAAAGCACATTAGCCGCATCCTCTTTCTGGAGGAGAACCCGATCGTGAGTGAATTGAACAAAATACACATCGGGGATGGCGTCGAAGCCTTCCACAAGAATGACTGGGAAGCCGAAAGCGGCGCCATCAAAGCCTACAATGATGCCATCAAGCTGGCAGTGGAAGTGGGCGATAACGGCACCCGCGAGCTGCTCGAATCCATTCTTAAGGATGAAGAAGACCACATAGACTGGATAGAAGCCCAACTCGACCAGATCAAGCAGATGAGTATCCAGGTGTATCTCTCGGAGCAGATCTCTTAAGCGCATAGCCAGGTTATCCTTTGCGGTCAGCCCTTAAACACGTGGCCCATGCCCGAACTCCCCGAAGTTGAAACCATTGCCCGCACTCTGCGCCCGGCGCTGATAGGCAAAACCATCCTATCCGCCGACCTGCGCTGGCCGCGCACGCTGGCTGCCCCTTCCGCGGCGGCGTTTAAGAAACACCTCAAAGGCCAGCGGATCGAATCCATCTCCCGCCGGGGGAAATTCCTCGACCTTCAACTATCGGATTCACATCTCCTCATCCACCTGCGCATGAGCGGGGACCTGCTGGTTGTACTGGGCGGGTACCAGCCTGCCAAACATGACCGGTTGATCGCCCAACTTTCAGAGGATACCAGCCTGATCTTCAGTGACCCGCGCAAGTTCGGGCGTGTCTGGCTGGTGGACGACCCTGCCGGGATCTTTCGGGACCTCGGGCCGGAACCCCTCTCGGATGCGTTTACTCCCGATTGGTTATTTTCCGCCCTGCGCCAGCGCCGGCGGCAACTCAAACCGCTCCTGCTCGACCAGACCTTCCTGGCCGGATTAGGCAACATCTATACCGATGAAGCTCTGCATCTGGCGAAACTCCATCCGCTGTCGCGCTCGGATTCGGCCACCAGGAAACAGGTCAGCGGCCTGTGGCAGGCGATCCGGGAGGTGCTGGAAGAAGGAGTCCGACGCAACGGTGCCAGTATAGACTGGGTCTACCGCGGCGGGGATTTTCAGAACCATTTCCGGGTCTATGGGCGGACGGGTGAGCCTTGCTCGGTCTGTAAGACGCCAATCGAACGCATCACCGTCGGCCAGCGAGGGACGCATTTTTGTCCTCATTGTCAGGTAGGCGCGAAACCTAAAAATCCAGTAAAATAAATACTGATGGACATTGAAACGATCTTCCTCTTCGTCATCTTTGCCTCATTGGGAGCGGCTGCCGGTGCATTACTCCAGCGCGCTCAAAATCGTCGTTCGGCCCCTCCTCCCCAGGCTCCGTCTTCCGAGTCGCCGGCCGAAAATAAACTCGCTTCCGAGGGTGATGTCGAAATTCTAAGCGCGTGGCGGACGCTTTCTGGAAGATTATGGTTGGAAATGGACGGTGCGCGCCTGAACGGAAAAGAGTTTCTCCAGGCGGACCAGCGTTCCCGCCTGGTGGAAATGCTACTGCAATTGCGCCCGTGGCTGGAAAACACTCCGGCGGCTGCCAGCGCCTCCGAGGCCCCGCCCCGCCCCGTATCCCGTGCGATCAGCCCGGTGAATCAAGCCGGGGCCGCCTCGCCGGAACCGGGACTTTCCCCGGTCACGAAAGGCAGGCCCGACTTAAAAGAGACCCGGCCTGCTCCGGATCTCAAGAGTATCGTGGAACAGATCGATGATGTGCTGCAAGCCAAACTGCTGGTAAGTTCATTTAAAGATCGGGATATCCGCCTGACGGAGGGACCCGGGGGCATGGTGCTGGTTAAAGATGGGCTGAAAAAGTATGAGGGTATCGAGGCCGTGCCCGAGCCGGAGATCCAGGCGCTCATCCGGCAGGCCGTGGCCGAGTGGGAAAAGAGTGCACACTAATATTTTCCGGATGGGGGAGCCACACCAGAAGCAATAGACAGAATTGGGATGAACTGCCAGGGCTTCAGGAATTATTCCTGTGCAGTTTTCTTTGCCCCGTACTAGAACCGGGACTTTCGCAGATATAGTTCCCCGCTTTCAAACCCGCGTTCCAGATAATATTGACGAGTGCCCACCGCCGCGATGACCGCCATCCGGCGGTAGCCTTTTGCGCGGGCGAGCTTGTCCGCTTCTGCAAGCAGGCGTGTACCGAGACCCGTATGCTGGGCCGCGCCGCCCTGTTCCGTTCCCACTGCCAGCGACTGCCCATAGACGTGTACTTCACGGATGATGGCTGCCCCGTCCAGGTCGGCGAGGCCGGTTGCGGGAGAATCTTTTCCCGGAAGGGATAGCCGCAGGAATCCGGCGATCTGATCCTCGGGGGTGATGAAGGACAGGAAGTGTTCCTCGGCGCCATCAGGCTGGTAGACCAGGTCATCCAGGCGCAGGAGGTCGGGTTTCACTTTCTCAGCGCGCACCTCACGGCAGCGGATGCAGTCGCAGTGGGTCCCGCGGCGGGCCATTTCAGCCTGGGCATCCTGACGCAGGCTGGTACGTTTATTGCCCTCGACCACGTGCGTGGAGGGGATATCGCGGATGATGCGGTTGACGCGACAGTAGCGCGGGATGGACGGTTTCACGTCGGCAATAAGATGGATGAGTTCGGCAGTGGTATAGGGCCGGTATTCGCCGCGTTTCCAGTTTTCGTAAAGCGGCGCGTTTTCGAGCAATTGGGTCGGGTAGATCTTTATCTCGTCCGGGCAAAGACCCTGCCAGAGGCGGGGGAAGTCGGCCCGGTCGGAGTCGGGCGTGGCGCCCAGCAGGTTGGGCATCCAGTGCAGGACGATCTTGAACCCGGCCGCGCGCAGGAGCGCCACGGCGCGGTGCGCCTCGGCCACGCCATGGCCGCGCTGGTTGAGTTCCAAAATGGCATCATCCAGGCTCTGCACGCCCATCTGGACCTTGGTCACGCCGAGGGTGCGAAACCAGGCCAGTTCATCCGGGGTGATCTCATCGGGGCGCGTCTCGACCACCAGGCCCACGTTGCGGTGTGGAGCAAATTCGTTGCGGCTGTGCGCCTCGACCAGAGACCCCAGCAGGGATTCCAGCGAGCCCAGCGGGTCTTTTTCAAGGTTTTCCAACCCGGCGCCCCCCGGCAATTGCGTCCGAGGCAGGGGCGTGTGAGGGGTGGGGGCGGGGTCCGCAACCGTATTCATGGCCTCAAAGCAGCGCAGGACAAACCAGGCCTGGTAATCCCGCCTGTAAGACGAGAACGTCCCGCCCAGGATGAGCAGTTCGATCTTGTCGGTCGGGTGGCCCACCGCCCTCAGGGCTTCGAGACGCCCTCGCACTTGCGTGTACGGGTCAAAGTCATGCTCCAGGGCGCGCATCGCTCCCGGCTCGTCGGGCAGGTAGGATTTCGGCATGCGCACATCGTCCGGGCAGAAAATGCACCTGCCGGGACAGGGCCAGGGCTTGGTCAGCACGGTAACGGTGGTCACGCCGGAGAGCGTCCGCACCGGTTTAAGACGGATGAGGGCCAGCAGGGTCTCGTCGGGCTCCCACTCACCGGATTCGATCAACTGCCGGTAGACCGCCACCAGTGAGGACTTATGGAGGGGTGCATTGTTCCACGAATGCTCGCGCAGGGCGGTGGCGAGCGGCTTGCCGAGACGCACATCTTCGAGGGCGCGGCGGGCGTGGGCTATTTTTTCGGGGGGCAGGGAGCGCATCTCGCTCCAGTTCAGTTTCTTAACCATGGGTAAACACAGATATAATCAGATTATGAATGCCGATACCGTGGCGCGGCTGCTGTCTTTGAATAAACAATTCTACCAGACCTTCGGGCGGGAATTTTCGTCCACGCGCCAGCGGCTCCAGCCGGGCGTTCAGCGGATATTGGACACGCTGACCGGCGACGAGGCGCTGCTGGACCTGGGCTGCGGAAACGGCGAACTGGCACGCGAACGGATGCGGCGCGGGCAGCGCGGCCCGTATACGGGCCTGGATTTCAGCCCGCCGCTGCTCGAAGTGGCACGCCACGGCTGGGAGGATGCCCCGGCAACGTTCATCCGCGCCGACCTGACCAGCCCGGATTGGGATAAGCGCATGCTCACACCCATCCGCCAGTATTTCAACCTGGTGACTGCCTTTGCGGTGCTGCATCACATCCCGGGTGTGGACCTGCGCCTTGCCATTCTGCAAAAAGTACATGAATTGTTACGGCCCGGGGGTCAATTCATCCATTCGGAATGGCAATTCCTGAACAGCGACAAACTTAAAAGCCGCGTCCAGGCCTGGGCGGAGGTCGGCCTGACCGACGAGCAGCTGGACCCCGGCGATTACCTGGTTGACTGGCGCAGCGGCGGGCGCGGGCTGCGCTATGTGCATCACTATGACGAAGCAGAGTTGGAGGCGCTGGCCGAGGCCAGCCGGTTCCGGGTTTCCAAGGCCTTCCTTTCAGATGGGGAAAATGGTCAACTGGGGCTGTACCAGGTCTGGGAAGCGCTATGAAAACCAAGGATGAGATCGTCAGGAACTGGCTGCCGCGTTATACCGGCCTGGCGCTGGAAGAGTTCGGCAAGCATATCCTGCTGGTCAACTTCAGCAATTACGTGCACATGTTCGCCGAGATGAACGGCACGCCCGTGTGCTGCGAAGACAAGCCGATGCCCAACGCCACTGCGGATGGGATCACGATCATCAATTTTGGCATGGGGTCGGCCAATGCTGCCACGATCATGGACCTGCTCTCAGCCGTCAAACCCGGGGCGGTGCTTTTTCTGGGCAAGTGCGGCGGGTTGAAAAAACGCAACAGCCTGGGCGATCTGATCCTGCCTATCGCGGCCATCCGGGGGGAAGGCACATCAAATGATTACTTCCCGCCCGAAGTGCCCGCGCTGCCGGCCTTCAACCTGCAAAAAGCCGTTTCGACCACCATCCGTAACTACCAGCACGACTACTGGACGGGCACCGTCTATTCGACCAACCGGCGGGTGTGGGAACACGATGAAGAGTTCAAAAAATACCTGCTGCGCATCCGCGCCATGGCAGTGGACATGGAAACCGCCACCATCTTCACCACCGGCTTCTTCAACAAG
>Ga0315287_10002072_pt1 | contig 18790 bp, 18 predicted proteins | sample YL17G11_0_MG_FD_205037 | JGI IMG/M metagenome (GOLD analysis project Ga0315287, IMG submission 205037) | Sediment microbial communities from Yellowstone Lake, YNP, Wyoming, USA - YL17G11_0 | ecosystem: Environmental > Aquatic > Freshwater > Lake > Sediment | place: USA: Wyoming | collected...
GCCCGGCGGCAGCTCACGATCACAGGCCGGGTGGGCAAGTGCGCGATCGCGGCATCATCGACGCCCAGGTGGTCGAGCTGATCCCCTCGCAACTGCATCTCGATCATGGCCAGGTTGCCGTGTTGCGGGGCGCGCTTGCTGACACGCGCGGATGCGCGAAGCAGCAGCAGGCGGTCGTGGCTGGCGGCGCGAAGGGCGGGCTCTGGGTCGAGTCGGTGCGCTGAATGCGGCGGGGCGGTCCTTCGTTGGCGGTTACGGCCGGACGATGCTGCTCATGTAGGCGTCGCCGTGATAGCTGACCTCGAGCACCGCCGCACGCTTGAGGTCGTCGGACACGCTGACGCCGGCGACGGGGCGCGGCGCCGCGCCGAACCGCTCGAGACTGCCGGGCGTGCGGAGGCGGTAGAGCTGGATCGACTCCGGGGTGTCCCAGGGAGCAAACAGGATCGAGCCATCGTCGAGGAAGTGCGCGCCACCCTGCTCGGCCGCGCCGGTGGCCCACATGACGGGGGCGCCGCCGTCGGTGGGCATGACGGCCACCCCGATGGAGTCGAAGGTGCCGGCGTTCCAGCCGCTGACCGCCAGGTGTTGCCCCGGGCGATCGGCGTCCACCGCAAACAGCTCGCTGAACCATGCGGGCGCCTTGAGTTCAATGGTCTTGTCGCCGCGCCGGACGGGCTGGGAGACGGGGTCATGGTACCGGGATCACCAGACGGTCGGGAACGTGTTCAGTAGCGGCTCCACAGAGCCGCGGCTAGAGCCCACGGCGACGTCCGAGAATCAGCCCGGTAATGAATGGAATCAACCAGATGGCCCAGACCGTGATGCTGATCCGGTGAAAGGCGCGAAGCGCGCGTTCGTCGCGCCGGATCAGGACCAGCGTGGCCCAGAGGGCGTGGGCCAACATCAGGAAGAGGGCGGCGGCCCCGGTGGCCGTGTGCAGGTTCCACTGAAAGCCGCCCGCCAGCCGGCGCATGAGCTCGGTGCCGGCGGTGTCGAGGAGGAAGCCGGCCCAGAAGAGGCCCGCGTGCCACGGACGCAAATGCCTGGCAAGGACGACCGCCCACACACCCACTGAGTAGAGGGTGAAGGCGGCGACCATGAGCAGCACGGCTGCCTTGACTGTCGGGGGCATGGGAGGCCTTTCAGGAGAATCGGCACTCGTCCGCGGGCGCGGCCAGGATGGGCTCATACGAAGCGGGGGCGGTCACCTGTGACCGCCCCCGCTTCGCTGCGGTGCGGGGACGCAGCCTAGTGCATCCCACTCCCGGAGAACTGCTTCACCAGCTCTCCGATGACGTTCTTGGCGTCGCCGAAGAGCATCCAGGTGCGGGGCCCGAAGTACAACTCGTTGTCGATCCCGGCGAACCCGGGGTTCTTGCTCCGCTTGATCGCGAAGATGGTCCTGGCCTTGTCGGCCGCGATGATCGGCATGCCATAGATCGGACTGGCCTTGTCGTAGCGCGCGGCGGGGTTCACCACGTCGTTGGCCCCGACCACCAATGCCACGTCGCACTGCGGCATGTCGGAGTTGATGTCATCCATCTCCACCAGGTCGGTGTAGGGAATATCCGCTTCGGCCAGCAACACGTTCATGTGGCCCGGCATCCGGCCGGCGACGGGGTGGATGGCAAACTTGACCGTGACGCCGCGCTTCTTGAGCTGGTCGTACAGCTCGCGGATCTTGTGCTGGGCCTGGGCCACCGCCATGCCGTAGCCCGGAATGATGACGACCAGGCTGGCCTGTTCCATGATCTGGGCCGCCCCCTCGGGGGTTTCCGCCTTGTACACCTTCTGTTCGCCACCGGCCGTGATCTGCTGCACCTGGCCGAATGCCCCGAACAGCACGTTGCTGAAGGAGCGGTTCATCGCCTTGCACATGATGATGGCGAGGACCAGGCCGCTGGAACCGTCGAGGGCGCCGGCGGTGATGAGGAGCTTGTTGTCCAGCACGAACCCCATGGCGACGGCGGCAAGACCGGCGTAGGCGTTCAAGATCGCGATCACCGTCGGCATGTCGGCGCCGCCGATGGGAATGATGAGCAGCACGCCGAACAGGAGGGCGAGCACGACGATGACCGGGAAGAGCTGCGGCGCCCATGCGGCGGTCGGGTGCAGGACCAGCGCGCCACCCAGGGTCAGCGCGATGGCGAGCAGGATGAGATTGACGATGTTCTGGCCCGGATAGGTCACCGGCCGCTGGGGAATCCACTTCACTTCCTGCAGCTTGCCGGCGGCCAGGAGGCTGCCGGTGAAGGTCAGGTAGCCGAGCAGGACTTCCAGGATGAGCGCCACCATGCGGAAGGTGGTGAAGTTCTCGGGCCCTTCCTGGTACCACAGGTAGTACTCGGCGGTGCCGACCAGGCCGGCGGCGAGCCCGCCGAAGGCGTGCGACAGCGCGGTCCGCTGGGGCACAGCGGTGAGCGGCACCAGCGAAAGGGGAATACCAACCGCGAAACCGGCGGCGATGGCGATGATGATCCAGCCGTGGTGGACGATGCCCGGCTGGAACCAGGTGGCGAATATCGCCACGGTCATTCCCGCGACGCCGGCGGACACTGCGCGCCGGGCGGTCTTGGGATCGTTCATCCAGTGCAGCGCGAAGATGAACAGCACTGTCGCCAGGATATAGGAAGCCTGCAGCATGGCGTGCGTCATGCGCTGCCTCCCGGTCCCGGCTTCTCAACCTTCTGACCCGGCTTCTCGCTCTTGAACATCTTGAGCATGCGGTCGGTGATCAGGAATCCGCTCACGATGTTGGTCATCGAGGCAAACAGCGCGATCGCTCCCCCGATCCGGATCATCAGCGGGTAGTCGGAACCGGTCACGATGATCGATCCCATGACAGCGATCGCGGAGATGGCGTTGGTGATCGACATCAGCGGGGTGTGCAGCAGGCGGGAGACCCGCCGGATGACACCCAGCCCGATGAACGACGCCAGGACGAAGACGAACAGCATGGACCAGTAGTCCGGACCCGCGCCCCCTTCGCCACCCGCGGGCGATGCCGCCATGGCCGGGCCGACACCGATGACCAGCGTGCCGACTGCGCCGGCGCCGGACAGCAACAGACGTCGCAGCATCCTCGGATATCTCCTTTCAGGCCCGGCGGTGCGCCAGGCAGGATGAGTCTTCATGCGCCCGCCTTGGCCAGGGCCTCGCGGGTCCGGGCGTGACGGACTTCGCCCTCGTGGGTGATCAACGCGCCGTCCTGGATATCGTCGGCCAGGTCGAGCTTGAAGGCCTTCTCCGCGGTGAACGCCTGCATGAAGCTGTAGAGGTTCCGCGCGAAGAGGAGGCTGGCGTGCGTGGGCATCGTGGCCGGCAGGTTGAGCGGGGCGAGAATAGTCACCCCGTGCACCCGCACCGTCTCACCCGGGCGGGACAGCTCGCAGTTGCCGCCGCCGTCCGCCGCCAGGTCCGCGATGACGCTCCCCGGCTTCATCGCCTTGACGATGTCGGCGCCGATCAGGCGAGGCGCGAAGATACCCCCGATAAGGGCGGTGGTGATCACCACGTCCACCTCGGCGCACTGCCTGGCGAGCAGTTCGCGCTGGCGTGCCTGGTCGGCGGCGGACAACTCCTTGGCATAGCCGCCACCGGCCGACGCGTCCTGGCTCAGCTCGATGCCGACGTACTTTGCCCCGACGCTCTCGATCTGCTCCTTCACCTCGGGGCGCACATCGGTGGCGAACAGGTTCGCGCCCAGCCGTCGGGCAGTGGCGATCGCCTGCAAGCCGGCCACCGCCGCGCCGATCACGAACACCCTGGCCGGCGGCACCATCCCCGCCGCGGTCATCAGCATCGGGAAATAGCGCGGCAGTTCGGCCGCCGCGAGAAGGACGCCCTTGTAACCGATGATGTTGTTCATCGAGGACAAGGTGTCCATCGACTGGGCGCGAGTGGTGCGCGGGATCGCGTCGGTGGCGAAGGCCGAGACCTTGCGCGCGGCGAGCGCCCGGGCCGCCTCGAGATTGCGCAGCGGCATCAGCGAGCCGAGGTAGATCGACCCGGGACGCATCCAGGCAACCTCATCGCGATCGCCGCCGAACGTCGGCGCGTTGACCTTGAAGACCAGGTCGGCAGCGCCCGTCATGGCGGCGGGGTCCTTCGCGATGGTGACGCCGACGGCCGTATACGCTTCGTCGGTGAAGCCGGCTTCCTCGCCGGCGCCCGCCTCGAGCGAGACCGCATATCCGAGCTGGATCAGCTTCTTGCCGGTTTCCGGCACCAGGGCAACACGTCGTTCGCCTGGCCGGGTTTCCTTCAGGACGGCGATGTTCATGGACACCCGCGCCTGCTGGTGTGGAGATCCGAGACAACTGCGGTCACGTGTCGTCTCCTCTGGTTGCGCTGATCGTTGCACTGTGGGGCGGGGGTGGTCATCGCGGGCGTCGCACCAACTGACGCAAAATGACCGTGCGTCAATCTACGGCTCCGGACCCGGAGTGGGAGGGGGGGGGGCGCAAGTCTGAGGGGAGCGTGAAGACCGCCGTGGTGCGGTCCTCATGAGGGTCCGGCATGAGTCGCGTGGGCGGCACCGGCCGGAACGTAAATGTGCGCGATGACCGGGTGCACGCGCGAAGGCGCACGCTATCCAAGCCGTGCGCCTCCACCCCGTTCGATCAGCCGCCGCGGATGCCATTGCCCTCCTCATCCACCGGCCGCTGCGGTCGCGTTACGGCCGAAAGAGCAGTTTCTGCAATGGTGAGCCGGCGTGGTTCTTCCCATCGAAATCCATGATCGCGACGCTGAACGGATACTCCAATGTGAGGTCCGTGAACTGGGCGTCCTCGGTCGGTTGCCCGGTGGTGAGCTTGCGCTTGATGATCACGGTGTACGTCCCGCCCGAATAGACTGTCGGCGAGTTGAGGACATACACCATGTCGGCTTCATTGATGACGGCTTGCAGCGTGTAGCCTGGCGCCCCGGTGAACGCCCGGATCCGAGCCACCAGATCCCCCTGCTGCGTGGGATCCGTGACGGCCTGGTTCCCCCCACCGTGAGTGACGCCATTGGCGGCGTTGAACTTGTTCACGATGGCGGTCATGGTCTGGTTCAGGCCATAGTCCGCCAGGTTCTTGCCCTGGCCCGCGCCGTCCGCATTGTGGCAGGATACACACTTCGCCTGGTATATGACGTTCCCGGCGACCGCGCTGCCCTCGATCGGCATGGTCGCCGTCCGTTTACCCGACCTGCCGTGACCGGGCTGGTGAACTGGTCGTTCACGTAGCCGACCGGGTTCGAGCGGCTGGTCTTGTAGTGCCAGAGGTCCGTGCGCCCGTTGTCGGGATACATGTCGTCTGGGGTGTGGCAGGTCATCGCACATCCCGCGGTGGCGAACAGCGTTCCTCCAGCGGAGCTCGCTCCGACGCCGGCGGTCACGATGTCCCACATAACGCCGAGCTTGTCGTCATTCAGGTTCGAGCTCCAGCCCGGTGGAACCACCTGCGTGGGCGTGCGGGTCGTCACCGCCGTGGAGAAGATGGGCAGGGCGTCCGCCGCTCCCCCGTTGAAGGCCCAGCGACGGCGATTCAGGTCGTTGGTGGTTGAATTGTCCGCCCACTGCGCCCAGATGTAGAGGTCGGTCGTCGTGTAGGCCGCCTTCATGCGAACCGTCTTGTCGAACCCGAGGATCGACCCCGTCATGTTATACTCGCCACTGTATACCTGGCCGGAGCTCCCGTTTCCTCCCGCACTCGACACCGTGAACTCGGCGTAGTCGGCCTAGGTCCAGAAGTCTGCGTCCGGAGCAGCCGTGAGCTTGGCAGCTTCGAGCTTGTCGGTCTTCACCGGGACGACCGGTGCCGCGGAGTCGCTACAAGCCGAGGTCGCCACCGCCGCCGTCAGAACAGCCAGCGCCGCGAGGACAAGACCACGCGAAATGCGTTGCATTCCATACCTCCCTTTCAATCACTTAGCGCACCGGCTCGAGGCGCGCGGCCGTCCTGGGACGACTTTTTCCAGCGGCGTCAAGAACCTACGAATTTGATGGTGTGTTAAGGCAAAGCGGCTGTTAAGGTCCGCATAAGATCATCACTCTGCGATCGACAACCATCAGGCGGTCCCGTCTCGAGCCAGCCAGGCCACGGCGACGGCGGGCGCGCAGTCGGAAACTCGACCATTCACGCCCGGGCCGCAGGGAACCAGGCTCCCGAAATCAACGCATCGGCGACCTTGCCGGGCCGCCAGGTCAGCGGCGAGGAAGCGTCCGACTCCCGCTGCGACGACGGGCGCGTCGCCGGGCAGCTGCTCTCGCGACCACAACGCCGCGACGGTGTGTCCGAGGCGGCGGAGCTGCACCTGAGCGAGCCACCCGGCAAGCTGTTGCCAGTCGGCCAGCATGGCGACGTCGAAATCACGGCCGAGCATGCGGGCCAGCCGCCGCGCGCTGGCCTCGACCGTCTTCTCGCCGCCGTCCGCTGCTGGATGCTGGTCGGCGTCCTCAGGCAACCGCTGCAGCAGGCGATACACGTCCGCCGTGGTCGCGAAATATTCCGCCATCAGGGGGGTCCACTGTCCGGCAAAGGGCACGCGCTGCACCAGCGCCATGAGTGGGGTGCGCACCACGCCGGTGTAGACCAGTTCTCCCGCGACCAGGCGGCTCGCATCGTCGCTCCCCCGTGCCTGCACTCGCCCGGCATGCACCGGAATGAGGTCGGTCGTGGTGCTGCCGATGTCGATGAGGAAGGCGGACGGCTGCCGCGCCGCGACCAGTGCCGCAGTCGCCATCCAGTTCGCCGACGCAACCGCCGCCGGATCGCGGATCGCGGCGGCGGCGTCGAGAAACCCGCGCTCCCCCGCGTAGAAATGAACGACCCGGTCGGCAAGTCGCTCCGAGATCGCCGCCACCAGGCTGGACACACCCTCCCGGCGATTGGCGAAGAGGTCGACCATTTCGCCGGTCATGGTGACGGCGTGCCGGGGAGCGGAGCCCATGGCGCGGCTCGCCAGGTCCACGGCCGAGTGAAAGTGATGCATGCCCTGCCACAGCGGGCAGGCGACCTGGACCACGTCGAGCACTCGACCCGACGCATCGAGTCGTGCCGCCTTGAGGTGCGCGCCCCCCAGGTCCCAGCCGATCACCGCCCCATCAGGCAAGGGACGCCTCCAGGGTCAGTTCCACCGTTGTTCCTCCGGCGGGGCGCCGCCAGCGAGCCGGGGCACCAGGCGCAAGCAGATCGAGGACCATGGCCGCGACGCTGATCCCGAGCGCCCGTCCGAGACCACAGTACGAAGTGGTGAGACGGGGATTCACCTCCAGCACGACCGGGCCCCGATCGGTCATGACCAGATCGACTCCCACATAGCCCCAGAGACCGGGAATCGCCGTCGCGATCCGGCCGGCGAGCGTGGCCAGGTCATCCCCGCCCTCGACGCGGGCATTGACCTCGATCGCGTCCAGTGCCACACGCCCGTCCGAGATCCGCAGGTGCTGCCGGTTACAGCTCAGCAGGAGGCTCTGCCCGTCCTCGCAGAGCATGGAGAGGCTGAGCGGTGTTCCCTCGAGCCAGGGCTGTACGACCAGGCCAGGATCGACGCGGAGTCGCAGGGACGCGCTCCGCCAGTTCTCCGCGACGATCGTGTCTTCGGCGCCGGCCCCGTCGTCCGGCTTGGTGACCCAGCGTCCGGGCCAATGAGAAACCGCCGCATCCGCGGCGAAGGTCGGCACGACGGGAATCGCGGCCGCCGCGAGGGTCAGGGCGGTGCGGCGCTTGCTGGCCGCGATGCGCACTGCGCTTGGCCGACAGCCAAGCAGGGTCCTGCCGAGGCGCTCGACCTCGGTGGCGAGGCGCTCCAGGGCACCACCGGTCTCCGGCGCGGTCGGCCAGACGGCATCGGCGGCCTCGACGCCCCGCGCGAACGTCGCACCCGGATCGTCATCCGCTCCCACGCGCATCGTCTTGATGCCGGGGATCGCCGGCAGTCGCGCGTCCCGGCTACTCAGCAGCTCGACCCCGGGACAGCCGGCCAGATCCTCGATGAGGCACCGCACCATCAGGTCCGCTTCGTGGAGCAGGCCCGGCGGGACCAGCGTGTTTGCCATCCCTCCGCCGGTGACGTGCTCGTAGACGAAGATCCTCACGCGCTGACGGCGCAGGCCGCCTCCTCGAGGATCGTCCGATCGGTCGCGAGCTGCCGTTCGCGGACCAGCGCGACCGCGCGGGTGGCATCGACGCCCTCCGCCGCCACGGTGCACACCGGGTCGCCGGGAGCGAACCGGGTTCCGGGTTGGGGAATGTCGTGGCACCAGGCCGGGAAGCCGAAGCCGTCACGCACCTGCCAGGGGCGCGCGGCGTGCACGATGCTGCTGGCCCGTGCGGCGCGGGCGGGTGCTGTGCCGGGCGGAAGCTCACCATTGCACGCGCGCAGGTGTGCATCGAAGAGACCGCGATCGTAGTCGGGGTCGTAGAGTTCCATCGTCGCCGTGGGGCGCGGATTCACTTCCAGCACCGACCATGCTTCCTCGTGCAGCAGGAAATCGATGCCGTTCAGGCCGACGAGCCCGGTCGCCGACACGAGGGCATCGAGGCGGATCCGGAGATCGGCTTCGACCGTGGGGGGCAGGGGGATCTGTCCGACGGCGCCGCCGTACAGATACGGCAGGCCGGCCCGAGCCGGGCTGTGGCACTGCTCGTTGAAGCCAATCACCAGAGTCCGCCGACCATCGGCCAGGAAGAGCGCCGAGCAGGGTCGACCCGGCATGACGCGCTGGAAATAGGCGCCGGCCCCGCCCCGGACACGGGAGTGTTCGGCCCTCCGGACGTGAGCGCCACCCGAGCCACCGGGGTGCTTCACCACCCAGCCGCGCGGGTCGGCGGGTGGAGAGAACCCCACCTCGGGGTGGAGGATGCCGAGCCGATCGAGCAGAGGGAAGAACCGGGCGGGGTCGCGAACGGCGGCGACGACCTCGGGGGCATTGCCGAAGAGTCGCCGCCCGGACGCCAGGCGGGTCAGCAGCGCGATGCGACCCTCGAAACCGGAACCGTAGACCAGGCCCGCCGAGTGGCTCAGGGGGGCGAGTTCCGCGGCGGCGGCCAGCAGGCGGCGACGATCGAAGCGGAGCCCGCGCGGGGACACGACGGACCGGCAGGCGGAAGCGAGGGCGCAGGTGTCGCGATCGGCGAAGTAGTCGAGAATCACCACCTGATGGCCGCCGCGTGCGGCCGACGCGGCGAGCGCGCGGCCGGTCACGCCCGCCACGAGCATCGGTCCCGGTTCAGTCCGCATGGCGAAATGTATGCATTGCCACATCTTAGCGGATATAATGTTCGGTTGACCATGCCCGCATCCCCGAAGATTCCAGACGCGGTTTCCAATGTCGCCTGCCCGTTCTGCGGGCTGGTCTGCGACGACCTCGTGGTCGGCACTGAGGGTGGCCGACTGACGGTGCAGGCGAACGGTTGCGCGATCGCCATCGCGGCCTTCGAGGGGGCCGACGGCGGCGCCGGGCCGAGGATCAGCGGCGTTGCGGCGAGCCTGGCGGACGCGGCGGCAACCGCGGCGCGGTTGCTGCTCTTGTCGCGGCTGCCGCTGATCGGGGGCCTTGCGACCGACGTGGAGGGGGCGCGCGCCGCGGGCCGACTCGCCGACCGGCTCGGTGGCGTGCTCGATCACATGAATTCCGCCGCCTTCCTGCGCAACGTGATGGTGCTGCAGGACAGCGGGTGGATCGCGACGACGCTCTCCGAAGTGCGCAACCGGGCCGACCTGCTGATCGTCGCCGGCGGTGACGTGGTGAGCCGGTTTCCGCGCTTCTTCGAACGATGCGTCGCCAACCGGGAGACGCTGTTCGGGGATGGCCGGACCTGTGACGTGATCTTCCTGGGCCCCGGGCTGCCGGCCGGCACCACCCTGCCGGGCATCACGCCGACCGTGATTCCGTGCGACGTCACGCGGCTCGCGGAGGCGCTGGGCCTGCTCCGGGCGCTGCTGGCGGGCCGGCCGGTGCAGGCGGAGGGTGCGGCGGGCATTCCGCTCGCGACCTGGAAGTCGCTGGCGGAGCGGATGAAGGTCGCCCGGTACGGGGTGATGGCCTGGGTGGCGGGCGACTTCCAGTTCCCCCATGCGGAGCTGACGATCCAGTCACTGTGCGAACTGGTCAAGGACCTCAACGGTGAGCACCGGTTCTCGGGATTGCCGCTGGGCGGCAGCGACGGCGACATGACCGCGGACACGGTGCACCTGTGGCAGACCGGCTTCGGCTCACGGACCTCCTTCGGGCGGGGCATCCCGGAGAACGATGCGTATCACCACTCGACGGCGCGCCTGCTGGCGCGCGGCGAGGCCGACGTGCTGCTGTGGATCTCCAGCCTGAACGAGACGCGCACCCCGCCGTCGACCGGCATTCCCACGATCGTGCTGGGCCGCGCGGGGATGGTCTTCGAGCGGGAGCCGGAGGTGTTCATCCCGGTCGGCATCCCGGGCATTGACCACGCCGGTCACCTGTTCCGCACCGACCGGGTGGTGGCGCTGCCGCTGCAGCGGCTGCGGCCCTCGACGCTTCCCAGCGTCGCCGATGCGGTGGCGGCGATCGACGCCGCACTCGGGGAGGCGTAGGCGCATGCTGCTCAAGCTCAAGGGCGGCCGCGTCTACGACCCCGCCAACGGCGTGGACGGCGAGATCCGCGACTTGTACGTGCGCGACGGGTGGATCGCCTCGACCCCCGCCCCGGATGAGCGGATCGACCGGGAGTACGACCTGAGCGGCCGGGTCGTCATGGCGGGCGCCATCGACATGCACACCCACATCGGCGGCGGGAAGCTCAACATCGCCCGCGCGATGCTTCCCGAGGACCATCGCGCGGACCCGGTGGCGCGCACGGCCGTCACCCGCGCCTCCTGCGGGCACGCCGCGCCCGGCACGTTCGCCACCGGCTACCGCTACGCGGAGATGGGGTACACGGCCTGCTTCGAGCCGGCGATCCTGCCGGTGAATGCGCGGCAGGCCCATCTCGAGATGGGTGACACGCCGATCGTGGACAAGGGCGGCTACGTCATGCTGGGGAGCGATGACTTCCTGCTCCGGCTGATGGCGGCGAAGGAAGACCAGAAGCTGATCAACGATTACGTCGCGTGGACCCTGCAGGCGACGCACTGCATCGGCATCAAGGTGGTCAATCCCGGCGGCATCTCCGCGTTCAAGTTCAACCAGCGGACGATGCAGCTCGATGAAGAGCATCCGTTCTATGGTGTGACGCCCCGTGACATCCTCCGGGTCCTCAGCCGCGCGGTGCATGAACTGGGCGTTCCCCACCCGCTCCACGTGCACAGCAGCAACCTCGGGGTGCCGGGCAACGTGGCCACCACGCTCGGCACCATCGGCGCGTCGGAGGGACTGCCGATCCACCTGACCCACATCCAGTTCCACAGCTACGGCACCGAGGGGGACCGCAAGTTCTCCTCGGCCGCGGCGCGGGTGGCCGAGGCGATCAACAGCACCCCCAACGCGAGCTGCGACGTGGGCCAGATCCTGTTCGGGCAAACGGTCACCGCCTCGGCCGACAGCATGAGCCAGCAGCGGAACTCGGGGCTCGCCAATCCGCGAAAGTACGTGGTGATGGATATCGAGTGCGACGCCGGCTGCGGCGTCGTGCCATTCAGGTACCGCGACCGGAACTTCGTCAACGCGCTGCAGTGGGCGGTGGGGCTGGAGATCTTCCTCCTGGTCCGTGATCCGTGGCGGGTGTTCCTCACGACGGATCATCCCAACGGCGCGCCGTTCACGACCTATCCGCACCTCATCCGGCTGCTGATGGACCGCACCTTCCGCAACGAGCGGCTGGGCCTGATCCACGCCGACGCGCAGGCACTCACGACCGTGGGCAGCATCGATCGCGAGTATTCCCTGTACGAGATCGCGATCCTCACCCGGGCCGCCCCGGCGAAGCTCCTGGGTCTCGGCGACCTCGGTCATCTCGCGCCCGGCGCGCGCGCGGACATCACGGTCTACCGGAACGACCCGGACCGGGAGCGGATGTTTTCCGCGCCCGAGTATGTGTTCAAGGACGGGGATGTCGTGGTGCGCGACGGCAAGGTGGTGAAGGTGACGTGGGGGCGGTACCACCGGGTGCAGCCGGAATACGACCACGGCATCGAGCGTCGCCTCAAGGACCACTTCGACCGCTACCAGACCATGCGGGCCGACCACCTGCGCATCACACCGGACGAGATGCACGCCTTCGGGCACGGTGCGGACGTCGTCACTCATCCCTGCAGGCGCTGAGTCTCATGAACATCAACGGGGTCATCATCGACGATGCGTTCGCGGAAGCCTTCGGGATGAAGGCCACCCGCATCCTGATCACCGCGCACAACCTGGAGTGGGCCTATCATGCCGCGAACGCCGCGACGGGATTCGCCACTTCCGTGATCGCCTGCGGCTGCGAAGCCGGCATCGAGCGCGAACTCGGCCGGGCGGAAACCCCGGACGGGCGGCCGGGGCTCTCGGTGCTGCTGTTCGCCACCTCGGCCAAGGAACTCGTCAAGCAACTGGAGCGGCGGGTCGGCCAGTGCGTGCTGACCTCGCCGACGAGCGCCGTCTTCGCAGGCACGGAGCACGGGGAACCGCTGCCGCTGGGAAAGACGCTGCGCTATTTCGGCGACGGTTTCCAGACGTCCAAGCTGATCGGGGGCCACCGATACTGGCGGATCCCGGTCATGGATGGTGACTTCCTGATCCAGGACACGACCGACATGGTCAGTGGCGTGGGGGGTGGCAACTTCCTGGTGCTGGCGGAGTCCCTGGAGCAGGCCCTGACGGCCTGCGAGGCGGCGGTGGCGTCCATGCGCCAGGTGCCGAACGTCATCATGCCCTTCCCCGGCGGGGTCGTGCGGTCCGGCTCCAAGGTGGGCTCGAAGTATCCGGCGCTGCGTGCCTCGACCAACGACGCGTTCTGCCCCACGATCCGTGGTATCACCACCACGGAACTCACTCCTGACGTCGGGGCGGTGCTGGAGATTGTCATCGACGGGCTGACGCCGGCGGCGATCACCGCGGCCATGAGGGCGGGGATCGATGCCGTGGTTGCCCTGGGCGCGGCCCACGGCGTCCGGCGCGTGAGCGCCGGTGATTATGGCGGCAAGCTGGGCAAGTACCACTTCCGGTTGCATGATATCATGGCCTGACCCTTCCGCCGGGGCGCGGACCGGCCAGGGGGGCCGCTGCTCGTTGCGCCGGCGGGAGATGCGTTATAGTAAGGGGAAAGGTGGAAGCTCCGATGCCCGAAATGATGACGCTGATTGGCGGGCGCTCCAGCAAGCAGGGCACCGCGCTCTGTGCCGGCAAGCTGGGGCCAGAGTACCTCGACGTGTCCACCACGCTGGAAATGAACGTCGAGGACATGGCGCGCCTGGGCCTCGAGAACGACAGCAAGGTGCGGCTGCGCACTCCGTCGGGCGAGACCATCCTGCGCTGCAAGGGCCGCGAGACCAAGGACCTGCCGAAGGGGCTTCTCTTCATGGCCTACGGGCCATCTTCCAGCCAGCTCATGGCAGGGGACACCGCGGGCACCGGCATGCCACTCTCCAAGAACCTGAGTGTCGAGGTCGAGGCAGTCGGGCCGGACCAGGCCCCGGGAGGATCGCGCGATGAGTGAGGACAATATCCGCACCGTGCCGGACGCCACCTGCACTTTCTGCGGCTGCGTCTGCGATGACATCACCCTGACGGTGGACATCGCCGAGCACCGGATCACCAAGTCCCAGAACGCCTGCGTGCTCGGGAAGGCGTGGTTCAAGGAGCACGGCCTCGAAGAGCGCCCGTTCGCGCTCATCGGCGGGCGGGAGGCCACGACCGAGGAAGCGGTCGAGGAAGCGGCGCAGATCCTCGCCGGGGCGCGATTCCCGGTCATCTATGGCCTGTCGGACACCACGTGCGAGGCGCAGCGCGTCGCGGTGTCGATCGCCGACATGATCGGGGGCAACGTCGACACGACCACCTCGGTGTGTCACGGCCCGACGGGCATGGCGTTCCAGAACGTGGGAGAGAGCACCGCGTCCCTGGGCGAGATCAGGAACCGGGCGGACCTGGTCATCTTCTGGGGCGGCAACCCCGCCGAAGCGCACCCGAGACTGTTCACCCGCTACGCGGTGACCGCGAAGGGCATGTACACGCCCAACGGCAAGAAGGACCGTACGGTGGTGCTGGTGGACGTGCGACGCACCGCGAGCACGCCGGTGGCGGACATCTTTCTTCAGGTGAAGCCGGGGAGCGACTTCGAGGTCCTGTGGGCGCTCCGGGCGCTGGTGAAGGGACGGAAGGTCGATGCCTCGATCGAGCAGCGGACCGGGATCTCGCTGGCGGTCCTGGAGGACCTGGTGGCCCGGATGAAGCGGTGCAATTTCGGGGCGCTGCTGTTCGGGATGGGCCTCACCATGACCCGCGGCCGGCATTTCAACGCCGGTGCGCTGCTGGCCCTCGCCACCGATCTCAACGAGTTCACCCACTTCGTGGCGGCCCCGGTGCGCGGGCACGGCAACGTGACGGGCGCCGACAATGTGGTCTCCTGGCAGACGGGGTATCCCTTCGGCGTCAACTTCAGCCGCGGTTATCCCCGCTTCAACCCGGGGGAGTGGACCACGGCGGACCTGCTCGCCCGGCGCGAGGCCGATGCCGCGATGATCATCGCGAGCGATCCGGGGTCGAACTTTGCCCAGGCGGCGATCGAGCACCTCAAGCGCATCCCGGTCATCACGCTCGATCCCAAGACCACCGTGACCAGCCAGCTCGCCCGCGTGGCGTTCACCACGGCGACCTACGGCATCAACGTGCCGGGCACGGTGTACCGGATGGACAACGTGCCGATCTCGCTGCGCCCCGCCTTCGAATCTCCGTACCCGAGCGACGAGCAGATCCTGCGGGCGATCCGCGGCCGGGTGCGGGCCCTGCTGGGCGGCAACCGGGTCCCGGCCGGCACGCCACTCGCCGCCAACGTCACCTAGGACGCTCCCATCCGGAGGTAGAACCGTGGGAGCGACGCTCCGCATCGTCAACGGCAGGGTGTACGACCCGGCCAACGGCCTGGACGGCGTGGTGCAGGACGTGTGCATCCTGGACGGCCGGATCGCCGCGGAGGTCCCCCCGGACACGAAGACCATCGACGCCCGAGGCATGGTGGTGATGCCGGGCGGCGTCGACATCCACTGCCATATCGCCGGCTCCAAGGTCAACCTGGCGAGGAAGCTGCAGCCGGAGGACCACCGGCGGGACGTGCACCTGCGCACAAGGTTCACGCGCTCCGGCACCGGCGGCACCGTCCCCTCCACCTTCACCACCGGCTATCGCTACGCGGCTCTCGGCTACACGGCGGCCATGGAGGCGGCGGTGACGCCGCTCGGCACGCGCAGCACGCTGGAGGAACTGCAGGACACGCCGATCATCGACAAGGGGTTCTTCATCCTGGTCGGCAACAACGTGCTGCTGTTCCGGCTGCTGCAGGAGGGGCGGCTCGAGGAGTTCCGCCATGCGCTCGCCTGGTGGATCAGCGCCACGAAGGCCTACGCGCCCAAGCTGGTGAACCCCGGTGCCGATGAAATGTGGAAGGGCGACCGGAACGCCAACATCACGACGCTGGACCAGAAGATCGGCCCGTTTGACCTCACGCCGCGGAAGGTCATCGGCGCCTTCATCCAGGCCGCGAACGACCTGGGGCTGCCCCACCCGGTACACATCCACTGCAACAACCTGGGCCACTCCGGCAACTACACGACCACGCTGGAGACGATGCGGATCGCCGACGGCCGCAAGGCGCACATCACACACATCCAGTTTCACAGCTACGGTTCGGTGGCCGGCAAGACCACCGACAACCCGACGTCCATGGCCCGCGAGATCTCGGCGTACATCAATACGCACCCCAACATCAGCGCGGACGTAGGCGCCGTGATGTTCGGCCGTTCCACCAGCATGACGGCGGACGCGCCGCTCGCCTACATGCTGCGGGCCTTCGGCAGCCCCAAGTGGACCAACGCCGACGTGGAGAACGAGAGCGGGTGCGGGATCGTGCCGTTCACCTACCAGGACCAGATCTACACCAATGCCCTGCAGTGGGCGATCGGGCTGGAGCTGTTCCTGCTCTCGGACGACCCGTGGCGCATGGTGTTCTCGACCGACCATCCCAATGGCGGGTCGTTCATGAGCTATCCCAAGCTCATCCGGCTGCTCATGGATCGCGAGTTCCGCAAGGAGGAGATGGCGAAGGTGAACCAGAAGGCCCTCGACAACTGCGGCCTCAGGGATTGCCAGGAGCGGGAGTACTCGCTGTACGAGATCGCCATCATCACCCGCGCCGGCCCGGCCCGGCTGCTCGGGCTCACCGCCAAGGGGCACCTCGGGGTGGGCGCGGACGCCGACATCACGATCTACGAGGAGGACGGCGACAAGGAGAAGATGTTCTCGACTCCCCGGTACGTGATCAAGGACGGGGCGCTCATCATCGAGGATCACGAGTTCCGCGTGGATACCGAGGGCCGCGTCCTGCACGTCGCGCCGGACTATGATCCCGGCATCGAGCAGGTCATCCAGCCGTTCTTCGAGGATTTCTACACCATCCAGTTCTCCAATTACGCGGTGAACCTCGATTACCTGCACCACCACCAGGTAGTCCCGACGGCGCTCCAGGCGGCGAGCGCCGGCGCGCCGGTGGGCGGATAGAGCGGGCACGATGCGCATTCACGAGACCGAGGTCGCCGACACCTTCGCGGAAGCGTTCGCGATGCGGGCGGCACGACTGGTGATCACGGCCGACACGGCCGAGTGGGCCGCGGCAGCGGCCCAGTCGGTGACCGGCTTCGCGACGTCGATCATCGGCTGCAAGTGCGAGGCGGGGATCGAGGCGGACCTCACCCCGGACCAGACCCCCGACGCCCGGCCCGGCGTGAGTGTGCTGATCTTCGCGATGAACGAGGAGGGGCTTGGCAAGCGGCTGGTCGAGCGGGTGGGACAGTGCATCATGACCTGCCCGAGCACGGCCTGCTACGACGGTCTCGCGGCCGAGTCGAAGGTGCCGGTGGGAAGCCAACTGCGCTTCTTCGGCGACAAGTACCAGATCTCCAAGGTGCTGGATGGCCGCCGCCTGTGGCGGATCCCGGTGATGGATGGCGAGTTCCTCGTCGATGACCGGTTCGGGGTCCAGCCCGCGGTGGGCGGCGGCAACATCCTCATCCTGGGACGAGACGGGCGCGCCACGCTCCGGGCCGCGGGGGCGGCGGTCGCGGCGATGCGCGGCACGCCCGGGGCGATCCTGCCATTTCCCGGCGGCGTGGTGCGCAGCGGCAGCAAACCGTCGGCACGGTACAAGTTCCTCCACGCCTCGACAAACGACGCGTTCTGTCCGACGCTGCGGGCGGTGGCTCCCGAGACACAGGTGGGGGTGGACGCGGGGTGCGTCCTCGAGATCGTGATCGACGGACTCGACCTGGCGGCGGTCGAGACCGCGATGCGCCGCGGCATCCACGCCGCCGCGGGTGCGGGCGCCCTCAGCATCTCGGCCGGCAACTATGGCGGCGGGCTCGGCCAGTACCAGATCCGCCTGCACTCCCTCCTGGCCCCATGAGCCTCGACTTCACGCTGCACACGGTTCCGTCGGTTCCGCTGGAGGCGGACGTCCTCAGCACGGCGCGGCTGGCGGGATGCACCGCCAAGGAAGCGGCCAAGCTCGTCGTGGTGCATGGCAACCAATCGGCGGAGGTGGGCGAATTCTTCCGCGTGTCCGGGGCGGCTGGCGGCGAGATCAGCCTCACCGGTGACCTGTCCCGGGTGAAGCTGATCGGCGCGGGGATGACGCAGGGCTCCATCGTGGTGCATGGTTCCGTCGGCATGAACCTGGGCGCGGGGATGACGGGTGGAGAGATCGTGGTCGAAGGCAACGCGGGTGACTGGGTGGGACCGGAGATGTCCGGCGGCCGCATCATCATCAAGGGGGATGCCGGCCACCTGGTCGGCAGCGCATCGCGGGGAAGCCCGGCCGGGCTCCAGGGCGGCGAGATCGTGGTGTTCGGCAACGCCGGCAACGAGGTGGGTGGCGGGATGCGGCGCGGGCTGATCGCGATCGGCGGCAGCACCGGCGACTTCACCGGCGTCAACATGCTGGCGGGGACGGTGGTGGTGCTCGGCCAGATGGGAGCGCGCACCGGGGCAGGAATGAAGCGGGGGTCAATCGTCAGCATGCATCCGGCGGAGATGCTCCCCACCTTCACCTATGCCTGTTCCTACCGCCCGGTCTACCTGCGTCTCTACCTGTTGCACCTCCGCCGGCTCGGCCTGCCTGTCAGCGACCAGGCACTGGATGGCAGCTACCAGCGCTGGTGCGGTGATGCCGTCGAGTTGAACCGGGGCGAAGTCCTGCTGCTCGAGCCGACCCAACCGTGAGCATTGCGTGAGCACTCTCTGCCTCACCCTGCGCGAGCAGCCGGCCCAGCGCGTCGACCTGTCGCCGCTGACCGCGGGGCAACTCATGGGAAAGGCCCTCGAGCACGTGGCCGCCCTGGAACTCGCCACCGGGAACCGGAAGGTCCGGCTGGACAGCCTGTTCACCGTGTCGGGCACATTCGCCTCTGAACTCGAGATTCACGGCTCGTGCGACCGGCTGGACGGCATCGGCGCGGGGATGACGCACGGCCGGATCATCGTGGCGGGCGACACGGGTGCCTTTCTCGGCGCCGGGATGAGCGGGGGGAGCCTCGTGGTACGCGGCAACGTGGGTGCGTACGCGGGTACGGGCATGCAGGGCGGCAGGATTCACGTCTATGGCAGCGCGGGAGATTTCCTGGCCGCGGCGAGGCCCGGTGA
>Ga0315287_10002073_pt1 | contig 18789 bp, 19 predicted proteins | sample YL17G11_0_MG_FD_205037 | JGI IMG/M metagenome (GOLD analysis project Ga0315287, IMG submission 205037) | Sediment microbial communities from Yellowstone Lake, YNP, Wyoming, USA - YL17G11_0 | ecosystem: Environmental > Aquatic > Freshwater > Lake > Sediment | place: USA: Wyoming | collected...
GTTGAAGACGGCGGATTTGATTTCGCGAAGCTCGCCGACAATGTGCGCTTAGCGGTGCGCTTTCTCGACCGGGTAGTTGACATCAACTACTATCCAATTCCCCAAGCAGAGGTATCCAACCGCCGCTGGAGGCCGGTCGGCCTAGGCATCATGGGCCTGCAGGACGTCTTTTTTAAACTGCAGCTTCCATTCGACTCGCCTGAGGCTCGCCAACTCGCGGCGACGATCCAAGAAACGATTTACTTTCATGCGGTCTCGACCAGCTGCGACTTGGCAGAGCAAAATGGTGCACACTCAGGCTACGAAGATACCCGGGCTGCCGATGGCCAGCTGCAGTTTGATCTGTGGGGGGTAACGCCGACCTTGCCGGGTTGGGATGCCTTGAGGGCGCGGGTTAAGGTCCATGGCTTGCGTAACTCACTGCTGATAGCCATTGCGCCAACGGCGACGATCGCCTCGATCGTAGGGTCCTATGAGTGCATCGAGCCGCAGGTTTCCAACCAATTCAAGCGAGAAACTCTATCGGGTGAGTTTTTACAGATTAATTCCTACCTGGTTGAAGATCTGCGTAGCCTCGGGTTATGGAATACGGCCATACGCGCCAAGATCAAGCTGTCAGAAGGCTCCATTCAGGGCATTGATGAAATCCCAGAACGTATCAAGCAGATTTATCGGACCGTTTGGGAAGTGCCGATGCGCTCGCTGATTGATATGGCTGCCGAGCGTGGCCCATACATCGACCAAAGCCAGTCGCTCAATTTATTCATGGAAAGCCCAACGATCGGCAAGGTGTCGTCGATGTACGCTTACGCGTGGGAGAAGGGCCTCAAAACTACCTACTACCTGCGCTCACGTGCGGCCACCAAGATTCAGATGACCACCGTGTCGACCTACACCGAGGAGGAGGCCGTGGCCTGCTCGTTGGAAAACCCTGATGCTTGTGAGGCTTGCCAGTAATGCTGCTTGATCCTGGACTAGACCTGACGTTAAGGCCAATGAAGTACCCGGCCTTTTATGAAATGTACCGCAGTGCTATCAAGAACACCTGGACGGTTGATGAGGTTGATTTCTCGACCGACGTGGCCGACCTGCGTCGGATGCCGGCGTCGGAGCGTCATCTTATCCACCGCCTCGTGGCGTTCTTTGCCACCGGCGATTCCATCGTTTCGAATAATTTGGTGCTGAATCTATACAAGCACATCAATTCGCCGGAAGCGCGCATGTACTTGTCGCGCCAGCTCTACGAAGAGGCGTTGCATGTTCAGTTCTATTTGACCCTGCTCGACACCTATTTGGATAATGAAAAAGACCGAGCCGAGGCTTTCGCGGCGATTGAAAATATTCCTTCGATTCGGCAAAAGGGTGAGTTCTGCGTGCGCTGGATGGATTCAGTGCATCATCTAGAGCAGTTAAATACCCCAGACGATCGGCGGAAATTTCTCCTGAATCTGATTTGCTTTGCCACCTGCATCGAAGGCTTGTTCTTCTTCGCCGCCTTCGCCTATGTTTATTTCTTGCGATCAAAGGGGCTTTTGCATGGCCTTGCCGCAGGCACCAATTGGGTGTTTCGTGACGAGAGCTGCCACATGAGCTTTGCTTTTGAGGTGATCAAGCAAGTCCGTAATGAAGAGCCCGCTCTATTTGATGATGACCTCAAGCGCCAGATCGCGATGATGGTCGACGAGGCTGTCGAGGTTGAGATGATCTTCGCTGCGGACGTGTTATCGCTAGGAATTGCCGGCCTGTCCTTAGGCGAAATGCGGCAATACCTGCAATACGTCGCCGATCAGCGGTTGATGGCGTTGCAGTTAAGCCCGGTGTACCGCGTGCGCAACCCATTCGGCTTTCTCGAGCTGCAGGATGTGCAGGAGCTGGCGAACTTCTTCGAGCGCCGCGTGTCGTCTTACCAGCATGGCGTCAGCGGTGACGTGGCCTTTAATGAGGAATTTTGAAAGAGCCTAGGTAAACAACATGCCCCACCTAAGCGTCGCAAACGCTGTACTCAATTACGAAACATGGGGTGATAGCGGCGCCTGGGTCACTCTAGTCAATGGCCATTGCCGCCCCCTGAATGACTTTCGCATGCTTGGTCGCAGGTTGACCGCGTGTGGGTTTCGGGTTCTGGCCCTGGATAATCGTGGTGCAGGGTTGACGCAGACCACTGCGGCCTTTGGCTTTACCGACATGTTGGCCGACGTTGCTGCTTTATGGGATTACCTTGAGATCGGCACGACTGCGCTGCTTGGCATCTCTATGGGTGGGTTTATCGCACAAGCCCTGGCTGGAGGCGAGGCCACCCAGTCGAGGGTGAGTCGGCTTTTTTTAGTCTCAACCGCGATGCGCCAGGCCTTGATCGGTCGGGATAGGCGGCCCTGGAGTGCGGATGTGGCCGAGGTAGAGGAGAAGCTGCGGCCGTATTTCTCGGCTGCTTTCCTTGACCGCAACCGCCCGCTGCTACAAGGCATGGCCAAGCAGATCGCAAAGGCGGTAAAACAAGGCCAGTTCGACGAGCTGAGCCAGCAGCAGATTGCGGCAGTTAGGGATCTGGACTTAACCGAGACGGCGAGTCGCATTCGTGCGCCGACGCATATCCTGCACGGCGCAGCAGACGACATCATCCCCTTAGCAGCTGGTGTCGAGCTGCAAGCGCACATCAAAGGTGGCAGCCTCGAGGTTTTTCCCAATGCGGGTCATCTACTCTTGGCGGAAGCGCCGCAGGCCCTTTATGCCGCTGTAATCAAGGGTCTCACATGAGGTTGTTCCGGCGTTTGTTCTATTTGGTTCTAGCAACGGTTACCATTGCGTTGTCGTTCTATGTTCTTGAGCTGCTGCTCATCGATGTCGGCGTCATGCAGCTGCTGGGTATAAGGGAGCATGGCTTTCTCGGTGCAGGAGTGATGATCAGCCTGCTCGGTAGCCTGATGACTTGGTACCTAGCGCGCGATCTCGTAATCTCTTCAACAATGACTCATCTAGTGACCGGGGGCGAATGGCCGGATGTGGTGGCCGATTTAGCTAGGCGCAGCGGTTTGAAATGGGTACCTGAAGTCGGCGTCTATGAAAATGCCGGTAGCAACGCCATCGTCGTTGGACGGGTGAATAGCCGTATGCTGATTGCCTTGTCGCAGGGCCTGATTGATGCCGGTCCAGGTCCGGCTGCCAACCTGGTCATCGCGCACCAGCTCGCCCGTATCCAGAGTGGTGACGTCGTGACGCAGTTGCTGCTGCAAGGATTTGTTTCGATCTTTACACTGTTTCCGACGCGGATGTTTGCGACCTTCCTAGGCACTTCATTGCGTACTGCAGAAGACGAAACCCCGACCGATAGCCCCGAGGCGCTACTCGCCTCTCTTTTGGAGATGCTAATCACCCCCTACACGTCGCTCCTAGTTCGCTTCTACGCTCGGGGCGTGGAAGCCCGTTGTGACCTTAGAGCCTGCGAGGTGCTCGGTCAGGCCCAAGTGATCACAGGCTTTGCCGAACTCACTCAGGCGCCGACGCAGCAGCCTTACCGCGAGTTATTTGCCCTGCCATTAAAGTTTTCGGGTAAGCCTATGGCGGCCACAAACCTACTTGTTTATCACGCGTCGCTGCCGCAGCGTTTGGTCAGCCTGACTCGGCAGCAGAATGCCACTTTTCGAGCAAAGACTGGGCAGTAAACTAGAGTATCTGAATGGTCTAATGGACCAGTCGAAGCAGGAACAGCTCAAGCGCCTTGCGATCGGCGATCATGACGGCCTTGGCAGCGGCACCGCCGGGCTTAATGGCTTGTCCAAGCTGTTCGCCTGTGGCCTCGACGACGCAGCACCAGGTGCGTTGGCCGTGACGCACCAGCAGGCTCTCCACGTCGTGGTAAAAACGGTCGCTGCCGTCATTAGACAGCAGCAGGAGCCGTGAGAGGCGTTCGGTCGGTTGCTTAGCGGTCTTCTGTTGCACCGCCATTAAGCCCTTTAACTCGCGGTCGAGTGTCTTGCCGATGACTTCCAGGCTTTGCACTAGCTGACGTCCGACAATGACGTCACCCAAGGCCGCCTGCACTTTCTGGCTGAAAACCCAGCGTGAGACAGTTACCTTACCAGCGAAGCGCAGACGTTGCTCAGTGCTTACGAAGAGCTTTTCGACAGCTGCGGCCGACGGGCTGGTAAGGACATTTTTGGGCAATTTAAGCATAGCGTGGTTCCAAATAGGCAGGGCGCCTAGCTGCGGCGCCTGCGAGTAGGACACCTCTCTAGCATAAATCCGCGGCACTCGCTGTATAACCGCCTAAGCACATGATTCTAAATGGTTATTTGGCTCTTGCTGATACACGAGGCTAGGCTTATGTGAACGCATTCAAGCCTAAAATCGGCCGCCATGAAATCCCGTTGGCATCAGCCTGCTGTCGATGCGGCGCGGGGGGTAAGGCCGGCAACGAGGCGTACTTCGGTTTCACTCATGCCCAGCTCGGCGGCAATTGAGGCTGGAGCTTTGCCGCGGGCGAGCAGGCTGCGAGCATCTGCGTATTTTTTATCTTCGATCTCAGCCAGCACTTCTTCATAAGGCACGCGGTTATCGAAAAAGCGGCAAATTTTTTCGCCACGAGCCAGGAGCTTCTGCAGGCTGGCCTTTTCATTGTCGATGCGGCGCAACAGTGCTTCGAGGTAGGTTTGGCGCTTGCCCAGTTCACGCAGCGGTTCATCGAATTGCCCAGCGAGTTGGGCTGCGACTTGTTCCATCTCTTGGGCGAGTGATTGACCGCCGATTTTCACCTCTTGCTCCGCCTCCGTAGCAAGGCGCATGGCCTTGTCCAAGGTGGCCCGGGCTTTAGCTTGGGCAGCTTCGAGCTCTTCCTTTACCGAGCTGCGCAGTTCGCCGAGAAGCTGGCGCTCTTCGGCGAGTTCGAGCTGCCCGCTGTCGCGGCGCTGGCTAAGGCGTGCGACTACGACAATTAATCCGAGGTCGAGAAAAATCAGCGCTGCAAGTAGGATCGTTGTCATCAATTCAGCCGTCCTGCAGGAAAGATTTGAGGACCTGCTCGTCGATTTCATCCATATTCACGACCTGAGCGACGACGATTTTTTTCTTTCCGCGTTTGCCGACCTCTTCCGAACGCACTACCTTTGCCAGAACTTTAAAAGTGCCTGGGGTATCGACACGACGATACTCAACGAAGCGCTGCTTGCGATTCCAGTAGTCTGGCAGCGAAATATGAATCTTGAGTAGAGTTCCGTCGGCATAGGATTGCGTGCCTTGAAATTCGAGGCCATGTGGACTGATATGGAGAGTTTGGGCGCGTTGCTCACCGGAATGATCAACTAACCCATAGGCGGCGACGGCGACGCTAATCTTGCGATTTGAGCGCGGGTATTTTTTGATTAAGTCCTCATCAAATCCGGTCGGCAGCACCGCCTGTACCTCAACTTCTGGTAGCAAATGGGACTCGGATTGGGTAAGCAGTGCAGATTCAAGGTCCAAAGCCTCGCTGGTAGCGAGGCTTAATTCGGGGACGAAGGCCGGGACTAAGGTTTCAGAAGACATTGGTTACCCCAAATTAGCTGGCCTTAGCCGGATTAATGCCCATGTTTTGGAAGATCTTAGCGAGCTTTTCTGCAAGAGTTTGGCCGGTAAACGGCTTTACTACATAATTGCTGACACCGCTTTTCACTGCTTCAATGATGTTTTCCTTCTCGGCCTCGGCGGTGACCATCAAGAAGGGCAGATGCTTGAAGTTGGGGTCGGCACGTACAGCTTTTAGAAACTCGATGCCAGTCATATTCGGCATATTCCAGTCGGAGACTATGAATTCAATCTGCGGATTCATCTTCAGTAATTCGTAGGCCTCGCGGCCGTCTTCCGCTTCCATAAAATCGCTAAAACCGTTTTGTCTAAACAGTGTTTTTACAATTCGACGCATGGTCGGAAAGTCATCGACAACAAGAATTTTCATGTCTGGTTTACCCACGGCCATATCTACTCCTTAGAATTAAACATTAATATATTTAATCTAGTCTATAAGCACATTCTTAAGTTTAGATCTGAGCCGTATGACGGCTTGGGTATGTAACTGGCTGACTCGAGACTCAGTCACCTCGAGGATTTTGCCGATTTCTTTGAGATTTAGGTCCTCGTAGTAGTAAAGAGATAACACTAACTTCTGCTTCTCTGGTAGATCCTCGATGTTTTTCATTAATAGTTGACGTACGCCCTTGCTTTTCATTTGCGTGAACGGATTCTTTGACCCGACGTTCTCTAGGCATTCAAGCAGGCTCTTGCGGTCATGCTGGCTTGGTCCGGTCAGCTCATCGAGCGAAAGCATCGTTACGGCTTTCACCTTGGCCACCATGCCGTGGTAGATATCTAGCGATAGGCCCATCGACTCGGATACTTCGGTGTCGCTCACAGCGCGGCCGAACCGTTGTTCCAGTTCTTGGTAGGTCCGTTCGATTTTCTTAGCCTTATCGCGTACGCTCCGAGGAACCCAGTCTTGCGAACGAAGTTCGTCGAGGATGGCACCGCGAATGCGGAATTCAGCGTATGTTTTAAATTTATTGTCCCTGCTCGGATCGTACTTCTCGATCGCGTCCATCAGTCCGATCACGCCAGCGCTGATAAGATCGTCGATGTCAATATTTGATGGCAATCGTGCTGCAATGCGCTGGGCGACGAAGCGGATGAGCGGGGCATAGTCCATGATTAACTGGTCGCGCAGTTTCCCGTCGACGCCCTGGGTGTCTTGCTTATAACGTTTTACAAGACCTTTCATGATACTCCCTCCGCCCGTGATGGCTGCTGCCATAGGAGGCTATGCCATAATTCTTGGACATCACTGTGGACTCTGGTCGTCTCGTGACCGCCGAATAGACGCCTAGCAGTTTGTGCCCAGGCTTGTCCGGCAATGGTGTGGGTTGATTCATCACTAGCTGCGCGGCGCAGCATTACGGACTTCGTCACCTGATGATCAAAGGGAACATATCCAGCATACTGCACCCGAACATCGAGAAAGCGCATCGCTACTTCGGCAATTCTGGTCATGATCTTTAGGCCTTCGCCATCCGACCTGGTTTGATTGATAAGCAAGTGTAGGCTCTTTATGCCGTGGTCCTCGGCTAGTACTTTAATCAAAGCATAGGCATCGGTGATGGCGTGAGGCTCTGGTGTGGTAACCACTAAAGTTAGGTCAGCAGCTTTACAGAAGTGGGTGACGTTTTCCGCTATTCCAGCGCCAGTGTCGATTAAGACTAAGTCATAGGCCTGATCTAGCTGATGGATCTGCTCAATAATTTGTTGCTTTTGCACATGGCTAAGGCGGGTAAGGCTGGAGATACCGGAACCAGATGGAATTAAATCAATGCCAAGCGGATGCTTGACCAAGATGTCCTTGAGCATCGCATGACCATCAAGAACGTCTCTGATATTGTAGCGAGACTTTAGCCCCAAAACAATATCGACATTGGCCAGGCCCATGTCACCATCGAATATAAGTACAGATTTCCCCTGCCTTCGCGCCGCCATCGCCAGATTGACCGTCGTCAGCGTTTTACCGACGCCACCTTTGCCGCTGGTGACCGCTAGCACTTGAGGCGCTTTTGCACCGCCCTTTAATATTCTCATACTCGACACGCATAGACCTCCGTTTACAAACCGAAAATTCTCTCAATCACCCGTTCCCGAGTCGCCCGCTCAATGTCATCTGGAATTTGCTGCCCTATTGAAAAGAAGCTAAGCGGTAGGCCCCAGGTCTTTGATTGATTGAAAATTTCACCAAAGGCCCAGCTCTCATCCAATTTAGTAAATACTAGACTGCTGAGACCGGTTGAGAGGAACGCCCTAATTTCGTGATCGAGCTGGGCCTGGCTTTCAGTGCTGGAAAGGCAAAGGTGGAAGTCAATTGGCAGGCTAAGACTCTTTAATGCCGCGAGATCTTGGATACCTGCCTTGTTCTTTGGACTTATTCCGGCCGTATCGATAAGCACGAGCTCCGTGCCGCGAAAGGTTTCGTGTACCCCTAACAAATCCTCGGCGGCATTGGCAGCGAGGAAGGGCACGTTGATAATCTTGCAGAAGATCCGCATTTGATCGCTGGCAGCTAAGCGATGGTTGTCTAAGGAGACGACAGCCACTTTTTGCTTTTCGCGCATAGTATAGTGTGCGGCAAGCTTTGCAACCAAAGCGCTTTTGCCGACACCGGTAGGCCCGACGATTCCTTGGTAGGAGACCGTGCCAGGCATGACATTCCAGCGTGGTGCTATCTTAATTCGTTTCATCATCCAACGAATAGAGTGATCGCGGTAGTAAGCCTCGCCGTCACTGTCGGGGGCGGGCAGGGAGCGCAGGTGACGCAGCAGGTCGACGATAGTGACTTCGTTGATACCCATGACGCTCAGCTGGCGCTGGGTGGGCACCATGTCGATTGGTAGGTCCTTTAGTCCGGAACCGTCCTTGTGACGCAGGGCTTCGATCATCATTAGCTTTAGCTCCTGCATGCCCGCCTCTAGTGCCTGTACTTGGCCACGGGTCGGCAGGGACGCCGTCAAATTTGCAATTTGCGCGCTCATATTGCTTAGCTCTAATGCAACCTGCGGGCTTTGAGAGGCGTCGCTTTGTGTCTGTGCGCCGTTCATGCCGGAGCGGCGCTCACTATGGGCGGCGGCAGCGGTCACTTCGTAAAGCATGCCGGTACCACCGGGCGCCGGCTTCTCCTTGGTCGACAGGATAACTGCGTCAGCGCCAAGCGTTGTTTTTACAGAGCGTACTGCGTCTTTCATCGTAAAAGCTTCGAAGGTTCTAACGTCCACGTAGAGGCTCCCGGGCGAGAGGCAAAGGCGAGGTCAAAAGCAGAAGAGGTTGCGGCGGTAGCTGTGGCCCACCTAGAAGGTTACGGAGCCAATATTTTTGGTCTGGATGTCCTTGGGGATCTCATCAAAGGCGAGGACGGTAAGGCTAGGAACGAAGCGGCTGATCATCTTGCGCAGGTCCCAGCGCACCCGCGAACCGCATAGGAGTATCGGTTGAGTGCCTGAGGTTTCGAAGCTACGCATGCACTCAAAGGTATTGTTCAAAAGGGACTGGGCTTGTTGAGGGTCAATGTTTAGGGAAGTGCTGCCGTCTTCTTGCTGGTTTATGCCTGAGACGATGACGTCTTCAGTCATACGATCGAGGGTAATCACGATAAGCTGGTTATCTGGGCTTAGGTACTTCTTAATGATACCACGCCCCAAGGCTTTTCGTACATAACGGGTTAATGCATCGGGATGTCGCACCGTCTTGCAATGATCGGCAAGGGTCTCGAAAACGCTGAGCAAGTCGCGGATACTAACGCCTTCTGTCAGGAGGTTTTGCAGGACTTTAACCACATCGCCGAGATTGAGCCGGTCGGTGGCGATAACCTCGTCGACGACCTTTTCGTGATCCCGTTTTAGGCCCTCGACTAGGGAGTGTACTTCCTGACGGCCGATGAGCTCCCCGGCGTGGTCTTGAATGAGCTTGGTAAGGTGGGTGACGATGACTGTAGAGCTGTTGACCACTGTGTAGCCGCGAAAGGTGGCCTCGTCGCGTTGGCCTGGAGTGATCCAAATCGCGTCCAAACCATAAGCTGGCTCCTTGGTCTTATGGCCGTCTATCGGATCTAAAACATCACCGGGATCCATAGCCAGAAAGCGCCGTGGCATTAGTTTCCCGCCACCGATGATGTTGCCTTTTAGCATTATTTGGTATTCGTCCGGGCGTAATTGGATATTGTCTCTTATCATGACCATCGGAACGATAATGCCGATGTCCAAGGCAAAGGTTTTGCGAGCGGAAGCGATGCGTTCTAGGACTTCCCCGTCTTGCGCAGTATCGACTAGGGGCACTAATTCGACACCGACTTCAAGGGCCAGAGTGTCTAAGTGCAGCAGGGCTTCGACGGAGTCGCTTTTCGCCTCTGGCTTTGACTTGTCGTCGAGTGATGCAAGTCGCGCCACCTCACGCCGGATTATTTCACGGCCAGCGTAGCGAGCCAGGAAAACCATACCTATGCCGAGCAGCATAAATGGAAGAAGCGGCATTCCCGGAAGTATGCCGAGAAGGCCGAGTAGCGCGGCGCAAACATACATGGCCTTTGGGTGAATAAATAACTGGCCGGTCAACTCTTCGCTCAGATCGTTACCACCACTGGCGCGAGTAACGACGATACCGGAGGCGGTTGAGATGATCAGAGCGGGGATTTGCGAGACTAAACCATCACCGACTGTGAGTAGGGTAAATTTGGCGGCGGCATCGCTAAAGGTCAGCTTGTACTGGACGACTCCGAGGATCAGGCCGACAATGATATTGATACCGGTAATGATCAAGCCAGCGATGGCGTCACCGCGAACGAACTTACTAGCGCCGTCCATCGAGCCGTAGAAGTTTGCTTCGTGCTCGACTTTTGAACGTCGCCGTTTGGCCTCTTCACGGTCGATGCTACCGTTATTGAGTTCAGCATCGATGGCCATCTGTTTGCCTGGCATAGCATCTAAGGTGAAGCGAGCACCAACCTCAGCGACACGGCCAGCACCCTTGGTGATGACGATGAAGTTGATGATAACTAATATGATAAAGATGACGAAACCGACGAAGTAGTTGCCACCGACGACGAATTCTCCGAAGGCCTGCACCACCTTGCTGACATGCCCGGTGGCGCCGCCAAGCAGGATACCCCTGGTGGTAGCGACGTTGAGGGCCAATCGAAATAGTGTCGTCAAGAGGAGCAGGGTCGGGAAGGTGCTGAATTCGAGTGGTTCCTTGATGTAGATGGAAATCAGCAGGATAAGCAGGGCCATGCTGATTGAGATGGACATCAGGATGTCGAGAATAAACGGCGGCAGCGGCACGATCATCATCATGATGATGGAAACGACGCCGATAGCGAACTGAACGTCGGAGCTTTTTAATGCTTCAAAAAATCCATTGAAAGCGGGACGACTGCGCACGGCGGCATTTTTAGCGGCTGGCATCTACACCTCGTTTTTTTGGGAGGACGCGACCCTTTAGCGCGAATACGTAGCGGATGATTTCGGCGACCGCTTTGTAAAGTTTGTCAGGGATTTCTTGGCCTTCTTTTACAGTGGCGTACAGTTCTCTGGCGAGAGGTACGTTTTCGATGATTGGAATCTTTTCATCTCTAGCGACTTCACGCATTCTCAAGGCAATGAAGTCTTTGCCTTTTGCTACTAGGATTGGGACCTTATCCCCGGCACTATAGCGCAGTGCTATGGAATAGTGGGTTGGGTTGGTAATCAATACGGTAGCAGTCTTGGTTTTTGCTATAATTTTTTTATTGGCAATTTCACGCATCATGCCGCGCATCTTGCCTTTGGTTCTTTGATCGCCCTCGCGGTTTTTATAGTCCTCCTTTATTTCCTGTTTCGTCATTCGCATCTGTTTTTCTAGACTGATGAAGTTCCAAAAGTAGTCGGCACCCGAAATAACCAGGAGAAAGCCAGTGACCGCCCAAAATAGTGTTTTGGTTATGCTTCCCCAGTAGATCCAGCTCGATCGCATTGGGTAGGCCATGAGTTCAGGTACTCTTGACCATTCGCCTCGTAGGATGAGGTAGGCAACGGTGCTGACGGATGTTAATTTGGCGAGGCTCTTGAGTACATCCACCCATGCTTGGCTACTGAACATACGAGCGATGCCGGAGATTGGTTCCAGCCGTGAAAAATCTGGGCTGACACGCTGCCAGGACCAGCTCAGGCGCGTTTGTGCCAGGGTGACCGAACTTGCAGCGACCATGGTGATAAGAAATATCGGCAGGCATAGTTTAAGGATATCGACCCAAGTATTGCCGAGGAAAGACATGATATTATTGGCGTCAATGCGGACGCTTACTATCTGGTCGAAGTGCGTAGTGAATAGGCGTTGCATCTGCTTCATGAATCCCGGTGCGCCCGAGGTGAAGGCGATAACACAAGACGCTAGGACCGCCACCGAAGTGAACTCGCGTGATAGCGCAATTTGGCCACGGTCGCGAAAGTCTTCCCGTCGCTCGACAGTAGCGTCTTCTGTGCGGTCGTCTGAACTGGCGTCTTGATCCGCCATTTAACCTACTCATCTATGGTTGGGGGGAAGGGGCGATACTGCGAATAATGCCATGGAGCAGCTCTTGGACACCGGTGAAGTGATCCGTAATCCAGCTGGGAAAGAACGGTAGGGTGGCAATGTAGATCACCATACCGATGATAAAACTCGCGGGAAAGCTCATCAAGAAGGCGTTCATATTTGGTACAGCACGAGCGATAAGCCCAATGGCAGCCATAGTGAACAAGAGAGCGACTAGGATTGGAGCGGAAAGTTGGACCGCGATGGCAAGGATGCCACCAGTTACTGTGATTAAAATTGCCACCAATGAGCCGCTCATATGCGCGGCCCCACCTGGAATCAGTCGGAATGTATCGAGTATGGCGCTCAGAAAGATCTGGTGCAAACCGAGCGTGAGGAAGATTAACATCACCATCATGCGGTGAAATGCTGAAAAGCTATCCATCTTCTCACCGTAATCTGGCAAGAACAGACTGGCTGTGCCAAATCCCATTTGGTAGGACACCACTGTTGCGGCCATCATGATACCGTCAAAGGCAGCGCGGGCGCAGAAGCCAATGACCAGCCCAATCCCCACCTCGCGGATAACGTAGGACGCAATCGTTAGCACATCTGCAGCTAGGTCCGGCGCCCAGGTCGCGGGAATAGCGGGATACATGCCGATGGTCAAGGCCAGCGACAAAAGTACGCGGACCCGGACCGGTGTTGGTGCGTCGCCGAGAATGGGCAGGGAAAATAACAAGGCCCCGATGCGAAGGAAGGCCATCGCACCGACTAACAGTTCGGTCGGATTGGGAATTCCTTGCATGGCTTAGTGGGTCACTCCAGGGATTCCGTTGAAGAGGTCGGTGGTAAAGCCCATCATAGTCTGGAGAATCCAGGGTCCACAGAGTATCATCGCCAGGGTGATCATCAGAATTTTCGGGACAAACGAAAGTGTTTGTTCTTGAATTTGAGTTGCTGCTTGGAGGATGGAGACTAGGACGCCGGTGATTAGGGCCGCGGCGAGAATGGGGGCGGATATTTCAATCGCCACCCAGACGGCGCGGGTCCCGAGGTCGATTACGGTTTGGTCGGTCACCTCAGGCCCCTTTCTCAGAGATTAAAGCTCTTGACGATATTGGTGACAATCAGCGCCCATCCGTCCACAAGCACAAACAGAATTAGTTTAAATGGTAGCGAAACCACTGTTGGCGGCAGCATCATCATCCCCATAGCCATGAGGACCGATGACACCACCATGTCGATGACGAGAAATGGGATATAGATGAGGAATCCGATCTGGAATGAGGTCTTTAGCTCACTGACGATAAATGCTGGCATTAGGGTGGTCATCGAGACATCTTGAACGGTCTTCGGGCGCGGTTGTTTGGTAATGCTAAAAAATGTTTCGAGGTCGCTTTCGTGCGTCTGAGCCAGCATGAATTTGCGCAGTGGTTTGATCAATTCGTCGATGGCCTGCTCTTGTGAAATTTTCTTTTCGCTGTAGGGAGTATAGGCCTTGTCTTTGATGGCATCGATGACGGGCGACATAGTAAAGAAGGTGAGAAAGAGAGCTAAGCCGACGATGACCTGGTTTGGTGGCATCGAGTTGGTGCCTAGGGCTTGGCGAACGAAACTCAAGATAACTAAAATGCGTGTAAATGAGGTCATCATAAGCAAGATTGCCGGAGCGATCGACAGAATGGTCAGCATAGCAATGATTTTCATCGCCGGGACCAGGTCGGTGGGATCGTCGGTCTCTTTTAGGTCAATGCCAATGGTGGGTACTTTAACCTGAGCGTAGGCCGGCCTTGGCTGCAACAACGCGCATGCGATCGCAATGAGCAGCAGCGTACCGGCGAACATATAGGACCACTTACGCATTTAGATTGTCCGCAGGTTTTTCAGTTTTTCACGAATCAACCGGGTGACGTCATCGATGGCCTTCTGGCCACCTTCGGCTGGGCTGAGAGCTTCAGGAGGCCGCTTCGTGGAATGAGCCGGAGCAGGGGCTTGGACCCTTGCTTCGGCTACGCGGGCGGCTTGACGCGCAGGACCTCTGTCTTCGATGCCGTTTTCGCCGACGCCGATGTTGATGCGCTGACCGCTGACGGGCGCTTTTTTAGTACTTACAGGTGTACCCTGTGGAGACGGCGTCGTTGGCCTTGCCATAGGGCGTTTAGGCGGCGGCGCCAGGCTTTCTCGGTCGTTTCCTGGCAGATTCTTTAGAACCGGTGCCGGGCGCATCTCGAGAGTGTCCGACGCCGACAAGAGCTTGTTAAATTCTGGCGGCAGCTCGGGAGTTGATTTGTTTTGTGCCGCAAGCGTCTGGGCCTGGGTTCGGTTTTGATAGGTTGGTGCAGAGGGTGCAATTGCACTCAAAAATGTAATCTGATCCGGCGAAATGCCGATTAGTAGACGCTCATTTCCGACTTGAATCAGAGAGATCTTCTGCCGCGGTGCCAAGGCCAGTGTGGCAATGGTTTTCATTGTCAGCATATCCTGGCCGGTGAGGTCGCCCTTAAGCATACCTCGCCGTTTAAGATACGGTTTTGCCAGCCAGGTTAGCAGGAGGAGGCCGAGCATCACGGCCGAAAACATGGCCACGCGAACCAATTTGTCCCGCATGTCGAATCCGCCAGTGGCTAAAGCCCCGGCTTTCTCTGAGCCGGTGAAGGTAGCGGTGTCTGATTTGAGTTGCTCGCTTGGGGCGGGGCCACCTTCGCGCACAGGGGTGCGTGCGATTACTTGATCGGCGCTGATAGTAGATGGAGCTGGTGGTCCGATTAGGTCCCTTTCGATGAAATCTGGGACTGCAGCAGTCGCTGTTGAAATCATTGGTGCAGCCACTGGTGCGGTGGGAATCGACGCGAGCCTTCTGGCGTCTAGGGTCAAGACAATGCGATCTCCAAGAATTTCTGCTGTCAGAGCATCCTTTGTTTTTGCTGCGTCCTGATTGATAAAGAAACGGATGCCGGCATCACTTGATGTTAGCTGAAATGCCGCGATCTTCGGCATATAGGGTGCGATTCCCTCGAAGAATTTTCCGGGTTCCGGCACGATTGTGCCCGGCAATGTTAGCTGCAGGAAGGCGCCGTGGTTTTGAATTTCGCCAAGGGATCCCCAAGAAGGCTTCTGATTGAGTCGAATGGTGATGCTCGGCAACGTCGGGTCGTCCTCGGCGTCTATAAGACCCAGGGTGACCAATGTAGCGGCAGGTAGTTTCACTGGATCTTTTGACTTGGCCAGAGCGGAGGTGCTGAGCGCCAAGGCAAAGAGCGCGTAATGAGACCATCTTTGCCGCGTAGTAGTGTGGATAAGCAACAATATATTTCCTAATGCAAACTTTGGTCGCATGATCATCCAGCCTTTTCAGTCTGAGCTAAGTCGCCAAGTCCAAATTGAGACACCACATCGGTTAGGCGGACGCCGAATTTTTCGTTGACCACTACGACTTCGCCCATGGCGACGAGCTTGTCATTGATCAAAATTTCCATCGGCTCACCCGCGATTTTGTCGAGTTCGATGACCGACCCCTGGCCAAGCTGTAGCAAATCGTTGACCAACATTTTTGTCCGGCCTAGCTCGACCGAGACCTTTAGCGGTATGTCGAGGATCATTTTGAGTTTGGAAAAGTCCGTGCGTGGCGCTTTGGTTTCACCGTCGCCACCCCCGGCTTTGACGGCCTTGCCCCCTTCTTCGCCCGCCTCGGATAGCGCCTCATCAAAATCGGCGCCTAGTCCAAAGTCTTCCGCGCTCATGCCCCCGCCGTCGCTGCTCATAGTCTGTCTCCTTTGGGCCTGGTGTTGCTGCCGGCGGCAAGGCCGCTTGCCAAGATGGTTAAACGTCGATTAAGGATTCGACTATTTTCAAGGCGCGGTTGCCTTTGAGGAGCCCTGGGATGCCTTTGAATTTCGGAATGCCTTCGACCTGGATATCTAGGGGCATCGTCGCGTCACTGTTGAGCTGGATAATGTCTCCGGGGCTTAGTTCCAGTAAGTCGCGCAAGGCGATATCCGCCTCGCCCAGCTTGACAAGAAGATTAGCTGAGGTTCCCATAATTTGTTCCTTGATCCGGTTGATCCAGATGAAGTCAACTTCCAGCTGCTCGCTTTGGAAGCCGACGGAGAGCTTTGATTTAATCGGTTCCAAGGTCGCGTAGGGGATAACCACCTTGATGGTGCCAGAGACTTTTTCCAGCTCAACATCAAAAGTCGTGGCGATGACAACGTCGGATGGTGGAACGACCGCAACGAATTGCGGATTGATCTCAGTCCGGCTATACCCCACCTTGAGCGGGTAGACTGGTTCCCAGGCCTTTTCGTAGTCGTCGATCGCAGACAAAACGACGCGGCGCGCGATTTTGATTTCGATTTGGGTGAAGTCTTTGCCCTCAATCTTGGTATAGGGCACGTCGTTGCCACCGAAAAAGCTATCGACTAGGGCGTATAGCAACTTTGATTCAATGACCATGACGGCTGCTCCGCGCAGTGGATCAAGGCGGAGGATGTTGAGACAGGAAGGTAACGGTAGCGAGTTCATGAATTCGCTAAACTTGAGCGGACCGGTCGAATTGACGCTTAGGTTGGCCATCTTTCTCAGGGAGTTTGATAGCGTGACGCGAAACAGCCTGATGAAGCGGTCATGGATGATGTCGAGGGTCGGCATTCGGCCGCGGATGATCCGGTCCTGGTTCGCCAGATCATATTGAACGACCCCGCTTTTCATTTCATCGCCACCGGCGTCGCCTTCGTCAACGCGATTGTCCGATACGGCCGAGAGGAGTGCGTCCACCTCGTTTTGGGAAAGGACTTGATTCATGCCGCACCTTTAGGAAAGGGGTAAGGGTAGAACATTGGATGGAATGCGCGGGTCTTAAAGCGGTGGGTATTATAATCCCATTATATCACAGTAAGTGGGATGCGCTAGATCCGGGTGTGGATTGTTGCATAAAGGTCCGCTCACTCGATTAGGATGTCGGTGATAAAAATGTTGTCAATTTTCTTGTTCATATACTGATTGATGCGATTTTCGATTTCTTTGCGAAGCTGTTCTTTTCCGTCTGGTCCAAGCAAAAATTCACGCGTCTTGCGGGTGGTCACATGAATCACCGCATCACGTAACTGCGGCAGGCGCTTGTCCATCTCTGCTTTGATTTCTTCTGAGCAGTTGTATTCGATGGTGACTTCAAGACGAATATAGCGATTTTCTAGAGGATTGCCGAGGTTGAGATGGAAGGCTTGAAGGGGCATGGTGCAGCCGAAGTCGACTCCATCGATCTTGCCAACTTTATTGTCACCTTTATCGGCGTTTTTTTCTCCGTGTTTGGCGTCTTTCGCTTCGCCATTTTTTTCTCCATGTTTATCCTCTTTTCCTCCTTCCTTTTTTTCTCCGTGTTTGGCGTCTTTTCCTTCGCCATTTTTTTCTCCATGTTTATCCTCTTTTCCTTCTTCCTTTTTTTCTCCGTGTTTGGCGTCTTTCCCTTCGCCGTTTTTTTCTCCATGTTTATCCTCTTTCCCTTCGCCCTTTTTTTCTCCGTGCTTTACTTCATGGCCTCCCGCCTCGCCGGACTCTTCGCCACTGTTGGGATCCTTGCCCCCTGCGAGGAAGAGCGCTAGACCACCGCCGATTGCGGTAGTCGCTACAACCCCGCCAATGATGAACATCAACATCTTTTTCTTCTTGCTGGCGGCGGCAGCTTCTTCAGGTGGCAGTTCGGCCTTGGGCGCCTGTTCTTTCTTAGTCTCTTTATCATTTGACATGGGACTGCCTTATCTTTGACCGTGCGGGGAGGGTAGGGGATTGGTCGGGGGCGCATGAGGCTAGGGAGTGAGGGAAGCCTATGCAATATCGGTGTCAAAACCTGGCGGTTTGGGCATGATGGAGGATCGTAGGACTTTTTCCTATTGCTTGATAAATGACCAATGGCGTTGTCAAATCACTGGCGCTCGGCGTCAATATGCTGACGCCGAGTGGCAAGGAGCTGTCGCCAGTTTTTTGACGCCGGCCTAGGGAAAGTGAATTGCATGCGAAGACTGACTTGGAGTTTGGTAGGTGGGATGGCGCGCTTGTGTGGCGTTTCAGTGGCGTTAATGCCCTGGTGTTTGTCGACGCCTGTGCTTGCGGCTGAGCCCGCCAACCTCAATTACGATGTCGACGCCGCTTTGGTCTACTTCGAGGCCTTGAGGGGGCCACATAGTAGGGCCGGCATGGTCGACGGGGCAGCCATTGCACCGTTGGCGTTGGCGTCACAGCCGCATACTCTCGGGCTGCGCCGACTTGCACTTGGCTTGACCTGGCAGGCTTCCGCCGCGGCCAGTCTGCACCTGACACTGCGCCCTGATGCGGTCAACCGTCATGATGAGGCAGGTGGCACTCTCCTTCCTGTGCGGGAGGTGGACACCCGGAGTAGCGATGGGGGGCTGCAGCCATTACCAACGATACGCCTTCTCGATGAATACCAGCTAGTTCTCAGGGCGCGGCCCGGAGCAAGCCTTGGTTTTGGCGTCTGGTCTGGTTTGGAGCCGACCGAGCTAGCTTATCCGGAGCTACTTGGATTTGGTCTAAAGGTGCTATTCCCCGCCAAGTTCTCCGGCCTGCGCCTTGCCTGGCAGCCGCTCAGTCAGGAGCCCGACCGTGCAGGCGCTGCGGGTGCAGGTGCCAAAAGCGCCCCGATGACGGGCGAGCTCTTTTTGCTTCAAGGCAATGAGGACCGGGCTGAGGCTTTGGTACTTAAGTCTGACTCCCATGATGTTGCCCCCTCGG
>Ga0315287_10002074_pt1 | contig 18789 bp, 15 predicted proteins | sample YL17G11_0_MG_FD_205037 | JGI IMG/M metagenome (GOLD analysis project Ga0315287, IMG submission 205037) | Sediment microbial communities from Yellowstone Lake, YNP, Wyoming, USA - YL17G11_0 | ecosystem: Environmental > Aquatic > Freshwater > Lake > Sediment | place: USA: Wyoming | collected...
CGTCGATGCACTCAGTCCCCCGGGAACCGCAGCCCCCTGAAATACTCGCGATAGTATGCGTGCCATGTACTCAACCTGGGAGCGGCAAAGTTGATGGGTGTGCGAGGCAGGTTGAGAATGCGCCTGAGGCTGTAGCCGCCTTTGAGGATGAAGAAGTTCATGTACTTGTTGTAAATGGCCTTTCGCGGACAACTGTAGATACAGCGCATGCACCAGATGCACTTCTTGCCGAAGCGGATCTTCTTGTCAACCTCAGAGATGTTGGAGACCGGGCAGTGCTTCACGCATGTGCCGCAGAGAGTGCACGCATCGGTTGTTCGGAGATACTGGCCGAAGTATTTGGCGCCGTACTGGTCCTCCATGATCCCGCATGCCTTCATGGCCCACCGAAGAAAGAAGCCAATGCGAAGGCTGTGTACTTCCCCGGCAGCGATCCGGCAGGCTGTCTGCGGAATCTTCGCCCGCGCAGCTTCCACCAACTCCCGCGACAACTGGTCGTCCAGACTCATGAGCCAGTTGCACGGCATGGCGAACAGCTCGTCGTAGAACACGGTGTAGCCTTTGCGGGCAAGAATCCCGATCAGCGACTTTGAGGCTCCATTGTTGACAGCATGGAAGTCCCCGGCCGTCTTGAGGATGAACGACGGTTTGCCCGCAGCCGTGGGCAGCGCTCGGACGAAGTCGTAGACCAGGCCAGGAGTGTCGAATCCGAGAACCGGGTGTGCGAATCCGACCGTTTCATAGGCATCGAGATCCGGGATGGTCTTCTCACCAACGAGTGTCTCGATCTTGAAGAGATCGACGGCAGCGTCCACCTTTGCCAACTCCTCGGCCAGGAGCTTCACAACAAACTCCGTATTGCCGGTGCCCGAGAAGTAGTAGAGCGCGTATTTCTTGTTCATGGGTATGCACCTCTCCAATGGCGTTCACTGGTCCAACGCCCAACAACCCCTTCCTAACGGTCGGGGCTCAGCATCGTGCATCGGGCTGTTCCTGACATGCAAACAACGATCCCTAAGTATACCCATGGAGGGGGCGCGAGGACAACCCTGGGGGAGCGTTCCGCATTGGGGGCCACGCAGCGACTCAGTTCCACGTGGAGAGCGTGAGTCCCGGGATCGGCAATAGGAGGAAACCGGTGGAGGCGGAGATCTCAGCAGCTCCTCGCGCTGTCAATCAGACTTCTGATTTGTGCGAGGAACAATTTGGTTCGCTCGATGTACGGAGCGGTCTCTTCTTCAGGTCGCCGGACGCTTCATTCACAGTTTCACTCCCTCGATCTCGATGTTCTTGTGCAGCGGCATTGTGCGGCACTTCTCGCTTCCCCACTCTTTGCGCCAGCGCCTTGCCGAAAGATCAACGCCATGCCGCACTTCGGACAACTGCCCCAGCCGCCGCATGAATCTCCGGATGCATGCTGCATGTCCAGTAACCGGCTTCGGCAGGCGCTGTGCCTGGTTGGGCTGCTGTGCCCGGCGCCTTTGCTGACGTGTCAGTCGGCGCGACGGCTGTGCCACTTGGCGCACCAAGAACCTCAACGCTCTGACCCATGCTCGCCAGCTTGTCGATGTACTTCTGCGGATCTGCCTTCACCTTGGCAAGGCAACCGGTGCAACACATGTAGATGCGCTTTCCGTTGCAGTCGAAGAAGACGCTCTTGTCAATAGCCTCGCCCATGACCGGGCACGTTGTCTGCGGCTTGAGCTGCATGGCAACCGCAGCGGACTTGGTAGTGTCGTTCTTTGACGACGCTCCCTTCGCTGAACAACTGGTTGATGCCAGACTCAGCGCAACCGACCCTGCCACCACTGTGCTGACCAGAAAACCCAAGCGCATGCGTACCTCCGCCGGTTGAATTGTTGGTGAACTGTCTGGTGAACCACCACAGTCCGGACTGGTCCGTCGAGGCCGGACCACGCAGTCAAGCCGCCTTCCGCCCGATCCCGCGCTTCTTCCACAGGTAGTAGATCGCAGGATAGGCCAGGAGTTCCATGATCACTGAGGTGACAACGCCCCCGATCATAGGTGCGGCAATGTGCTTCATCACGTCAGAGCCGGTGCCTGTGCTCCACATAATGGGAATCAATCCGGCAATAATCACCGCCGCAGTCATCACCTTGGGTCGCACCCGTTTCACGGCACCGTGGTCAATCGCATCGCGCAAGTCCACCAATGTCGTCATTGCACCCCGCTTGCGCGCACCATCGTACGCCTGCTCAAGGTACAGCAGCATGATGACGCCGGTCTCGGCGTCAAGCCCCGCCAGCGCGATCACGCCGACCCACACTGCCAAGCTCAGGTTGTAGCCGAGGATGTAGATGAACCATATCGCGCCCACAAGCGAAAACGGCACCGCAAGAAAGACAATTGCCGTCTTGACAAGCGAGCGTGTATTGAGGTAGACGATGAACAGGATAATAAAAAGTGTGAGTGGAATCATGACCATCATCCGCTTCTGCATGCGCTGCATGGCCTCGAACTCGCCGCTCCAAACAACCGTATAGCCAACCGGGAGCTTGACTCCTTGCGCGACAGCACGCTGGGCACCCTCGATGTAGGTACCGATATCGATACCGCGGATGTCAACAAAGACCCAGGCATTGGGTCGCGTGTTCTCGCTGCGCACAACCATGGGGCCCTTGGTGGTTGTAAACGTGGCAACCTGGCCAAGGGGAACCTGCCGGTCGTCGGCAGCAGCCACCAGCACGTGTTTGAGCGCCTCAAGATTATCGCGCAACTCGCGGCCGTACCGCAGGCTGATGGGGTACCGCTCGAGTCCCTCAACCGTGGTGGTGATGTTCATGCCGCCCAGAGCAGTCTCGATGACGTTCTGGATGTCGCCAACCTGCAGGCCGAACCGCGCTGCTTGCCTCCGGTCAATCGCAACGTCGAGGTAGTTGCCGCCCACCGCACGTTCGGCGAAGGCGGATGTGGTGCCACGCACTCCGCGCATCACTTCCTCCACGTCTTTGCCGATACGCTCCAGCGTGTCGAGGTTCGCCCCGGAGATCTTGATGCCCACAGGAGTCTTGATGCCCGTGCTGAGCATGTCGATGCGCGTTTTGATCGGCATGGTCCAGGCATTGGTGAGCCCGGGAATCTTGATTGCAGCGTCGAGTTCGTCAATGAGCTTCTGCGGCGTCATGCCCTTGCGCCACTCCGAGGTCGGCTTGAGTTGGATAGTGGTCTCCAGCATGTCGAGGCCCGCCGGATCGGTTGCGGTTTCAGCGCGTCCGGCTTTGCCGAAGACCGATTTGACCTCCGGGAATGTCTTGATGATCTTGTCGGTCTGCTGCAGAATCTCCTTGGCCTTGGTAACCGATACGCCCGGCATGGTGGTGGGCATGTACAGCAGATCGCCTTCCCATAGCGACGGCATGAATTCGGAGCCAAGTTGCGAGAGCGGAAACGCGGTGAGTGCGATTAACCCGACCGCACTCACGATGATGGCGATCGGCCGTTTCAAGACAAATCGCATGACCGGATGATACAGCGCGATCAGCAGTCGGTTGATCGGATTGCGCTCCTCGGCCGGTATCTTTCCGCGAATGAAAAATCCCATGAGAATGGGAACAATGGTAACGGCCAGAATCGCCGCAGCGCCCATGGAATAGGTCTTGGTGAACGCAAGTGGCCTGAAGAGCCGACCTTCCTGCGCACCGAGCGAGAACACGGGCACAAACGAGATGGTGATGACAAGAAGCGACCAGAACAGCGATGGGCCAACCTCGCACGACGCCTCTGTCACGACATCCCAGTGCTTCTTGCGCTCGGGCGGTGCAAGGCTGTTGTTGTGTTCGAGGTGTTTGTGCAGGTTCTCGATCATGATGATCGCCGCATCAACCATGGCCCCGATCGCAATGGCGATGCCCGACAGCGACATGATATTCGCGTTGATGCCCTGCACGCGCATCACCACAAAGGCAATGAGTATGGCTGTAGGGAGCGTGAAGACCGCAACAAGCGCACTGCGCGCATGCAGGAGGAACAGGATGCAGACAAACGCGACAATGATGATTTCCTCGAGCAGTTTGTCGCGAAGGTTATCGATGGCTCGCGTGATGAGGCTCGATCGATCGTAGACGGGAACAATCTTGACATCCGGCGGCAGGCCCTGCTTTGCGATCTCCATCTTCCCCTTGACCGCATCGATCACCTTGAGCGCATTCTCCCCAAACCGGATGATCACCACCCCTCCGGCCACCTCCCCGAGTCCATCGAGTTCCGCCACACCCCGCCGCATCTCGGGACCGATGTCAACCGACGCTACATCGCCAAGAAAAACCGGCGGTGCACTGCCCATTCCGGGCTTGAGCGGAATGTTCCTGATGTCATCGATTGACTTCACGTACCCCAGGCCGCGAATCATGAACTCGGCCTCGGCCATCTCAATCACTTCGCCACCAACATCGGCGTTACTGTTCTTGATGGCCATTTCGACCATGTTGATGGGGATACCGAACGATTGCAGCTTGACAGGATCGACCGTCACCTGATACTGCTTGACATAGCCGCCGATGCTCGCGACTTCGCTCACCCCTTCGACGCCAGTCAGTTGGTATTTGAGATACCAGTCTTGCAGCGATCGCAACTCGGCCAGCGATCGCGTGGGCGACGTGAGCGCGTACTCGTACACCCAGCCCACGCCTGTTGCATCGGGCCCGAGAGTGGGGATGATGCCTTGGGGCAGCTTCTTCTGCGCGTAGTTGAGCAACTCCAGAACGCGGCTGCGCGCCCAGTAGATGTCGGTACCGTCCTGAAAGATGATATAGACGAGGGAGTAGCCGAAGAAGGAGTACCCACGCACAGCCTTGGCTCCCGGCACCGCAACGAGCGACGTGGTGAGCGGGTAGGTTACCTGGTCTTCAACGATGCGTGGGGATTGCCCTTTGTCTTCGGTGTATACGATCACCTGCACGTCGGAGAGGTCGGGAATCGCGTCAACCGGGGTGGTGAGGAGGGCCCAGATGCCAAGGCCGATGGCAAGAACCGTCATGAAGATGACGATCGTCTTGTTCTTGATCGACCAGGTGATGATCCGCTGCAGCATCTGCATCTCCCACGTGTGTGGTCTTCTGCCCGACGCGCGTGCCTGTTCAGGCGAAGAGGTCCGCGCTTGTCGGTATCGTCAACGACCGATCACTGCGTCCGCCACCGGCGCGGCGTGTCACATGCCCTTCATGGCGTCTGTACCCGAGGACTCCTTGACGTCCGGCTGAGCTGCATGGTCGGCTCCGCTGGATTGCTTAGCCACCAGGAACATGCCGCACGTGGGGCACTTGCCGGGCTTGTCACTGAACACCTCGGGGTGCATGGGGCAGGTGTACACCACTGCCTGCACCTCCGCGGCGTGCGAGGCGTCCTTGGCGCGAGGCTTGGCCACGGCTCGCGGATGGTCAGTGCCGGTCATATCCATCTTCGATGTGTCGGAGGTCGGGCCACCCGTGTCTGACGAGGTCGCGCCATGGGTGAGCTTGAGCACCGCCGCCTTCAGATTGCTCTCCGAGTCAATGAGGAACTGCGAGGATGTCACAATCTCCTCACCATCATGCACACCCGACAGGACCTCGGTGTAACCTTGCGCGGTCTGGCCGATCTTGACCTGGCGCGGCTCGAAGTATCCACCACCCACTGCGACAACCACCAGCGTTCGCAGTCCGGAGCGTATCACCGCCTGGTCGGGAACTGTGACGGCGCTCGTGCCCATCGCCGCATGGATGGTCACTGTGGCATTCATGCCAGGTTTCACCGTCAGGCTCGAGGTGTTCGTCAGTTCGAGTCGCACCAGAAGCGTTCGCGACTCCATGTTGAGCTCGGGTGCGATGTAGGTAACCGTGACATTGAACGTCTGTCCGGGGTAGTAGTCGAGTTCAACCGTACCGTGCTGGCCAATCTTGACTATAGGCACGTCCTGCTGATACACCGCGGCCTCAACCCACACCCGGGAATAATCGACCACTTTGTACAGCACCATGCCCGGGTCGATGCTCTGACCCTTGGTCACCATCTTCTCGGTGACCAGACCCGAGGCGGGAGAAACCACGGTGATGGTCTTCTCGGGAGTGCCGCGCTTCTCAAGTGCCGCGATTTGCGCTTCGGTCACATCCCAGTTGAGAAGTCGTTGACGCGCACTTCGGAGCAATTGTCCTGAATCTCTGAAAGCAACACTCTTGTATGCCTGAAGATACTCGGCCTGGGCGGTCACCAGATCCGGGCTGTACAGATCGTAGAGCGGCTGTCCCTGCTTCACCGGCTGGCCGGTGTAGTTGACGTACAGCTTTTCGATGTAGCCCATGGTCTTGGTTGTGATTGTGGCGATTCGGCGCTCGTCGGGCATGATGGTCGCTGTCGTACGCACATCCCGCGTGAGAGTTCGCACAGCGGCTTTTTCTGTGGCCACGCCAATGCTCTGGATCATCGCCGGATCGATCTTCACGGCACCGCTTACGGACGCGTCCTCGTACACAGGGACCAGGTCCATACCATCAGGCGCCTTGCCTGGCTTGTCGGACGTGCGAGATGGATTCATGGCATCGCGGTAGAAGAGAATGCGGCCTTTGCCGGAGCTTTCCGACGAGCCGGGATCGTTCACCGGCACCAGGGCCATCCCGCATATGGGACAATCACCCGGCTTGTGCGAGAGGTAGTTGGGGTGCATGGGGCAGTGATACACCACAGCCTGTCCCGATCCGGTGTGAGATGAATCCTGACGCGAGCATCCCGCGAGCATCGCGATGCCGGAGACCATCGCTACCGCGGCTGTGACCACGAATGTGGAAATCAGAGGGGCTTTGCGCATTATCGTTGTCCCTTCCTCGTGCTTTTGTCAATTTCGTCGATGCTTAATCCAACGGCGCGCTCAAGCTGGCTCTGGGCATCAAGCAGAGACATAGCCGCCATGTGATAGTCGAGCTTTGCCATGACCAGCATGCGCTGCGTGTCAAGCAGCATGAGGAACTCCCGCTTGCCGGTCTGGTAGGCTGCCAATGTGCTCTCCAGGGTCTCTTGCGCTTGCGGGATGAGCGTCTCTCTGCTCAGACGAAGCCGCTGCTCGCTGCTCTGCACCTTCAGCAGTGCGTCGTTGACCTCCGAAGCAATCATGTTCTTCATGTTGTCGCGCTCGCCTTGTGCCGTCTGGGCGTTTGCGTTCGACCGTACAGTTTCGGCGGAGGTCTTGCGGAGCGACCAGGGCACCACGGGAATCGTGGCACCAACCATGAGACTCCAGGCATCCCTGGTGTGCATCGGTTGTTTGTAGGTGCCTCTCACCATGAAATCCGGCAGATACTCTTTGCGCGCGGCAGCAAGTTCCGCACGCTGCATGTCAATGCCCGACTGCATGGATTTCAGCTCAGGCCGGTTGACCTCTGCCAGTGCCAGCAGCGCATTGAGGTCGTACTCCTGCGAAACCGGGTCGATTTCCGGGACAAGGCCGATCTCGGTGGCTACCGCGCGGTTGCACAGCGCATTGAGCATGCCCACCATGGACCTGCGTTGCTGAATGAGAACAATGGTATCGCTGCCAAGCTTGGCAAGCTCCGACTGTGCACGCAGCACGTCGGGTTGGCCAGCCATGCCAAGTTCGTACTGTTTTCGGGCAACGGCAACAACCTCGTGCGCCAGGGTCTGCGTTTCGCGGTTGATCTCCAACTGCCGGTCTTTCAGGTACAACTCAGCATAAAGAGAGCCGACAGTGCGGACGATGGTTTGCTCCTCCGTCAACCGATCGGCCCGGAGCATCTCTGTGCGCCTCTGTTCCGCCTTGGACATGGCACCAAGCTTGCCCGGAAACGGCAGCATCTGCTGGATGGAATAGTCGTATTCCATCTGGTCTTTGAACGGATTGGGAAATGAGGTAATAGGCGCCTGCATGAATTCAAAGCCGAACTGCGGCGGCTCGAGACTCTTCTGGATCTTTACCGATGCGGAAGACGCCTGCACGCGTGCGTCGGCGGCTGCAAGCCGAGGATTCTGCCGAGCCGCCACAGTGAGTGCGTGCAGCGAGTCGCGGTAGGTGTGAATGTCCATGCGCACGGCCTGTTGCGGGAGTGCCGCCCCGCTCAGCAGGCACACCATCGCCATCGCGACAGTCGGAGAGAGTGCGTCCATGCCGCAGCAGCCCTGCGCACTGACCCCTGATGGAAGATACAGTATCGCAAACGCCAAGCCAGCCAGCAGTGACCGGTTCATCGGAAGCCATCCTCTCAATTGAGATCCACCGATCCAGTCGTCGACCCACTGTCATCAGACACCACTACCGTAACGGTTGCGCGGCCGGTGTGGCAACTGGGCGCGGCAAAGATGCAGGTGGAATCCATGGGAAACAGGTAGTCAACCGCACCCGTTGCTGTCCAGGAGTACTTCAGCGGCAGCCCCGTGGCGCTTCTCACTCTGCATTCGATGAGCGAGGTGCCTCCCAGCGGCACCGTTGACGGACTCGCCGAAAGCGAAACGATTGAGAGTGCAGGATTGTCACCCGGCGCTGCGGCAACCGGGTTGTTTGTCCTGCACCCCGACAGAGCAACAATCGCCAGTCCAGCAGCGATACCACAGATCAGACCGCGCATGGCGCCTCCTTGTGTTGAGGTGGTGTGCCTATATGAGACGACGAGTCGTCGGCGATCCAATGGGGCATCGCACTCAGCCCTCCTTGCGAAGCCGTTCCTCCGCATAGAGCCGGGTTCTCCGGGCATCGTCGCCGGTGATCTGCAGCGGCCAGAACCGCGAGCACTTCCTCATTGCCTCGGCGTAAAGCGCAGGATCTGCCGGCAGATCAAAGACCTCGACCTCGGGCAGTGTCGCGCGAACCATCTCCCGCTCCGTTGGAGAATTGTCAACGAACATCATGGCATCCAGGCCGATGTTGAGCTCCGACGAAATGCCGATCAGGTTCCTCGGCTTCTCGTCCCAGTTGATGCGGAAGCAGGAGATCATGCTCGGCCTGATGAGCATGTGCGGGTGCAGCTCGAGCACCTCCAGCGCGTCGCAGGTGTTGTTCTTGCTGCAGATGGCGAGCAGAACCCCCTGCTTGTGCAGCTTCACGATCTCTGCCTGGAATTCCTTGAAGGCGAGGCCCTCCCCTGTGTCACGAAGGACCAGATTGTCAACTCCGTCTTCTCCCACAACACCGCCCCATAGCGTGCCGTCGAGGTCCAGAACGAGGCATTTGAGCGGAGGTCTTCGAAGCTGCACGCACATGCTGGCCAGGTGTCGGGCGATGGACTGTGTCATCGCAGTCGTAAACGGGTCCCCCGTGTGCAGGCGCCGATGCGGATCCAGCGCGTTGTCTTTACCGATTTGGCCGGAGAGCAGCTCCACATCGACCGGGTACACATCGACAAGCGACCGGCACAGCTCATCGAAGATCTTCTGGCAGTCGGCGAATACATCGATCCGCGACGGAGTGAGAAGCCGCGCGATGAACCCATCGGGTCCACGCAACTCGGATATGGGAGAGAAGATCATCACCGGGGCCTTGCACGCTGCACGGTACCGGGTGATGCACAGCGCCAGTTCGCTGCATGCGGTGCGCATCCGGGAGAGCGTTGTGTCAACACAGTCGCCACGGCCGTAGGCGTACAGATCCGGCGCCAGGCTTCTCCAGTCAAGAGCGACAATGCATGCGTCAAGATCCCTGAATCCGGCGGGCGGCTCGGTCAGTTCCTCGCGATAGGCGCCTGTTCTGCCCACCACGACCTAGCCCCCGGGCATGGCCTTGTCAAGTTCGGACGCGAGCGCGTCGAGAGCGATGTTGCCGCATATGCCTGTTTTCATGGTCACCATCCCGTTGATCCAACGAACTCCGTACCAGATGGCATTGACGAGATTGAAGGCATCTCCTGAGCCCGAAGCCGGACAGTGGCCGTATCCTCGCGCACCGGAGCAACCGCATGACGCGGCGCTTCGACGCACGACAGCACTATGCCACTATGGAAACATGGAACAGGCCGGAGGCTGATTGGGCTGGATGCTAGATTCGCAGAGGAACGACGAGGATTGACCTGCTCGGGGGGACTCGACTCAACCGGCCGAGGGCAAGGGCGAAGCTGCTCGTCGGGTCAGGGACCTCACCGACCGCAGAAGTGGATGTCGTTCGGTTCAGGGGCTGCGTCGCCGATCGGAGGCTGCTCCAAGTATTGTCCTCAGCCGCAGGTTGCGAGGAACTCTCGAAGCAGGAGCACCCTGCCATGCGCGCATCCCCGGTGTTCTGGACAGAACCGCCTATGGAGGGACCGCTCTGAGTGCAGCAACACACCTTCTTACCCTGGCAGCACGCCATCGAGCACGCCATTGACGCGCTTGACATCCCGAGGATCGCCACTGCGGCAAGAAGAATGGGTCTCATGGTCACAGGTCCCTTCCGTCTCAGATTACGACGGAATGTGCACTATATTGAGGAATCTGCAAGACTCAACTGTCCCGACTGAAATGAGGCGAAATTGAGCGAATTTCGCGGGTTAGCCCTCAGATTTGGGAGTTTTGCAGTTGCCTCACCTTCTAACATAATATCTCAGTGCCCGTGTTTGTGCAGGCTCAGATGGCCGCGACACTCCGGCCCGTCCTGATACACGTCGCTGCTATGCAGAGACCGAGGGATTGCACGGCGTCTTCTCCTCGCTTGTGCGGTAGGGCGGACAAAGGGGGCGCCAGAGCGCCGTGTGGCCCAACCCCGGCGTCCCGCTTCCTGAGCAGGACCATAGGGGTGGGACGCACCGAGGCGGGAGCCGAGCCCGGCGGAGGACCGACCGGCGGCTTTGCGCCGGGACCGCCCGACTCCATGGTGTGTGTCAACTCAACTACACCTACTTCGCGGGCTCAACCGGAAGCGGATCCCAGCCCTGACCATAGTTGTACAGGTCGCGGGAGACCATGAGATACACCACCACCCGCTTGTAGCCCATGTCCTTGCCGCGCTGGCGGATCATGCGCTCGCGCACGAGCGGTCCACCACCCCAACTGGTAATGACCTCGGTGGGTAGCCCGGTCTTCTGCGCAATGTGCGAGCCCACGCCTGCGCTCTTGCAGTCAACCGACTCGAACACACCTGTGAAGCTGTCGCCAATCAGCAGGATGGGTGCGGCCTTGTTAGTTGACACGTACGGCTTTCCATCGGGCATGCGCACCTGTTGACCCTGCAGGTCAACCGGCGGATAGGCCGAGCGGTCAGCCTCGGGCAGGCGCTCCACGATGTCGCCCTGGCGCTGGAATGTGGTGTCGACAATGGTGTACGTCACCGCAGTCTTCGCTGCTTCCGGGAACCACGAGTACTGCTTGACGCGATCGGCAATGGCCTGCGCAACCACCTGCAGGCCACGGTTCGACCAGTGCGTGTCCTGGTGCTGATAGAGACACTCGCGACTGGCCTTGTCAGCGGACTTTGCGGCGAGCAACTTCGGCAGCACGTCAACCACTTCGATGCCCGCATCCTGCGCATCCTTCAGGAATTTACGCGCATAGGGGTTCACCACGGTTGCCGGGTCCTTGGGCATGTCGAACGGAAGCTTCTCGAAGTAGATCTCTTCCTTGTTCGGGATCGGCACAAAGAGCAGGTTGACGTTCTGCGCCTCAAGGTACTTCTTGAGTTCCACGAGGTGCGGGATGGGATTCTTCTCTTTGGGCTGCGCTGCCAGGTCGCCGCCGGTCATCTCCTCAAGCGACTTGCGGAAGAAGACCCAGTCTTCCTTGCCCTTGAAGCCCAGAATCTCGGGCGCCATCTTGGCAATCCAGTTCTTCTGGGCGGTGATGGCAGGTGCAAGCTTGGCAGCCCATTTGTCGTACGTCTTGTAGGGCGCGAGCTCCTTGGCGAGGTGCGCGTTGTTGTCCTTGAAGCTCTGCGAAACCGTGGTGTCGCGCATCTTGTTGGTCGGCGCCGCGACCTCAGCGGGCTTGACCTCTGCCGCAGCCTGCGCCTCGGTGGCCGCATTCTCCACAAGGAACACGTTGTAGATGATCTTGCCGAACGGGTTGCCCTTCACAAGTGCTGCCGGGTTCTTCACAGTGAAGTCCTTGAGCGGCTTGATGGCGCTGCGATCGGCTGCCTTGGCGGCCTTGTCGGGCCATACGGTTTCTCCGGCCATGTCAAGCACATCGGTGTTGAGCTTGGGATACCAGTAGCCGGCCAGCGACATGATCCAGTCCTTCACCTCGGGCATGGTGAGCACCTTGACGGTGTAGTCGGTGCGGATCCAGTCGATGATCTTCTGCACATTTGCCGGGTCCATTTCAGCGGTTGACAGGCGACCGTAGAACTCGGGGAAGCCGTCGCCGTCTTCGTCGTCAACACCCTCCAGAAACTTCACCCAGGGCATGAACTCGATCTTCAGCCACAAGTACGTTCCTGCCTCGGTCTGGTGCAGATACGCGGCAGTGATCTCCTGGAACGGTACAGGTATCGAGAAGTCGCCCCACTTGTTCCCCTCGATGCGGTCGCGCCGCTCGGCAAGCCGCGGGTCTTTCACGATCTTCCATACCCGGTCTACCATGGGCCGGAAAGAGATGGGGTTCTGCTTTTCCGCGTCGGTGAGAGGGGTCTGGGTGATCTTGTCGCATACATCAAGCAGCAGGTCGCCATAGGTGAGATCGGTGAGGGTCGCCTTCTTGGCCGGCGCCTTGGGTTTCTGCGATGCAGGGTCAAACCGCACGGGGTTTGCCGTATAGGCTGCATAGTCAAGATTAGCCAGTGTGGGCTTGTCGATCTTGCGGATCACTGCGCGCGACGAGGTACGGCTGAACTTGGGGGTCAACTCCTCGTAGGGGGCGGCAGATACCTGCAGTGCTACTGCCGCAACAATGAGGCATACGAGCGTTTTCATGGGCGGGTCCTCCGTGTGTGTTGTGTTCGTCTTGACGATCTGCCCGATTTCATGTGGTGGGCGGGCCTGCCGGAGCGGTCCAGTCCCGGATGAGCCGACGGCGCCGGCCTGTCTGGGTCACCGGATGGCCGCACTCATTCCTCCCGAGCCGCCAGCTTCACATCCCGCCACCCACCCTCACCAAAGCGGATGTCGCGCTCGACAATCTCCCACACCACCAGCTTCTTGCTGGGTAGCGCATTGAGGTGCTTTTCCACCAAGGCGTCGCGAATGAGTGTGGATGCGCCACCGTCGTTGTAGAGCATGAATACCGGCTGAGAGAGTTCGCGCGCTAGATGCGATGCCCAGCCTGCCGACTGAGGCGGATCGGTCTGGTAGATGCGCGTGAAACTGTCACCGAGAACCATGATCGGGGCGCTGCGCTTCACCCGCCCGATGCGGGCGTTGTCTCTGGTGTCCCAGCACATGACTCTGTCGGCCACCGCGCCGTCGGCATCGCGCGTCACCTCCCACACCTGGTAGCACTTGGTGCTCTCGGGCGGGAAGGAGAATGACAGATTGCGCAACTTCATTGCCGGCAGTTTCGTCATGGTACCGATGTCACCGTCTCTGCTCACAATCAACGTGTCAACCTCATACTCGGTGGCGCCCTGCTGGTACCACGAGTACTGCTTCACCCGTTCCGCCACAGTCCTGGCGGCCGCCAGAACCCCACGACTGCGAAAGTGCGTGTCGGTATGCAGATAGATGGAGTCGCCGGATTCCGCGTCCCTCTTCCGCTCCTCGGCAAAGGCGGCGAACAGATCGACCGTCTCCACGCCGGCGGCCTGCAGCTCCTTGTTGAACTGCAGGGAATGCGAGAATGTGCCCGCGCTTCCGGCACTCATCTTCTCGTTGAGCATGTCCGGATAAATCGACGGCTTTCCAGGCATGATCACCACCAACAGGTCGATCCCGCGCTCTGCAAGCTGGTTCTTGAACGACACGATCGAGTCAACAATGCTCTCCTTGAATGGCCGATCATTGGCATCCACGATCTTCGACCGCTCGTTAAACACGTAGTTCTTGGTGACATACTCCACATCGGGCCGGTAGAAGAACCAGCCGTTTCGGCCGAGAACGCCCTTGTCACCCAGGTCACCGAACAGCGCATAGTATGCGAACTGAAACGCAGGTCGGATGCCATTGGCAAAGATGGAGACTTTCTCCATCTCCTTCTCATACGGCCGCAGGTACTCGTTGCCGATCATGATGCGGCGCAGTGCGTCCAGCGTGAGTGCGGGGTAGTCGAGAATGGTCTTCTTGTGACCGCCGAAGTGCGCGACAGCAGCGGCAGCCTGCGGCTTGGCCACTTCGATCTTCGCGGCAATGGCTGCCGGCTCCTCGCCATCCGTCACCATCTTCTGCACGTCGCGCAAGTCGCGGTGAAGCGCCCGCAACGTCCGGTAGTAGGGGGCTGTGGTGTCGGCGTGAATGTTCTGGTTGGCGGCGCCGGCCACATGCCGATTGTAGGCGACCACACTCTCACGCAGCTTGAAAACGCTCAACACCATGCCGTCTGCAAGCTCCGAGGAGCGGTCCTCGCTCCACTTCTGCGTGGTGTCGCTCTTGGCCTTCTGCGCAGCCGCCATCTCGATGCCCAGAGAGTCGACCTCGACCTGGAGTCGCTGAAGCCTTGCCCAATCAGCCGCAGCCTTCTTTACAGGCGTGACGAGCAAGTCCTCGGCCAGATCCAGCATCTGAATGCGATGCCCCGGGTTGGTGACAAACTCATACACCGTCTGCCCGGCCGGAACCGAGAAGATCACCACGAGAAAGACGCCGATAAACAGGACTTCTTGGTATCGCTTCATGCTTCTCCGTCACTTTCTTGGTTTCCAGCGCAGATCCCGGCGCACACCCGAAGGCACTCAAGACCTGGCGCTGCTCTCTGACCGCTGCTCCCGCCGATGGCGGAATGACCACTCGCTGTTGCAGGCGCCGCACCTCTGGCGATGCACCGCTGTCGGATCGGTTCCCGGCACTGCTGCGCCGGGAACCCCTCGCCTCAGAACTGGAAGTACAGGAACGGATTGTACGTCTGCGTGAACATTGCGCATACCGCAAGCAAGAACACCAGCGCGCAAATCACGAACTTGCCGACCGTCAACTTCTTCACCCAGTCGTGCGCCTGCACCGGCTGCCACACGAACAGCGCACACAGAATCATCATAGTGATATTCTTGCCGGTAAAGATCTCGGCATGCAGCAGCGGCGTGGTTGCCGCCGGAACGACCCCGCCAAGCATCGACTTCCAGTAGAGCCAGCCCTGCTCCAGCGACGGCGAGCGGAAGAGCGCCCACGAGAACATCACCAGCACGTTGGTCACCAGTATCTGCAGCGGCAAAGGCAGGGCCGAGTAGAACGTTCGTTTCCCCAGCACCCGCTCCAGAATCATGAACACGCCTTGAAAGACGCCCCACAACACGAACGTCATCTTGGCGCCATGCCACAGGCCGCACACGAAGAAGGTGAAGCAGAGGTTGAAGTACATGCGGCCCGTGCCAAGGCGGTTTCCACCCAGAGGAATGTACAGATAGTCGCGGATGAACGACGACAGCGAGATGTGCCAGCGTCGCCAGAAATCGGTGAAACTCACCGCATGATACGGTCCGCTGAAGTTCTTGATGAACTCGATGCCCAGCATGCGCGCCAACCCGACAGCCATGTCTGAGTATGCGCAGAAGTCAAAGTAGATTTGGAAGTGATACGCCACAATGCCCCACCACGCGGCCGCCGGGTCGAGATTGTTTGCCCGGAACACGGTATCGGCAATAATTCCCGCGCCGTTGGCCAGCAGGATCTTTTTCGCGAACCCGAGCATGAAGATCGACGTGCCACTTGCGAACTTCTCCACCGTGTGCGTGCGCTGACCCAGCATATCGGCCACGGTGTTGTAGCGAATGATCGGGCCGGCAATCAAATGCGGAAACAACGCGATGAAACAGGTGAACGACTGGAAGTTCTTCGCAGGCTTTGCATCGCCGCGGTACAGATCGATCGTGTAGCTCAATGCCACGAATGTGTAAAACGATATTCCGGCCGGCAGCACCACATTCCACAGAGTCGCAACATTGGAGTTGCCGCCCAGCAACCCGTTGAGCTTGTCAAAGCCCTCCAGAGCCAGGGGCGTGTACTTGAAGAAGACCAGCAGACTCAAGTCCGCTATCACCGCAGCAAGCAGAGCTGCCTTGCGCTTCCACTCCTTCTGCCCCGGCGTGGTGATGATCTTGCCGCATACGTAGTCCCACACCGTGGACGCGAACATCGGAATGATGTACCACGGCATGAGCCAGCCATAGAAGACGTAGCTTCCAATGGTGATCCAGTTATTGCGGAGATAGAAGTTCTTCCACGTGAACGGAACCAGGTAGTACACGAGGAGGAAGATGGGCAGAAAGTAGAACAGAAATATGTGTGACGAGAAGACCACGGTCGATTCACTCCTTGAAAGCCGGCCGAAACCGGATGAAACCACCTATGCCGGTTGGAACCGGCTCCTTTCAACTGTCACCATCCAAGAGCAAGACACTGCTACGAAGAGCCGCGACTGCTGAAAAGCTACATGCAAACTCACGCTGCCCATCGCGTACTTCGCGGGCGACCGCACAAGCGGCATGTTGGACTTGTCTATGCAAATTCCGCCACCGAAACCGACCGCTTCCTGGATCTGCTTTTGCGATGCAGCTTGATTGCTTCAATTTCATGCATCGTTTCCGCTGTCATGAACGTTTCTTTGCAGTGCGGACAAGCAACCACCGGTATATCCTCGATAATGAGCAGGTCGGCATCCTTACCATAGCTGCGCGAAACATGAGTGACTTTTGCACCGGTCTTACCACAATAATCGCATTTAATCACAGCCTCTTCACCTCCTGAAACACCGTGATCGACTCCTCAATCTTTGCACGTGACCCTCACAAACGCGTAATCGTACCGCACGTTTGTCGCGCTCTTCGCTTGAAATGCGCCCGGTGGGACTTCACTGCTCAGTCGACATGTCCGCCTTCACCGCATAGTACTTTGTCAAGTCGCTGTCGATGTACTCGTCCTCAATCGCCTCGCCCCACACTTTGCTGATGGGGGTGATGAGCGTCATTTTGTGCTTGGCGCCCACCTCGAACTTCTGGATATCGCCCGACACCGACTTGGCCATCTTGTCTTTGATCTGCGCGCGGGGGATGAGCGGATTGTAGTGGCCGACGAGGATCTCTTTGCCCTCGTAGGCGCCCTTCACCACCTTCACCACGCGATACTTCATCACGTATACATAGTTGTAAAGATCGTTGGACGGGAACTTGCCGGGGATCTCAAGCACACGGCCGATGATCACGAGCGTGTCGCCGCCCTTTGTTGCCGGAGCCGTAGTGGTTGCAGCGGGCTTGGCTGCCGTGGAATCCTTCTTTGCCGGCGCTGTTGACTTGGTGGTTGTTGACTTCTGGGCTGCAGGTGTCGAAGACGCCTGCTGAGCACACGCGCCAAACGCCAACACGCCTGACACTGCCGCTGACACTGCGAGAAGACTCAAACGGTTCATCGGTTCCTCCCCTGGGAGATGGTTGTTTTCTCTTCGATTGTCTTGCTTGTCCTGGTCAACATGATCACCTCGACACGCCTCGTCTCGATACGGCAGTAGCCTACTCGACGGCCGTCCTATAAGTCCCGCTTGCCGGGTCCAGCACAGAAGCCTGCCCGCCTGAATCTGCGACCCGTTGTGGACCACTCAAAGAGCGCCGTCATCGAGGACGCCCGTTGTGGACCACTCAAAGAGCGCCGTCATCGAGGACGCCCGTCGTGGACCACTCAAAGAGCGCCGCCATCGAGGCCGCCCGTCGTGGACCACTCAAAGAGCTTCGTCATCGAGGCCGCCCGTCGAGTAGTGCTACTGCACGTATCGAGACGAGCGGTGGAGGTCACGTCCTCGGAAAACACCTCGGCAACATCTCACTCACTCGCGCGGGCCGATACCCCAAGTCGCGCACCGAATCCGCCGGATCCAAATCCGCATCCTGCGTTATCCCTGCAATTACCGGCCACCTCAGCGGCGGCCGCTTCATTGTCGCTTCCATGATACGCGACATCATCATGCACAATCCAACCGGCAGATGCACAATCGGCTTTCGCTCCATGCCCATCAGCCGCAAACACAGTCGCGCAAACGCCTCGATGCTTATTGACTCACCGCCACTCAGGTTGTACACCGCGCCGCTGGGCCGGGAGTCGCTGCACGCCGCTGTCAGCCCGTCAATAATATCGCCCACAAACACCGGCCGCTTCTTCGCCGCCCCCGCTCCGATGAAGGGCACCACGGGAAACTTGCGCAAGTAGTCAAGAAACCCGTCGAACTCCTCACCGCCATGGCCCTTGTCATACACCAGCGTGGGCCGCACAATCGTCCACGAAAGCCCCGACTCGCGCACAATGCGCTCACACTCGCGCTTGGAACGCGAGTATGCCGTGGTCCGGGGATACACCACCGAGGCCGACGAGACGTGCACGATCCGCTTCACACCACTCCGGCCCGCTTCGGAGACCACGTTCCGCGTACCGCCGGTGTTGACTCCGTCGTACACCGCATCGTCAAAGGCAATCACCACTGCGGCCAAGTGCAGTACCGTCGTCACACCCTCGCAGATGCCGCTCAGTGACGAGGCATCGGCGATATCGCCGTAGCGCAGGTCCACCTTCAAGCCGTCAAGCCGCGACACGAACCGGTCATTGGGCAACGTCAGCACGCGCACCGGGGAGCCGGATGCGCAAAGGCGCTTCACCAGCACGCTGCCCATTACACCAGTGCCGCCAGTCACCAGTATCATGCGCAGTACCGTCCCATCATGAACTTCCGCATCACACCCACGCACCGAAGCCCGTACGCTATCGAGTTGACATGCGACACTTCGCCTGCGTACCGCGTCGGGATCGGCTGCTCAGCCACCTT
>Ga0315287_10002075_pt1 | contig 18787 bp, 9 predicted proteins | sample YL17G11_0_MG_FD_205037 | JGI IMG/M metagenome (GOLD analysis project Ga0315287, IMG submission 205037) | Sediment microbial communities from Yellowstone Lake, YNP, Wyoming, USA - YL17G11_0 | ecosystem: Environmental > Aquatic > Freshwater > Lake > Sediment | place: USA: Wyoming | collected...
CCAGTTCCAAGTGCGCCTGGAGGGAGTAGACGGCGGCCCAGCCCGACGAGACGACCATCAGCACCATGCTCGACGCGCTGGTGCGCTCGATTGCGGCCACCAGCCAGATTGCCAGCAACAGGCCGCTCTTGCCCCAATTGGAGCCCACCGCGCCGAATTGGTGCGCGCAGCCCACCAGCGCCGCGTACGCCGTCATCACCGCCAGTGCGCTATAGACGGCGGCCTGGTCGTATTGGTCGAAATCGTGCCGCCAAAACTGGCCCATAAAGCCAAAGCCCCACACCAAACTGACCAGCAGGCCGCACAGCGTGATGCGCGTCATCAGCGTCAGCCACTGCATAAAGTACGGATCCCGGTACGAAAGCTTGGTGGTGGCCCGTTCGGCCGCGCGCCGCAGCGCCTTTGGATAGGGCAGCGGCGCAAACTCAAAGTCCTCGGGCATAAAGTACTCACGCCCGTCCTCAACCAATATTATACGATGGCCCTCGGGCACGACGGGCGCACGCCCCGGGTCGACGGCCTCCGACGCCCATGCGTGAAACTCTACGCTGTTCAGTGTGATGTAGACCCACACGACCAGCAGCGCGAAACAGATCACCAGCATCGGCCAATACTGGATGTGCGTCAGCCACGGCCGCTCGGACCAGTAGCACACCACCGACAGTTGGCCCGTCTGCGAGTCGCCGTACACCGAGAACCCAGAGGCCAGCAGCGTGCGGCCCAGCACCATCGTGTCCGACGCGTTCCATCCGTCCGACGAGACGTCCAGCGCCGAGGCCTGCGCGGCGCGCGCCGCCTGTGTGGTGCCCAGTGCGCCAGTCATCGGTCGGACGACGCGGTGCATCACGCCGTCGGCGGCGCGGCGCTCGGCCAGCGGGCCGTCCAGCCGCAATGAGGCGCGCATCGTGTGCTGTGCATTGGTCGAGTGCAAGCTCACGCGGACGTGGTGGTGATCCAACACGGCCGCGGGCGGCGCAAAGCTATAGTCCACGTCCAGCCGGATCTGTGCCCAGGTGCGCACGCCGTTCACGACCATCGGCACGTATTGGAGCGCCTCGGCCAGTAGCGCGTGCGAGGGGTGCGCCAGCTTGGGGTCGCCCGACAGCACCAGCTCCTGCTGGTTGTACGCATAGTAGCGGAACGCGTCCCACACGGGCGAGCCCGCGCCCAGACCCAGCACGCCGTGGTGGCCGGCGATCGGCAGCGGCACGTGCAGCAGGGGATTGACGCGCGACTCGTAGCCAATGTTCAGGGGCATGCGCACGCACCGCGAGCCAAAGCACACCATGTCCGAGTAGCCCGTCGAGCCACCCACCGCCAGCGTCTGGCTGTACCGCTCCAAGTCGGCCTCGTCGCGCACCGACACATAGTTCAGGTCCCAGCGCAGCCAGAACACAATCTCGGTGCCGGGATAGCCCACGTGGAGGGTGACAAACTCGCCCTCGCGCACCGTCAGCACGTGCCGCTTGTTGCGGTCGTTCTGGGCCAGCGCGACCAACACCAGTAGCGCGATCCAGATTGCGCTGCGCATTATTGATTCTCGCCATGCCGGCGATCTATAAATACACTTTTCCCATTGCCCCATGCAGGACGAGACGGAAAGCATAATCACGCAACGCCGCGGCGTGACGTTTGCCGATCAGCACGGCGGCCAGCTGGCCGTGTCCGACACGGACGCCCTCATTCAGCGACTGGATGCGCTGGTGGGCGAAATGCAGGCGCAGCGGGCCGCGCCGCCGCCGCAGACGCTGGTGGTCGTGGAGCGCGAGGCGCCGCCGCCCGAGCCCGTGGGATTCACCTGGGCCGCAGTGCAGCGCCACCAGCAGCAGATGAGCGTGCCGCGCGCGTGCTGCATCTTCTGTGGGCTGATGGGCGCCGTGGCCGCCGGCACCGCAATGCTGATGCTGTTTGCGTTCTACCTGCTGACGAGCCTGCCGCCCCCGCCTAGCCGGCGGCACTGAGTGATTAAACTTACTAGATCGGCACGCGTATAAATGACACCCGAGCACACGCATTGTGCATTATACCGATGACCGACACCGTCGAGCCCGTAATCACAGAACCAGAGACCGTCGCGCCAGCGGTCGACGAGCCCATCGTCTCGGACGAGCCCGAGGCGGCGCCGGCGCCCGTGCCGCAAGAGATCAGTGCGCGCGAGCTGGCCATCCGCGCCGCGCTCGCCGAGTTTGCCGACGCACAGCGTGCGCGCAAGGAAAAGCTGGACGCGATCACCGAGGACTCTACCCCAGAGCCCAATGCCGCCGGCCACGCGAATCACGCACTGGTGCATGCCCTGCGCTTTCCCCTGTTCCATGTGCGCAAGGTGCGCGACGAAGTGTACGAGCAGGACGTGTACGAGGTGGCGCTGAACGAGCGCCACGTGTCCGAAAAGCTGAGCCGCCTCAAGCTGCGCAATCTGCCGTTCGATTTCGCGCGGTTCGACACGGCGTTCACGATCGCCGAGTCGCTGCGCGCCCAGCTGGTCGGACAGGCGTTCATCACCGTCGAGCCGCTGTACATCAGCGGCCTGATGCTGCTGCTGAACACGCGGGCGCCGACCACCGTGGCCGAGGCCCGCGGCGTGGAGGAGCCCACCGACTACTACGAAGTGACCTGCTGCTCGTCGTTCACCTATGTCCAGCTGTGGAAGGCGCTGCAGACGCTGCGCATGCAGACGCTCAGCGAGTTGGAGGAGGCCGAGGCCACCGCAATGCTGTCCGATGCGGCACTTGCCGAGCTGGCCAATCGGCGCGCGCACATGCCCACGGCCGCCGACTTTCCGCCCCTGTGCGAGTCGCTGGCCGACGAGGAGTCGCGGTTCAAGCACACGGTGGCGCGCATCAATGACCTGGAGCGCCAGATCATGTATCTGTGCCGCGTGGCGCCCAAGCACCACCAGCGGCTGATGACGCAGGCCATCAAGCCCGAGAAGGAGCACGTGCATCCGCTGGTCAAGCTGCACGGCCAGGCCATGTGCCACTCGGTGGTGGACCAGACGCTGCGCCAGCGCCGCGACTTTATCGATGCGCTGCACCGTGTCGACCGCGAGGAGATGGCGCGCGAGGCCCGCGAGGCCGAGGCCGAGCGCCGCAAGAACGCGCCGCCCGAGCCGACGCCCTCGGCGGCTGTCGCCGTGGACACGGGCGCCGACTCTGAACATCCGGTCGCGCCCCCGCCGACAATCAAGGAGGAGGAGCCCGCGGACGACGAGGAGCCCAAGCCGATCCGCCGCGGCGGGCGCGCCACGCTCAACAAGATCATGCCACTGGACGATCTGGCCGCGGCGATCACTGCCGGCGAGCTGGGCGATCCTGACGGCGAAGAAGACGCCACGGACATGCCGTCGACGCCGCCGATCGATCCGGCCGACGTCGAGGGTGGCGGCGCCCTGATCCCGGTGGCCGGGCCGGGGCCCAAGTTTATCAATGCCGAGTTCAAGTGGCCGCGCGCCACGCTGGAGCGGCTGGCCCGCGAGCGCAAGGAGGAGGAGGACCGGGCCGCGGCGTTTGCGGCCCTCAGCCCCGAGGACAAGGGCCGCGAGCTGACCGCCGAGTTTGAGGCGCGCCAGATCCTGCCTGCGCCATTGGACGAGATTGTGCTGCGAGGGGTCGCGTCGCCCGAGGAGTACTCGTCGCTGCTGCTGGCCGCCGTCGCCGCGCTGGACACGGCCGAGCGCGCCGCTGCCGAACGTCGCAAGGCCGCCGAGGCCGAGGCTGCCGCGCAGGCCGCCGAGGCCGACAAGGAAACTAAACAACAAGATGATTAAGTGTTTTTTGTGTTTTATTGTTTAGAGGAGGCCGCGGCGCACAGCGTCGGCCATGCCCTCGCGGCTGCTGGGCGTGGGCGTCATTGGCGCGTCCAGGGCGGACAGCATCGACACGGGGCGGGGCGACGGCATGGGACGAGGCGACGGCATGGGCGTCATGCCAATGCGGGGCGAGGCGCGGGGCGACGACGCAATGTAGCGCGCGACCATCTCGGCGGCCACGGCCTTCATCTGGCCGACGGCGCGCGAGCCGTTGGCCATGCCCATCAACAGCACCCCGTTGTTGACGTGTTGGATGTTTGCACGAGTCACGCGGTCCTCGCACTGCGCGCGCAGCGCCACCAGCACCTGGGCGCGCATCGGGCGCACCAGGCGGCGCACCACGTCGTAGTGCACGACCAGGTTCTGCTCCTGTACGCTCAAGTCGGGCAGCGGCGGGTTGGCGCGCACGCGGGCCACGGCGTCCGACACCTCGCGCTGCACGGCGCGCAGCTCGTCCAGGTGCGCGCCGCTCAGCACGTAGGTGCGCGCCTCGCCAATGCTGTCGGTGTTGAGCTTGAGCAGCGCCATCTTGACTTGCTTCAGGTGGCGGCGGAACTCGTACACGGCGTCCAGATACTCGATGTGGTAGAGCGTAAAGCGCTCCAGGCCGGCGGGCACGGCGCGCACCAGGTCCTGCTCGAAATCCGAGAGGCGGCGCGGCGCCTTGGGCGCCTGGCCGTACGTGGTGTATCGGCGGAACAGCTCGTCGAACGCGCCGCGGCGCTCGGGCATGCCTTCGTACAGGCCAATGGTCTCGGCCCACCACTCGGGCCCCAGCATCTTCAACTCCAGAGCCTTGCGGTAGAGCTTGCAGCCGCGCAGGCCCTGCTCGAGGAGGGCCATCGACGACGGCTCCAGCGTGCGGGCAATGGTGGTGCGCGCCACGTACGACTGGATCTGCGTGTGGCGCATGTCGTGCTCGGGGTAGGTGACCGACGCGAGCTCGCGGTGCGCCTTTGAGAACATGTGCACCTGGCCGTCGGGCATGGGCTCGGCCGCGCCCGAGTACAGGAAGCGCACGATCTCCTCGGCGCCGCCGGGGCGCGCACGGTGGTTTTCGACCCAGTACTGGAACTGGCGCTCGAACTGGGCGCAGGTGGGCTCGTGGCCCTCGGGCACGTCCAGCTGGTTCTGGGCAATGACCTCGGGCCCGTGCGGCAGTGAGCGCATGCCGCGCAGCCACTCGTGGTAGTCGGGCACCAGGTAGAGCTTGCGCATGTGATCGCGAAAGCACTGCATCTCCGGATCGCCCTTGTACTCTTGCTGCGGCACAAAGATCTGGCGGTTGAACGCGGGCGTCGGGTCGGCCGCATTCAGGCGGCTCAGCGCCACGCCGCTCATTGACGACGCGTTGCTGCTGGTCAACCGACCGGTGCGGCGGCGGATCGAGTGGCGATGAACAAGGCCCGGGTGGCGCGCCACCTCCAGGGGGATCACAGTGTCGCGGACGCGCGTGTTCTCGTTCTCGGTGGCGGTCAGCATCAGGAACAGCAGGTAGTGGGGCGGCAGCATGAGCGCGCCAACGAGGACCTGCATGATCGGGCGGCCATTGACCACGACGCGGCGCACAATGTGGCGCTCCTCGTAGAGCACGCGCGTGTTGGTGGGGTCGGCGGGGTCCTTGGCAAACTTGAGCATGGTCAGCGGGCACTGGTCGCCGCGCGTCTTGTGGACCTCCTGGAACACGGGCACGCGCACGGTCTTGAGCGACAGGTGCTGGAAGACCGAGTGCACAATGGCCGCGTTCACCTCGTACACGCTCGACAGGTTCTGCATCAGCGACGTGCTGGCGGCCTCCATCGACTCGCCCATCGACAAGTAGTTGGGGTCGCAGATGTGCGAGTCGGCCGTCTCGTCGCGGTGCGGCACCACCAGGCTCTTGCGGTGCGCCTGCATCAGCACCGCGTCCACATTGTTCAGGTTGGAGGCGCGCTCCTCGTCGTCTTGGGTGGCGGCAGTGGGGCGGGGCGCGCCCGTGTCGCGCTCGGCAAACACTGGGGACTTGTTGTTCACGTCCCGGTCCACGCCCGAGTCCAGCATCGACTCGTCGTCCAGCAGCGACTGGATGTAGCCCGGCATGATCGTGTCCTTGCGATCCATCATGCGCGCCCGCACGGCATCGTCCACGAGGGGCACGCCGCGGGCAGTGTACACCTGCGCCATCGCGCTGCGCTTGAAGCGGCAGCGCACGGCCACCACGGTGCGCAGCAGCTCGTAGTAGTTGAGGGGGAACTCGGTGACCACCATGCGCGTGATCATCATCAGGCCGTGCTCGTGGTTGGCGTACAGGTATGGGCCCATCAGCGAGTGCAGCTGCGTGACGTGCGCCGGCGACGGCGTGGCAGAGGTCATATCGGCGGCGTACGTCAGTAGGGGGCTCGCCTCCGAGTTGAACACTGTGTAGGTGGCAGTCATGTACACGCACAGCTGTGCATAGTTCAACTGGCGGGCATTACCACGCGTGGCTGCGGCAAACGCGGGCACAAACTGCTCGACCTCGGCGATCGCGGCCGACTGCATCAGGCGCAGCATGGTGATGTTCATTGAGTTGATGAGGCCCGTGCGCACGGCCAGCACCAGATAGGTCTTGATGGCCTGCTGCTCGCTCCACACGGCGGCCACGGTGGCCATGTAGGCCTTGCGGTCCTCCGAGTTGATGTCCGTGACACGGTCGATCATGCGCACATAGGCGTCCTTGCGCGGAATGATCGCTATCCAGTCCAGCCGCGTCAACAGCGCGTGGTCGGCGTTCATGTGTGCATTCAGGTAGTTCCAATTGAGGACCTCGACGCTCACGTAGTCCTTGCGCACGGTGTGCGTCTCGGCGGGCTTGCCGTTGTCGGCGTTAAAGTAGCGGTCAAAGCGCACCTCCTGGTTGGAGTAGCGCTGTTTGAGGTTGCTAATCTCTTGTGGATTGGCGGCCTGTGCCTTCAGTGTGTGGTTGATCATTGCGGCCGGCGCCTCGTCTCGCGCGCCCAGAAAGCCGCCAATGAACGTGCGCGTCATCATGGCCTTTGCCGACTCGTGGTCCAGCGGCTTGTGGCTGCCCTCCAACGCCGTTGCCTGGTGTGCTTCCACCACCACGGTCTTGCCAGTGGCCGCGCTGCCGCCCAGCGCCATGTGCATTGGATTCAGGACGTCCAAGTCCGATGACTGGAGGGACGCGGCCTGCAGCTCGTGGAAATTGATGTAGCCGTTTTGGAGGTTGAACGCAGCGGCCAGTTTCAACAGCTGGCCGACCAGCGCGTTGGCGGTCATGCTCATCGCGGGCACCACGCAGAACGAGCGCACAAAGTGGGCCTTGCCCGACACGCCCAGCACCTGGTACATGGCGCGGTGCACGGGCGTGACCTCGTTGCCGTCCGAGATGGCGCCCATGATTGCGTCGTACAAATCGGATTGCAGCGAGCGGTGGAGGCGGCACAGCCGCATGTAGCGCCACGTGTCCGTGTCGGCGTCGGCGATGCCCATGTACTCCTCGGGCTTCAGCTTGGCCATGTACGCCTCGGCCGCGCGCCACATGACAATGTATTGGGCGGCCACCGGTTTCAGGCCGTTCGATATGCGCTCGGTGAGCGTGGCGCTGCCGCTGGCCGCGGCGCTGATCGCGTCGGCCTCTAGCGCGTACTGCTGGTCGAGCTCTGCGCGCTGAAACTCGTCCATCGGCATCAGCGACATGGCGCGCATCTGGCGCTCGGCCTCGCGCACGGCCTCAGAGAGCGGCGCGTCGCCGTGTGGGTCGTCGCGGTTCTCGGGCCGGTGCGCCGCGCCGTACTGCGTGGGCAGCCGAAAGCGCTCCAGCTCCTGGTCGATCACGCGCTTGGCCTCCAGCGTCTGCTCGGTGGGCGTCACGCCCACGGTGTCCGGGCGGCGCGTGGCCAGCAGGCACGTCAGCATGTCGTGCATCGAGTGCGGGTCGCGCGCCTGCATGGGCGGGTGGTGTGCGCGCAGCTCGTCCAGCGCCTTGACGTCCTGCGACCGCACCTCGCGCACCAGCGCACGCACCTCGTCGGCAAAGTGCGACGACTCCCACGGGAAGATCTCATTGAGAAACTGCGACGGGTCGACGTCGCCCAGGCGCCACACGCAATGGGGTAGGGGGAAGGTGAGCGTGCCGTCGTCCAGCGAGTAGTTGCGCGGCACCATCTGGGCGGGGTCGGCGGCCGCGTAGTCGCGCTCCTCGGGCGCCAAATGCAGATTGCTCAGCGTGCACAGCGAGCTGCGAAAGCCGAACAGCGTGCGCACGCCATACGCCCATGGGTCTACGGCAGTCATGTCGGTCAGCTCGTGCCAGTCTTGCGCAAAGGTGCTCACCAGCCGATCGAGCAGCGCGGTCGAGTGTGTGCAGTTCATCATGTGCACCGGTCCCAGCACGTCTTTGGCATAGTAGCGCATCATGCACACGGGATAGTGCTGCTTGTCGGTCTTTTCGTGCCGCAGCTCAGTGTACTTGGCGCGCGTCTGCGCGTCCAGCTGGCGCTTGGCCACCGAGTACACATAGTTGCGCAGGCGCATCGCGTCGTCGTTGCTCATCGCGTCGTTGCCCTCGTCTTCGTCGTCGTCGCGGTCTTCGCCGGGCGCGGGGCGGTCGGGGCGGCCGCGCTTGTGGCGCCGATGCATCAGGTCCAGCTTGGTGCGCACGCGCTGCGCACGCATCGTGTACATGCGCGCGCCGTCGGCATCGCCGCGCTCCTCGAGCTCGCGTGCAAACTGCACAAAGCCGCCGTAGCGCCGCTGGCGCCGCAGGTACGGGTTGGGCTCGGGCGGGTCGGCGGGGTCCTCGCGGTCGTCGCTCTGATAGCCGTCGTCGTCCTGCTCGTCGTCGGACTCGGCATGCGCCATCACCTCGACCAGCTCGTCGGCGTCCAGGGGCGCCAGCTCCTCGACCACGCGGCGCTTGGCGGCGGGCTTGTCCTTGACCTTCTTGGCGGCGGCGGGCTTTTTGTCCTTGTCGCCGCCGCTCTTGCGCTTCTCAGACTGCTCCATGGCGTACAGCATGGCGACGATCTGGTCGACGCGCGCCTCGCGCTCGCCGTCGTTGGCCAGCAGGCACAGCTCGAGCTTGATCGAGCGCTCGGTGGGCGAGCGCAGCATCTTGGTCTCGCCCTGGACGTGGAACAGGGCGCGGCGCATCATGGCCTCGGGGCCGTAGCAGCCCTTGCGCAGCACCACCCACAGGCGGTAGCCGGCAAAGTTGGGGCGCGTGAACACGTTGCGCTGCACGTCGGCCAGCGAGCGCTGCGGCATCGTGTCGGGCGCGTGCGTCGCCATGTCTCCGCTGACCACGGGCAGGTCCTTGCGGTTGTGCAGAATCAGCTCGCCGTACACGTCCAGCTCGGCTTGGTCGTAGTAGCGCATGCAGTGCGCCGCGTACACGAAAAACGACAGCGAGCGCAGCACGCCCAGGTAGCGCTGCGCGCGCTGTCCAATGTTAATGTCACCCCAGCAGCGCGCGTCGTGCTTGAGCGCGCTCGCCGGCACCGTGAACACCAGCACGCCGCGGAACCAGTGCACGTCGTCGCCCAGCGCGGCCATCTGCTCCTCGCTGGCCAGCACGTGGTCGTAGCGCGCGTCGTCGTTTTGGGGGTCCAGCGCCCGGTCTCGCGAGTACGGCGTGCGCGTGCCCGGGCCCACTGCCATCGGCCAGCAGTCGGTGCCCACCTGCGTGCGCTGCTTGACCAGCTTTGTCGGGGGCGCCAGGCCAGGCACGCCGTAGTCGTGTCCATCCGAATCGTCCGAGGGTGCGCCACGGCCACGACCGCGTCCACCGCCGCCGCCGCGACCTCTGCTGTTGCCACGTCCGCGCATTGAGAGAAAAAAATTTGCTTGCCGGGAGAGGGGAAGAAATTAAAATTTATGATGCGCACAGGCACGTGCGGCCTCTCTCCTTATATAGACTCTGCGGCGCCTAGATTTTTTTCACGACCCCCACCACCCGGCGGTCGCTAGCCCCAGGAACGATCGCTTGCGCCGCACGCCCGTCAGCAGCGCATCGTCCTCCGAATCGTCCACCGCTGGTGGTGCGCCCTGTGTGGTCGGCGCACCGGCCGTCACGGCGTCGGCGAATTTCGCGGGCGGCTCGGGCGCCGAGAAGTACGAGAACAGGGATCGCGGCGGCTCGGGCAGCGCCGGCTCGTCGGTGCGTGCGCGCACACGCTTGTCGTCGTGGCGCGTGGATTCCTTGAGTGGATCGGGGTCGCGCGGCGGTGGCGGCAGCGAGAACAGCACGATCAGACAGCCCTCGGGATTCAAGGGCTCGTCGTTGTTGCGCAGATAGAAGCTGACGTGCGCGCGCTTCACCGCGGGCATGCGCGCCGCCCGATCGAGCTGTGAGATGGTGATCGGCCGCGCAAAGCCAAACGTGCGCAGCTCGTACTCGTTGGGCTCGGTGCACAGGATCGACTGGCGCTGGGGCTGAAAGTCGGCGCCCTGCAACAGCAACACCGAGTCGGCGAGCGCGTTGATCTGTGTGACATGTGCGCGCGGCACGTCGGGCAGGGCGCGCACCACGGGCTCCTGGTCGGCGGTGGTGTCGACCACGAGGAGGGGCTCGACGGCGGTGGTCGCGGCGGGCAGTGACGGGCCGGGCGCGCGGCCGGGGTGTGCATTGTTGTACTGGGTGGTGCGCAGATAGAGCATGATGGCGCCCATCTGGTGCGGGTTCAGCACGGGCCGGCGCGTCATGTCGCACTCGACGGTGAGCACGTGCGCCGAGAACGCCTGGTGCGTGGCGAGCGCGCGCAGCAGCTCCACCGTGACGCAATTGTCCTCCAGCAGGAACAGCGCCATGCACATCGAGCTGTCCTCCTCAATCGACACCTGCGCGCCGCCCAGAAAGCCGGGCACCGACGCCGCGTGCCGCAGCACCTTGGCGGCCAGGTGCCGCTGCTCGTTTGTCAGCTCGTCCCACCCACTGGGCGGCGGCGCGACCGGGCACGCCACATCCACTGCGTATTGGTGGTATTCGGCCATCTGATTAAACTCTGTACACGAAATCAGGGGTTTTTATATAGGCGCCGAGACACCGATGCGAATGCGCCGGCCAGCTGCTCGATGGGCCGCTCGGCCAGTTGGAAATAGGCCACCGCGCACAGGATCGCCACGCAGAGCAGCACGTTGGCGGCCAGCGTGTTGGGCAGCAGGCCGCCGCCCTCTGCCGAGGGTGTCGCGTCTGTGGTGCCGGACACCATGGGCACGGCCAGCAGCAGGCGCGGGTGCTCAAACACCAGGCGCATCTTGAGCCCGCGCGCCTCCTGCTCCACGGCGCCGACCTCAAAGTTTGAGACATTCTCCAGCGGCGCACAGAATTGGCGGCTTCCCACGCACCTATAGCACTTGCTCAGCTCGGCCAGCGACACCCGCCCGTTGTTCACGCTCTGCAGGGCGTGCATGCGCTGCACGCGGCTCTGCATGATCGAGTGCAGCCGCTCGGCGAATTCGCGCTGCTCGTCGCTCATCTGTGCATACGCAACGCGGTTGCGCGCGTTTGAGATCACTGCCGCCATTGCCGTTGTTGTTTGATGTGATTAAAAAAGAGGGGTTTAATAGAGTGCTTAATCGTCGTTTGCCGAGGGCACAGTGACCAGCTCGTCGTCGTCGTCGGCCGCCTTGGTCGCCAGGTCGTCGTCCACCGCCGCCAGCGTGTCCATGTCCATGTCGGCAAAGTCGGCCATCGCCGCGATTTGCGCGGGCGACATTTGCGCGGGCGACATTAGCGCGCGGCTCTTGCGCTTGGGCGCGGGCGGCGCCTCCAGGTTGTCCTCGTCGTCGGCCGAGCGCTTCTCGCCCTCGTTGGTGGGGCCGTCGCCGCCGTCGGCACAGTCCTTGCAGTCGGTGGGATACATCATCTCGGTGAACCGGGGCACAATGTGCAGCTCGTTGTGCGTGCGCTCGGTGGTGAGCTGGCGCTCCAGGAGGTAGGAGCGGCGGATGGCAAACACGATCAGCACGTTGTTCTTGACCTCGGACGCGGCAGGCGGCGCGAGCGCGGCAGCAGCCTTGGCGTCAGACTTGCGCAGCATGGCAAAGCCGCCGTCTTCGAAATAGCGCAGCATGTGCTCGCCCATCACCTCCTCGGCCTGCGAGAGCGGTGTGGGGTAGCGGGCGCGAGCAGCGGCACGGGCGGCGGCACACGCTGCAACACATGTCGCATCGCGGTGGGCGACGCACGAGTCGCGGCACTCGTCGTCGCACGATGCGCCGTGCGGGGGCAGATACGCATCATTGCACGCGTCAGTGTGCGCCGGGCAGTGCGCCAGGGTGCTCTTGGCACACACGGCCGAGTAGTACTCGAACATCTCGGAGCGCATCTGGAGCTCCGGGGGCGCGTCCGAGTCGACATTGGTGCGCTTGGGCGAGCGCGTGTTTAGCACGGCCACAAACTGCCACACCTGGGGCGAGAGGTCGCGCAGGTCGTCGTAGCATTCGAGCACGTTGAACATGATGCGCGCGTCCAGGCCCGTGCGGTCGAAATCCGAGAGCGGGTGGAACGGGCTCACCGCCATGAGCTTGTCGTCCTCGTTGATGCGCAGCAGGCTGGTCATCGACATGTTCTGGTTGTACGACACGTACTTGGCACGCTTTGATTCGCCGTTGCGCAGGTGCGCCTGCATCGCGTCCATCAGCGTCAGCACCGACGCGTGGCTCACGACCACGCCCGCATTGCACAGGCCGACGGCGAGATCGGCGCGGCAGCAGTCCGAGGTGGCAGGCTGGGGCGCGTCTTCTTTGGGCTTTTTGCCCACGGTCGAAAACTCCAGGGCGGTGGCCGAGAGCGGCGGCGGCGCGCGCATGGTCGCGTTGCCCGTCTTGACATAGGTCAACAACATGGCGGGCGTGGCCGCGACAAAGTACTGGAAGCAGCGCTCGTACCACACCCACTTGTCGCAGATGCCGTACGCGGCCAGCGCGTTGGCGTACGCCGACACGCACACGGTGAACGTGCTCGACTCGTAGTAGCGCGCCAGCACGGCGGGGTCGGACACGTCCAGGGGCAGCGGCGGCACGCCGTCCGAGCGCTGGTCCTTGCGCACAAACTGCTGGGCGACAGTGACAAACGAAAAGCCCTCGATCGGCTTGTCGTCCTTGAGGCGGGGCCAGTCCACATCGGAAAAGCTCGGCGTCGAGTAGTGGGTAATCACACGCTTGCCGCGCGACAATCGGCCGTCCAGCAGGTCGCAGTTCTCTTGGACGCACGGGATCCAGAACGAGCCCTTCATGTGGCGGCACGACAGCGCCAGGTCCTCGGCCTTCAGCTTCTTCAGCTCGTCGGCGGTCGGCGTGCCGACGCGCGGCACCCAGGCGTCCTTGGCGCCGTCCTTGCCGGGAATCTTTTTCATGGGGTTGATGACCAGGGGCGCCAGGCGCGGGTTGTGGTGGCCCACGGCCGTGAGGGCGGTGAGCGCCCAGTCGTCGTCCAGGCCCATGATGGTGCCGGGCTTGCGCTCCGACTGGAGGGTCTTGATCTGGGCCTTGATCTCGTAGACGCCCTCGTACTCTTGGCGCTCCCAGCCGGTGACGCCGAACCAGTAGTAGCGGCCGGGCTGCGGCAGCTTCTTGTTCTCGTCCACCACCAGAATCAGGCCGAGGCGCAGCACCGAGCCCGTCTCCAGCTCGTAGTACTCGCCCGCCACGTCGTTGCGCTTGACCCGCTGGTTGGTGCCCTTCTTGACGAGCTTGTCGGCCGCGTCGCACTCGGTCACGTTGAGGCGCACGCCGCGCCCAAAGTTGGTCATCGTGCCCGCCGAGCCGGTGACCTTGACGCACTCGGTCAGGGGGCCGGCCACCATCACCCAGCCCTCCTGGCAGGTGACCTTGGCGGTGGAGTTTTCGCGGCGCGCGAACGGGGTGAGCACCAACCCGAGGAAGCGCGAGCCGCAGGCCGCGGCCAGGCGGTCCATCGGCACCTCGGACTCGGTGAGGTGCAGCGCCTGCAGGGCGCGGCTGCGAGATTTGCCAAACGGGCGGCTGGCGCCAGACGAAGCAGATGCGGAAGCGGAAGCCATTGTTAGAGTTTCGAGGAGAGTGGTGGTGGTCGAAATAAAAAAACAGTGATGCGTAAATTTTTCGGCACGCCGCTATTTATACGCCCACCGACGGTCTAGATCGGCCGATCGCGCTCTCGCCCTATTTAAAACGCGGTGGCGCGCGTCCCCTATCATTCGAACACTGCAATGCAACCAATCTCGTGCGACACGTGCAAGCGCCGCCCGTCCGCCGGCACGCTGCAGGGCCGCATCGCGTGCGCCGTGTGCGCCCAAGAAAAGTACAACCCCGCGATCAAGGAGAACAAGATGCCGCTGGCCTCGGACTTTGCCGACACGGTGATGACCAGCGCCCCGCAGCGCGTCAACACCACGGCGCAGATGCGCGCGGCCCTGCGCGCCTCGGTGCTCAACCCGGACCACGAGCACCGCCCGGCCAACGGCGATCTGAACGCGTACGATCGGTTCGCGCGCGGCCTGATCGCCGCGGCCAACGACTTTACCGCCAGTGCGATCAAGGTCACCGTGTGCTCGGAGACGCGCCTGATCGCGGGCCAGCGCGCCGTCAATGCGCTGTTGGCGTTTGCGCACGAGATCGAGTACGATCCCACGCACCCGCACGTCAAGCGCTTTGTGTACGAGGTGTTGTGCCGCTGGACCGCGCAGCACGGCTGGTGCAAGTACCGCGCACGCGCCATGTTCAAGACGCTGGTGCGCCCGTTCTCCGGGTCAAAGTCTGGCGCCCAGATGCCGTACATGCCCGTGCACACGCGCACGCCCGACGAATGGTCCGCGCTGGACGTGACCACCGTGGACACCTCTATCCAGTCAGAGTTGGAGCAGGACATTGGCGCGCGCTTCCGTCGGCCCCATCTGCGCGTGCCCGGCGCGACCACCGGCCGCGCGTCGTACGACACTGGCGCCATGGCGCGCATCATGCTGCGTCACGTGGCGCACGACCCCCAGCTGCTCGCCACGCAGCGCGTGTCCTCTGTGGACAAGGCCGCATTTGGCCAGCGCGTCGTGGAGGCCGCGCGCCAGCGCGACGCCGCCAGCCCGAACAAGATCGGCGGCAAGGGCCCGCTCAGCCTGGAGGCGCCCAAGCTGGGCCCCTTTTTGGAGATGGCGCGCCAGCAGACCAAGCGCGACCCGCGCCGCGCGAGCTCGGTGTCGCCGCGCCGCGACACATCGGGCTTCCAGCAGTTTGTGGCAAAGTACCGCGACGCGCCCGACTACACGCGGTTCGTCGAGCACCTGTGGCGCCTGTACCGCACGTCGACCGGCGTCGATTTGCAGACGCGGGCGCGCGCCGACGCCACCACCGGCAAGGCGCTGGCCGACGTGGCCAAGATCATCGAGTACGCCGCCGAAGAGCTGACCCTCCTGACCAGCGACGAGCGCCAGGCCGCTATTACGCTGGCGCGCGAGCTGCTCGACGACGCGCTGCTGGCGATGGAGCGCGAGTTTGCGCCCACTGTCGCGCCCGCGCCCCCGGCGCGCGACGACGCAATGTCCGCCGTGCCGCCGACAGATGCGTTTGCCGCGTACGCCGGGTCGTCGTCGTCGTCTTCACAGTCCAACGCGATGATTTCGGGCCACAAGACACGCTACACCTCGTGGTATTGATGATTAAACACCCGTTATTTTTAATTGGCTTGCAGGCGGTAGCCGATCAGCGCGAGCGTGATCACGGCAAGCAGCAGTATGCCGACGACGGTGGCCACTGGCACGGCGATCGCGACAGTGCGCATGGACGTGCTGCGGGGCGCGGTGGACGCGGATGCCGTCGGCGACGCGGTGGTGCTGCCCGACGGAGACGCGGTGCCCGGCGCGTACTGTACACCGCGCACGGGAAACGGCGGCTGCGCCGAACACGCCACCACGACCAACAGCAACGCCAGCAGCATCGGCAAATATATGCAAAGGGCACCGGCTTACATCGGTTTAATACGGGGGTGGTATTAAACCGATGGGAGCGGGCATCCCTGCAATATTATCGATGCAATGTGGCGCCTACTGCTGTTTGTGCTAATTGCGTTGCTGTTGCCGCCGGGCCGGGCACAATGGGGCTGTGGCGACGGCCTGGTCGCGGGCCCCTACGAGCAGTGCGACCCCGGGAGACGGCTTGTCGCGCAGAACAACACGCTGCACTGGACGGGCATCGGCACGTCGCTGGGCGACAAGCAGCTGAGCGTCCGGTTCGAGTATGCGGTGCGCGAATTCGCCAGTGTCGGCGCTCCGATGGACGTTTACGGATTTGCACTGTGGCAGGGCCCGACGTCGGCGACCGCCGCGCTGCAGCCGATCGTCTGGGAGTACCACCTGACGTGCACACAGCCGGCCGCCAATACGCTCACGCTGCGGCTCGCGCCCGCCGACGCGTATGCCGAGTACGACCTGAACGCACTGATCGTGCGGTGGACCTACACGGGCGGCACGTGTGCGTCGTTCATGGCCGCGTCGCCCGCCCAGCTGACGTACTACTCGCTCAGCGGATTCTACGCGCACTGGACGGGCGCGCTCGCCACGCGCATGTGGACGCTGAGCGCGCCCTCGGCGCCGTCGCCGTCGTATGCAATGGCGCCAAACACATACACGGGCACGCTGTGCTGCTCTGATTGGTGCACTCTCACCACAGGGGCATGGCAGGGCTCGGACTGCACATCGGTGGGCGCGCCGACCGAGGCCATCCTGACCAACCAGACGTACCTGTGCCAGCTGAACGGCACATGCATGGTCGAAGCGCAGCAGGTCTCGGCCGCCGTGCCGTCGGGCTGCGGCAACGGCATTGTGGATCCGGGCGAGCAGTGCGACTCGGGCATGTACTGCGTGTCGCACTCGGGCTCGGCCGGCGGCATGCCGATCGCGTACTCGTTCAAGTACGTGCCCAGCGGCACGGCGATCTACGACTACCAACTGGCCGATATATCGGGCAGCGGCTCGGTGCCCATTCCATTGGGAAACAACACCTTTACGTTCGCGTGCACAACGCCGACGCCGACCACACTGAATCTGGCAGTGGTGCCGGCAGCGGGCAACACGGCCCCGTACGTATACATGGACTGGACATACTCGGTTACGGGGGCGATTAATTGCGGAAACTACGACTGGGCGTTGACGCCATACTCGCTTGTGCAGTACGTGCTGACATTCGTGCGCCTCTCGCTGCCCGTATTGGTGTTTAACTCGAACACGGTCGGATTCCGCACGAATCCGTCTTATTGCGGCACGGCGTGCTGCTCGACTGCGTGCAACATTGTCAATGGAAATATTGGCGCCACGTGCCCGCTGGACACGCCGCTGACGTGGCCCCAAATTACGGGCTACGTGTGCCAGAACGGCGTGTGCGGTCCGCCGCCCAGCGCCACTTCGACGCCGACGGGCACGCAAACGCCCACCAGGACGCGAACGCCCAGCCCATCTAGCACGGCCACTCCCACCAGCACACAAACGCCCACCGGGACGCCGTCGATCACGCCAAGTCCGTCGGCGACACCGACGGCGTCGATCACTGCGTCCCCGAGCGGCACTGGCACGGCGTCGATCACCGCCTCGCCGTCAGCGACGCCCACGCCGTCGATAACGGCCAGTCCGTCGGCGACACCAACTCCGTCGATCACCGCGAGCCCCAGCGAGACGCCAACCCCGTCGATTACAGCGAGCCCCAGCGAGACACCGACGCCGTCGATCACCGCATCGCCATCTGAAACGCCCACTCCCTCGATCACGTCGTCGCCATCAGAGACGCCCACTCCATCGATAACGGCCTCGCCGTCCGAGACGCCCACTCCCTCGATCACCGCCTCGCCGAGCGAAACACCCACGCCCTCGATAACCAGTAGCCCCTCAGAGACGCCAACGCCCTCGATTACCGCCAGCCCGTCAGAGACGCCCACGCCGTCAATCACCGCCAGCCCCTCGGAGACGCCCACGCCGTCTGTTACCGCGTCGCCGAGCGCCACGCCAACCCCGTCGCAGACGGCGTCGATGACCGTGGGCGCCAGCCCGTCCAATACGCCCTCGATCACGGCGTCGCCGTCCGAGTCGCAGACGCCAACAGGGACCGCGTCGCCAAGCGAGACCGCGACGCCCAGCCCGTCCGCGACGCCCTCGTCCAGCGAGACGCAGACGCCGTCAGAGACGGGCACGCCGAGCCCGTCCGCGACGCCCTCGTCCAGCGAGACGCAGACACCGAGTGAGACGCCGTCGCCCAGTGCCACGCGCACCGCGACGCCGAGCTCCACGTCGCTGCCGAGCGCGTCCTCGACCGCCTCGCCCACGGCCTCGCCCACTGCGACGGGCACCGGCACCCCGTCGGCAAGCGCCAGCACGGGCGCATCGCCCAGCGCCAGCGCGACAAGCGCGCCGTCCCAGTCGCAGACCGCGACGCCATCGCCCAGTGCATCGGCGACGCCCTCTCATCCCGCCAGCGGCGGCGGCAGCGCCGACACGCTGGGCATTGTGCTCGGCTCGACCGGCGGCGCGCTGGTCGTTGCGTGCGTCCTGGTTGTCTGTTGTCTGTGGTGGTTCAGGCCGTCGCGGCTGCTGGTGGCGAGGGTGCCGCCGGCGCCCGTCGAGCACGTATTCTGGCACCTGGCGCGCGGCGAGGCCCCCGTCGACGCAGTGTTTGCGGCCCGCCAGTCAAACTGGGCCGATTTCTAAATTAAACGGACTATTTTATCGGTTGTGCATGCGCCCGCTGTGTTGTCGGTATTAAATGCGCAAATTGGCGCCTGCGATACATATCGCGCACATCGATGCAGTGCAATTTCTGTCCATCCAGCGCGCGCTTTTCGGCGAGCCATCCGCACGCGCCCAAGCCCGTGCTGCTGTGCGGCGCGGACGCATGTGCCACGCGCCTCGGCCTCCAGCCGATCGGCGCGCCGCCCAAGCGCTCGATTGACGCCGACGAGGACTCGGAGCCCGAGCAGCAGCCGGCGCGCGCGTTCGACGATCTCGGCACACCCGAGCAGCTGGCGCTCGCGTCGGACGTGTA
>Ga0315287_10002076_pt1 | contig 18780 bp, 15 predicted proteins | sample YL17G11_0_MG_FD_205037 | JGI IMG/M metagenome (GOLD analysis project Ga0315287, IMG submission 205037) | Sediment microbial communities from Yellowstone Lake, YNP, Wyoming, USA - YL17G11_0 | ecosystem: Environmental > Aquatic > Freshwater > Lake > Sediment | place: USA: Wyoming | collected...
GTGCCCCGAAGCGCACCACATGGCTGCTGCGAAGGCAACAGATGCCGTCTACCATGTCGATCCGCCCCGCACCGGCAAGATGTTGCGCGAACTGCTCTACAGCGCGTTCTACGCCACCGACCATACAACGCACTTTTACGCCCTGGCTGGACCTGACTTTGTCATGGGACCAGATGCGCCGGTTGCCGAACGTAACATCCTGGGCGTCATCCACAAGGTCGGGTTGGAGATCGGCGGGCAGGTCATCCAGATGCGTAAGTACGGTCATACCGTCGTGGAGATGATCGGCGGGCGGAAAGTCCATCCCTGCACGTCCATCCCCGGCGGGTTGACCAAGGGCATCACCGAGGAACAGCGCACGGAAATCGTGACGATGGGCAAGTGGGCGATCGAATTTGCCCAGTTCAGCCTGAAGCTCTTCGCCGATGTCGTGCTGGGGAACAAGGCTTACGTAGATTTGATCCTGGGCGATGTTTATACCCACAAGACTTACTACATGGGCATGGTGGATGCCAACAACAAGATCAATTTCTACGATGGCAAGGTGCGCGTGGTTGACCCGGATGGGAAGGAATTTTGCAAATACGAGCCCAAGGATTATGTACAGCACATTGCTGAGCACGTCGAACCCTGGACCTATCTCAAGTTTCCATACTTAAAGAACGTTGGTTGGAAGGGTTTCACGGACGGGAAGGACTCCGGCGTCTACTGTGCCACTCCGCTCTCGCGGCTTAACGCGGCAGACGGCATGGCCACGCCTCGCGCGCAGGAGGAATACGACAAATTCTACAAGACCCTCGGCGGAAAACCTGTCCACCAACGCCTGGCCACCCATTGGGCGCGACTGATTGAGCTCCTTTATGCCGCCGAAAGGTGGGTGGAGCTCGCCACCGATCCGGAGATAACTTCGGATAAGTACCACACCATCCCCACTGAAAAACCTACTGAGGGCGTGGGGATCGTCGAAGCGCCGCGCGGTACGCTGACACATCACTACTGGACGGACGAGCGCGGCGTGGTGACCAAGGCGAACCTGATCGTCGGCACGACCAACAACTACGCTCCGATCAGCATGTCCATTAACAAAGCCGCCTCCAGCTTGATCAAAGGAGGCAATGTCAACGAAGGGCTGCTGAACATGGTGGAGATGGCTTTCCGGGCGTACGATCCGTGCTTCGGCTGCGCCACCCACTCCTTGCCGGGACAGATGCCGCTGGAGATCACCATCCACAATAAAGATGGCGAGGTCATGGACGTATTGAAGCAATTCGTCGATTGACCGACCTGCTACTAAAATCTGACTGGTCGCCCGGTGGAGGTGTCTGTCGGACGGCCAGTTGGGTTAAAATGGCTGTATGATGAAAACGATCATTGTGGGCCTGGGAAACCCGATCCTCGGTGACGATGGTGTCGGTTGGAAAGTGGCTGAAGACGTTAAGCGGCATTTGGATAAATATCCCGATGTCGTGGTGGAGTGCTATTCTCTCGCCGGCTTGAGCTTGATGGAGCAGCTAATCGGTTACGACCGGGTCATTCTGATCGACTCGCTCAATACCGGCAATCATAAGCAGGGGGAAGTGGTGGTTTTCACGCTCGACCTGCTCGAGGACCTGACCTACGGCCACAGCGCCTCGGCACACGATGCTTCGCTCAAGACTGCGCTGCGGGTGGGACGGAGCATGGGCGAACGGTTGCCAGCCGACCGGGACGTCCATGTGGTGGCCATCGAAGCGCAGCATGTGTATGATTTCAAGGAAGAGTTCACACCTGCCGTTGCAGCATCGGTTCCTGTGGCAGTGGATAAAGTCCGTGAACTCCTGAAGACCTAACCTGGTTTCCCTGTTGTAAATCATTAATCACACTCTTTTGATGTAAATTATCCACAAAGCGGGTGACTTTCCTTACTGTCTTTATAGCGGATACATGGTTAAATTTAGTAACAACCATGCATGAACTTGTCGTTACCCAATCCATCCTGGATATTTCCCTGCGACACGCGCAAAAGGTCGATGCACAGCGGATCGTGACGATCAATCTTGTGGTCGGCAAGTTTTCGTCCATTGTGGATGATTCGGTCCAGTTTTACTGGGACATGATCGCTGAAGGCACGATTGCCCAGGGTGCACAGCTCCACTTTGAGCGTGTCCCGGCTGAGATGAAGTGCCTGGAATGTGGGCATACCTTTGAGCCAACAGACGAGTCCTTTGCCTGCCCGAAGTGCCTAAGCCCAAAAGTAAGCATCAGTAAGGGCGACGAGCTGAGGGTTGAAAGTATAGATGTGGAGTAGCCCATGACCCAGCGTATACCGATCGTGGAAAACATCCTTTCCGCCAATGACAACATGGCGGGGCGAAACAGGGAAATCCTGGATCGCGCCGGCGTGTTTGCCATTAATATCATGGCCTCTCCCGGGGCTGGAAAGACCAGCCTGATCATAAAGACCCTTGAGGCGCTGCACGGCCGTCTCAAACTGGGCGTCATCGAGGGGGATCTGGCTACCTCCATTGACACCGATAAGGCCATCGCTGCCGGGATGCCGGCGGTGCAGATCAACACAGGCGGAGATTGCCACCTGGATGCCGTTATGGTGTCACAGGCTTTGCGCTCTTTGCCGCTTTCAGATTTGGACCTGGTGATCGTTGAGAATGTCGGCAACCTTGTCTGCCCGGCTAGTTTTCAACTGGGTACACACCTGAACGTGTTGATCGCATCCATCCCCGAAGGCGATGACAAGCCTTATAAATATCCCGGTATGTATAAAGGCGTTCAGGCGCTCATCATCAATAAGATCGACCTGCTGCCCTACGTGCCGTTCAACATGGACTACTTCCAGCAGGGCGTGGAAATCCTGAATCCCGGCCTGATCACTTTCCCGCTGTCGGCAAAGACCGGCGAGGGTATGGAGGCGTGGGCGGATTGGCTGGTGGCGCAGGTGCCTCTCAAGGATAAATGAGCGCCAAGCGAATTTTCGTCACCGGTATTGTTCAGGGGGTAGGCTTTCGCCCATTTGTGTATGGATTGGCGGTACGCCATGGCTTGAATGGTTGGGTTTGCAATACATCTGCCGGGGTGGAGATCGTGATTCAGGGTGACCCGGCGGGCGTGGCTGCATTTGTCGAATCCCTGCCAGCGGAACTCCCGCCTCTCGCGCGAATTGACAGCCTGACTGTTCGGGATGAATCGGATGGCGTCTTCGAGCGGTTCGAGATCCGCGCGTCGGAATCCATTGCCGGGGCATTCCAGCCGATCAGCGCGGACACTGCCATTTGTCCCGATTGCGAGCGCGAGCTATTCGATCCGCATGACCGGCGCTACCTTTATCCGTTCATCAACTGTACGAATTGTGGCCCCCGTTTCACCATCATCAAAGACATCCCTTACGATCGCCCGGCGACCACCATGGCGGAATTTGCATTGTGCGAGGCCTGCCGCAGCGAATATGAAAATCCGCTTGACCGGCGTTTTCACGCTCAACCGGTGGCTTGTGCCGACTGCGGACCTGGCGTCTGGCTGATGCAGAAGGACAGCCTGTCCATGGATGTTAATCGAGGGGCAATCTTGTCCGCCCGCCGCCTGTTGAGACTTGGCGGCATCCTGGCAATGAAAGGGTTGGGTGGTTTTCACCTGGCCTGCGATGCTTTCAATACCGCGGCAGTGGAAGAACTGCGCCATCGCAAAGGGCGCATCGGCAAGCCGTTTGCGCTGATGGCTGCCGATTTGATCACCATTGAGAGGTTTTGTTTTGTAAACGAAACGGAACAGGCACTGCTGATGGGAAGGGAAAAGCCGATCGTGTTGCTGTCTCAACGCTCTGGCAATTCCCTGACGGAGTCGGTCGCTCCTGGAGTGGATACATTGGGAATGATGCTGCCCTACACACCCTTGCATCATTTGCTGCTCGATCAGAGCGACCCCGTTCTGTCTCCAGAGCCTGTGCCCTCCTTGCTGGTGATGACCAGTGGAAATTTTTCCGAGGAGCCCATCGCCACCGATAATCAGGATGCGCTGGAAAGGTTGGCACCGCTGGCGGATGCCTTCCTCCTGCATAATCGCCCCATCCATATCCGCTGTGATGACTCGGTGGTTAGAGTGGATCATCTTGATGCATCCATTATCCACTTGCGCCGTTCCCGCGGTTATTCTCCCTATCCGGTTAAGCTCCCGTTTGAAACAAAACCAACCCTGGCAGTGGGCGGCGAGCTTAAAAACACATTTTGCCTGACCAGGGACCGGTATGCTTTTCTCAGCCATCACATCGGGGATATGGAAAATGCGGAGGTGTATCAATCCTTTGAGCAAGGTGTGGAACACCTGTCACGGCTGTTCCGCATCCAGCCCGAGGTCATCGCCTATGACCTGCATCCGAACTATTTCACCACAGCCTATGCAGAGCGATCAACATTGACTGCGAGAAAAGTTGGCATTCAGCATCATCATGCCCACATCGCTGCCTGCATGGCCGATAACGGATTGGAAAACCGTAAGGTGATCGGCCTGTCGTTCGATGGCACCGGCTATGGCACGGATGGGGCCATCTGGGGAGGCGAGGTGCTGCTCGCGGATTACTCCGGTTTTGAGCGGATGGCTCATCTTGAGTATCTGCCTCTGCCAGGCGGGGACGCCGCCATCCGCAAGCCGTGGAGGATAGCCGCCGGCTATGCCTTTGCCCTGGACCTGGACATCAACGATTTGCCATTTTATCGAGAAGTTGACCCTCAGGAATTGACCATCGTCCGACAGCAGGTGGAGAAAGGGCTGTACGCACCGCTGACATCCTCCATGGGGAGGCTGTTCGATGCGGTGGCAGCACTGGCAGGTGTTCGCAACGAGGTGACCTATGAAGCCCAGGCAGCGATCGAGTTGGAAGCTCTTTCCAGAGCAGAGCGATCAACTTCAACGCCGTATCCCTTTGTCATCGAAGATACGGAAAACGGGTTGATTATCAGGTTGAAAGTTCTTTTGGCGGCTGTCGCACAGGATGTGCGAGGCGGGATATCGGCAGGTCGTATCGGGATGCGGTTCCACAATACTGTGACGGAAATGGCGCTACAGGTGTGCCGAGATGCCATGGCGAAAACAGGAATCCGGGAAGTGGCGCTCTCGGGTGGCGTCTGGCAGAACCAGCTCCTGCTCAACATGGTACGGGATGGGTTGAAGAAAGACGGTTTTACTGTATACTTTCACCAACAGACCCCCACCAATGACGGCGGATTGTCTTTGGGCCAGGCGGTCATTGCAAATTATCAGAGCTAGATTTTTTATCAGTACTGGAGCAAACCATGTGCCTCGGCATTCCTGGAAAAATTACTGAGATCTACGAAAAAGACACGCTGAAAATGGGCAAGCTGGACTTCGGCGGAGTCACGAAGGAAGTTTGCCTGGCCTATGTCCCGGAGGCGCAGGTGGGGGATCATGCGCTCATTCACGTCGGCTTTGCCATCAGCCTGATGGACGAGGATGAAGCGCTCGAGACGCTCAAGCTGATCAAAGAAGTAATGGATTTCGAGGAAGAAATCGGACAGGAAAAACCCGCGGACGGTTGAGCAGTGGTGTGCAGATTATGAAATTCCGTGAAGAGTACCGCGACCCCGTAAAAGTTAAAGCCCTGTTGGCTGATATTTCCTCCACGGTGACTCAGCCCTGGACGCTGATGGAAATCTGCGGCGGGCAGACGCATGCCTTCCTGCATCACGGGCTGGACGACATGCTCCCTACACAGATCGAGCTTATCCATGGTCCCGGCTGCCCGGTGTGTGTTACCCCGCTCGAGCAGATCGATCGCGCCCTGGCCATCGCATCTCGCCCGGAGGTCATCTTCACCTCGTATGGGGATATGCTGCGTGTCCCCGGCACCGGACGAGACTTGTTCACGGTCCGGGCGGATGGTGGCGACGTGCGCGTAGTCTATTCCCCCCTGGAGGCAGTTCAGCTTGCAGGAATGAATCCGGACAAGCAGGTGGTGTTTTTCGCCATCGGTTTTGAGACCACCGCCCCGGCCAACGCCATGGCGGTTTTCCAGGCTCACCAGAAAAATATCCGCAACTTTTCAGTGCTCGTCTCTCATGTTTGCGTACCGCCCGCGATGCATGCCATCCTTGGCTCCAAATCCAACCGGGTGCAGTCCTTCCTTGCCGCCGGGCATGTCTGCGCGGTGATGGGGTACTGGGAATATATTCCAATAGCCAGCCAATATCATGTCCCGATCGTGGTGACCGGTTTCGAACCGGTGGACCTGCTGCGGGGGGTACTGGGCGCTGTCCGGCAGCTTGAAGTAGGTCTGGCGGAGGTGGAGAACGTTTACGAGCGGGCGGTGACGCTCAAGGGTAATGAGTCGGCGCAGAAGGTCATCAACACGGTGTTCCAGTCCGTGGACCGCAAGTGGCGAGGCATCGGGGTCATCCCCCTGAGCGGGCTGGGCTTGCGCCCGGAGTTTGCGGTTTTTGACGCGGAGACCCGGTTTGCGGTCGGTGAGATCCAAACGCAGGAATCCCCTTTGTGTATCGCCGGCGAAATCCTGCAGGGACTAAAAAAGCCACCGCAGTGTTCCGCATATGCCTCAGCCTGCACTCCGCAGTCACCGTTGGGTGCGCCGATGGTTTCCGCAGAAGGCACCTGCGCCGCTTATTATCGCTATCACCGGGACGGATAGACCCGCCGCCCCTGCAGCCAAACCGTTTATAATCACTTCATGCACGGACACGCTTATCCACACGTACATCTCGAGGATTCCGCCCGGGGAACGCGAAACCGCTTGGCGCTGTCGCTGATACTGACTGCTGCGTTTGTCGTTTTTGAAGCGGCAGCCGGGTGGTATTCCAACAGCCTCGTCCTGCTGACTGACGCCGCCCATAATCTCACCGATATCATTGCTCTTGCGCTAAGCCTGTATGCAGTGTCGCTTACCCTGCGGCCTTCTAGTTCCACAAAAACCTACGGCTATCACCGTGCCGGGATTCTGGTTGCCCTGATCAATTCCACGACGCTGGTGGTCATCTCGCTGTGGATTTTCTACTCTGCCTACCAGCGTTTTCTTTCTCCTCCTGAAGTTATGGCCGGTGTCCTGATCGTGGTCGGGACCATTGCTTTTTTTGTGAACCTCGCGACGGCACTGCTGGTGATGAAGGACAGCCGGCACGACCTGAATATCCGCTCGACTTTTTTACATCTTGTGGGCGATGTCGTTTCGACCCTTGGAGCTGTTGCTGCGGGTGTAATGATTTATTTCACCGGCTGGAACTGGCTTGACCCGCTGGTGAGTGTGTTCATCGGCCTGTTGATCCTGTGGAACGCATGGGGCATCCTGCGCGAATCGGTGGACATCCTGCTCGAGTCCACACCGCGCGATGTGGACATGGATGCCATGATCCGTGACATGTCGCAAGTCACGGGAGTGCTCGGTGTCCACGATCTGCACGTCTGGAGTATCACTCAGAGTATGAGGACCATGTCTGCCCACATTCTCACGGACGATATTTCCATCAGTGCCGGCACGGATATCCAGAGCCAGTTGAATGAAGTCCTATCCGGTCGCTATAACATCACGCATGCCACCCTGCAGCTTGAATGTGTCGGCTGTCAGCCTAATCTGTTTTGCGATTTGAACGAGATCACTCATCACCATGAACGCGTGTGAAATAAAACTGTTATGAGCGACGAAATCGATTTTGAGGGTTATACCTGCCCCGTGCCTTTATCCCCGAAGGGCACGATCCTGCTGGGTCACGGTTCCGGCGGGAAGCTGAGTCACGATCTGCTCAAGCGGCTGTTCCTGCCGGAGCTGGGCAAGGCTGCCCCGCGCGCGCTGGATGATTCGGCGGTTCTGACCATCGGGGGAGAGAAACTGGCACTTACCACTGATTCGCATGTTGTCGCGCCGCTGTTCTTCCCCGGAGGCGACATCGGCCGCCTGGCGGTTTGCGGCACGGTCAACGATCTGGCGATGTCTGGCGCGATCCCCGTCGCCCTCACCTGCGGATTTGTCATTGAAGAGGGATTGTCCTTCGATGTTCTTCAGCGCGTGGTACAGTCCATGCGCGATGCAGCAGCTGAAGCTGGGGTATATATCGCGGCGGGCGATACCAAGGTCGTCCAGAAGGGCGGCGCGGACAAGCTGTTCGTCAATACATCGGGCGTAGGCAGGATCCCTGCTGGGGTGGATATTTCCGGCGCGAATGCCAAACCAGGTGATGTGGTGATCGTCTCCGGCACACTTGGAGATCACGGCATCGCGGTCCTGTCGGCGCGCGAGGGGCTGGGCTTTGAGACCGATCTGATCTCGGACGTGGCGCCGCTCAACCATCTTGTCAAGGCCATGCTTGATGCGGGTGAAGTTCATGTATTGCGCGATCCGACCCGCGGCGGGCTGGCGACGACCCTCAACGAGATCGCCGAGCAGTCAGAAGTGATTATCGAGTTGAATGAGCAATCCATCCCGGTCAGGCCGCAGGTGCGGGCTGCCTGCGAGATGCTCGGTTTCGACCCGCTGTACGTGGCCAGTGAGGGAAAACTGGTGGCCTTTGTCAGGGCGGAGGACGCCGGCAAAATCCTCGCTGTAATGAAATCATCCCGTTATGGTGAAGATTCAACAATTATTGGAAGTGTCATCGCGTCAGGGGAGCCCAAGGTGCGTCTGAAGACAGCCATCGGGGGAACGAGGCTGGTGGATATGCTTCCCGGTGAGATGCTGCCGAGGATTTGTTAACAAAATTGGGGCAACCAACAGGCCGCCCAAATTTTTATTCTGCAACTTGCTTGAGCCGCTGCAGTAACTCCTCGTGAGCGGCTTTGGCCTGCTTGAAGGTATATCCGAACAGCAGGTTGGGCGCTTCAACCGTGTACTCTTCGCGAAGATGAGTCCCGCCGTTTTCCTCAATGAAAAACATGTGACTGATAATGTGCACGCCTGGCGACTGCCATGCTTCGGTGCGGGCTTCGTCCGGTGTGAGCTTGAGAATATCCGCGCGATACTTGATCTTGAAGCGGAACGGTCCCATGGCGAGTTGGTCGGTGATCTGAAAGCGGCGCAGGACGCGCAGTTCGGCAGGTATTTCCTCCACCTTCACAATGAGCGGATGGAGAGTATCGTGGTGTTCGAAACTTGTTGCGAGCTCGATCACCTTTTCACGCGGTGCTTTGATGAAGATTTCGCATGTGAAATTCCCCTGTTTCATTGCCTAATATCTCCCTCTTTCGGTCACTGCTTCGGGTCTTTTCAGATCATGCTCCCGAGCCGGGAAAACCTGCACCGCACAGGCTTTGAATTCGGGAATTTTGGCTTGCGGGTCGAGGGCGTCGTTGGTCAGTAAATTCGCAGCAGCCTCCTCAAAATGCATGGGGATGAAGACGATTCCCACCGATGTTTTTTCCGTCACCGATGCCCTGAGCACGACTTCGCCGCGGCGCGAACTCACTTTCACCGGGTCGCCGTTATGGATGCCGTGGATCTCAGCGTCAGCAGGGTGGATCTCCAGACGGGCTTCGGGATAGAGTTCATCCAGTTTTGAGTGACGGGTCATCGAGCCGCCGTGCCAGTGTTCCAGCACACGTCCCGTGGTCAGGATGAAGGGGTATTCGTCGTCTGGCTCTTCCATGACGGGTATGTAGTCCAGCGGGGTGAATTTCCCCTTTCCACGAGGGAAGGTTTCGGTGAACAGGGTTGGCGTTCCAGGGTGGGAGGTGTCCCAGGCGGGATATTGGATTCCCGTTTTTTCTATCCGCTCGTAGGTGATGCCGGCAAAGTCAGGGACGATGCTCGCCATTTCAATAAAAACTTCGGCGGGGGAGGTGTAATCCCAGCCTGCGCTGGCAGGTCTGCCAAGGCGTTGCTCGATGCGTTTCGCAAAATCGCAGAGGATGTCGCTGTCGGGGCGGGATGAGCCTCGGGGAGGTTGAGCGGCGCGCACCCGCTGGACGCGGCGGTCGGTGTTCGTAAAGGTCCCATTTTTTTCAGCGAAAGGAGTCGCCGGGAGGAAGACATCCGCAAATGCCGCGCTCTCGTTGATGAACAAGTCCTGCGCGACGAGGAATTCCAACTGCTCCATGTGGTGGCGTGTGACGTTCAGATTCGGCTCGGTCATCATCGGGTTTTCGCCCATGATGTAGAGCGCGCGCACGCCGCCAGGATGAGCGTGACTGAGAATTTCGGTGGTGGTCAGCCCGAGATTGCGGCTGAGACCACCCGGTTCGACATTCCAGGCTCTTTCCCATGTTTCAGCATTACCGTCTTCGTCGACGCGCATGTAGCCGGGGAAATAGAAGGGCATGGCGCCCATATCGGACGCACCCTGCACATTGTTCTGTCCGCGCAGGGGATTCAATCCGGTGCCGGGGCGCCCGATGTGCCCGGTGAGGAAGGCGATGTGGATAAGCGACAATGCACTGGCGGTACCATGTGAAAGTTGCGAGATGCCCATGCCCCAGTAAATGGCAGCGTTTTTAGCGGTGGCGTAGCGCCGGGCAGCGCGACGGATCAGGTCGGCCGGCACACCGGAAATGGATTCAGCGTACTCCGGCGTGAACTTGTCGAGCGAGGCGATGAAACTGGGAAAACCTTCAGTGCGTTGTTCGACAAATTGTTTATTGACGAGATTTTCCTGTACGATGACGTGTGCCATGGCGCTGAACACAGGGATATTGGTGCCGGGCTTGAGCGGCAGCCACATATCGGCGAAGTCGACCAGTTCGATGCGGCGCGGGTCGATGACGATCATCTTTGCGCCATATTTCTTTACAGCTTCTTTCATCTGGAGCGCGATGATGGGATGGTTCTCGGTTGTATTCGAGCCGGTGACGATGAAGACGTCATTCTGGATGACCTCACTGGCCGTGTTGGACATGGCAGATGAGCCGATGGCCTGCTGGAGGGCGACGACGCTGCCGGCATGGCACAGCCGGGTGCAGTGGTCGATGTTGTTCGTGCGGAACAGCGCGCGGAACATTTTCTGCAACAGATAGTTGTCTTCGTTGGTCGCCTTGGCGCAGCAGTAGACCGCGAGGGCGTCGGAACCGTCGCGTTTATAGATTTCGACGAGGCGGTCCGCGACAAAATCGAGGGCTTCATCCCATGAGATTTCACGCCACTCAGACAGATCGAATGCCTGGGTGCGTTTGCCCGGCTCTTGCGGTGTTTTTCGGATGAGCGGTTTAGTCACGCGTTTCGGATGATAAATGAAATCGTAGCCGAAGCGACCCTTGACGCACAGGTTGCCGTGGTTGACGGGCGAGTCGAAAGGGGATGTGACCTTGTAGATAAGGTTGTCCTTGCTGTGTAGTTCGAGGGTGCAGCCAACGCCGCAGTAGGGGCAGGTGGTCGTGGTGATCTTGTCGGGATCGATCATTCGGCCCTCCTGCGTTTTCGTCCGGTATTCATTGCAGCGATCTGCTCAGGAGATGCACCTTGCTCCAATAAAAATTCACGCTTCGGTTTCAGTGCCCCGCTGGGGCAGACCCCTACGCACTGGCCGCAGAACACGCAGGTCGAGGCGGGCAGCGGACGATCGAAAAAGGTGGCAATTTGCGTCTCATAACCGCGTCCGCTGAAGTTGATGGCGTACGTATATTGGGCATCCTCTGCACAGACCTGGACGCAACGCCAGCACAGCAGACATTTGGCGTAATCGCGGATGTACATCGGATTGTCGTCTTTGACGGCGACTTCGCGCCGCTCGGCATCCGGGAAGCGCTCCGGGCTTGCCCCATACTCCTTCATCATCTCCAGGATTTCCGGGGCGTCCGACAAATCCATTGTGGAGGCGAGCATCTCCAGGATCGTACGGCGGGCGCGGTCGACCCGCTCGGACCGGGTTTGGACTTTCATCCCTTCCACGGCTTTGACGATGCATGCCGGCTGCAGCAGGCGCTGGCCTTCGACTTCCACCACGCAAATACGGCAAAGTCCGTTGGATGTCGTCGCCTCATGCCAGCAGATGGTGGGAATTTCTATTCCGACACCACCTGCAGCTTTGAGCAAAGTCGTGCCATCCTCAGTTGAGATTTCCTGGCCATCAATCGTCAGCTTAGGCATGTGTTCTCCAATAAAAATTCTACTTTAAAGGATATAAGGGTTTTCCTTCGTGTTCCTTGGTGTACTTTGTAGTGAATAATTAAAACTTTACCAATCCGAGTTTCATTGCGGACAACACCGCCCCCGCGGCCGTCTGTCCGAGCCCACACAAGGATGCATCCGTCATTGTCCAGCCGACATCCTGAAGGCGCTCCATGTCCCCGGGCAGGGAATGCCCTTCGGCGAGGCGGTCGAGGATCTCCTTTTGCCGCTGGGTGCCCATCTGGCAGGGGTAGCACTTGCCGCAGGATTCGTGCGCAAAGAAGCGCCCCAGCCGTTTGAGCACATCGCGCAGGTCACGGGTCTCGTCGAAGACCATCACCACGCCCGAGCCGAGCGGTAGGCCGGCGGCGCGCAGGTCCTCGAAGGTCAGTCTGACATCCAGGTGAGCGGAGGTGGCGAACGCACCTGCTGCGCCGCCGAACAGGACCGCTTGCATTTTTTGGTCCCCTGCCATCCCGCCAGCCATCTCGAGCAGTTCGCGCAGGGTCAGGCCGAAGGGGATTTCGTAAACACCCGGCTTGGCTACATCGCCTGAGAGGCAGAAAAGTTTGGGTCCCGTTGATTTATCCGTGCCGATCTTGCGGTAGTTGCTCGCGCCTTTTTCAATAATCATCGGCACATTGCACATCGTTTCGACGTTGTTGATCACCGTCGGCTGGTTGAACAGGCCGTTCGTGGTGGGAAAGGGCGGTTTGATGCGCGGGAATCCTCGTTTGCCCTCGATGGATTCAAATAAGGCAGTTTCCTCACCGCAGATGTACGCGCCTGCACCGAGCCGCACTTCCACTTCGAATGAAAAACCGGAGTTATGAATGTTCGTGCCGATGAAAGCTGCCTGGCGGGCTTCATCGAGTGCAGCCTCGAGCACCGGCAAAATGTATGGATACTCGCCGCGCAGGTAGAGGTATCCGCGCGAGGCGCCGATGGCATAGCTGGCGATCAACATCCCCTCGATTACGCGGTGAGGGTCGTCCAGCAGCAGTAGGCGATCCTTGAATGTCCCCGGCTCGGACTCGTCCGTGTTACAGACGACATACTTTTGTGTTCCAGGCGCATGGCGCGCCCCTTCCCACTTGATCCCGGTCGGGAAGGCCGCCCCGCCGCGCCCCACCAAGCCGGAGGCTTTGATCTCGGCGATGATTGCTTCCGGTGACATGGATAATGCCTTCTGGAATGCAGAATATTCGCCGTAATCAGCAAGTAGCGTGGGGTGTCCATTACCGCAATTTGCGGTCAGTTCGCGTAAATTGCCGAACACGGGCGAAGCTGGGATACCCATGTCATAGTGATGTAAATCCGTGCTGATATCCGTCTCGGCTTCGTCGTTGACCAGCGCCGCCGGTGCATGGTCACATAATCCCAGGCAGGGAGCGGATTCGATGGTCCGGTCCCCATCCAAGGTGGTCTGCCCCGGTTGGATTTTGTAATGCCGGCAGAGATGCTCAAGGATCGAGTCAGCCCCCTTCAACGCGCAGGCCTGGTCGGTGCAAACGCGGATGATCCGTTTGCCGACCGGCTTGTTGTAAAAAAGAGAATAGAACTCGATGACTCCATGCACATCTGCCAGAGGCACCTTCAGTGCCTTCGCAACTTCCACCGCCACTTCTTCCGGTAACCAACCGTAGATTTTTTGCGCGGCATGCAGGGCGGGCAGCAAACCGGAGCGACCCATCATGGTGTAGTGTTCCAGCTCGGCGTGCAGGGGGGCAAGGTCTATTTCAGACATAATCTCTCCGAAAAGATAGTATATTTCAATAACGCGCCCCCCGGCAAGTATCACGGGGAGACGAAGGCATCACCCTTCTCGCGTCGCGGCGATCATTATCCGCAAATTCTCGATGGGCGTGAGGGGATACAAGTCGCAGCCAGGCCAGATAGCATCTACTCCTGCAGCGATGGCTGCCGAGACCGCCCAGCACACTTCGGCTTCCGTGCCGTTTGCCAGCACACCGACCGGGTCAATATTTCCGAAGAGCAGGGTATCTGGCAAGGCGGCACGGGAAGCGACGATATCGTTGACCTGATCCACATTGATGGCATCCGCGCCGGCTTTCGCAAGCAGGGGCATCGTCCCGTTGGTATTCCCGCACACCGAGAGTATCCGCGGATAGGGTATGGAGGCGAGCACCTTCTGAAGCGGTGGCAGCACAAAGGTCTCGAAGCGCTTCGGTCCGAGCACGCCCGGCGAGCCGCCCATCTCGTGAACAGTGAGTATGTCCGCACCGGCCCGGCGATAGGCCAGCGCGGAGCGGGTCACCATGTCCGCCATCTTGTCCAGCGCGACGTGGACGGAGGCGGGGCTGCGCTTCAAGTCGAGCATTAAGGCTTCTGGTTTGATGAGGAGGGACAGCAGAGTGTAGGGACCCGGCACCCAGGCGCCGATGACGACCTCCTTGCCAATGTCGTCCTTCAATAAGCGGATCGCTTCGCACACCAGCGGGATGCGCCCTTCTTTGGCATTGCGGGTGTCCACTTTCTCACAATTGTCAAACAAAGGCTTTGCCACGCGAGGAAATTCGAGACTTGAGGAACCTACGCGGAAATCTACCTCCGTGCCGAGGGCTTCGGCTTCCACGCACAGGTCGAGCGGCACGGCTGCTGATCCAAACTCTGCCAATCTATATGTGCTCGCCGCTGCCCTCGCCATCCTGCCCGCGTCCGTGTGGGTCTCGTGGAGTTTGAGCCCGACGCTATCCAATCCCGCTGCGGTGACATGGATCAACCCGGAGAAACAGGGAACCTGCACAGGGCGCTGGCCGTTGAACAAAGAAAGAATGTCTTCTCGTTGGTTCATGGCATCAATTACAGAAAGGGCGAGGCATGCCTCGCCCTTTCTGATCTATTTGCGAGATTTGACCGCGTTTGCAATCCCGGCCACATGCTCCGGCGTGGAGCCGCAGCACCCGCCGACAATGCGCGCGCCGCTGGCGATGTTGCGCAGGGCGGAGTCTCCCATCTGCTCAGGGGTGACATCGTAGATGGAAGTCGTGCCTTCCATCCTTGGAAGGCCGGCGTTTGGCTTGGCCCAGATCGGGAATCCCGGTTCCGCCGCGGCGTATTCCTGGACGACTTTTTCCATGTTCTCCAGCGTCGTCCCGCAGTTCGCCCCGACGACAACCGCGCCCAATTCCTTGTATTTCTTGATCACATCAGTGGGCTTGACCCCCATCATGGTTCTTACACCCCGGTCGTAGCTGAAACTCACCACGATCGGCAGGTCTGTGACGGAACGGGCGCCTTCGAAGGCAGCTGTCGCCTCGTCGAGCGCGAACATGGTCTCGATCACCAATAAGTCCACGCCGCCGTCAGCCAGCGCTTTCGCCTGCCCCGCGAAGGATGCCTTGGCTTCATCCGGTAGCAGCGGCCCGTAGGGTTTCATCAGCTGTCCGGTCGGACCAATGGAGCCTGCTACCAGGACATCCCTGCGAGCGGAGGCTGCCTTGCGCGCCAGTTCGACGGCACGCTTGTTCACTTCATCTGCTTTATCGGCATATTTGGATTCTTTCATCCGCAATTGGGTGCCTCCGAAGGTGCAGGTCAGGATGATGTCCGAACCGGCTTCGACGAATTCCATTTCCAACTTGAGTAGGATTTCTGGCTGATCGAGCACAAGATCTTCCGGGACAAACTTACCCTTCAATCCCATTTTTTGAAGATTGGTCCCTGTCGCACCATCCGCGACAAGGATATCCCCATTATTCAGTCGTTCCAAAAATCGGTTCATTTTTTGTCTCCCATGAATTTGGCTGCCATCGGGTCAGGTTTATGGTCCGGGATGAGATGCGCGATGTGCGGGAACGGCTCGGTCATGTGTGGGAAGTTCAACGCCAGCATGAACTGGTTCTGGAAAGCGGGGTCGGTGGGCAGTTCATAACGGGTCACCTGCCGGGCGACCTTCATCGCTTCGCGGCGTTTTTCCACATTCAACAGGGCGATACGCGCGCCATCACCGGCGGCATTGCCGACCGCATAGACGTTCTCCAGTGGGCAGTCCGGGATCATGCCGATCAGCATGGCCTTGGTCTTGTCGATGTAACTGCCGAACGCGCCTGCCAGAATGATTTTATCGGGCGTCTCAATGCCGGTTTCGTCCAAAAGTTTCCGCGCGGCGACGTAAAGCGCGGCTTTGGCGAGTTGTATGGCGCGCACGTCATGCGAAGTGATGGGGACGTCGCGTCCGATGGATGTCTCGCGTTCCCAGGCGAGGATGTACTCCATGCCGGTCTTCGTTTCACGTAAACGGCTCGATTCCACTCCGCGCTTGAACTTGCCGCGAGCATCCAGGATGCCGGCCCGGAACATCTCCGCGATGGCATCGATAATGGCCGAACCGCAGATTCCTTTGACCTTGCCGGTGTTCCATTCCTCCTGGCCAATGATCTTGTAACGCGACTCCAGAGTCTTGGCATCGATCTCCACCCGCTCGATGGCGCCCGGCGCGGCGCGCATGCCGTACTCCACGTGCGCCCCTTCCAGTGCGGGACCGGTGGGCGTGGAGGTGCAGACCAGCCGGTCCTGGTTACCCAGCACCAGTTCGGCGTTTGTGCCGATGTCGATGATCAGCCAGTTTTCCTTCTGATGGTGCGGTTCTTCAGCGATCAATACGCCCGAGGTGTCCGCCCCGATGAAACTGGCAATCGTCGGCAGGACATGGATGTTCCCGGATGGGTTGATATCCAGTCCCAGTTCGCGCGCTTTGATGTCCAGCGAGTGGTGAATCGCCGGGACAAAAGGCGAATGCCCAAGGTGTCTGGGCGGCAGGTTGAGCAGCAGATGGTGCATGGTGGTATTCCCGACCGCCACCAACTCAAGGATGTCGTCAGTCTTGATCCCGGCAGATTTGGCTGCCCGTTGTAACATCTGGTTGAGAGTCTTGATGACCGCGTTATGGAGCGTCTCCAGACCGTTTTCGTTGCTGATCGTATACTGGATGCGCGACATGATGTCTTCGCCGTACACGATCTGCGGATTCATCTCTGCTTCGGCGGCCAGGATGTCGCCATTCTCGAGATTGCACAGGTAAAGTGCGAGGGTCGTTGTGCCGATGTCCACGGCAGCGCCGTAGAGGCCCTCGGCATAACCTGGCTCGACGCGAATGATCTCCCTGTCCTGCCAGACCGAGACGGTGGCTTTAAATTCACCCGCTCGCAGGGAGTCGGAAAGAGTCCGCAGGGTGGCATAATCCATCGTGAGGGAATCGGCTGAAGGGATGTCGGATTCGCCGCGCCGCACCAGCGGCATGGATACTGCCAGCCCGCTGACCAGTCGCTCCCGGTCTGCATGCGGATTCGCCAGCGAAGGCAGCGTCATGTCCACAAGATATTTACGGATCGAGGGTTTGATGTCGATATTGCGCTGGGTGGCGGACTTGCGGACGATCTGTTTGTTGCCCCGGCTCTCCTCCGGCACGGAAATGAGTACATCGCCGAGGACTTTGGCCTGGCAGGAGAGGCGGACCTGCCCCACCTCCCAGCCCTGGGATTGGAGCAGGGCTGGGCGGCGCGCGAAATATTCCGCCTCGTCAACGGAGACGGGCGAAAGGTGGTCACGGCTCGAGGTGATCCCGTAACGCTCGAAAACGCCCTCCTCGACCAGCACCTTGCACTTGCCGCAGGTGGCATTCTCGGCGCAGATGGATTCGATCTCCACCCCGAGTTCGCGCGCCGCTGCCCGCAGGCTGACGCCGTCTTCGATGTGCCCGCGCCTTCCTGAAGGCTGCAGGATGACCAGATGCTTTTTCATGATTTATGAATTATACAGGTTTATGGTTCAAGGAAGAGTTGCTGGGAACCGTTATCCAGCACCTTTATCAAGTTATTGAAACGGTCATCCCCGCCGCAGCTTTCGCAGATAACCGCGCAGGGGACAAAGGAGGGGTCTTCCAGCATCAAAGTTGCTGAGTTTGATGTGATCCATTCAATACGCATATCGGGGCGGGGTGCGTCGAGGGCGGTCCAGTAGAGATATTCAGGTGAACTTCCCGAAATTACGATAGCAACCTCGTGACAATCCGTCTGAGCAATGGAGGTGGCAATCCCTTTTAACGCAGTCTGATCCCCGGCGGTTACATAATACCAATCCCCACGCGGTAAGTCGAGCAGACTTCTCCCGGCAAATGGAACATCCGCCGGGTTGTCCAGCAAAGGGCGCTGTTCAATACGGAACAGCCAGGGGAGAGAGAGAATCAAAAAAAACAGGGTGGCTGCTTGCGGAATGACAGGGCGGCGAATGGCAGTGGACAGGACATAACCAATCATGGGAGCTAAAAGGATAAAAAATGAAAGATGTAATCTGCTGCCAAAGATCTGCCATTTAAAGAGATAGGAAAAAACGAGTAAACCTGAAAACACAACAAGCAGATAAATCCACACCGATTTCCCTATGCTGCGGGATTTAATAAACATCGCCAGGATAGCCAGCAGGATAAACAGCATGTGCAGCGGATTGGTCACCCTGATCTCGTTGAAGCTTGGTTTGGAGATGCGAAACTTGCCGATGCTTGTGATCCGAGGATCGTTGATATCGAGTCGCATCAATTGATGAACCCCGTCGATGACGAGATATTCCGCAGCGTTGACCTTGGAGAATGGCGTGCTCATCTGCTGCCCAAGCGTGCGAAGCATATTGGATGCTACACCCTGCCAGTTGCGGAGCTGGCTGCTGTGCAGCTCCGTCATGGCGGGGTCGACCAGGGTTTTATAAGTGCTCAGATTGCG
>Ga0315287_10002077_pt1 | contig 18777 bp, 12 predicted proteins | sample YL17G11_0_MG_FD_205037 | JGI IMG/M metagenome (GOLD analysis project Ga0315287, IMG submission 205037) | Sediment microbial communities from Yellowstone Lake, YNP, Wyoming, USA - YL17G11_0 | ecosystem: Environmental > Aquatic > Freshwater > Lake > Sediment | place: USA: Wyoming | collected...
TCTCTCTCTCTCTCTCTCTCTCTCTCCTACCAGCTCCACTCTACTCACCGTCCACAAAGATCCCGTCCGTCGCCTGCGCCACAACGGCGTCGTACGACCTCCGCGAGCCGCGGATCAGCCTCGACTCGGTCGAGTAAAACCCGCCCAGCTTGAGCAAGGCGCGGCGCAGCGGCGAGGCCTCGGTGCCCGGGGCGGGAGAGGGGGAGGAGCCCCCGGACCACTCGAGGGACTCGGGGCGGGAGGAAGCAGTCGCAACCAGAAACGCCTGAGGAGTTTGTGTGCGGTGGGCGCGGGGGGGGGAGGGAGCGGGGGGGGGGGGGAGCGCGTGAGAGGCGCGGGAAGGAAGCAGGTTCGAGTTTTTTCTTCGGCCACGGCGGCGAGCGAGAGCAAGAGAGCCCCAAAGTGATTCCTAGTTTTTGTTTTTTTCGTCTTTTCAGTTGCCACTTACCTTTGGCCTGGCTGTCCTCTGTCCTTCATCTTCGTCGTCGCTGCTGCTTCCTCTTCCCCCCGCTGCTCTGGCCGAAGCGGAGAAAGAGAGGTAGGGCGGAGAGCAGGCTCGGGCGAGAGCAATAATTGCCGACGCCGACGTTGCTGCCGAGGGTGTCGCCGCCGCCGCCACCGCCGCCGCCGCTGCCGAAGATTTGAAGAGGAGGGAGCTCGCAGCAGGAGGGGGCCAGTTCGCAGCAGCAGCCGAAGTGAAAGCTCCCTTGCGTCCCATGCTGAGAGCCAGGCGGCCCAGCATCGTTGGCGAACGAGAGAGGGAGAGAGAGAGAGAGACAGAGAGAGTTCGAGAGAGAGATTCAAAGAAGTTTTTTCTGAAATTCAGAACAGTTTCTTTCTTCAGAAATCGAAGCAAAAGAGGCTGCCGCCGGCTCTCAGCATTCGTCGGCTTTCATCTCGCTCTCTCGCTCCCTCGCTCGCGCGCGTCCTCCGTTTTCTGTTTCAGCTCGCTCCCTCTCTAAGCCATCATGAAGCTCCCGCGCGGCCACACCCCTCGGGTGACCGCCGACGGCAGGGTGGAAGTCCACCGCCACGACGAGGAGGGGCTCGCCCGCGGCGGCTTCGGCGAGCGGATGCTCCGGTCGCTGGGGTGGCGCGACGGCGACGGGCTGGGCGTGGGCAGGCAGGGCCGGGCCGAGGCCGTGCGTGTGACACAGAAGCTGGACAACAAGGGGGTGAGAGCGAGAGAGGTGGAGGAGAGGGGGCGAGAGGAGAGAAGAGAGCGTGCTCAATTGGCTAGACCGAAGCATGAACGTCGACGACGACGGCTGACCCCCCCCAAAAAACTTCGAAAAACCAAACAAAAACACCCCTCAGGTCGGCGCCAACAAGGCGACCGCCCCCGCGACTGACTGGGGCGACGCGTGGTGGGAGCGCGCGTTCGACCAGGGGGCCAAGAAGCACAGAGCCGGCGGGAGCGGGAGCAGCAGCTCGAGCTCGAGCAGCAGCAGCGACAGCGACAGCGCCGACTCTTGTGGCGACGCCTCGACCTCCTCCTCTTCTTCCTCCGACTCCAGCGACAGCGACAGCGACCGAGAGGGCAAGAGGAAGAAGCGGAACAAGAGGAAGGAAGGAGGCGACACTGGCCGCCACAGGGACGGCACCGTGACGTCGGCGACCGCGGCCGAGATGGGCATCGCCCGCGCGCTCGCGCTCGACCCGTGGGGCCGCTTCGGCGGGCGGGACGGAAAGATGGCGAGGATCGCGCGGATGGAGCGCGAGGCCGCGGCCAAGGCCAGCGCGGCGCTCCATGAGACGCTTGGCGAGAAGGGGAAGGAGGGGAAGGAGGAGGAAAAGGAAGAGGAGGAGGAGGAGAAGGAGGAGGAGAAGGAGGAGGAGAAGGAGGAGGAGAAGGAGAAGGAGAAGGGCGCGGCGAAGGAGGAGAAGAAGAAGAAGAAGCGGAAGAAGGAGGAGGAGGCCGGGGCCGGGGCCGGGGCCGAGAGGGAGAGCAGCAGCGGCGGCGGCAGCAAAGCGAAGAAGAGGACCAAGGCAGGCATTGTCGTCCCCCCTCTCGCCGCCGCCCCCGAGGCGCCCGAGACGCCTCCCTTCAGGCCTCCCGCTGGCTGGTGGGGCACCCCCTTCTTCGTCCACGCCGGCCGGCTCGAAGGGATCCCCCCCCCGCCGCCGGACCCGGGCGCGAGGAGGGCGGCGCAGAGGGCGAGGGGCGGCGGGGAGGGAGGGGGAGGCCGGGGGTTCACCGCCGCGGACCAGGAGGCCCTGGCGGAGCGCACGGCGGCGCTCAAGGCCGCGGGCAAGCGCGGGCTCGGGGCCGCGTCTTCGAGGAGGGAGAAGGCGGTCGGCCACGACTGGAAAGGGTCCAAGGTCGTCTTCGGCGACGGGAGCGACGGCGACGGTGAGGGCGCCGGCGGCGGCGAGAACGGCGAGAGCGAAAGGAGGAAGAGGCAGAAGAAGGAGAGGAAGAGCGAGGAGACTCCTCCTCCTCCTCCGGCCTCTTCTCTCGACGTCTCTTCGCTCAAGTGGAAAAAGGCCGTCGAGGCCGCTCTCCGTCTCTCCCAGGAAAGCGGCGGAAAGGCGAGCAAGAGAAAGGGCCTGCCCGTTGCCGAGCTTGCAGGTCGGGTCGCGACGGTACTCTTCTCGAAAGTCGAGGCTAAAAAAACTTGGAGCAAGGAGGAAGACCTCGAGGCCGCACTCAACCGATCCCTGCGCTCCCTGTGCGACTCGAGCTCGCGCTTCGAGGTGGATGGCAAGGGACGGGTCAAGCTCGCCGCCGCGAAGAAATAAGAAACTAGCACAGAAAACTTGCAAAAAAAACGAAAAACGAAAAACAGAATTTATCAGAAAATGTAAAAAAAAATGACCCCCCTGTCTCTTTCGAGCTCTCTTCATTTCCGAAGCGTCGACGACAACGACGCCGCCAGCCCTTTCGCCGCGCGCACGAGCCACATCAGCACGCCGCTCTCGAGCGGGTCCTCGGCCTCCTCTAGGGCCCGCGCCTCTCGCGCGGCGAGCGCGGCGCGGAGGGCGGCTCTGTCCGAGGGCGCGAGGCGCCACGACGGCGGCGACGGGGGAGAAGACGGCGAGGAGGAGGGACCCGCGCCCGAAGAGAGCCTCCTCTCCGCCGCCATCCCGTCGACGGTCGGCACGCTCTCTCGCGGAACCTCGACGACGTTGTTCCTGGTCCCTCCGGCGTCGACCAGCGACGGATGATGGGGCGAAGCGGCCCAAAAGTGCTCCTCGTTCCCCGTCTCGGCGTCCCTCCAGCTCCAGCAGAGCTTCCAGAGATGCCTCCCCGGACGGAGCCTCCGCGTCAGCGTCGCTCGGCCGGTCTTCTCGTCGATCGTGGCCTCGAGCCTCGCTCCCCATCCGCCGTCGAGCCCCGCGATTCGAGCAATAACGGGAGGAGAAGGGCTCGAGGAAGAGGAGGGGGAGGAAGAAGGCGGCGAGAACTCGAGCGCGCCGCGGCGGAAGCCCAGCGTCACCGGCGCCGCGGCGTCGTCGCTGCCTCCCCCCAGGACGAGGTCCGCCGCGGCCTCCTTGATAGCTTCGAGCTTCGGGGCGCAGGGCCTGACGGAGGCGAGGTCGGCGTAGAGCCGCTCGAGGCTCGGGGAAGAAGAGAACGGTGAGGGAGAGCCTTCGTTCTCGCCTTCTCCGTCGCCGTCGTCGTCAAAGTCGCGGCACCAGCAGGCGTGCGCGAGCGCGACCGCGGGGGCCCTCCCCAGACCCGCAGTGCAGTGGACGTACACCACGGGGTCCCCGCTCCCGTCTCCCGTTCGGGACCTCAGAGCGTGATCGAGGACGGCCACGGCGTCGGGGAGCCTGTCGCGCAGGCTGAAGGGATCGAAGTCGACGACGGGGACCCGCAGGTGCCTGATCCCCTCGGCCGCCGCGGCGCGCCTGATCTCGTCGCCGTCGATGCCAAAGTACTCGAGGTCCGCCCCCTGCTGCAGCTGGAGGATGTGGGTGACGCCGGCCTCCTCCGCGAGCCTCGCGACGTCCCGCGGGCTCTGAGGGCACGAACCGACGAGCACCGTCCCGTGCTTTTTCCTCTTTCCTCCTCCGCTGCGCCGGAGCAGCGGCGGGGAGCTCCAGTTGATCCCGTCCTCGTGGCGGTAGGAGAGCACGGCGCCCATGCGAGCGGACATCTCTTTGGAGTACTCGTCGGACTTGAGCTTGTCTTCGATCTCGGCGAGCTCGGCTTCGGTCGAAGAAGGCGAAGCCAGGGGCGGCATCGTCGGCCATCGCCGGGTCGACGAATTCTCCGAGCAGCGACGACGCGGCACCAAGGAGGGCTTGGAGCCTCCCGCGCGTGCTGCTGTCACGAGACGCATTCTGTGAGGTGTCGTAGGCCCAAGAAAAGGGAGGTCTTGCCTCCAAGAAAAGGGAGGTCTTGCCTCCGTATGGAAAAGGATAGAGAGCCAGAGGAAAAAGAAAGTGTTTTTGTTCTTTTACATTTCCGCTCGACTATCTCCTCCCCCATCGATCTCCAACTCAATTGAAACATGTCGTGGCTCGCCAGGGCTCTCGCGACGGGCTTTCGCAGCGACTCGAAGCTAATCTCCGTGGTCAATCTCAGGGGAATGCTTTCCCCGCCCCAACGAGGCCCGCGCAAGCTCCTCAACGAGGAGCGAGCCAAGCCCTGGTGAGTTTTCCCCCCCCCCGTCTTCTCTCCCTCTCTCTCGCGCTCCCTCCAAACTCAAACTCTCTCTCTCCCCCCCCTTCCCCTCATAGGCTCGACAAGGCGTTTTTGCTGAAACCAGACGCGGTCGCCATCAGCGTTTCGAGCCCCGGAGGAAGCCCAGCGGCGACAGAAGGCCTCGTCGCCGCGATCAGGGAGCGCGCTGAGGCAACCAACATCCCGGTCTGGGGCTTTGCGACCGACGTCGCCGCCTCGGGCGGGATGTGGCTCCTCGCGGGCGCGTCCGACGAGTGCTTCGCGCTGGAGACGAGCGTCGTCGGCTCGATCGGCGTCGTCGCCCCCTCGTTCGGGGCCATCGGCGCGCTGTCCAAGCTGGGGCTGGAGCGGCGCGTGATGAAGGCCGGCGCGGCCAAGGCCGGCGCCGACCCTTTCACGCCCCTGAGCGACGACGAGAGGGAACGGATCCAGTCGATCCTTGACGACTTGCACTCTACGTTTATCTCCGCGATAAAGAAGAGCCGCGGCCCGAAAATTGAGCGAGCGACGGCAGCGTTACTAAAGAAGGACGCTTCCGCCACCGACAACGATGACGAGGAACGTAAGAAACTTGCCGCTCTGGTCCCCGATCTCTTCTCCGGGCGCATTTTCACAGGAAAACAGGCAGCCCGTCTGGGTCTGGTCGACGGCGTGGGGGGTATGAGGGAGGTCTGCAGGCGGAAGCTCGGAGGAGGAGGAGGCAAAGCGGGAGAAGGGGGCGGAGAAGAGGTCCGAGTTCGGTTCGCAGAGTGCGGCGAGAGGGCGGCCACAGGAGGCGGGTTCTTCGGCGGCGGCGGCGGCGCTTCGTCGGCTTTGCTTTCGGGCCTTCCAGCCAATGCCGTGGACCGAGTGATGGATACGCTCGAGGAGCGCGGGGCGTACGCGCGGTTTGGCGGCGTTTGTCTGTAAAAAAAAAAAAAGCTCGAACTTTTTTCCTTTCACTTCTTTCCTCAGACTTGAGCGGAGAGAGACGGCAGTTCAGTGAATGACGATGCAGACTCATCGGCCTCCTCCCCTGCAGCAGCTCCGCGCGATGTCATCCTGTTCTCGCCTCTCTCGGCGGCGACTAGCATGCGGACGCGATGCCTCACGACGCCTCCCAAGTAACTTTACATCGGTCTTCGCGAGCGCCAGCTCGGAACAGATGCAGCCTCGAGCTGGATCGACGGCGGCCCCGACGACTCTGCCGCCGCCGCCGCCCCCCTCCCTCCCTCCCCCTCCCCTCCCGTCCCCGCTGCGCTCCGTGCTCTCCACCGGCGCGCGCACCACCTCCGCCGCCCACGCCGCCTGGGACGCCCTCGTCCGCCCGGGCGACTTCGCCGTCGACGCGACGGCCGGCAACGGCCACGACACGCTGAAGCTGGCGCGGCTGGTCGGCGCCTCGGGCTCGGTGCTGGGCCTCGACGCCAGCCGGGCCGCGCTGGCGTCGACGCTCGCGAGGCTCGAGGAGGAGGCGCGCAGGAGGGCAGCCTGCGGGGCCGCTCCGCTGGGGAGGGTCGACCTGGTGCTCGGGTGCCACTCGAGGCTCGCGGAGGCGGTGCGGGAGAGGGAGCGGCGGCGAAGGAAGGAGAGGGAGGGGCAGGGGGAGGGGGAGGGGGGGGGGGAGGGGGGAAGGCTCTCCCTCTGGTCGCTCGGAGAAGAAAAAACAGAGGAGCGAGAAGGGGCGTCGGACCTTTCTCTCTCTCCCCCCGTCGCGCTTGCGGCGTTTAACCTCGGCTACCTCCCAAAGCTCGACGACTTGGACGGCGGCTTCGCCAGCACCGGCACCAGCAAGAGCAATGCCAAAGCCGAAGCCGAAGCCGAATTCGAAGCCGCCGCCGCCCAGCTCCTCCTCGACGAGAGGGCCCAGCTCGCGACGGCGACCAAGCCGGACACGACCGTCCTCGCCATCGAGGCCGCTGCGAGGCTGCTGGCACCGGGGGGCACGGTCTCGATCTGCTCCTACTTCCAGCACGCGGGCGGCGGCGCCGAGGCCGAGGCGGTTCGACGGGCGCTGCGGCCGTTTGACCCTCGCGTCTGGACCTGCGTCGAGTCTCGGGTGCTGAACAGGCCCGAGGCGCCCGTGCTGACGCTCTGCTACCGGTCAACGAGGCCGAAGAAGGGGGGCAAAGGGAGAAAGGTGGGGGTGAGCTTGTGAGAAAAGTGGTTCACTCTCGCTGGATAGGACAGTCCGAGCCGAGGCCTGGAAATCCTGGGGTTCGGAAAGAAAAAGGGCAACCTCGATTTTGCTGTTGGGCTTCTTCTCACTTTCCAAGAATGAATCAAGGGATAAAGAGCTTCTTCTCGGGCGCCGAGGCGGCCCACCACGGCGGCTCCTCCGTTCCTTTCTCCGAGCTCAGCAAGCAGCAGCGGGAGAGGCTTCACCGACGGTAAACAAATAAAGAGATAACGCGGAATTGGAGTAGAAAGGAACACGGCCGCACGCGCACGTTCAATTGCTCATCATTGCTTTCCTGCTTTCCTTTCTTCAACCGCAACCTCTTCCTCTTTTTCCTCTCTTTCACCTTTTTCTCAGGTTCGACCGCCTCACCCGCAACACGGGCCTGCTCACGCTCGCGGACCTCTCGGCCCTTCCTGAGCTCCATGGAAACCCTTTCGTCCCCATGCTCTTCGCTTTCCTGTGCCGGGAAGCAGGGAAGGCGAAGAAGAACGAGGCTTTGAACGTCGTCGAGTTTGGGCGAGCGCTCGAGAGCCTCAACGGCAGCGGCAGCCGCGACAGAGGAGGAGGAGATGGGAACGACGACAGTCTCGCTGCGGCCGTCTTCCGCGTCCTCGACTGCGACGGCGACGGCAAGCTCTCTCTCGACGAGCTCGAGGGCGCGCTGAGGCCCGTCCTGAGGGCGAACAGCGGGGGCGAAAACGACAAGAGCAGCGGCAGCAGCAGCGGCGGCGTCCCTACCACGCTCGCCGCGGTCGCGGCGATTCAAAGGCACGACGGCGACGGCGATGGCAGGCTCTCCCTCCCTGAGTTTCGTTCTCTGCTCGCCGCAGCAGGAGGGAAGTGACTGAAAAGGGGAAACCTTGAGTGACGTTACAATATCGGTGTCTTTGTTACAGAAAAAAGAAATAAAAGAATTCCCAGCTTTCTCCTCTCCAAAACAAGTCTCCGAGAAAGAGCTTTCTCCTACTCGTCGTCGTCATTAAGGTCGCTTTCCGAAAACTTGCCAGCGACGGCGTCCCTGAACTTGGCTCGGGCCGCCTCGGCGTCGGCCCTGGCCGCAATCAGCCTCGCCTCGGCGAGCCTCACGGCCGCTTCGTCGACACGGGCCGCGTCGGCGAGCGCGGAGTCGGCCGCGCGGGAGAGGAGAGGGGAAGAGGACGAAGAAGAAGAGGAAGGAGAAGAGGAGGAGGAGGACGGCGGCGATGACGCCTTGGCCGCCGCGGCGCGCCCGATCGCCGCCGTCGCCGCCGCGGCCTTGGCGCGGTAGTCCGCCGCGGCGGCAACCGCGGCGCGGAGCCTGTTGGGGGCGTTGGGGCCCAGCAGAGGGAGAGAGCGCGAGGAGGCGGCAGCAGCGGCTGCTGTCGTCGTTCCCGCCGTTCCCGCCGCCGCTGCAGTCACTCCCGAGGCGGCGTCTGCCGCTGCCTTCTTCGCCGCCGCGGTCTTCGCCCTGTACTGCCCCACCAGAGCCATCCTCACCGCGGCGTCGCCGCTGGGCCCCCCGTCGGGAGAGGAGCCGCCGCTGCCGCCTCCTCCTCCGAGGTTGAACATCGAAGAGGAAGAGGAAGGTGACGACGAGCTGGGCGACGAGCCGCTGCCCGACCCCGAGCCAAAAAACCCGCTGTCGGCAAACCCGCCCCCGCCCCCGCCCCTTCCCTTCTTCGCGTTCTCCAGCCGAGGCCTCAGCGCCTGCGTGTCCGTCAGCACCCGCTCCCGCAGCAGGACGTACTGTCGGTACTTCTGGACGATCCACGGCACTCCCGAGGCGTGGACGTCGCTCAGCCCGGGCTTGCGCCCGCTGTGCGCCTCGCGGAACGCGTCGGTCCAGGGCGCGAGCTCGGCCTGCAGGGCGCGGAGCTCCTTGAGCCCCGCCATGTAGTTGGAGAGGACGCCGTTGACGGCGACGGAGGGGTTGGAGGAGCCGCTAGAGGAGCTGGACTGGAAAGAGGAAGGAGCGGAGGAAGGCGGAGGAGCCTTGGTGGCGGCGGCGGCCATCGGCAACAGCGAGCGCCTCGACGCCTCCTCGCTGCCCCCTCCTCCTGCTCCCCCTCCCCTCGGCGCCGCGGACAGCCCCGCGTACGCCTCCTGCACTGCCTGCAGCACCCTGTCCGCGGCGTGCCTCTTCCGGGCAGCCGCCGCGATCGCGGCCCTGTGCTCCGGGCTCAGCCTCTCCCCTTTCTTCAGCCGCGACAGCTTCCGCCGGCCCTCCTCGCTCGTCTTGCGGCCTTTGGCCGCCTTGGACATGCGCAGGCGGGTCTCGCGGGACTTGGGGCCGCGGGACAGGGCCGCGAGGCGCATCTTCTCGCGCGTCTCGGCCGAGAAGGGAGACGGCGGGTTCCGGTCGTCATCGCCGCCGCCCCCGCCGCCGCCTCCTCCTCCGTTGCTCTCCTTCCTCCCCTTGTTCCACGGGTCCCGGCCCCGGAGCTTCTCCGCGGCCGCCAGGCGCAGGCCCGGGTTCGCGGCGTGCCTGGCCTTGGCCGTGGCTGAGAGCGCCGCGCGGTGGGCCGGGTCGAGCGCGCGGCCGCGGTTCCACGCCGGCTGGCCCGCGGGGCGGCCGCGGCGGCGGGGGGGAGCGGCAGGATCGCTGCTGCTGCTGCCGCTGCTGCTGCTGCTGCTGCTGCTGCTTGTGGAAGCGCTCTTCGAGGGAGAGAGCCGATCGGACGAAGAAGGCGAACCGCCCGCTCTCGCCGCCTCCGCCTCGAGCACGGCCGAGGCGGCAGCAGCGGCAGCAGCAGCGGCAGCGGCAGCAGCTCGCCGCTCGTCCTCCTTCCTCAGCCTCAGCCTCCTCCGGGAGAGCTCGACGGCGGCGAGGACGGCGTCGGAGCCGAAGCCGATGCTGCCGTCGTAGTCGTCGTCGAAGCTGGAGGTGACGCCGCTGGACGGGAGAGGAGGAGGGGGCCGCGCCGGGTTCCTCGACGCCGCCGTTGTCGAGGAGGTCGAGGTCGCGGCCGAGGCGCCAGCGACCGCCGACGACGCCAGCGACGACGACGGCGGATTCCGCTTCTGTGAGGCGGCCCCGACGATCCCTCCGCTCGAGCTGTTGGACGAAGACGCCGGTGCCGTCGCCGCGGCCGCGATCGACGGCCGAGAAGAAGAAGAGAAAGAGCGGAGCGCCGCCGGAGGAGAGGGCGCGGCGAAGACGGCTGCAAGGGCCAAGGGGCGATGATGCCAAGGCGCCGCCGACACCATCATTGCCGCGCCCGCTCTCCCCCTCATCCGCGAGGGCTGGCGAGTTGGCACCGGTGATGCCCTCATTCAAGGATCTCTGAGAGTTTCCTCCTGTCAGAAAGCGAGGCGCTGCAGCGCTGGGAGGACTGCTGCGCGCGAGACGATTGCGGCTCGCCCTGGCCAACAGGACGAAGAGAATGAGCGGGAGCGTTTCAACTTTTTCGTTTCGCTTGATGTTCCGCCCTACGCGCGAACGTCGGCGGCAAACGGCGACAGCGCTGGGTGCTGCCGAGAGACGGCACACGCGAGAGGGCCGCAAGGAAAAGACGAAAGCGCGCGACGCCGCTTTGCTTTTCTCCCTCCTCGAATTGAAAGGAGAGAACTTGTGCGGCTTGAAGTTCGGCTTGCGTTTCACTCACGCCCCTTTCGTCGACCTCCTCTCGGACCTCGACCTCTTCCTTCTTCTCCTTTCAAAAAGCACGACGAAAAAATGACGAAAAAAAAATGCTCTCTTGCTCTACAAAAAGAAGGGGGGAATTGGAAACGAACTCTCCCTTTTGTTGTTTGGAAAGGGGAAAGAATGGTGGTAGGGGTCAAAAAGAAAATCGTTCTCTCTTTCTCTTTCTCCCTAAAAAAACTAGGCAGTAGAAAAAAAACTCGCTTCCTCTTCTCTCTCTCTCTTTCCCCGCCGCAGCGCCGCAGCGCTGCTCTTTCTCTCTCTAGAATCCCTCTCTCTCTCTCTCTCTCCAAGGACAAAAGAAGAAGGAAGAAAAAACTCCCTCTCTCAAAACCATCAACTCTCTCTTTTTCTGGCCTCTCTCTCTTCAAGCGGCGGCGGCCTCGACGCCCTCGTCGCCCGACCCGCCGTTGGCCGCGGCCCTCGCCTTGGCGGCCTCCATCCCGCCCTCGGGCAGCCTCGCGACCAGGTGCCTGTCGCCCCACACGTTGTCGACGCGGCTCGTCGTCGGCCAAAACTTGGCCCCGGAGACCCAGGGGGCTGGGAACGCGGCGACCTCGCGCGAGTAGGGCCTGTCCCATGAGGACGAGAGCACCGCCTCGGCCGTGTGCGGCGCGCGCTTGAGCACGTTGTCGTGCTTGGACGCCGCGCCGCTCTCGACCTGCCGCACCTCCTCGCGGATCGAGATCAGCGCGTCGCAGAACCGGTCCAGCTCGGCCTTGCTCTCCGACTCGGTCGGCTCGATCATCAGCGTCCCGGACACGGGCCACGACATCGTCGGCGCGTGGTAGCCGTAGTCGATCAGCCGCTTCGCGATGTCCTCGGCCTCGACGTCGGCCGAGTCCTTGAGCGGGCGCAGGTCGATGATGAACTCGTGCGCGCAGGTGCCCCGCGGGCCCTTGAAGAGCACGGGGTAGTGGCTCTCGAGCCTCTTGGCCATGTAGTTGGCGTTGAGGATGGCCAGCTTGGACGCGCGCTCGAGGCCCTTGGACCCCATCATCGAGATGTAGGCGTACGAGATCGGGAGGATCAGCGAGGAGCCGTAGGGCGCGGCGGCCATCGTGCCGAACGATGCCGCGTCGCTCTTGAAGTTGGGGAGGGCGCCGGTAGGGATGACGGGGTGCGTCGGCATGTGCGGCGCGAGGTGCTTCTTGATGCCGATGGGCCCCATGCCAGGGCCGCCGCCGCCGTGCGGGATGCAGAACGTCTTGTGCAGGTTGAGGTGGCACACGTCCGCGCCGATGCGGCCCGGGCTGGTCAGGCCGACCTGCGCGTTCATGTTGGCACCGTCCATGTAGACCTGCCCTCCGTGGGAGTGGATGATGTCGCAGATGCGGTCGACCCCTTCCTCGTAGACGCCGTGCGTCGAGGGGTAGCTATTTTCGTTTTTCCCGTTTTTTTTATATGTTTTTTTTGGTGGGTTGAAAGGGAGAGAGGGAGAGAGAGCGTGAGCATGCGAAATAGGGAAAGAGAAAAGACGAAGAAGGAAGACGGGGACAGAGGGAAGAAGAAAGAGCGAAGAAAGAAAAGAGCGAAGGAGAACGAAGAGTAAAAAAAACAAAAAAAACATTCAAAACTCTCTTACGTGATCATCAGCGCCGCGAGCTTGTCCTTGTGCTTGACAGCGGCGGCCTCGAGGGCAGGGATGTCGATGTTGCCCTTGGCGTCGACGGGCACGACAACGACGTCCATGCCGGCCATGACGGCGGAGGCCGGGTTGGTGCCGTGGGCAGAAACCTGGTTTTATTATAAAAAGTCGAGGTTCGAAAAAAAAAGTCAGTCGAGGTCGAGGTCAGCGAAAGCCCCCCAAAAAACTCAACCTCAAAAACGTTTTTCCTCTCTCTCTTTCTCTCTCTCTCGCTCGAGAAAAAACAAAACGACTTTCTCACCGGAATGATGCACACGTTCCTGTGCCCGTCCCCGTTGGCCCTGTGGAACGCCCGGATCGCCATGAGCCCGGCGTACTCTCCCGATGCCCCCGAATTGGGCTGCAGGCTCACGGCGTCAAAGCCCGTGATCTCGGCAAGCTGCGTCGCGAGGTGCTCAAACATCTCGGCGTACCCTTTCGCCTGATCGAGCGGCGCGAACGGGTGCAGGTTGGCGAGCTCAGGCCAGGTGACGGGCATCATCTCGCTGGTCGCGTTGAGCTTCATCGTGCACGACCCCAGGGGGATCATCGAGTGGCACAGCGAGAGGTCGCGGTTCTCGAGCTTCTTCAGGTAGCGGAGCATCTCGTGCTCCGAGTGGTAGCTATTGAAGACCGAGTGCTCGAGGAACGGCGACGAGCGCGCGTGCTCCCCGAGCGAGGAGGAGGCGTCGACGGAGGAGGCCAGGTCGGCGGCCTTCGTGCCGGCGGCGTTGGCCTTGCCGGCGAGCGCGTCGACGAGCGCGTCGACGTCGGCGAGCAGCGACGTCTCGTCAAAGGCGACGGCGACGCGCTTGGCGTCAAGCACGCGCACGTTGAAGCCCGCCGCGACGGCGCGCTTGCGGGCCGCCTCGCCCGAGTCCGGCACCGAGACCGTGACCGTGTCGAAGTAGGAGGCGGCGGAGGAGGGGACCGCCATGCCCGCCTTCGCGGAAGCGGCGGCGAACGTCGCCGCGAGCCCGTGCACGCGGTCGGCAATCCTGGTCAGTCCCTCGGGCCCGTGGTAGACGGCGTAGAGCCCGGCGATGTTGGCGAGCAGCGCCTGCGCCGTGCAGATGTTGCTGGTCGCCTTGTCGCGCCTGATGTGCTGCTCGCGCGTCTGCATCGCCATGCGCAGGCAGGGGGCCCCCGCGGCGTCGCGCGACACGCCGATGATGCGCCCCGGCATCAGCCGCTTGTACTCGTCGTGGCAGGCGAGGAACGCCGCGTGCGGCCCCCCGTAGCCCATCGGCACGCCGAAGCGCTGCGCCGACCCGACCACGATGTCCGCGCCCCACTCCCCGGGGGGGGCCAGCTTCGTCAGGGCGAGCAGGTCGGTCGCGACGCAGACCTTGGCCTTGGCGGAGTGCGCGAGCTCGACGGTCGCCTTGTGCCCGCCCTTGGGGACCGTGCCGTCGGTGCCCGGGTACTGCACGAGGACACCGCAGACGTCGCCCCCGGCCTTGAGGCCGGCCGCGGCAAAGTCCGCCTCCTTCGCGACGACGACCTTGAGGCCCAGCCCGTCGGCGCGGGTCTTGCAGACCTCGACCGTCTGCGGGTGGCAGGCGTCGGAGACCAGGAAGGTCGTCTTCTTGCCGCGCGCCAGCGCCGAGCACATCGTCATCGCCTCGGCCGCCGCCGTCGCCTCGTCCAGCAGGCTCGCGTTCGAGATCTGCATGCCCGTAAGGTCCGTGACGGCGGTCTGGAACGTCAGCAGGGCCTCGAGGCGGCCCTGCGCGATCTCCGCCTGGTAGGGCGTGTACTGGGTGTACCTGTTTTGTTTTTTTTTGTTTCGGGGAGTCGAGGAAAGAGCGCTGAGAAACGACCACGGTGGCGACGGCGGCGGCCAAGTTCGAAGGAAAAAAAACGTCGATATCGTACCACCCAGGGTTTTCGAGGACGTTGCGCTGGATGACGGGCGGGAGGTGCGTGCCGTAGTAGCCCATGCCGATGTAGGATTTGAGGACCTCATTTTTGGAGGCCATGGCCCTGTTTTGTCGAGTTGGAGTTGGGGGGATATGGGGGGGGGGGAGAGAGAGAGGGGAGAAGGAGGAGGAGGAGGAGGAGGAGGAAGAAGTGAGTTTTTCGGTTGAAAGAGGCAAGCGCGCGCGCGCGAGAGGTCGCTTCTCTCTCCCTCTCTCTCTCTCTCTCTCTCTCTCTCTCTCTCTCTTTTCTCTCTCTCTCTCTCTCTCTCTCTCTCTTTTCTCTTTCCCTCTTTCTCGCCAACAATGAACAACGACACTCACTTGAACTTCTCGAGGAACTCCGACTCGGTGAACCCTTCGGTGTACTCCCCGAGGTCCAAGGGCTTCTCTGCGCGGATGGACGCGGGCACCGTCGCGTCGATCAGCTCGTCGAGCGACGAGAAGCCGAGGGCGGCGACCATCTCGGCCTCCTCGGCCGGGGTCAGCGAGTTGTGGCGCGGGGAGAACCTGATTAGGGTTTTTGGGTGGAAGGGGAGCGGGAAGTGGAACTGGTGAGGAGGAAGGAGGAGAAGGGAGAAAGAAGAGGAGGAAGAAGAGAGGGAAGGAAGAGGTCGAGCGAGCTCTCCCTGTTGGAGAGAATCGAGAGAAAACACCGACGCTGCTTGCACCCAAGCATGCCCGCCATCTCGGTCCAGGGAGCTCTGCTCCCTCGAATTCGGACACGGGAGCGCAGATCTCATCAATGAGACTGCTGCTGAACTGCGAGGGGATCGCAAGCAAGGGCCCCACGCGGACGCCGGGGGAGGGGGGACGCTTTCGATCTCGAGCACGAGCGGCGACCGACGAACAAAACCAAAAAAACCAAAAAAACCAAAAAAACCAATGCCCCTTCGGCCCTCTTTCGCCTTCTTTCGCACTCGCGTATCCTCCCCCTCTCTCCCTCTTTCTCTCCTCCTCTCCACTCGAAAGAAAAAAAACACTCACTCGTCGCTAGGCTTGAGGGCCGCGAGGGACACGGAGCGCGCCTGGAAGGGGAAGGCCGAGGTCGGCATCTTGGCTCCTGTCGAGAAAAAAAGTTTGATATTTTTTTCGTTATCGTGGTCGTCCCGATGGTGAGCCGGTGTTGGAGGAACTCGCAGCTGAATTCAGCTCGACGCGCTGTCTCTCTGATCCTCCTCTTTTCTCTCGCTTTCTATATTCTCGCGGAGGCGCACATATTTCTCGTCAAACGTACCGTACGCAGAGGCGAGGCCAGCAGCGCGCGAGCCAAAGAGCCTGGCCAGGGAGCGAGAAGCAGCAGCAGAGGAGGAAGACGACAAAGAAGAAGAGCTGCTCGTCGCCATCACGCCGCTCGTGGTCTCTCCCGCGGCGATGCGGGCGAGGCGAGCTGCCGCGGTGGAAGCGGCGCGGCCTCGCGCCATTGTGCAAAGGTTGGAGTAGAGAGAAAGGGGGGGCGGGGGTCAACTGGGGGAAGAAACAGGGAGGGAAAGATGCTGCTCGAACCAAGTCAAAAGGTGTGAGCCAAACGCCGACAAGGGGAGCGAGGAAGACCGAGCGAAGGGAAGCAGCGGAAAAAAAGAAGAAGAGGAAAAATCGGAGCAAGCCAGCGTCTCGCTATTTTTTCGCTCTCCTGCAACTCTTTTTTTCCCCGAGCTGAGCTGCCTGTAGCGGGGAAAGGCACGCTCGCACCAGATTTTCCGCGCTTGCCGTTGGTTCCCGACGGCAAACCCTCGTCTCTCCATGACGAGGAGCGGTGGCGTCGGCTCGAGCGGCAGGGGCGGCGGCGGCAGGGGCAGGGGCGATGGAGAGGCGGCGAGTTTGTCGGCGTCGACGACATCGCTCAACGCTCTTCCTCCTCCGTTGTCGCTGCTCCCGCGCCCGCGCGCCCCGGGGCTCACTTCCTTGAGTTCCGCAGCCTCGGGACGGCACATGCGCATGCTATCGAGGTAGGTTGAGCTCGAAAAAAGGACCCACACGGAGCGGACAAGAGAGAAACAAATCCCAAGCTCTCTTGGCTCCCTCGCTCCTCTTCCCCCTCTCTCGACGAACGAGAGAGCGGCTCTGATTTTTCCTTGCCCCTGGTTGTCGGATACTCTCGGGCTCGAATCGGCGCCCTTGTTCCTTCATCGAGGCTCTTTTCGCTTTTCTTTCTGCCAGGAGGCGTCTATTGTCCATCCCGAACCTTTTGGTATAAAAATTGAAATGCGAAACGAGCTCCACAGTCTAATCTTGCCCCCCATTCTTTTCCCTCTCTTCGATGAAATCCCAATTCTCTCCACACCAGCAGCGACGACGACCTCTCGTCTTTATCCTCTGCTTCGACCTCCTCTTCCTCCTCGTCGTCCTCCTCCAACTTCCGCCTCTCCCTGCCTTGCCGTGCCACGCTCACGGGCGGCTCCCGAGGGAGGCCCGACCTCAGGATCAGGCTCTTTGAGCTCAAGGCGGGGACCGCGCTGGAGGAAGAGCGAGGTGGAGGAAGAGCCATGCCGCAGCGGCGGCGGTGGCAAGGGGGTGAAGAGGGACAGAACAGGGCCCCGAGGACCGGGAGCGGCACCGCCGCCTCCGAGGTCCTCGACCTCGCCGCCCGCGCCGGGGCCCTCGCCTACTTCAGGATAGCGTGCAGCGGCCGCGACGGCAGCGTCGGCGGCGGTGCGGCCCCCGCGGCCCTCGGGGCGCTCGCGGCGGTCGGCGCCCTGCGCGCCGTGGCGCCGGCGACAAAGAGGTGGGGCCGCGTCCTTCGAGGCTCCTCTTCTTCTTCTCCTGCTTCGGACGAGGCGACGACGGGAGCGAGGAGCCCCGCGCACTCTCTCTCAGCCTCGCAAATCTCGCGTGCGGCGGCGAACGCCGCCCTCGACTGGGTAGACCAATTCGCGCCGCCCTCGCTGCTGCTCGCGTGCGCCGGCGCGCTCGTTGCGCTCGCGCACCCGCCGAGCGCCGCGGCGCTGCGGGCCGCGGCGGCAATGGCCCCCGTCGCCGCGGCGTACGCCTCCACGTCCCGCGATGCCGCCCTCGGAAGGATCCCGAACCGGGACGGCGCGCTGGAGGAGGCGTGGCGGCGCAGGCACCGTACCGCGGCGCGGCGGCTCGCGCCGCTCATGACGGACCTGGCCGAGGCCCCGCCCCTGGGCTGGGCCGCCGACCTCGCGGACGCCGCCACCGCCGGCGTCTCCTCCTCCTCCTCCTCCTCCTCCTCCTCCTCTTCTTCTTCCGCTTTCTCGTCGCTGGGACAGTGGGGAGCCGGCGGGCTCGGCGAGGGGGGAGGCCAGCTCTGGATCTCGTTCCCGCTCCCGGGCGGCAAGAAGAGGGCGGCGGCGGCCGCGGGGAGGAACAAGAGGAGGAGAGAGGAGGAGCAGGAAGAGCAAGAGCAGCAGCGCGTTGCCGCCGCGGCCGCCGACAAAGCACCTCCCTCTCCGCTGCTCCTGCTCTCGTCCAAGTCCGCCTCCCGCTTTGCCTCCGCGGACGGGGAAGAGTCGGTGCGAGGGATGCTCTCGATCGCCAGCACCGACGACGACGACGACCAGCTGCTGTCTTCGTCGTCGTCTTCGTCGTCGTCGTCGTCGTCGAAGAAGAAGAAGAAGAAGAAGTCGAGGACAGCTTTGCCTTGGGACGCTGCTCGGTCGGTCTCTTCCTCTCCGCCGAGCGGGGGCAGCTGCAGCACCAGCCTCGTCCTCTTTGGCGGCGGCGACCACGGAGGAAGCGACGACAGCAGCCTCCACTCGCGCGCGCTGACGCCGGCGGACCGCGTCGCTCTGGCCTCGAGGGCCGCGCACCTGGCCCTGGTGTTCCTGCCCTTCCTGCTGCTCGCTCCGGCGCTGCTGGTCCTCGCCGCGGCGCTCGAGGCGCGGGAGAAGAGGGAGGGACGGGGAGGAAGCGAGGAGGGCGGGAGGAGGCCGGCGCCGACGGCGGCGGTGCACGCCTCTGCGACCCCGTCGAAAGCGACCTCGCGCCGAGCCCGCGACCTCGCCTGGCGCCTCCTCCTCCTCTCCATCCGCGCCTCGGGTCCCGCCTTCATCAAGTGGGGCCAGTGGTCCGCCACGCGCGAGGACATGTTCCCGCCGGAGCTCTGCGAGGCCCTGAGCTCGCTGCACGACGCGGCGCCGCGGCACGGCTGGCGAGCGACGCGGCGGGCCGTCGAGCTCGCGTTCGGAGGGAAGCTGGAAGACCACTTCGAGTCGTTCGAGGAGCGGCCGCTCGCTTCGGGGTCCGTCGCGCAGGTGCACCGGGCCGTCCTCAAGCTGCGGGAGGGAGGCCCGCGCGCGGCCGTGGCCGCGGCCGGGGGAGCGGGGGGCCCGCGCGTGGCGGGCCTGCTCCCCGTCGCCGTCAAGGTCCGGCACCCGCGCGTCGCCGCGAGGATCGCGACCGACTTCCGCCTGCTCAAGCCCCTGGCCGCCGCGGCCTCGCGCGTCAGGGGCCTGCGGGGCTTCTCGCTGCAGCAGAGCCTGGCGCAGTTCTCGGCGACGATGACGGCGCAGGCGGACCTGCGCGTCGAGGCCGCGCACCTCAGGAGGATGGGCCGCAACTTTGCTGCGGTCCGCGACTCGGTGACGCTCCCCGCGCCCGTCGCCGGCTACGACGGCGCCGAGGGGGTCCTGGTCGAGTCGTTCGAGCGCGGCGAGTCGGTCGCCGCCTACATGCGTAAGAGCGCTCCGGGCGCGGCCTCGTTCAACCCGCAGATCGTGGCGCTGGGGGTGGACGCGTACCTGAAGATGCTGCTGCACGACAACTTTGTGGTAAGAGGAGTGTTTTTTTTAGGTCTTGAAGTTTTTTGAGTTTTTTTCTTCTTTTTCTTTCGCTTTCTGCCTCATCCTGGGG
>Ga0315287_10002078_pt1 | contig 18776 bp, 13 predicted proteins | sample YL17G11_0_MG_FD_205037 | JGI IMG/M metagenome (GOLD analysis project Ga0315287, IMG submission 205037) | Sediment microbial communities from Yellowstone Lake, YNP, Wyoming, USA - YL17G11_0 | ecosystem: Environmental > Aquatic > Freshwater > Lake > Sediment | place: USA: Wyoming | collected...
GGGAGGCCGACGAGCCAGTCCTCGGGCCCGGCGCCACCTCGATGTTCGACGACTGCGGCGCTTCCATCGGCTGCATCGTGCCGGTGGGCGAGAAGAGGTACCTCTACTACATGGGCTGGCACGTCACGGCAGGCGTACCCTGGCAGAACGCGATCGGCCTGGCGATCAGCGACGGACCGGGGCGGCCGTTTTGTCGTGTCTCGAACTCCCCCGTCGTCGACCTCAGCCAGACGGATCCCTACACGCTCTCGTATCCATGGGTGCACCACGACGACGGGCGCTTCCGCATGTGGTACGGGTCGAACACTGCGTGGGGACCCGAGAAGAAGGACATGCGCCATCTCATCAAGTACGCGGAGTCCGCCGACGGCATTCGATGGAAACGCGAGAACATCGTGGCGATCAACTTCGACGGTCCGGATGAGTATGCGATCTGCCGGCCCTGTCTGGTCGAAGACTCAGCAGGTTTTCGAATGTGGTTCTGCGCCCGTGGAACGTCGTACCGCATCTGGGAAGCCGCCTCGAGAGACGGTATTGTGTGGGAACGGCATCGCGATGCGCCGGCCGTCGATGTGTCGGAGGCCGGGTGGGACGCCGAGATGACGGAGTACCCCTGCGTGTTCGATCATCAAGGGATACGCTACATGCTGTACGCAGGGAATGGGTTTGGCCGAACAGGGTTCGGCCTGGCCGTCTGGGAGCCGAGTTGAGGCTCGGCGGCGCTACGCCTGGGGCTTTCGCGCGACCGCCAGGAGCGAGCCGCCTGCCGGCCAGGACACGCCGCACTTGATGGCCTGCCGCTCCAGGCTCAGCACCGCACGCAGCGCATGGTTGACAGACGGCGGCACGTTCGCCTCTCTGCCGCTCGAGCGGCCAGGCCTCCTGCCCTCGATCCATCGGGAAACGGCCAGGATCGGCAGCAGGAGCGAGACAAACGAGGTCACGCGCACGGGGGTGAAGCCGGCTCGCCTGATCCGGGCGATCAGTTCGTGCCTGCGGTAGCGACGCACATGCTGGGCGTGGGTGTCGGTTCGGCTCCAGAGCTGTGGATGCTGGGGCACGGTAATGAGCGCGCCACCCCCCGGGTTTGCCGCCCTGAACAGCCGCGCAAGAACGTCCTCGTCTTCGACGATGTGCTCGAGTACGTCGAACGCGCAGACGACGTCAAACTGCTCGACGGCGTCGAGTGCGAGGGCGTCCTGCTGGACTAACGTGGCCGCTGGCACACGAGCGCCGGCAATGGCCAAGCCACCAGGCAGCGCGTCGCTGGCGGTCAGGAGAAGGGTGGGGAATGCCGCATGGAGGCCCTTCAACGCAAACCCGGTCCCGCAGCCCACTTCGAGCAGAGTCCGTGCCCCGGGAAGATAGCGGCGCAGCGCCCACACGATGAGTCGGTTTCTGGATTCGAACCAATAATGACCCTGCTCGATCCGTGCAAGATACTCGAAGGCGTCGGCGGGGAAGCCGCCTCGCTCACGTAGAACCGGCTGTTCGTGATCAACCATGATGACATCCATGGCCAGGAGACACCGCCAACAGTACTAGACGCGGTCGTGCACGGCGACCGCGAGGGTGTCGATGGTGGTGACGGCCAGTGGCGGCGGGTTTGCGGGGCCGGGCTACGGCGATACGCATCTGAAGAATTTCTTGCTGTTGACCGGCGTCGACGGCCTCATGGGCCGCTGCCTGCCGTACTGTATGCATTCCGGACGAAGGACCAGTCGATCATGAAACAAGACTGGGCGACACGTGCTTCTTGAACGCGTGGTGCATCAGGCAGCCGACGGGCAGCAGAATCAGCGTCAGCACCAGGAACAGCACGAAGTACAACGTGACCGTCCTCAGCGTCAGGGGCCACTGCGTCCGCTCTGCGAAAGGAGCGGTCACGGTGAAGAGCGTCGTGGACGGGTTCAAATTCAGCGTTGAGATTTCCTTGTAGATCGACGCGGTCCGCTCGATGGCTGTGACGATCTCATTGAAGGCTTCGGCGGATCGGCCCTTGATGAGCGCCACCATCTCCGGAGAACCCACCGCCCGGCTTGGGGTCCGCAGTTCTCTTGCGAGGTCGTCGTAGTACGCGGCCTCGCGGCTCCTCGCCGCCATCTTCTCGCTTTCCACAATCACGCGGTCGATAAGCTTGCGCTTGTACTCCGAATCGTCCCTGGCTGTGGAAAGCCCCATGATCCGATCGAGGAACGACTGATCGAGCTGGGGTGTAACCGCTCCGCTGCCAGTGCCTCCCGCTGAACCTGCGGCTCCCGCCTTTGTGTCGCCCGCCGATAGTCCGCCCTGGGCCGAGAACTCCCTCACAGACGCCTGCAACGCCTGAACCCGGGCCGCGGATTCCTGCTGCTCCTGGCGCAATTGGAACAACTGATTGTTGGCGTACAGCGACAGTGCGCGACGGTTCTTGGTGATGCCCTCGGAGCGGATGAGTCCCAGGAGCGGCTCCAACTTGAAGCGAATGACGTCCTCCAGTCCCGCCCGCACATCCGCCAGCGTCAATCGCTCTTCTCCCACGCGAATCGTTTGCGCTCCGGGCAGCTTCGCGATCTCGTTAATCGTGGCGAGGACGCGAGAGGACTTCGCCCGCAGGATATCGATGGCCACCAGGTACTCTTCCCGATCGAGCGTCTCGCGTTGAAGAATGCTCGGGGACAGGACATCCACATCGTATTTGGTCGCGCCTTTCCGCTCGTCGGCTTGTTTCGCCCAGACACTCAGGATGTCGAGCAGCACCTTGTTCATCAAGTCGCGCGGCAGAGTCGTCAGACGTTCCTCGCGCCGCATGCTGATCGTGTAAACAGGATCGACGATCGCCCCGCGCCTCTTCCGGAACTCTTCCTCGACTCGGGCCCGATCGACCGCGCCCAACCTGGTGTCTGCGAGACGGGCCCGGTATTCGTACGCCAGGAGTTCCAAGTCGAGATTCCACGGCAGGACGAACACCGAGTCCTGGAAGTCCGAGTACTTGCCAAAGCGCTGGAGCTCGTTGGCCCTGAAGACCTCAGTCAACACGGGCCCCGCCACGATTTCGGACGCGCTGAAGCGGCTGCCGTTGGGGTACTCACCCTTTTCGGCACCGTCGAAAAGAAGCCGGAACTGAATGGACCCCAAGCGTTCAGCGGGTGCGATCAGGAATACCAGAAGTACTCCCACAAGATAGAGGGCCGCTACGCCCACGAATGCCACCCCAATGACCCCGCGGTAACTCCACAGAGTCTCGAAGTACGGCTTCAGCGAAATCTCGTCGCCGGCGTAGTCTGGCTCGTCGCCGCCGCGGGTGGTCATATGGTTGCGCCCTTCCATGCCGTCGCCCGTCGTGCCTGCCCCTGGTGTCGAAACGTAGCCTACATCCTACATCTTACCAGCGGATGCGAGTTGATCCGCTAGAATGAGGCCTGGCGGCCGCGGCAGTGCCAGCATGAACAGTCTGGCGCGGCGCGTGGGTTCCTCCATCAACGTGATCAACAACGGCCACGTCCTGCCACATGTCCCGAGGCCATTCGGTGCGGTGTTCACCCGCATGGCCGGACTTGTCCTCACGGCTTTCCTGTGTCAGTCCTTCTTCTGGTCGCCGGCAAATCCCTGGGCGCTGAAGGTCGCCGTCGCCGCGGTCGCCCTGCTGGCCGCGTGTAGACCGGACGTGGCGTTACTCGTTCTCGCAGCGGTCGTTCCGTTCGGGCGCGTCATCTCAACGGTCGTATTTCACGCAAATCCGGCGCGCTTCGCCGAGGCGGTCGTCCTCGGCTATCTCGTCGGGTGGCTCTGGAGTCGTGTTCGTCGTGAGGTTCCCGAACGGTCGGAATCGCCCGGACTCGTTCTTGGATGCCTGTTCGGCGCCGTGGTGGCGGCTTCCCTCCTTGTCGAACTGGGTGTTCTTCGCTACTGGAAAGACTACTGGCAGCCGTTTCTTGGGCAGTTGCTGGCCTATCTCGCCCGGGACTACCTGGACCCCGGGATCGAAACCCGCCCATGGGCAACCGCTCTTGGTATCCCTGCTGCCCACACGGCGGCGATCCTCCTCGAGGGGGTCGGCCTGACGAGGGCGGCACAGGTGTTGTGCGCGGGCAATCCCGCATTTGGCCGGAGGCTGCTATGGACGCTCGCAATCGCGGCCGCCGGCACGGCGACGCTCAGCGTCGATGCCGCGTTCGCTCTGGCGAGTGAGGGGGGCCGAAGCCTGCTGTCGGTCCTCCAAACCGACCGGATAGCTGCCCACATCTTCAAGATCAACACGGCAGCGTCGTATTTCGTGCTGCTCATCCCAGTCCTGATTGGATTGGGAGTCGGGTCGGCGCAGTCCCGCCCGCGCCCACTAGCGATCGGGGTGCTGCGCTGGACGGTGACAGCGGCGGGCTCTGCGCTGTTGTCGGCGGCCCTCTGGATGACGGGCAGCCGCTCCGCCCTGCTTGCCGGGGTGGTTGTGACCGCTGGGGCCTCGGTCTACGCGGTGAGGAGAAGGCGCCCGGCCAAGAGGACCTGGCACTGGGCGATTGCCGTTGTGGCAGCCTGCGGTGTCGTGTCTGCGCTTCTGGTGTTCGGGTTCTACATGAGGACGGCGGCCCTCGAAGCAGTCTCCGGGACCAGCGGTTCTCTCCCCGTGCGGGTGCTGATGTGGCAAGCCGCGCTGAAGACGCTGGCCGCGCGCCCGGTCTTCGGAGTGGGTGTTGGGCAGTTCCCGTACAAGGTTGCCGCCTTTCACCCGGACGCCGCGCTGTCGGCGAACTTCGGCCTGATCCGCTTCAACGCCCACAACCAGTTCCTGGAGGTGGCCGCTGAGCTGGGCGTGATTGGCGGTGTGCTCTTCGTCGGGATGTTCGCGGCGATCCTCTGGCGCGCCTGGAAGGCGTTCCGCACGAGCCGCGACCCGGCACTGGGCGGCGCCATCGCGGGCGTCGTGGCGTTCTTGATCACCTGTCTCGCCGGGCAACCACTGCTGTACGAGGTCGTGGCATTCCCGTTCTGGATGGTCCTGGGCGTGGTGCTTGCAGGCGGTGACGCGTCCCCAGCGGCGATCTCGGCTCACCAACCCGGCACCGGCGGCCGCCTCAAGTCCCGCGTGATCGCCTGGTTCCTGATCGTTCTGGTTCTGTCGATTCCCGTGCGAGTGTGGCAAGGGACGGATCAGGTCAATTTCGCTCTGGCCGACTACGGTTTCTCGGGATGGTATTACCCAGGCGATGGCGAGCCTTACCGCCTCGTTCGCGACGAAGGCACGTTCTTCATGTACCCGCATGCACGGCGACTCAGGCTGCCAATCCGGCGAGATGTCCTGGCGGAGCGCAATCGCCTGGAGGTCGACGTCCTGCTGGACGGCCGGCGCGCGCGCACGCTGACGCTGGCAGACGACGAGTGGCAATCGGTGGAGTTCATCATCCCCGCTGACGCCAGGCGCCGCTTCCGGCGCATCGATCTCGAAGTCCGCGCGCCGGCAGGTGTGGCCGCCCAGGTGCGCGTCGCGCCAGCGGAGATCTCGGAAGACCAGACCGTCGAAAAGAGCGGCTCCCGCTGAACAGGAAAGGGCGCCTGCCGCCTACGCGAGCACTCCCGCCTCAGTCGGCCCGCAGCAGGTAGTTCATATCGGTCACGAGGATGTCGCGCACGAGCGGAACACCGCGCACGCGGCCGACCACACGACCAGGAAGCACGCGCTTCGCGAGGCCGCTGAACGAGAAGTCTTCGTGGATCACCCGAAAACCCGCCGCCGCGATGTTCTGCCTCAGGTTCCGCACGGTCACCCTGTAGAGCAGGTCGTCCCGCTTCACCTCGCCCTTTCGGGCTGAGGTCAGGAACGACGATCCATCCGGAGGGGCATCGAGCGCACCCGGGAGATGGGCGGCCAACCAGCGCGCCAGCCGGAACGAGACCCTCCGGCCCAGGAACAGGTAGTACGGCACAGGGAACGTGAGCCGGGGGAGGTGGGCTCCAGACGGCGCCAGGTACGGGGCGGTCTGAAGGAACACCAACCCGCCAGGATTCAGGACGCGCCGCATCTCGTGCAGGTACGCCAGCGGATCGGCAACGTGCTCGATGACGGCGTGCGAAAACACGGTATCGAACGCGTCATCTCTGAACGGCAACGCCTGTCCATCGGTTCTCGCGAACCAGATGTTCGCGACGCTCTTCTCGCGCGCGAGCACGGTCCCCGCTGCCGCGAACCGATCCGATAGATCGATTCCCACCACCGAGTCGCTTTCCTCGGCGAACGACACGGTCATCCCGCCGCCGCCGCACCCATCGTCAAGCACCCGCCCCAGACGCGTTACGCCACACCTGTCCAGGTACCGCAACACTTTCGCGCTTCGCCAGTACTCGAAGATGGCGTAGTGGTATTCAGACCTGAACCGCACGGCGCCGTGCGCCCGAATCGCTTCGTCGTTGACAGTTCTCACGGTGACCCGTCGTGGCCCTGGTACGCGTCGGGCCCCGGCACATCTCCGTAGCGGCCACCAGAACGCGTGGCGCAACCACGGCGGCGTGCGGGGTGGTATTCAAGCGATTATACGCGTATGTGCCGGCCGAGCATGGTGGGAGGGATTCACAGGGGGCAACTGTCATCTGATTCCGACTGGCATCGACGCGTGATGCGGCGCGCCGGACCCAGTCGCGCCGGGCTCCGGTTCGGCCGCACACACAGTCGCCCTCTGCGACCGGGTCCGTGGTGCCGCGACAGGAGCGCGCCCGTGAACGGATGACGGGTGCCCCCGATTCACCCACGACCCGGCGTGGGAGTCGAGTCTTCTGAGATGGTTTTGCTATGATGACCGAACACTGATCGGTGCCTCGGGCCACGCAGCCTCCTGGCACGGCTCCCCGTCGTGGCGCTCACACAGAGGTTGTTGTGCACGTCTGCATGGTTACTCCGCACATGCCACCGGAGCAGGCAGCCAATGCGCTGCTGCCGTCGGTACTGGCGCGTGAACTCGCCCGGACCGGCCACCGCACGACGTTCCTGACGCATCCTGCGGCGGGGTCCCCTCAATCGACGCTCGGCAAAACGGTGTACGTCACACGGCGGGGGCGCGGGCCCCTGGCCCGATCGCCGCTCGGCGCGGTCTCCACGGCCACTCGATTCGGCGTCGCTGCAGCCCGTGCGTTTCGCGGCGTCGACCTCGTGCACCTGCACAGCAACGGGTTCATCATCGACGTCGTGGGCTGGATGGCGGCCCGAATGGCACGTCCGTCGGTCGTCACGCTGTACGGCACCGATATCTGGCACTTCGACCCGGCCCGTCACGGCCGTTTCGCGGCGGTCGTGCGCGGCGCCGCCCAGCGCGTCTTCTATAGCCGGGCTCTGCGTGAGCGCGCCGTCGAGTTGGGGCTCGCCACGCCGGACGCACCAGTCATCTACGCGCCCGTCGACGAGATGTTCCAGGCTCGGGCCGACGCCGAACGGGCTGCGATCCGGAGATCGCTGGGTGTCGACGGGCCCCTCGTGCTGACGGTCAAGCGGCTGCACCCGGTGGCGGGGTACGAGGATCTGCTGAAGGCTTTCGCAATCATCGCGCCCCGGGTGCCGGACGCGCGGCTGTTCGTCGCCGGCGGCGGAGAGCTCCGGGCGGATCTCGAACGCCAGGCCGAAGCGGCTGGCATCGCCTCGCGCGTCCGCTTCCTCGGGCTCGTCAATCATCACGACCTGCCCAGGTACTACACCGCCGCCGACCTGTTCGTCCTGCCCTCACGGCTGGAATCGTGGGGAACGGTAATGCTCGAGGCGCTTGCCTGCGGCACGCGGGTCGTCGCGACGGCGACCGCCGGGGCACGCGAGGCGCTCGGCTTCTTTGACGATGACCTGAGGCTGACGGCGGTGGGGGAGCCCGAGGCCCTGGCGGTCGCCGTGGAACGCGCGCTCGGCGAGCCGCGGCGGGCGAGCGAGCGCACACTCGAGCGAATCGCCTCGACGTTTCGGCCGGCGGGTTGCGCGCGCGCCTACCGGGCCATCTACGACGCGGTGCTGGAGCAGAAGCAGGGGAAAGACACATGATGCCCCCGCCGCTCACGGGGATGTCGCGCGCAGGCGTCACCGATGGGTCTGGCGGCTCCGTCTCAGCCTCAGGGTCACCAACTGGACAGCCTGGTGCACGGACGCCATCTCCGACGGGCTCAGGAAGCGCCACATCCACAGCAGGATCGGGTACGACATGGCAAGTAGTACCGCGGCGAGCAGGTTGATCGACGGCGAACCGGTGCGCAAGGCAAACGCCAGTCCCACCAGGACCAGAGCGGTGATGGCAGCCTTGGCCAGGCGTCCAACCTCGTACGGAATCGGATAGCTCCGTTGCGCAAGCCACGCGGTCGATGCGGCGAACGTCACCTGGCCGCACAATACGCCAAAGGCCGCCCCCATGACGCCGAAACGGGGAATCAGGACCAGGCTGCCCAGCAGACTGCCCAGCGCGCCGATTGCGGCCGCCAACGGGATCCTCGACGTGCGCCTCGCCACGTGCAATGACGTAATCACGAAGCTCGTCGTGGCCTGAATCGTGATACCGAGCACAAGGACGGGAATCACGGCCGGGGCCTGGTGGTACGCGTGCGGCAGGACCAGTTCGACCACCGGGCCCGCACACACCGCGGCGCCCACCGCGCCGAAACACATCACGGCGAAGGCGTAACTCGCCTGCCGGGCGAACATGACCGGTGCATCGGCTCGGCCCAGCGAACTGAACGCAAACGGCATCCAGGCCGACGCGAACGCCACGGGTAGCAGCTTGAGAATCGACGCCGTCGTGATGCCGATCGAGTACACACCGACATCCTGCAGCGACAGGTACAACGCGAGCACGTACCTGTCGGTCATGGCCATCGTCTGCCCGAGCACCCCGGCAGGAACCTGCGGCGAACCAAAGCGCAACACGGCACCCAGGCGGTTTCGAGACCATGTGCCTCCGCTGACCATTCGCCACAAGGTTGGCGAGAGCGCCGCGACGACGATCAGCGTCACCAACACGTCGGCCAGGACCAGTCCATACACACCCTTCCGAAACCCCACCACCAGGATGAGTCGGGCGGCGATGGTGGCGAGTGAGCGCAGGAGGCTGATCGTGCCGACCAGCGAGGCGCGCTCCTGCGCGCGAAAGAGCCCCGTCGGCAGGAACATCAGATTCGCCAGGGCGGCGTTGACGGCGACGAGCCAGAGCGCGGCTACGTAGTCTCCGGTGCCAAGGAGGAGCCGGGTCATCCGCGGGGCGGCCGGCCAGAGCATGGCCAGCGCGGCCCCGTTCGACACCACGACGAAGGCCAGGATCGTCGCGGCCAGCGACCTTCGGCCGGCGTCGGAGGTCTCGTCGAAATACTGCCTCAGGTACGCGCCATCAAGGCCGCACCGAAGCACAGGTTTGAGAAACGCCTCGAACACCAGTAGCAGTGTGAGGGCACCGTACTCCGCGGGCGAGAGGACGCGGGTGTAGATCGGAAGCAGGAAGAAGTTGATGGCGAGGACGGAGACATCGGCAGTCCCGTAGGCGATGAGTTGCCGGGACACCCGACGCACGTTGTCGAACATCAGAGGATTATACCGGCCGACGGCGCGACCGCCAGAAGGCCCGCCGCGAACCCGTCCAGGAGAAGAGGCGATGTGAGGGCTGTGACATACGGCTGTGGCAACGATCGAACAAGGTATTCTAGATCAGCCGTCTAGATCAGCCGTCGCGCGTCATTGCTGCCAATTCTGCTAGAATCCACGAACCTGGCCACGGAGAAGTCTTTCTGCACGTCTGCATGGTGACGCCCTGCACGCCGCCCGAACAGGCGGCCAACGCGCTGCTGCCGCCGGTGAGGATAGACACGTGAAGCTCCCGAGATCTGGCCGACACCGCATCGACGCCCTCCTGGTGTTCCTGCTGACCCTGGTGTTGTACCTCGCCACGACGGGCGGCAGTATGGCGACGGACATCATGTCCTACGAGGTCACCAAGAACATCGTCGAGGAGGGGTCCGTCGCCATGTCGTACAACGTACACAACATGGATGCGCATCGTGGCAACGACGGCCGGTACTATTCACCCTATGGCATCGGGCACCCTGTCTACGCAGTGCCGTTCTACCTGGCGGGTCGAGTCACGGAACAGGTGACCGGCTTGGGGGTCGGCAAGCCCGAGGCGATTCGCAAAGCGTTCTTCGTCCTCGGCAATGCCGTGGCGGCGGCATTGACCGTCTGGCTGACGTTCCTCTTCGCGTTGCACCTCGGCGGAACCGCTCGCGCGTCCGCGGCCACGGCGCTCACGCTCGGTTTCGCAACGCTGCTGTGGCCCTACGCCCGGTTGGGCTTCAACGCGCCGCTCTCGGCTCTCACTGTGCTCTGGGGAACCTACAGCGTGTGGTTGGGTACCAGGCGCGGGCGCCCGGCCATGCTGTGGCTCAGCGGCTTGGGATTCGCCTGTGCCATGCTGGTGCGGCACGAACTGGTGCTCGCGACCGTGCCGGCGGGTCTGTGGATCCTCTTCGAATCACGGGGACGCCTGCAGGAGGCGTTCAGGAAGATCATGCCCGTGGCCATTCCGGTGGCTGCCGCCCTGTTGCTGACGCTCTACTACAATCATGTGCGGTTCGGAAACCCGTGGAACACGGGGTACCTCCGAGACAGCACCGCCACGTTCAGACCGGTGTGGACCGGGCTGCTGGGGTTTGTGGCCAGTCCCGGCCGATCGCTGTTCCTGTTCGCGCCGGTGACGCTCCTGGGCCTGCCTGCCCTCGCAGGCCTATGGAGGCGGGACCACGCAACGGCATTGCTGCTGGGCGGTAACATCGCGGTGCTCACCGTGTTCTACGCCTCGCTGCTGTACTGGGACGCGGACCGATCTTATGGGCCGCGCTACCTCGTCGCGGTTCTTCCGTTCCTGTGCCTCCCGCTCGTGGCCTGGTTCGATTTGCCGCGGTCGGCAACGACTCGCCGGGTGCTCATGGGCGCCGTGGTGCTCAGCGTGCTTGCGCAGGCGCCGGGTGTGCTGGTTGACTTCTCGAAAGCCGGCTACAGGCCGGAACAGGCCCACCTGACGTACGAACGCCGGCTCTGGACGTGGGAAGGCTCGGGGTTCAACCTGAACGCGCGGGCGGCGGCCACGCAGATTCCCCTCAACCTGCGGTACCTCGCCGGACGCCAGCCCCGTCCCGAGATCCGGACCGCCGAGTACAGGGCCACGGACTTCTCAGCGCAATTCGCCTTCAGCCTGGACTTCTGGTGGCTCTACCTGTTCTATGCACGCGCCATCTCTGCGCCGGTCGCACTCGGGGCTTTCGGATCCCTCCTCCTGCTGGCGGCGGGCCTGGCTCGAGCGCTCGCGCTGCGCACGCGGCAGGGTTCGACCAATCCTCAAGCTCGCTTGAGTCGAGGCGCGGCGAAGAGACATTCCCGGGGCTGAAGCCCCCGGACTCCCTGCTGGAGGCCGGGTCGTGGTGTTATCCCAATGGAGGCCGGGTTTTTAGACCCGGCGGACACCGCTGCTGCTTGCCCGGTCACCCACACGAGAGTGGCGCGAGCCGCAGCGCCCCCCGTCATCCTGACAGCCACCGCAGCAGGAGCTGGGCTGGTAACCACAGCCGATCGACAAAGATCTGTCTGGCGGTTTCAGGATACGGCGCGAGATCGCGCATGCCACGCATGAAACACTGGTACTGCAAGAGAAACAGCACGTTGTACGCGATCGTCGCCACGCTGATCCATCGAACGATCCCCGGCCGCCGCACCGCCTGCGGCAGCGCCATCACGGCAGAAAGGCCAAGCGCGAAGAACACGCCGTCGCCGATGAACCGTCGGGCTCCGAACGCCTCGCCGGCCCACCAATCCTGAACGGCGGCGTTCACGTAGACGGAGATGGCCAGCACCAGCACGATCGACCAGCCGGCCTGCCGATCGCGCTTGATCACCAGCGGCAACCCCGCCACCGCCGGCAGCAACGCCGGCGTCCACGAGAACAACCCGTGCTTGAGCGAGAAGAGCACGCTGAGGACCGCCGGGCTCGTCCACGCCATGAAGCCGGCTCCCTGCGGCATCAGCAGCGGCGTGCCATACACGGCGTCCCACGCGAACAACTGAGGAAGAAACACGACGCCGGCGGCCAGACCCAGCACGCCGAGGCGGGCTGCCGTGGCCGCCACGCTGGCCTGGCGCCGCCACGCGGCCGCCAGCGTGTCGGCCACCGGCAGCAGCACGACGACGATGTCCTGCCAACGAACCAGGGACAGGAGACCAGCCAGCGCACCGAGGAGTATCGTCTGCCGATATCCAGGCTCGCCGCGCGTGCAAAGCCAGACGTAGACGAAGAGAGACACCGCGAAGAGCGACGTGGCGTGCGAGTAGGTTGGCGATACGGACGAGTAGTACAGGGCTGGACCGGCCAGCCACACGACAAGCGTGGCCCAGAACGCGGCCCTGCGCGGAAAGAGCCGCGCACAGGCCCAGAACGTGAACCACGCCCCGAGCGTGGCGTAGAAGATGCCCGCCACTCCCACGCTGGCTTGCAGCAGCGCGTGGGACCGCTCGTCCGGAACGTCACCGCCCAGGACGAGTCGCGCGGCGACGTAAAACGGGGACCAGAGAATCGCAGGACCCACCGACGTCAGATTCGGCACGCGTCCTGCCGGCGTTCGTCTGCGCAGCCAGACGTTGGTCTCGATGTCGGTTCCCCGGTAGAGCTGCCGGTAATCGTTCGACAAGTCCAGATCACCGTCCACGACAGCCGACTGCAGGTACGCGAAATACTGAATCGCATCACCGTTGAGTATGCGTCCGGATTTCGAAGGGTACACCAGCACGCCGACGAGGTAGGTGACGGCGAAGACACACCCCACGAACGTGAGCGTGGCAATCGGCCAGGTTTCCGCCGCGCGCAGCGTGGATGACAGCAGATCCCGCGTTCGCGCCCGCGTGGGCCCTGCGGCTGTTCCGCCCCCGTCCTGAGGTGCGCCCCCGAGCGAATCCTGATTCCGGGTCGTCATCGTCATCGCCTGGACCGCTATCTTGACGTACACCGACCCGGACGGGAAGCTGATACGATCGGCACGACTTGAGTTGATGATGCTGTCCGGGATCCGCCGGGTCCGAAGACCCGGCCTCCACGTGCGCAGGAGACCCGGGTTAGATGCGCGCAGGAGACCCGGCCTGCGTGTGGGCGAAAACCCTGGGGTTTATCGGTTGGAGGCCGGGTCTTCAGACCCGGCGAACACTCTGAAAGTCATGACGGCCAGCCACACGATACGGATGAAAGGCTCCACCGTGGAGGCCGGGTCTCTAGACCAGGCGGGCGCAGACCGCCGCCGATGGCGCGGGATCTCCTCCCCCGGGTGGCTGATGGTGCTGGTGTTCGTGCTGTCCCTGCCCGCCATTACGCCCCGGCTGTATGCGGCCGACGAAATTGAATACTTCGCGTACCTCCGGTCGTGGTGGTTCGATAGGGACTTGTCGTTCGACAACGAGTACCGGTACTTCTACGACCGTGGGATTGCTCATGCCTTCGGATTCCGGGAGACGTTCCTCGAACTTCAGACAAAGACCGGGCTCCGCCTCAACTTCGCGACGATCGGTTGCGGCATCCTCTGGGCCCCGTTCTACGCCGTCGCGGACCTGGCCGTGGCGGGGGCGCGGAGGTTCGGTTCCGGCGTGGCCGCTGACGGATTCTCCCGGCCGTATCTGGCCGCCGTCACCTACGGATCGGCCGTGTACGGCTTCCTGGCGGTCCTGATCTCTGCGTCGGTCGCGCATCGGGTAGTCGGACGGGGCACGGGTGCCGCGGTACTCGTGTGGCTGTCGACGCCCTTGCTTTTCTACATGTACGTAGCACCAGGCATGGCACACGCGTGCTCCGCCTTCGTTGTAGCGGCCTTCGTGGCGGTGTGGTTGCGCGTGCGCGACCGCTGGTCCGTCGGCGGAATCGCAGCGCTCGCGGCTCTCGGCGCGCTGATGGCGATGGTCCGCGAACAGGACGTGTTGCTGGGCATAGGCCCTGCGGTCGACCTCGCGGCGACCCTGGGGAAGGCCGCCTGGGAACGCCGTGGGGACACCGTGCGGCGGCTCGTGGGTGGCGCGGTGGCCGGCGCCGTCGTGTTTGGCGTGGTCTACCTGCCGCAGGCCCTGGCGTACCTCGAACTGTATGGACATGTCGGCCCGGCGCCGCAGGTCAGCAGCAAGATGACCTGGACCGCGCCGCACGCGATCGAGGTCCTGCTGTCGCCAGAACACGGCTTCTTCTACTGGACCCCGCTGGCTGTCCTTGCGTTGATCGGCCTTGTCTGGCTCGCGCTTCGACCGACTGGCGGGGGAGCGGTCGACGTGGCGTCCGCCCGCTGGATAGGCCTCCTTGCACTGCTGATGGTGGCCGCTCAGATCTACGTCAACGGCTCGATCGAATCCTGGACGCAGGCGGGTGCCTTCGGTCAACGCCGGTTCGTGGGGCTGACGGTCCTCTTGGTCCTTGGCGTGGCGCAGGTGCTGAGTTCCGCTCGTGCGCGTGCTCCGCGGGTCACCGTTGCCGTCTTCGCGGGGCTCTGCCTCTGGTGGAACCTGGGACTCATGGCGCAGTTCGGCGCAGGTATGATGGACCGGCAACGCCTGCAGCTTCAGCGGAACGCGTACAATACTTTCGTGACCGTGCCCTTGCGCATTCCAGAACTGGCGTACCGGTACCTGTTCAACCGGGGGTCTTTCTACCAGCAGCCGCAACGATGACGACGCAGAGCAACGGCGCAGCGGCGGCAGACCCGCTCGACATCCTGTACCTGGCCGACATCCGGTTCCCGCTTGAACGCGCCAACGGCATCCAGACCTTCGAGACCTGCCACGCGCTTGCCGCGAGGGGACACCGGGTCACGCTGCTGGTCCGCGACGATACGGTCCGGCCAAGACGCGACCCGTGCGCGTTCTACGGACTTCCGAAGATTCCGACACTGCGCGCCGCACGGCTGCCAATGGCCGGGCCCCACACGCTTCGTCGCATCCTGTACCTGGCCGCGGCGATGTGGTGCGTCGTCCGCGCGAGTCGGTGGGGATGCGTCCTGACCCGCGACCTTGGCGTGGCCGACGTCGTGGCGGCGCTTCCCGCCTGGTTCAGGCCGCGCCTGGTCTACGAGTCGCACGGCTTTGCTCCCGTCTTCGCCCAAACGATGCCGGATCTCGTAACGGGTTCCACGGCCGGCGGCAGCGCGAAGGTCAAACGGCTGTTCGGGCGCGAGCGGCGCGTGTGGCGCGTGGCCGACGGCTACATCACCACCACCGGCGTGCTCGCCACGGAACTGCGGGAGAAGTTTGGAGACCGCCCGTTCGTCGAGACGATATCGAACGGAGTCCGCTTGTTGGACGACCGCCGGCTTCCTCCGGCGCGCGACGCAGGTCCACCGCTCGTCGCCTACGCGGGGCACCTGTACCCCTGGAAGGGCGTCGACGTCCTGATTCGCGCGTTAAGCCGCCTGCCCGGCCTGCACGGCGTCATCGTCGGGGGGGTGTCCGGGGAGCCGGACCTGGATCGCGCCCGGACGCTCGCTTTGGATCTTGGCGTTGGCGATCGCGTACGATTCACCGGCCAGGTGGACCCGTCTCACGTGGCATCGGTGTTGGCCGAGGCGACGATCCTGGTGCTGCCGACGGTGGCGACGCCCTCTGCGGTTTACACGTCGCCCCTGAAACTGTTCGAGTACTTCGCCGCGGGCAAAGCCGTGGTTGCGTCGGACCTGCCGCCCATCCGCGAAGTCGTGCGCGATGGCGACAACGGGCTGCTGTTCCCGGCAGGAGACGCGGACGCGCTGGCCGCCGCCATTCGCCGCCTGCTTGATGATGAGACGCTGGCCGCGTCGTTGGGGCGACGCGCGTTCGCCAACGCGGAGCAGTACAGCTGGCGCAGGCGGGCCGAGCGTCTCGAGAGGTTCCTGCACCAGGTAGTTCGGGCCGAGCGCGTCCGTTGAAGGCCATTGCATGATCTCTGACACGCTGCTGTCGCTCGTGCGCTGTCCGGATTGCGCGTCGACCTTTGCCGTGGCCGCCGGCGTCATCCGGTGCGGCAGGTGCGGGCGCACAGCCGACACCACGGCTGCGTACCTGGATCTGCGGACGACGCACGAGGCTGGCGAGAGCACGAAATACCTGGACGTGGCGCTGCATGCCGACGGCCGCCAGTCCTCGGTCTCGCCGCCGCTTCTGTCAGCCAGGATCCGCAACGACATGATGCGGCGGTTCCTGCGACTGGGGCCCGCAGACCGGCTGGTGGATCTCGGATGCGGCAGCGGCCGCATGATGCTGTGGAACCGCGCGTCCGGCGCCTACATGGTCGGCGTCGATGTCAGCCCGTACTTTGCCTCGGAGTCGCTGACCGCTGTGGATCTCGTGCTCGGCGACCTGCGCCGCCTGCCCCTGGTTGACGCCGGCTTCACCAAGGCGTACTCGTTCGACGTGGCCGAGCACCTCACGCGCGAAGGGCTCGACTCGATGCTGGGAGAGGCCGCCCGCGTCCTGGCGCCGGGCGGGCATCTCTTTCTGTACAGTCACGTGCGCGAGAATTCGCGCCTGGCGATTGGCTTGCGCGCGATCAACAGGTTCGCCGCGTTCCTGGACCGGACCGGCTGGATCGATCTTCAGCAGGAACGCCTGCGCAAGAGTGATCACATCAACCCCCTCGCCGACCTCGGCGAACTGGACGAGACGGTAGGGAGGGCCGGGATGAGGATCGTGACAATCCGGTACTACACGCCGCTGGTCGGCGCCTTCATTGAGAACATCCTGCTGAGGCTCGTCGAAGGCGTGATGACGCGGCGCGCGAAGCAGAGGCTCGCGCGCCAGGGTGCGGCCGCGAGCGACAGCGTGTCTCTCGTGCGCGCGCAGGGCAAGCGCCTGGCGGCCGGAGGGGTCGCCGGCACCATCTTGCGTGCGTTGACCTGGCTCATGAAGATCGATCTGGTGCTCTTCGGCCGCGTGAAGTCGGGTCCGTTCTTCGTGCTTCTCGAGAAGATCGAGCGATGAAGATCCTGTACTGCGCCACCGACCAGGTTGTCCCGGGATTCCTGGGGGGCTCGGTGCACGTTCAGGCGGTGGCCGAGGGGCTGGCGGCCCTTGGACACGAGATGCATGTCGCCACCCGGACGGGGGGCACGCTTCCGCCCGGGCCTGTGTGGCACCGGCTCGGAACGCCGTTGTCGATGCCGCACCTGCGGCTGCTGCGGACAGGCACGGTGATTCGCCTCGCCACGACTGTCCGCCCGGACCTCATCATGGAGCGGTACCACAACTTCGGCGGCGAAGGCGTGCTCGCCGCGCGGCGCCTGGGTGTGCCGCTCGTGCTCGAGGTCAACGCCCCGATCATCGACTACCCCGGGTCGTCCAAGCACACGATCGACCGCGCCCTGCTCGTCCAGCCGCTGCGCCGCTGGCGCGAGTGGCAATGCCGCCACGCGGACCTGATCGTGACGCCGATGGCGAGGATCCTTCCGGCGGACGTGCCCGTGAGCCGGATCCTCGAAATCGAGTGGGGCGCGGACACGGAACAGTTCCGGCCCGATGCGACAGGCCCACTCCCATTCGCCCGGCAGCCGGGCCGGCTCGTGCTGGTCTTCGCGGGTGCGTTCCGCCCGTGGCACGGGGCGGTGCACCTGGTGCGGGCCATGCGCCTCCTGCGCGATCGCGGGCGCACGGACGTCGTGGCGGTGATGATTGGCGCCGGTCCGGAACTCGGCCGGGTGCGCGCGGAAGCGGCAGGCCTCGATACAGTGGTCCTGCCCGGTTCTGTCGCGCACGACCGGATGCCGGCGTGTTTGGCGGCCGCCGACATCGGCGTCGCACCGTTCGACGTCACGGCGCACAAACAGCTGCAGCTCGGGTTCTACTGGTCGCCGCTCAAGGTGTTCGAGTACATGGCCGCCGGCCTGCCCGTCGTGGCGCCGGACATCGACCGCCTGCGGTACATTGTCCGGCACGAGCGCGAGGGGCTTGTGTACGATTCGTCGACGCCCGATGGTCTTGCGAACGCGATTGAGGCGCTTCGCGACCCTGTCCTGAGGGCCGCCCTCGGGCGCGCTGCGCGTAAGCGGGTCGAATCGGAGTTCAGCTGGGCGGCCCATTGCCGCCGGCTCGAGCAGGCGATCGACAGGGTGTTGAAGGAGAAAGGACGGCCGGCATGCGCGTCCTGATGGTCACCGACGCGTTTCCACCCAGGGCCGGCGGCAGCGGGTGGAGCACGCACGAAGTGTCGCGCGCCCTGCGCGCGCGCGGCCACGAGATCACCGTGGTGCGGCCCCGGTTCGAACCTCCAGCCCAGGGCGACGAGTGCTACGACGGCTTCGAAATCCTGCAGCCCCGGGTGTGGGCGCCGCGAGTGCCTTTTGCTCGCAACTACTTCAGGAACGAGCGCCTGTACGCCCACCTGAGTCGGGTTCTCAGTCCCATCATTCGTGATCGCAGGATCGATATCGTCCACGGGCAGCACCTGCTCAGCGGCCCTGCCGCCATCCGCGCCGCGCGCCAGTCGGGTGTGGCATCGGTCTGCACCATCCGCGACTACTGGCCTCTGTGCTATTGGTCGGATTCGACCGTCGATCCCGCGTCGGGCGTGTTCTGCCCGGCGTGTTCGCCGCGGGGGATGACCGCGTGCCTGCCGCCCCGGGGAGGACGGATGTGGCCGTTGGGGCTGGCCGCGATTCCCTATATGACGGCCAATCTCCGCGGCAAGCTGCAGGCCCTCGCCCAGGCCGGCGCCATCGTGGCCGTGAGCCAACTGATCGCCACAGCTCTCCGCGCCCGGGCTCCCGGGCTGTCAGCGACACGCCTCGAGGTCATCCCGAATCCTGTCGACATCGAC